>Ga0070698_100001567_pt1 | contig 25400 bp, 31 predicted proteins | sample KBSK1502metaG_FD_65477 | JGI IMG/M metagenome (GOLD analysis project Ga0070698, IMG submission 65477) | Corn, switchgrass and miscanthus rhizosphere microbial communities from Kellogg Biological Station, Michigan, USA - KBS K1-50-2 metaG | ecosystem: Host-associated > Plants > Roots >... | reverse complement strand
GTCCATTGGACATGCCGGCCCAGAAGCTCCTGGCGGCGGCACACGCGCAGCTTTCCCTTTCGGCCGAGCAGGGACTCTTTCTGCTCCAGGTTGCCCGAACGGCTGCCGACCTGGCCAGCGGGTATTCGACAGTGCCCTGCGTGCAAGCGAATCACCTGGCGGAGGCGATCTGCTACCGTCCGCGATGGACGAAGGGGGCGAAATAATGGCGGCCAGACCACTCGGGATGGCAGGCGCGCCACCGTCCTTCCTGGATTGTGCCGCCCGGGGCATCGCCATCCATTCCCACCACTTCGGCCGCATGCCGCGCGCCTGCGCCCCTTTTCACGGCGGGCTGGCACTCCGGCCGCTGCCGGTAATGAAGCATGAAGGAGGACACAATCGCCGATGATCACAGAAGAACGGGAAGTCATCAAACTGGTCCAGCGGATCCCCGGCAAAGGCCTGGTCTCGCTGAATGTCTACCATTTCGCCGAAAACCGAGGCTGGCTCCTGGTCTACCCGCCTGGGGTCACCGCCAGGGCGGCTCAGCCGAACTCCCTGATTTTCGCCTACGAGAGCCTTGCGCACGCGCAGCCCCTCTATGAGCAGTACCGCACCACGACCCGCGTAGCAATCGAAGTCTGGAGAGCGGTCACCAGCGCCTGGGAACCGTTCCCGGAGGGGATCCTGCTCACCAATCGGCTCCACCGCTGGGCGGACTTCTGGGAGTGGTACGGCAGAAGAGCTCAGGAGGCGTTTATTCCCTTCGACAGCTCCTACTCGCCCGAGAGCGGGACGGTGCTGTGTAGCGATCTCAAGCTGATCGAACCCCTCCAGCTCTAGGGGCGCAGCGCCACGCATGGGCGCGCCGCCGCAACAGCCAGGCAGATGGCAGCCAACCCACTGGCGCATCGCCTACAGAAGAAGAGGGCCTGGTGAGGCGCGACCTGGTCGCGGCCCTTGCCGCTCGTTGCCCTGGAAAGGAGTCCTGATATGAGGCAATCCTCGCGCTCCATGCGGATCGTGGCCCAGCGGGCCATCCCATGCAAGGCGATCGTGATAGGAAAAACGAACCCCCGTCAAACGTTCGACGAGGCCGACCTGGCAGAGCTGGCCGCCTCGATCGCCGAGTTCGGCGTGCTGCAGCCGGTGGTGGTGACGCCGCTTGCGGGAGAAGGGGAGCGCTTTGAACTGATCTTTGGCGAGCGACGTCTGCGGGGGAGCAGGCTTGCAGGGCGTGAGACGATCCCGGCCCTGATCGCGGTAGGCGACCAGGCCTCACTGCGAGCGGTGCAACTCGATGAGAACATCCTGCGCGTGCAACTCGACCCGCTGGAGGAGGCGCGCGGGTTCGCCGCCTACCTGCAAGACTTCCCGTGCTCGCTCCCCGCACTGGCCAGGCGGCTCAGGCGCAGCCCGGACTACATTCGCGGGCGCTTGAAGCTGCTGCGGCTGCCGCAGATGGTACAGGAGGCGGTCGCGACAGGGCACCTCGCGCCTTCAGTCCGCCTGGGAACTGCTCGGCGTCGAGGGAGAGCAAGCCCGGTGCGCCCTCGCCGAAAGCGTGATGCGGGACCACCTCAGCGTGGGACAAACCGCCCTGCTCGTGCGCGGGCACAGGGCCGAGCAGCAGTTGCAAGCCCGTCTCTCGAGGCGCGCAGAAGCCAGCGAGCAGTTCGCCCGCGAGCTGGGCCAGCGGCACCCCATCGTTTTGACGATGGCGAGCTACAGGCCCGACGTCCACCGGCGTTCACCCCTGCTCGTCTTTGCAGCGTGCGCGTCGTGTCCGCGCAAGGGCAAGCTGGTGCTCGCCCCTGGCAGGGTGGACGACGTCTGTGTCGAACCAGCCTGCTACGCGGCGCAGGCGCGCCGCGTGGAGGACGAGCGGGTCCGGCGGCTCGATGAGCGCTACCGTGCGCGACGCAGCGCGCTGGCCGCCCTGCTGCGCACCGAATACGTCCAGCACGAGCACCTGCAGGTGCTGATGTGGGTCATGCTGCAGGCCCTGGGGTCGTTCGTCGACCGCTGGAGAGCGGAGGTGGGGTTGCCCGCCTATGTCGGCGGCTCCTGCCAGGAGTGGGACATGCTCAGCCAGTGGCCGTATGAACGGCTGCTGACCGAACTTGTCGGGCTCAGCGTGGGCTACATCGCCGACCTGACCAACCAGGCGCTGCCGCACGGGCTCAGGCGCTGTTTGATCGCAGCATTTGGGGTCGAGTCGGCGCTGCTGGATGAACCAAACCCGGGGCAGGAGGCCGCGGCGGGCGTGCCGGGCTGCCTGCCTGGTTGAGCGAGCCGGGCGTACAATCGCATACGACGACTATTGGGGAGATACCTCTGCTGGCGAGCGGGGGTGTCTCCCTTTTTTTCGCGCCTGCCGCCAGGCGCGACAGGCACTAGAAGGAGGAGTCTATGGGAAAGACCCAGCTTAAAAACATCACTACCAGGGGAGACCCCAAGCCGGTGCGACTGGCTGAGAACTATGCCGCCGGCGAGGTGGAGCTGTGCGTCATCCACGCCTATAACGCCGTGGATGCCGAGCGCAAGGAGCGGTTCCACCGCGACGCCAGCCGGTTCCTCCACAGTGTGGGGGCCTACCTGCGCCGACTCGCTGGCTTCACGCAGATGTCCTGCCACAGCAATAAGGGCGGGATCGCGGTAGGGGGCGAGGTCTACGCCACCTACGTCCACCCCGAGCGCCGCGGTCGGCTGGACGTCGCCATCGAGTCCGATGGCTTCTGGGAAGGCTCCCCGCGCGAAGACCGGCTCGTTATCCGGGCCGAGTGGGTCGGGCAGGAGGGAGACCAGAGCCAGCTCGCCTCGGAGCGGGGGCCAACCTTCAAGCGGAAGAGCGGCAGGGGAAAGGGCGTCGCCCTGACTGCCTACAGGCACAGCCTGCCCGCCCGCGCTCCCAGCCTCCGCCTCAATCCCAACTACGACAGCGAGGTCACGGCCCGCTGCCTGCTGCTCGTCCTGGAAGCCGACCGCGCAGCCGAGTACTGGGAGTGGCTGCCAGACGGCTCGAGGATTTCGGCGGAGCAGGCGGAGGTTGAGCGTGCCGAGCGCCGCCAGGCCCGCGAAAGAGAGAGGCGCGAGCGTGGGCAGTGGGGTCCCATCGCCGAGGACCCCGCGGCTGAAACCTGCCAGCTGCAGGAGAACTACCTCGCCGCCATCTCCTCGCGGCTGCTCTATGCCGATGCTCCGCAGCCGGGGGCAAACAGCCGCGGCCTGGAGCAGCCGCGCATGAGCAGGGGCGGCGAGGAGACCTTTCTCCAACGGGACTTCGCGCGAGACGCGCACGCCTTCCTGCGCGCGCTCGGCAGTTGCCTGCGGGGGGCCGGTTACTGTGAGATGCGGGTGGAGGAGCCGGAGCGGCTCATGCTCGTCTGCGCCGAGTACCGCAAAGCAGAGCTGGGGGCGGTCCTGCGCGTGAAGCTCGGGTCTGTGAGGAATACAGACGTGGCGCAGCGGCACGACCACCTGGTCATCGCCGCCTACCTCGCCCCCGCAGGGGAGGCTATCGGAGGTGAGGGCGAACGCTGTATCGGGCTAGGCGTCCCCATTCGGCTCAGCGCGGCTGCCTACGCCAGCCAACTGCTCGTCTTCCTGGCAGCTCCAGTGGTCGCCCCTGACGGACAGTTGCCAGCGGCCCGGGCCCCCACGGCCAGGAAGGGCCACAGGGAGCGCGCGAAAAACACGGGCGCCGCTTCTGCAGGAGACGATCTGGTACAGGTGCCCCTGTTCTGACCTTACCCCTGCATCGATGATGTCGCGCCTCTCACCCGCATAGGCGTGAGGGGCATTTCCATTCCACGCTAGCGAAAGGATCATTTCCATGTCAGCAGCAAACTCGCGCTTTTTCCCAGATGAACAACGTTACACCTCCTGGATTCAGCGTATACCCGCCGTGATGCGGGTGCTCAAGGAAGGGGGCGGTGATGAATTGGTGGAGGATGCCGAGGGTCCCTACTTCTATAGCCCGCAGTGCCTCATCCTGCGCGTGCAGGGGTACTACAGCGCGCTGGTGCGCGTGGCCACCCGCGAGGAGGCCGACTTTACCTGGTACGTCGCTGCGAACCAGGACGAAGGAGAAGAGGTGTTCGCAGCCCTCCTGCACGACAGCCGGCCAGGGGGCCAATCAGCGGTTGTCGGCGATGTGAGCATCCAGGGGGCACGAGCGGCCATCACCGCGTTCCTCGGCTCGCCCGGCAGGGGACTCTCGACCCGGCACCTCTGGCCCGTGTCCCACGAGCAGCCATGAGAGGCCGCAACGCCTGCCCCTACCGGCTCTGCCAGCCTGGGGGTATCCATTGATCTCCAATTCGACGGGAGGTACCCATGAAAAAACATTCCAAGACAGACGAAGCGAAGAGGCGCCCCAGGCGCCCCATCCGGCAGTGGAAACCACCAAGGGTGAAGCGGTTTCCGATCGCCGTCGCCCGGCAGCTGCCGGTGGTCTGGTTGGACGCCAACTACGGCGTCGAGGAGGACGGCGTCACCCGCATTTCTGGCCGAACACCCGAGGGGAGGGCTGGGAAAGACTGCTTTCAACACGATGGGGTGCAGTATGCCAACGCGCTTGGGCAGGCACTCGCGGTGTATGGGGGGTTTACCGAACAGCGCGTGACCAGGAATCGCGGTCATGCGCTGGATGCTGGCAGTGTCATGGCGACCTACTACCATCCCAAGCTTCCCTATTGGCTGTCCCTCTACATTGAGTCAGATCGAAGCAAGACAGCGATCCCCCGGCCTGACGGCGTGATCATCCTCGCCTGCCGGCGCACCTACCGGCAGAGCGGCAACCGGGAGCGCATCCACTTCCTCAATCCCGCGATGAGCAGCCTGCAGCTCGCCCTGGTGCTCTTGCTGCTCGTCGGGCTGAAGAAGGCGGGGGACCTGGAGGACCAGCATCTCCTCGCGCAGGCCTCCGACCTGCAGCCTCAGCCGCTCTTCGGTGATGAACCCACCGGGAGGAGGTCCCGACCTCAACCAGGTGAACGGCCGCACATGGTCGTCCGCGTCTGGCTGATCGGGGCCTACCGGCAGTGCATGCTGCTCAGGCCGGGCAGGACATCGGTGGAGGTCGTCTGCATCGATGACCATCCCCGGCTCGCCCTGTCCTATTGGGGCAGGCGGATCACGCAGCCGCTCGCCCGGGTCCACCCAGACGACCAATCCCTGTGCGCACTGCCGGGAGCCGAGCGCATCCCCGGTCAAGCGCACCTGGCTTCCGGGCAAGCGGGTGGGGAGACGACCGGTTGAAATGGAGCACCGGTTGGTGGTGACCGTCCCGAACGATCAGAAAGAAAGAGAGCATCCTTCCATGCAAATTGTTTGTACCCAGTCCGCCCTGCTTCACGTGCTTGCACTGCTGAAGCGGGCGATCAAAGAGACAACCGACCTGCCGATCCTGTCGCACGTCCTGCTCCAGGCCGCGGATGGCCGGGTGAGCCTTTCGGCCAATAACCTGGAGATCGGTATCACGTGCGAGCTCGACACCACAGGCACAGTGGAGGAGGGGGCTGTGGCCGTTCCCTACGCGCGCCTACAAGACCTGGTAGAGCACCTGCCCACCGGGGTGAGCGCGCGCAGGCGGAAGAGTGGAGATACAACCCTCGCAATGGAGACGCCAGAGGATTCGAGTACGCTCACGGTGCGGAGCGGGCGCAGCCGGGCCGTCGTCTTCGGCATGCACGCCTCGGAGTTCCCCGCGGTCCTCGGCCCTGGGCCGGGCGCGGCACATCAGGGCCTGAGCTTCTCCCTGGCGAGCGGCTTCCTCGCCGGGATGGTGCGCAAGGTAGCCTTCGCGGCCGCGACCTCTGACAAGCCGAACCCCATCCTTATCGGCATCCTGCTGTATGCGAGTGGGCAGGCCCTCACCATCACGGCAAGGGATGCCCACCGCCTGGCCGCCTGCACAGCATCCCTGGAAGAAGCGGTGGCGCGCGAGTGCGCGGTGGTCATCCCTGCCTGGACGGCTGCGGAGTGCGCGCAGGTCCTCGCCTCCGCTCGGCCCGACACGCCGGTCTGGCTTGTGATCGAGGAGCAGCGCGTGCAGGTGTCTTTCCTCCTGCCCAGGCTCCTGCTTTCGACGCGCCTGCTCTTGGGCGAGTACCCGATGGGCTTCAGAAACCACGTGAAGCCGAGCTACGTTACACGGGTCGTGGTGGAGACGAAGGGCCTTGCCGCCGCCTTCAAGCCGCTTGCCCAGGTCGCCCGCGATGATGGCGACCTCGTCACGCTCACGCTCGCCGCAGCACCTGGCAGCAGCAATGGGGCGGTATCCATGAGCGCCCAGTCGCAGAACCTGGGGCAGCAGGCGGAGGAGGTCGACGCGGTGAGCCTGGAGGGGGAGGCGGCAGGCGCTCAACTGCTCCTGAAGTACTCCCAATTGGAACAGGTCATAGCAGTCCTCGACGCGCCATACCTGGCGCTGGAGATGCGCGGGCCAACCGATCCCATGGCGGTGAGGCCCGTTGGTGGTGACCCAGGCGTGCAGGAGACCTACGTGCTGGTCCCCTGTGTGCGCAAAACGTGAGTGGGCCGCTCACCGGCCCATGGTCGACAGAAGGGGAGATACAACATGAGTAAACCCAATGGCGGAGCCCAGCACGAGGGGGAGTCCGGGACCGTCATCGTTATCAGGAATATCCAGGTAGGCGGGGGAGCCCAGCAGGCCGTCGAGCGCGCAGGCGGGACGGTTGCGTGGCCGAGGCGTGCGAAGGGTCGGGCGGGGCAGATCGTGACGTTCCCGCAGGCAACGGTCTGGGTGAGTCTCGGCGACGAAGAAGAAGCGCGCGTCCGCCTGGCGGACGCGCTGGACAGGCAATGGATTCGCCTGCCGGATCATACGCTGCTCCTGGTGTACAACCGCCTGGGAACACGGTACCTGGTGGTGCCCACGCTCATTGACAGCTATGCGCTCGACGCCGAGATCGAGTTTTTCCGCCACCGCTGGTTTGACTACCAGCATGCGGTGCAGCAGGGAAGGAGTGGCCAAGGGCGCGATCCCCTGCCGGTGATGCACCGGCAGCTGCTCCAGTCCGCCTCGCGCATTGCCGCCCTCGTCCCCTACGACCGGCAGCTGCGGCTGGCCGAGCGGGGGATATCTGGCACGCCGGAGGCCACGATTGAACACGCTACCTGGCAGACCATTCGCGACACGTATGCGCGCTTCCCTGCGCAGGAGGATCCACTGGCTACGCTACTCAACCTGCTAGAGAACCTCTCATCGATACCCGCGCTCGCCCAGGACCCCTCGCGCTCCCGGCTGGTGCTCTCGAGCGCGGTCTGCGAGTTACGAGGGGGGGCACCTCGCCTGCTGTACCCGGAACATACCCAGACTGTGCGTGCCGTGGCCTGGTCGCCTGATGGCAAGCTTCTCGCCTCGGCGGGAGATGGTGGGAAGTTGCACATCTGCGATGCGAACGCCGAGGCGCGCCGCGTCATTGGTGGGTGGTACAACGATACCGTGGGCCTCGCCTGGTCATCCGATGGGCGGCGCGTCTGCACCCTGAGTTCTCTTGGAGACCTGCAGACCTGGGAGGTGGAGAGCGGGGCCATGGCTCAGAACCTGGCCCTCGGACTGGCTGTGAAGAAGGCGACCTGGTCACCCGACAGGAGCCTGCTTGCTGTCGCTGGGGGGAAAGAGCAGATCCACATGCGCGTCGTAGACCTCAGCACGGGCAAGGAGCTGCTCGACGGTGAGTTGTGTGTCGATCCCCTCATTCCCGCCTGGAGCATCTCCTGGTCGCCCGCTGGGAGCCGCCTCGCGGGTACGGACGGGACGGGCGGAGTGAACATCTGGGATTTCTCCTCACCAGGCCTGCCTCCGCTCCGTTGGTTCTTCCACTGGGATGTAATCGCCGTTGCCTATTCACCCGATGGCAGCCTGCTCGCCCTCGCCGGGGAAAAGGGCACCATTGAACTGTGGGATCCTGTGAGTCGGACCGAGACCAGCGCGTTTTCGGGCCATGGAGGGCCCGTGCGCGAATTGGCCTGGTCGCCCGACGGAACGTTTCTTGCTTCGACGGCAGCCGATGCCACACTGCGCATCTGGCATGCCAGCACGAGGGAACAATTGCTCTGCCACGCCGGTGCCTTTGGCCAGCCGATTTGGTCACCTTCTAGCAGAGCGGTCGCCTGCGCAAACCAGGACGGGTCTATCCATGTCGCTGCCTGGGATGGGCAGGCCTGGCAGCCCGCCGAGATCTACCTCGGCCACCTCGGCTGCTGGATCCCCGATGCCGCGCTCTCGTGGTCGCCCGAGGGGAACCGCTTCGCTTCAGCGGCTCGCGAACTGCGCGTCGATGCGAGAAACTTCGCGGTGCATGTCTGGTTCCCTCTAGGGAGCGCTTCCGAGCTCCCTACTGTGCCATGACCCGGTCCATCCCCCTCAGATGCCCTGGCTTGACTTCGCTGGCCGGCACCTCTCCACCGCTGCACAGGGAATGCCCTGAAATGCAGATAAGTAAATGATACGCTTGTTATTCTTGTGCTCCCCTCGGCTTTCGCGCGGAGGACGGTTGTGGTGGCGATCCGGCCGAGCAGCCTGACGCGCACTGTGGATGAGACAACCCCCTCTTCTCGCGAGACGGGGCTGGTGCTCCTTATTGAAAGAAGGAAGAAAGGAATATGAACATTACATGTGAAGCGGGCGCCCTGCAGAGAGCGCTTGCGCTGGTGAAACCCGCTGTGCCGGGCCGACCTAGGGTGCCTATCCTGGCCAATGTACTGTTGGTAGCAGCAGGCGGGCGCTTGCGCCTCGCGGCGACCGATCTCGGGCTCCTGATCGCCTGCGGGCTCCCGGCTCAGGTCGAGCGCGAGGGTGCCGTAGCCGTTCCATACGCTCGCCTGGCCGCCTGGATGAGCGGCCTGCCCGGCGCTGCCCGATCTGGGTCGAAGCGGAAAGGGGCGCAACAGGGACAGCCTGCGCCCGCAGTTGTTGCTCTGGAGGTGGCTGCCGACTCCCGTCGCGTCACGGTGAGCTGCGGGCGCAGGAGCGCGACGATCCCAGGCGAGCGTGCCGAGGATTTCCCTGGTCTACCCACGTTCGAGGAAGTGGCGCACGCGGGCAAAACGGTCGTTGAGCTGGATCTCCCGCTGTTCTGCAAGATGGTTGAACAGGTGTCTATCGCCTCCGACCCAAGGGATCCCCGCGTGCCCTATGGCCGACTGGCGTTGCAAGCGGAGGCGGGGCATCTCTCGCTCGCCGCCAGAAACGAGGGAACGCTGGCCCAGTGCGAGGGGGCGATGCAGGCGGGGCATCTCGGGCGGCTCTCGCTCGCGCTGCCGGCTCTGGACGTGGCAAAAGCCGTGCGCGTGCTGCAAGGAACCGGCCAGGCCTCTGTTCAAGTGGCCGTGGAGCGGGAGTGGCCGCGCGTCCTCTTCCACACGCCGGGACTCGACCTCGTCATGTCCTTGTACGAGCAGGAGTCCCCCGAGTTGGGGCAACTGGTGCCCCACGCCGCCAGATCGCTGGTGGTGGTTGAGCGCGAGGCCTTGGTCTCCGCGCTCGCGTTCGTCGCGTTCGTCGCCAAGAGGAACGGGCATGCTATCGAACTCCGGGCCTTGCCCGGGTCCGGGACGCTGCTGGTCGAGGCGCGCGACAAGGAACTGGGTGAGCAGGCGACGGAGATCGAGGTCACGAGCGCGGAGGCTCTGGCGGGATTTCGTTGTGCGCCGGTCTTCGGGCTCCTTGACCAGCTCGTCGCCACTGCGGGAGGAACCTCCATCGAGCTTGCATGGTATGCCGAGCCGGGCACCATCGTGCTGCGTTCACAACTCGCCTCGCCGCCCTGCCTCACAACGTACGCGCTCCTGCGCACCAGGGCGGCTGAAGAGCCTTGGCAGGGAGGTCGGCCATGACGCGCTATGATCGACCGGGGGTAGAACTGGAATTCGACCAGGGGGCCCTCACCCAACCGGGCTGCTGCCGCTACGTGCCGATCGTGCTCAGGCTGTGCGGCGTCCCCGTGCAGCAGCACGTCATCCTGACCGTGAGCTTTGAGCGCGTGCGCAAGCGGACAGCGGACGGCACGCCGCTCGACGACTACGAGCCGCACCCGTTCTATACGGTGCCGGTCCGCAAGGATTTTCCCGGCTACCGCGAGTACGCTCTGGAGCTGCTGGCGCGCGCTCACGACCAGGAAACGGGGACCATCCAGATCACGATGACCTCCCAGTCAGGCAGCATCCTCTCCCATGCGGTCTTCCGCCTCGATAGTCGGCAAGTCGAGCCCGTCCAGGCGGAATGCAAAGGGTTCGCGCACGTTGGGCTACGACCGTCATTGCGGAGCGGCACAGAGCGGGATGCGCTCCAGGGAAGCGTTCCCGGCTCCGCCACGATAGCGGAAGCCCCAGCGGCGGTGGAGAGGGGCGATGCGGTTGAGCCTGGGCAGTTGCAAAGGGTTCCGTTGTTTCCCCTGGACTAATGACGTCTTTGCGTGCGCGGGAGACGCCAGGCCAGCGCGGTGCAGTTTCGGACGGCGTGGGCCGCACGGACATCACAGGGGGTGACGTCCGGCCAGAGACTGTCTCCCTTTATGCGTGCTGGCTGGACCAGGAGCGCGCTCCTGGTCTCGCCGTTTTCCCTAATCAGTACACGTACAGGTGAGCGGAACTTGAGAAGAGACAGGAGAAGGACCATGAACTTGGAACAGTTTGTCGTGCAGGTCGTCGAGCGCACCCTGGCGGGGTACGCAAGCTTCAGGATAGGGGTGGGCAATGTTGAGGAGAGGGTTGTCGTCTGGACTCGCGCCGGGCATAGCGGTGACGGGAAAGGAGTCGATCTCTTCATCGTCTTGCGAGTCTATACGAACCCCCAGGGGTTACGCGGGTCCACCTCTGTGGGTGTAGAGCTGATGGATCACGGGATGGATAGGGATGCTCTGCAACGCATCGCCGCCCTTATCGTTCCCGGCAAACGGGCAGATGAGATCGCGGGAATCCTCGCGGCGGAAGGAGAGAGCGTTCCCGCTCTCCCTGGTCAGAGGGGGAGGAGTTCCCCTCTGACCAGGCCGCGTGTCTCCCAGCAGCTTACGCTGGTCTACGACATGCGGTGGGAAGACCTGGAGCAAGGAGAGTGGGGAGCCTACATCGCTGCCGTTGCAGCGAGTGCGCAGAGGAAACTGCGGTCAATTTCTAGCCTCCTGGTCGGCAGAGTAGTCGAGGTACAGCTTGGCCCATACGAGGTAGAGTCCCCGACCTCTGAAAACCAGTGAAACGCGGAAGCCGGTGGCCTTTCACCAGAGCGGTGGGAGGACGCATGCGGCACGCCGGGCGCGAGCCTCCGATTTGCCGTAACCGGTAGTGGGATGCTCCAGCCGGAGCGTCTGCACAAGCGAAAACAGGTCATGGAGAAAAGCGGGACCGCGAGAAAGGACTCTCGTGGCCCCGCTTTTGTCACGGTCTTTACCGTGTGAGTTGACCCTGAACAAGAGTGGACCAGATCCGCTTTTTCAGAAAGGAGAGCACAGAACCATGTCGTTGCAGAAAATAAGAAGGGAGTACCTGGAAACAACGGTAAGCGGCCAAAGCATCCCTGTGATGTGCCTCTGGTACGGGGAGACGGACATAACGGTCGCGTTCGCTTCTTCTCTGAAACTTCCGATCTTTCCCCTTGGCGATAAGTGGGCCGTACTCGCCACGGCGGGGAAAGAAACGCTTCGCATCTGGAGCACCGAGTTCGTGGACGGGAGCGAAATGCACCATATCGACATGGCCTATCCAAAGATCATTTCTGGTACATGAAATGTGTCATGCAACTACTGTTGCGTTTCTGAGCAACCGGCCAGTATAAAACTCATGAACCCACAAGGAGGAATGAAATGGTTGAATTCCAGAGCGTGCATGCGAGACGCGCAGCGCACCTCGGCCAGGGGCATGTGGGCATGCGCCTGAGCGTGTTCGGACAGGCGGGGGTAGCCCTCGTACATCTCGCCTGGTTGCTGCCGACGGACGGGCTTCGCGGCGTCGCAGGCGATTGCCTGCCCGGCGACCTGCTCATCAATGCCGCCGGCTACGTTTACTACGTCGGCAGGAGCGAGGCGTTCCGCTCCTGCGGCCATATCGCCGATCCGGGGTGCCTGCGCCGGGTCCTCTCCCACCTCAAAAGGGATGAGGCTTCCCTGTTCGACGTCACCGGCTTTCAGCAAGCGGAGCTCGAGGAGACGATCAGACGACTGGCACGCGAGTGGATCGGCTCGCACGAGGTGCAGGTGAGTTATCCGACATTTGCCAGCGCCGCCCAGCTGTGGCGGCAGCGGCTCGGCACGTGCCGCTGCGATGAGTTCTGCGTGTGCCTGTACCGCTTCCCCTGCCCGGCGTGCGGTACCCCCTTCACGACCCTGGGCGAGTACATGCGGGAGGTCTTCGACCGCGAGGGGCGCTGCCCAGGGTGCAGCCCCGGAGCCGCGCCAGCTCCCGACGTCCCCGTGAAAAACGGCTAGCCAAAGGAGGGTTACCCCTATGCAATGCCTTCCCGGCCCCTGCAAGCGGTGTGGGGCCGAGTTGTTCTCGGCGTACGCGTTTGCAGCACATCAAGGAGACCTCATAGGTTCGCCTTGCCTCTCCGCCGAGCAGATGCGGGCGAGGGGGATGGTCAGAAAGAAGGGGCAGAGGTTTGTCAGTCGCTATGAGGCAGATCACTCGCCCTTACGGAGAAGGTGTATCCCCCTGCCTGGCGATACGGTCGACTTCTGGCACTACCGGTTGGAACGGAACCCATTGTGGAGGGAAGAAGAGTGGGATGGTACCGACGAGCACCTCTCCGAGAAGTGGTCCTTTTCCTGGCACGTCGTCCACGCGACGGTCGTACAGGTCTCTTACTACGGGGCCATAGTCACGGTCGAGGCAGATCACCCCTCATTCGGACCCGGCTGGAGGTGGTACGGCCCGTTCGAGGGCTTTGACCTGGTGCGCCCGGGCGAAACGCCGGAGCGCCGAAGGCAGATCTATGAGGCCTGGTTGTACCTCAGGCGACTGGGTATAGAGGTGCGTGAAGATGACCTGGTGTTGACTGATCCAGTCAGGGAAAGCCCGCCCGACGACCTCTAGGGTGGTAGCCGGCGAAGATAGGCACAGAAAGGGAATGAGTCCATGTCGAACCTTCTTCAATCTGCCGATGGAGCGGCCTTGCTCGCCCAGTTGGGGTGGAATGGCGCGGTGATCTGGGTCTGCCTTGACAGCCGTTCGCCGGGCGAAATAGCCGCTCCATCGGCAGATTTCCCCAACTGCTTGCTCAGCTCTGGCTGTCGTTTGAGCTGGGGGTAAGCGGCCGGTTGGTCTGGGCGGCCCCCATTATTTATGGTGACCGGAGACCGCCACGCACGCGGCGCGCGAACCCCCTATCCTCCCACTTTGGCAGCCGCAATCGCCATGTCTTTTGATGCAGGCAGCGTCTTGCGCAGGCCTCCCAGGACCCAGCCTGCCCCTACGAACCGAACCAAGCTGCGGCGACCGCCTCACGGAGCGTGGGCGAGCAGCATTGATTGAGAAAGGATGCAACAAGCACGATGCAAGATACGACGCAGCAACCACCGCAATCCTGTAGACGCGATCAGGACCTCCCCGGCCTCTTGACCGCCTTCTACGATACAGCGGTGGGACGAGACAACAACCGTGGACCGCTGGAAGCGGCAGGCACGGCAGTGCTCAGACGAGTCGCGATGGTCAGCGCGGACCTGCGCTGGCGCCTATCGCTTTCGCACCCTGATGCCGCCCTGGAGGTCCTGCACTCGTGGTTCGAGACCTACGGCCGGCAGTTCCCGACGATCATCGACCAGGCCATGGGGTTCCTGAAAGGATTCGTGAACTTTGAGGGGGAATACGGCGACCTTGGAGCCGCCTGCGATGGCTTGCGGCTTGCCCGCAATGAGCTGGGGGGGAGGAAGTGACGGTGAAACCCGGACGATCTGCTCCCGAACAGGCTGTGCTTGCAGGCCTGCAGGAACTCGCCGCCAAGTTTCCTCCTACCTCGCGCGAAGGGCGCCAGCTCCGTGCGGACCTCGCCACGCTCAAAAGGAAGGGGCTCGCTGCCTTCCTGCTGGAGACGCAAGCCCTCCTCGATTATTGGAGGGGCCAGGCACTGACGCTCCAGGAGATCACATGCGTGGCATTGCTGCGCCTCATCCTGAAGAAGGCCTACAAGGTCCTGGGGGTGCGGGGCGCGCAAGAACTGGCCATCGTGACGGGTTCTGGGCTCGACCTGGGCGTGTGCGAATGCTGTGAGGGGGACCTGGACTGCATACAACGTTGTTTTGGCTGCTCCAAACGCCTCTGTCAGTCCTGCAACAAGAGCCGAACGTGCTATCCACTCTGTAGAGCATGCTCCTCGGTCTGGACTGCCGCACGCATTCACGCCCTCTTCAGAGCATTTCTATCCCTCGCGAGTGAGGAGCAGACTGAGGAGCGCTTTCTGCACCTCCGGTCGCAGCTCGCGGCAGCGGGAGAGGCCATCCCCCCAGGGGTCACGGGCGATGGGGGTCAATTGTAAAAACGTCGCCTATAGCGACACATTTATCGAGACGACGTGGCCGGCGACCTCCCTGGCGCAACGGGTCAAGGCCCCTCTGCGCAGGGAGTAGCGTGCTGCCCCTGCGCGTAAGGAGTTGGAGGAATGAGGCATACAACGGCGGTCCGCAGGGTGAAGGTCACCTCGCTTTCGCAATTGCGCCAGCTGGCCAGTGGGGAAGAGGTTCTCGACATCGTCCTGTTTTTGCTCTATGGCCTGCAGAGCAGCAAGCGCATCTCCTAGAGCCGGAGAAGAAATGGTCGGCGACTTCCGGCTCTGGGAGTACGAGTGTGGCAGGTACCACACCGAGCCGCAGCTGGCCGCGCTGACCGGTATCGTGATGGGCATCGAGCAAGGAGCCCTCTACGCGGAGGTGGAACTCCGCCCGGTCGATGATGGCGTGCTCACCCTCGCCTCTTAACGAGAAGAGCGGGCGAGCGCAGCACGCGAAGCCTCGGATGCTGGATGAACGTTCTCTGAAAACGAAGAAGTGGAAAAGACAGAAGCCCCTCGTCGGCAGGTGCCAGCGAGGGGCTTTGTGTGAACGAAAGGAACGAAAGCACATGAAAAAACGATCGCCGGAACTCGAGCGAGCCCGGCTCAAACGCCGCTTACAGGAATCCCAACGCGCGGCGATCTTTGCGGTATCCCTCCTCAGGCGAGCGCTTGGGCCGGAGATAATCGAGGGAAAGGAGGTGGACGAAACGGCTTCTGAGCAGGTCGAACGCGCAGACCGGGCGATGAGGGCGGTCATGGCGCAACTTGCAAGGATCATCGACCCGGATGCACTTTCACAGGAGCAGGCCGCGCAGACCGTCGAACGCCTGGGGCAAGCGGGCTTCCTCCTCGAAGATGCTGTGAGGCGGGAGCGGGACGAGAACAGCGTCTATGGGGCAAGCGGTCTCCTTGTCGCGCTAAAACAGCTGGTGGCCGCGCTCCAGCTGCATCACGACCTGGATCGCTGCTCCTGTGCGGAGTTGGGAGGCGAGCGCTGCCTGTTCTGCACGACAGAGGAAGCGCTCGATCTGGGAGAGCGCTGGCTTGCCCTGCTCGACCTGGAGCGCAAACCGGCGCCGCTTCCCCAGGATGAGACCGCGTGGGAGCGCCTCTGGTACTTTGAGGATCTGGACGTGGTCCATCTCGTAGCAGAGATGGGGCGCGCGGCACTCGCGTACGGGCAATACCTGGAGGGAGATTGGGGTGAGCTGACAACGCCGCTCCCCCAGGCTTCCCCTTCAAGGGAGCTCGAAGGCCACGTGCAGCGCGTGCTCGCTCCCTTTGCGTGGCGGATGGAGCGTGTAGGTGGTGGGGCAGAGAGCGTCACCCCGTTTTTGAAGCCGTACATTGCCCACTGGGTCCTCCAGGGGCAACGGCAGGGAAGGTCCACAGCCACCCTTTCGGGGCTGGAACAGCGCGTTCAGCTCCAGGTACTCCACGCCGAGGCACCAGACCTGGACTGGGGGACGACCCAATCGGTATTGCAAGTGAGCGCCCTGCTTCCCGACCTGCTCCTGCACATCCTGAGCGAACGCGCCTTTACCGACCTGTCCTGGTCGTCGGGTGGCGTGCGCTATCGTCTCACGCGCGAAGTAGCGGCGCCTGACTCGAGCGCATGACAAGGCGGGGGGAACCGAGCCTCGGCGCTGCGTGGGCGGCACAGGTGCGAGGTGCGCTGACCAGGTACCTGCCCAGCTTTCATCCGCAGTCGGTCCGAGGGGCCACATTCAGCCAGGGCGCGGAAGTCGTCATCCGTTACTGGGACGATATCCCTGAGGAGAGAATCGACAACGTTCTCGCTACCGCCAGGTACCGGAAAGAGCTCGACGACGCTGCCTCCGTCCGTACTGTCCGCCTGTTCTCACCCGCGTACCTGGAGCGGGTCGCCTTTGCCTACTGCAAAGGCCTGGGATACCCGCTGCCTCCGATCCTCGAGAGTGCCGATGGCTCGGCCTACGTCGGGACGCGCTTCCTGCCACCGGATGCGAGGCGAGGTCCTCTTCCCATTGAGCTTTCCGAAGAGATCCACCGGTGGGCCAGGAAGCTGGACGCCGGCGATATAAAGGACCTGGCCTTTTCCTACAGCCTGTCCTATCACATGGTCGAGCGCAACGACCTCGAGCGCAAATGAGACTGGAGCCGGGGCAAATATCACGACTTTGCCGTGATCAGAGAGGCGCGGGTACGCGAGGATGAGCCGGGCCTTCGATCACTACGAGATCGTGCGCGTGTGGGAGCGGCTCAGCCCGAGCCTCGTCCGTGTCCACCGCCTAACCTATGGTGGGCTGAGAGGCTGGCCCCATCAGCTCTACGACGCCTTGCAGCGCTTAGACGAGGCGGTGCAGAAAGCAGAAAAGCAGCAGGGCTAGGGAGTGGTGGAGGCCGCACGCCTTCCAGCAACGGACCCCAGGGAAGAGCGAAGAGACGCCCCCCCCACGCGCCGCGCGAACCGATCTCGAAGTGGTCGAGCATGGGCGGAAGACACAGCGGTCCTCCGCCCATGCTCGACTCTGTCCCAGAGCAAGTGGAGCGCTTGCTCCGGCCCTGTGTCGAAAGGGCTTGATTTGAAATGCTTTTGAAAGGATGAGATGAACACGCAGCAACACATAGACTGCCGGCACCCCGATCGGCCTATCACGGTCTACCGGTTGAGTGGAAAGGAGGTGATGGGATAGCATGCCACGCAAGCAAGATCCAAACGCGCTCGGTCAGTGCTGCTACGAGCTGGCGCGCCCTGGCGAGTACCCCTCGACTCTGGCCAGTGTCCACATCTATTGCCGTGAGCACGTACCCCGGCGTCGTGCAGTGAAAGGGCAACGCTTTCGGAGACTCGACGAGCAGGATGCCCGCGAAAAGCGGCTCATCTGCTGCGTCTGCCGCAGGTTTCTGGCGACGGGAGAGGCTGCCCCCAGCCTGCCCGCAGTCTTTGCCCAGTGGCTTGCCGGGGACCCTTCTCTCGCGCTCTGGGCGCGGTCCAACTCGTGGATCGTCGCCTCCGGTTTCCAGCGTTGGATCGAACGGGGGACGGTCCCGCCTGACCTCTGGGTGTACACACGCCTGGTGCTCCTGCAGGAGCACCCCGAGGGGTGGATCCCTCTTCCGGCGCACGTCACTCTTGAAGTCGAAGTCAGGTACGGCCAGGCGCTGGAGGCGACGGCGGTCCGCCACCTGGACAGCCTGGGCTGCACCGGTGACCTGCTCGTACTCATGCAGCGGCTTGGCTGCACGCGCTGGTCGCCCCTGCGCGATCACCACGCTCCCCAGGGACTCGGCTCGCGCGAAAGTCGCGCGCTGTTTTTCGGACTGCGCTACGATCCGGTGGCAAGCGAACGCGTAGCCCTGGGCCTGGGCGAAGCCTTTGGTCCCTTTACCCTGGAGTGGCTGTATGGGGCCGAAGGGCTGAGCGGCGAAGGGTGGGTGCAGCATGGGTCATGACGTGCCGACCGGAGACGCAGGCGCCGGTGGCTGCAGAGCCACCGGCCAGTTCGCGGCACATTTCGGAAAAGGAGATTTTCACCTATGGAACCGTACCAACAACAGGTTCAGCGGATCCTCAAAGGCCAGCAGGCACCTCTCATCGACGGGGAACGCCACATCCTTGTCCGCTGCGGGCAGTGCGGCCGCACCTGGCTCATGCAGGGGGTCCGGGCGCGCCTCTCCCTCGACCACGGGGAGATCCTGCAGTGGGCAGAGCGCCTGGGGGCCGACATCGCCGATCTGCCCGGCATGACCTGCCGGGCCTGCGCAGCCCGCTATATCGGAGGGGAGTTCATGTTCGATGAGTATGCGGACCCTGCCTGCCGGATTCGCGGCTATGGCTACTCCTGGGAGGCCATGGCGCCCCCTGCTCATATGCTGGTGGGGGTCTTCCAGATGGCCTGGCTCGAGGAAGTGCAGCCGCAGGAGAAGTACTACAACATCGTGACCAAACCACCCCTGGCCCGTGCCGTGTTGTCCTGGCTGGCCAGCAGTACGCTCCGCGACGGGCTGGTGTACCGGCCCTTTTCCCCGGAGGAAAGTGCTGAGCTGACCAGGACCAACCCTCCAGGGTCCCACGCGCCCGGTACCGGGGGGTGGGTGTGGCGTGGGGCCTCATGGCAGGGGCGGTGCGCTCCTCTGGGGGGCATTGTGCAGGTCACGTTCGCCTGGGCGGGCGCGCCGAACGCATTGTCCGCGCTCCCACCGGCGCTGGCGCAGTGGCGCGCCGTGGCGCAGCGCGCCCAACAGTATGGAATAGCGGGTGAACCATAGCTCTGCCACGACATGAGCAATGAGAAAGGAGGAACATCGGGCGGCTGGCCCGGTGATACGCTTTATGGATCCCAATTTCCCCGATGAAGGGTTTGCCGGAGACCCCCTCCCCTGGCTCAAACCCTACCACGATGAGTTGCAGCAGGCGGCGCGCAGCCACCCTCTCGTCCGGGAAGGCCTGCTGCACTTTCTGGTCGGCGAGTCCCAGCAGGCCCTCGACGTGCTGACCCTTGCGCTCGCGCAGGATTCCCTGCTCAGCCACGCCTACTTCTTGCGAGCCATGGCATATTGCGCGCTCGAAGTGTACGCCCCCGCGGTCCTCGACTTCACTGCCCTGCTCGAGCTGGATAGCGGGCACGCCCTGGCCTATGAACTGCGCGGGACCGCCTACGCGGCCCAGGGCCTCTACCGCGAGGCCATCGCCGACTTCGATGCGGCGCTGGGCCTTCCCAGGTGCCAAAACGAAGCCGAGCTCAACGAGAAGCGGGGCATCGCCTACAGCAAGCTGGGCGAGCATCGTCTGGCCGTGGAGAGCTTCGACCGGTCACTCGCGCTCGATCCCGCCAACCAGAAGGTGCTGCGCCGACGCGCGTTCGCCCGCCTGTGGCTGGCCGACGTGGAGCGCGCGAACGCCGACTACACCCTGGCCTGGCGCCTCGAGCCGCGCAGCTGTGAGGCCTGGTGGTTCGCGGAGTGGACGTCGCTTTGCCTGGGGCCCGATACGCCTGAGGCGAGGGCCGCGCGGGTCGAGCGGCTCAGGAGGCTCTCCTCCGTGTGCTTGCGCGAAGGCGCGGCACCCTTCGAGCCGCGCCTGGGCCGCCTGTGTGACGGCGTAGCGCGCTGGCTGGCGGGCGAGGAGGCGGCAGCTCGGGAGGTGTTCGAGGCCATGTTTCCGAATGGAGAGGGAGCCGGGGACACCTGCTACTGGCTGGGGATGGTGCTCTTGTCCGGCGGTGATGCCGCTGGGGCAGTCGCCATGTTCGCGGCAGCCCTGGACCGCGGCGTCCAACCCGTGCTGCTCCGCCTCACCTCACACGACGCGCGTGTGAGTCACCTCTTCCCACTCTTCCAGGAAGTCCTTGATCGCCACGCCGGTGACGAGGCTCCCTGATCCGCGTTTGCGCCGCAGGCGATCGTACCTGCGGCGCTCTTCCCTGTGTTTAGGCCCGGCCGTGTTCGTTGCATGCTCGGCCGGGCATCTTGATTCCTCTGAAAGGAGTACCCTGATGCAAAGTTCCGTTCTTGGTCGTTGCCTCCCTCACATCGTCGGCATCGACTACGCTCTGTTGCCCACTCTGAACAGCGGGCTTTCCGGCGGGGAGGACGAGCCCCTTGCCGCCTGTACCGTTCGCCTCGTGCGCTCAGGCACCCTGTGTGAAGAACGCCCGCTCGCCGCGTGGCATTTCCCACCGAGCGGGCAGCCCATCCTGATGCCCATCGAGGAAACTGGCGAGGCGACCGACGAGATGTACGCGGGCCGCTTCCTCCTGTTGCCGCGCCGAGACCTCACCCTGGCCCTGGTCGATGGGCGTGGGGAAGAGCAATCCTTTGTCCAGCTTCGCCTCGCCCCTGCGGGGAGCCGGTGCTGTGAAGGGGATGGCGGGATAGCCGCCTGGCGGGTGTTCGTGGTGTGGTCCGATGGTATGGAGATAGCCCTGCAGAGAAGCGGCTCCTCGCCCTTCATTACGAGCGTTGGCGCCCTGTACCTCTCGGATACCCAGTGCTGCGCTTTCGTTCGCCTCGGTGGTTTGCTCCACGCCGAGGACCGCGCAGAAGGCGGCAGCTCTGCCCGGCTCGTTACTACGCACAATCTCACCTGGGTTGGCGATGAACCCGGAAAGCCGGGGTTCGCTCTGCATACCCATGCCGTGCCTCAAGAGGGGGAACCAGTTACCTCCTGCGCGATCACTCGGAGCTTCCGGGTCGCCGTCGAGCGCGGTCGCCTCAATCTCTCGGATTGCTGGCTCCTGTTGCCGGTGACCTGCCAGGGGTGCCTGCAGCCCGTTGTGGGAGAAATCGCCTACGTCGAGACGCTGTGGGGCAAGATGCATCCCGGCTGTGCCGTGGCTTCGCCTCGCCAGGTCAGCGACGGCGATCTGGAGGCGCGTGCGCAGGGGCGCGAACTGGCAGGCACAAACCCTTACCAGCTGGCGCTTCCAGGTGTCGTGCGATAGCGACGCGAGCAATGCCGGACCTCGCCAGAGCGGGGACCTTGCGCCAGGGCGGGAGAAGGATGTGCGGGAATGCAGCCCTCGCCTCCGCGTCCGGGCGCAAGCGAACGGCGGAGGCGAGGTCCGGGCCTCGATCGCAATGAATGAATCACTGGAGGGCATGTTATGTCAGAGACATTTGATCCAACCGATGCGTGCGATCGCCGACGCTGGCGATACGATTCAGACCATCCCCTCTCGGTAGCCCAACTGATCGCCCGGCACAGCGTCGACGCTGCGACCGTGGCGCTGGTCTGGCTGCTGCTCGACTGTGGGGCCGGTCTCACCGTTGCGGGCTGGGAGTTGGAGTTGGGGAAGACCACCACCCTGGGGGCCCTGCTCCAGCTGCTGCCAGCCGAGACGAACATCCGGCTCACGGCCGGGATGTTGGAAGATTTCTCCTTCACGCGCCAGGCCGGGATCCGCCCCGGCGCAACCTGCGTGGTGTGCAATGAGATCAACGACTGGCCTCCCTATTATATGTGGGGCGAGCAGGCGAGGCGTTTCCTGGCGCTTCCGGCCCAGGGCTACGCCGTTGCGACCACGCTGCACGCCCGGACCCTCGACGAAGTCCTCTGCCTGTACCAGGGGGACCTGGGGTTGCAGGCGGCCGAGATCAGCCGCCTCGGCATCGTGGTGAACCTCGGCCTGGTTGGGGGGAGGGGTAGGAAAGCTGAGGAGAGGCGCTGGCTGACGACGCACTTCCTCCGGCCACAGGAGGACTGCGCGCCCGCCCGGGATGTCGCCGTCCTAGAGCTTTCGCGCTGGCGCGGCGCGGGAGACGCCTTCAAAGGCGTACACTCCTCGGCGCTGGCCGAACTCGCACGCTGGGCAGGCAGTTCCCTGGATACCTTCGGAGCCGCGCTCGCTCGCCGCAGGGCGTGCCTGCACCAATTGGCGCAGGGAGATGGCGCTGATCCAGTGGTGGTCGCCACCGCTCTCCGCGCCCTGCGCATTCAGAGCTCGATAGCCCACCCTGGCGCGAACGCCGGACACGCCTCCGCGCCAGTCATTCCACTCGAAGAAAGGGAGAACCCATGAAGCTTGACCAACACGACGATTCCCAGCCCGAGCAGTACGCGCTGTTCGGGTTACCCGCGCTCTTGCCCGATGAGTTGTCGCTTGAAGAACTGCTCGCACTCTTGCCCGAAGGGGCGGCGCTGGAGGAGCTGCCCTGGTTGATGCCCGATGGGCTGAGCGCCGGTGGCTTGCTCGACTGGCTTGCAGAACGCAAGCAGTGGAGGATGCGGCAGATCGAGAAAATCAATGCGGACGTGCAGGAGCATAGGTACGATCGGGCTGCACCATAGTTCCAAAGAGCGTAGCGTATTGATTGCTTGTTCTCTTTGGCTTCGTACGGGCAATGACAGCCCGCACTGGATGGACTACCAACAGTGTTGCCACCGCCTTACCATCCTCTACTTCCTCGGCTTGCGCCCTGGAAGCGCGCTTTCGCACGATAGGGTCAACCTATCTTGCCAGAGTGCTTTTACTCGTAGGATGGACTGGACTCACGAAACCGACAAACACTATCGAGTTGGAATGGTGCTCAAGTACTAATTCTAGCTCAGTCAAATGAAAGCGGTAATGATGCTATGGAACGCTTTTCTCAGATACGTTCCCATACCAACCCTGCCCTCTGCGACCTGCTGATGCTCGGCCTCGACGGCGAACGGCTCAGGTGCTTCGTCTCGTCCATCGCCCGCGATGGACTTGGCGGCTCGCGGTACGAAGCGGGGCAGACCTCCGCCGGCTTCACGGCGAGCGGCCTGCCCTTTTTCTTCGCGCCGGTCGGGGCGGAGCACTACGGCCACTACCTGGGTTGGGCGATCAACTACTACGCGCGCCAACCCTTCCCCGTCTTGCAGGTCGTCTGGCCAGACGAGGCCTCGCGCTTCCCCTGGCAGCCGGGCTTCGATGAGCGCTTCCGCGCGAAGCCTCCCCTGCTCTTCGACCAGTCGCAGTACGCCGCCAGGCCACCTGCATCGCACGGGGACGGTGATGCCTGATGGAGAAAAATAAGAAAAGGCCGGACAGTACTCACACTGTCCGGCCTTTCTTCTTGCGCACGCCCGGATGCATGGGCAGCGCTGCGCGGTGGAAAGGGGGTGGGCGCAGTGACAGCGCAAGGTGAGCCACGGGTGATGACCTGGGACGGGCGGGGCATGTACCCTCCGCACCCCTGCAAGGGGTGTGGCAAACCCCTCAATGCTGACGGTGGGCACCCGGCAGAACTCCATGCCGGCACGTATACAGGCCTCTGCTACGCGTGCGAGCGCAAAGGCCCGCTTGTCGTCGCCACGTTCGAGGACGGCTGCAAGCTGGTCAGCCACCCGCCCCATTGCCCGGCCTGGCGCCGCGCCCGCGAGGAGTACTACTGGTACGAGGGCTGCGGCCAGTGCCAGCAGGGCCGCGTGTGGGTCAGCCGCGCCTACTCCGAGGGGGGACCGTACACCCACTCATGCCCAACCTGTGCCCCTCGCCACTACGCCTTTCTTGAGGAGCAGCGCTGCCGCAAGCTGCAGGGCAACACTCCCTTTGAAGGGCTCGCCGCCCGCTATACCGCCGAACAGCGGCGCCTCGAGGCCGAGTCCATGAAGCGCGTCACCAAAACGCGCACGCGCGAGCAGAAGGACCTGGACGCCTGCCTGGCCCGCGACTACGACGGCTTTGCCAGGCGGCTGCTCGGCGCGGTCTGGTTGGATACGGAGGAGCAGTTCGTCAGCTCGCTTGAGGACTGGCTCCCTCAGGTGCGCTCGCGGGTGGCCTCTGGGCAGAGCGGCCTGGGCTTCCCAGAAGCGCAGCTGGCCTTGTTGGAGGGTATCGCCAAGGAGCTGCGCGAGTCGCTCCCGTCCCACCTGGCCGCAAAACAGCAGGAGGGCGCGTGCCCATGAAAGCGTATCGTGGGGGCCTGGCAGGCCAGCGCCGCTCCATTGCGCCCCTCACCCGCTTCCCGCGCGGCCCACCCCCGCGCTGCGTCCGAGCGCGCCCGCTCGCCGTCACAGGAGAGCAGGCGGGGATTTCGTATAGTCATAGAACAGAACGTGCACAATATCCCACTGGTGGGGGCGCGTTCCGTTTTTGCGCGCCAGGCGCCGGACACCAGCGGCGCCTGGCTGTATACCAGGCGGCTTGCCCCAACGAAACTGGCGAGCCGCGGGTTTCTTCGGTCCCCGCCACACATGTGTGGCGGGGCATACTCATGACTAAGGAGTTACAACACATGAGATTTTCTGTACTGCAACAGGACCTCCATCGGGGCTTGGGCATCGTGAACCGCGCCGTCTCCGGTCGAACCACGCGGCCCATTCTCACCAACATCTGCGTCGCGGCGGAGGGTGGGCGGTTGCGGCTCTTCGCGACGGATGAGGAGATGGGCATCGTCAGCTGGATTCCGGCGACGATCCACGAGGAGGGGGCGACGGCCATCCCCGCCAAGCTGCTGTGCGACTTCGTCGGCAGTCTCCAGCCCGGCCAACTGGAATTCACCGTCACAGTTGGGCAGAACGACGCCCAGGCGATCCGCGTGCGGAGTCAACGCGGCGTTGCCAACATCCGGGGCTTCGATCCGACGGAATTTCCGCTGGTACCCAGCGCCAACGGTGGAGAACCGCCGCTCCAGCTCGAGGCGGCAACGCTCAAAGAGATGATCAGCGCGGTGATCGATGCCGCTGGGGAGGATATCCAGCACCCGGTCTTCACGGGCGTGCTCGTGCAGGCGCGTGGGCAACAGCTCACGCTCGTCGCGGCCGACCGCCAGCGCCTGGCGCTGCGCAGAGACACGCTGGGGCTCGACGCAGGAGACCGCCCGGACATCCTCATCCCGGCGCAGACGCTCTCCGACCTCGTCCGCATCCTCCCAGCACAGGGGAGGGTCGCCATGGCGGTCACCCCTAAGGGGTCCCAGGTGATTTTCACGACGGACCAGCTCCAGCTCTCCTCGCGCCTGATCGAGGGCAAGTTCCCCGACTACACCCAGATCCTGCCGAAAGAGCATGCGACACGGGCAGTCATCGGGACCGCGGCCCTCGCTTCTCTCGTCAAGGAGGTCTGGCCCTTTGCCGAGGGCAACAAGCACGTCGTGGTGCTTTCCCTCAAGGGCGGAGCGGGCGAGAGCCTGGATCCAGGGCAGCTGGTGCTCGAAGCAACGGCGCAGGACCTGGGCGATACCACCAGGTACGTCTCCGCGACCGTCGATGGGCCTGACCAGCGGATCATTTACGACATCCGCCACCTGATGGACGCCCTCGAGGTGATCAAGACACCCGAGATCACCATCGAACTCACCTCGGAGGCCAGACCTGGCGTGATACGGCCCATCGGGGGCGTCGATTTCGTCACCGTGATCACACCCTTCACCAGGAATGCCGCGCAGCCCGCGGCTCCAGCCGAGGCGGCTGCCGCCTCCTAGCTCGGTTGCCAGGGGGCCCGGGCGCAGCGAACGGGTG
>Ga0070698_100001565_pt1 | contig 25413 bp, 21 predicted proteins | sample KBSK1502metaG_FD_65477 | JGI IMG/M metagenome (GOLD analysis project Ga0070698, IMG submission 65477) | Corn, switchgrass and miscanthus rhizosphere microbial communities from Kellogg Biological Station, Michigan, USA - KBS K1-50-2 metaG | ecosystem: Host-associated > Plants > Roots >... | reverse complement strand
TGCTGCTAAGCAAACTGTTAGCAGGCTGATAATTGAGATCAGCGATAGTTCCACGATTGTGTGATTCCTTTCGGTCGTTTAAGTAGCGGAGATGCGCGCCCGCGAGCCCTGCTCGTGTCCGAAGTTCGACACCTCAATTGCTTCGGAAGCACTCATGGTGTCGACGGATCGCCTTGCAAGAACCGCGTATTATTGCCGATTTTCCGCCGAAGTGTCCAACGCGGAGGGTGCAGTGACATGAGGTCAGTACCACCTCGCGGTAGCGGGTGGGTTTTTTGCTAGCTATCAAAGTCTGGCAAGTCGCCTCCCTGGCCGTTCAGTACATAGTCAATAGCTCTGGCCACGCTTTGTTCGTTCCAGAGCTTCCGCTTGCTGCCTTTATCTGCCCATGGACTAAACGCGTACTCCCAAAGCCCGTCTGTCCTCAACTGTCTGGTCGCGTTTGCCTTAAAAGCATTTAGCACAAGACCAGACTTGCGATTGGCTGACACAACCGTATGAATGTGGTTGGTTCGCACATTGATCGCCTGCAACAGCCACTTTCGAACATTGCAGGTCTCACGAATCGCCGCTTCAATTGATTTGCGTTGCTTCGCCTTTAGGATCAGTGGCTTGGCTTTCAGGTGGTGCTCGTTGTACTGATGCCATTTTTCATTTTGAGGGATATAGGGTGACCGATAAGCGTTGTGAAGACGATCAATCGATCCTCGATTGTCTCCGTGCAACCAGGTGCCATAAGTACGGAACGATATGAAGTACGCGAGAGGTGTGTCAGTGTCATTCCACATAAGATATCGGATGACACATGTTTGCAGCGCAACCAAAACGGCGTCAATGCGCGACTGATGCTCGCTTCGCGGGGACGATAAAGACTTCCTTGCATCGCTCGGCAAACCCACCCGCTACCGCTAGGTGGTACTGACTTCATTCCACTCAAGTTGTTTTGGGATTACGCTTCAGCGAGCGTCACCAGGCTTTGCGGACGTTTACCGATGCCAAGCCAGCGACGAATCGAATCGATCAGAATAATCACAGCAGCGAACATAATGATCGCTGTGAGGGAAACGTTGATATAGCCCAGCATCGCGGTTTCAGGCTTTTGCGAAAGTGGCCAGAAGATATCTGTGATCGACTCCCAGCCCGCCACCAGCGTGGTAGTGGAAACAAAGCTCAGCGGCAGTAATGTCACCCAACTATATTTCGCCTTGCCCGAGTTAATGATGATGGTGGTGGCAACGCAGAGCGCCACAGCCGCCAGGAGTTGGTTGGCAATGCCAAACATTGGCCAGATAGTTGAGATCGATCCCGACCAGATGAACGCGGCCCAGGCGGTTACAACCAGGGCCGATGTGACGACTGATCCCGGCAGCCAATTTGGTTCCTCGAGTTTGCGATAGACTCGCCCGCCAAACTCTCCCACAAGGAAACGGGCCACCCTCGTGCCGGTATCGATCGTAGTGAGTATGAAGAGCGCTTCAAACATGATCGCGAAGTGATACCAATATTTCATCAGGCCGCGCAGTCCCGGAATTCCGTCAAAGATTTTGGCGATGCCAAGCGCCAGCGTCACGGCGCCGCCGGTTCGGCCGCGCAGGTTCTTCTCGCCTGACTCCTGTTCGAGTCGATCAATTTCCTGCGGCTGCAGGTTGAAGCCCTGGGCGCTGTTTTCGTCGACCATGCGTACGTAAGCAGCCTTTTGTATCTCGGTTTTTTGGGCAGTGTTGATGGCAAAGTAATCGCCAGGAAAAAGAGAGCTCGCTGCAATCAGCGCCACCACACCAACCACCCCTTCCATCAACATCGACCCGTAACCAATCATGCGTGCATCAGTTTCTTTGGCGATCATCTTCGGCGTCGTGCCTGAAGAAACCAGGGCATGAAAACCGGAAATCGCGCCGCAGGCAATGGTGATAAAGACGAAGGGATAAAGCTTTCCCGGAATCACCGGTCCGCCGCCCGCGGTGAAAGGCGTGAGCGCCGGCATGTTCAGGTTTGGATGAACCAGAATGACGCCGATGATCAGAAATGCAATCGTGCCAATTTTCAAATATGACGACAGGTAGTCACGCGGACAAAGCAACATCCAAACAGGCAGAACGGAGGCGATGAAGCCGTATCCGGCCATCAGGATGATCAATGCGTTGCGCGAAAGAGTGAAGGTGCTGGCAAACGATGAGTCGGCAATGCGTCCCCCCAGATAAACTGCCGCCAGCAGGCCGACCACTCCGATCATGCTGGCCTCGGCGATTCTGCCTTTGCGGAAACGATACATGTAAAGGCCCATGAAAAGCGCCAGGGGAATTGTGAAGCCGACGGTGAACGTGCCCCAGGGCGACTCGGCCAGTGCATTTACGACGACCAGGCCCAGCCCGGCAAGCGCGATCACGACGATGAACAGAATCGCGATTCCGGCAACGAGACCGCTGAGCGGGCTGATCTCAGTCCGCGCCATTTCAGCCAGTGACTTCCCGCGGCGACGTACGCTGCCGGCGAGGATCATAAAGTCGTGTACAGCGCCACCAAGGCAGACCCCAATCACAAGCCAGAGCAGCCCGGGTAGAAAACCAAACTGCGCCGCCAACACCGGACCGATGAGCGGGCCGGCGCCCGAGATGGCCGCGAAGTGATGGCCGAAGAGTACCCACTTGTTTGTCGGGTAATAGTTGTGCCCGTCATACATTGTTTGCGACGGCACAGGTCGCGAATCATCAAGCGAGAGAACTTTGGCCGCAATGAAAGCGGAGTAATAGCGATAGGCAATGGCGATGGCGCAGAGCGAGCCGATGATTATGGGAAGGGCGTTCATGAGTAAGATTAATCCGCAGATTCAATCTACGCGCGCGTAACTGGCCGCCAGCGTCGCTCAAGATACTCCGCTACGCGCGTCAGCGGAAATGTAAGCAATAGGTAGAAGATGGCGACCACGGGCCAGATGGTAAGCGGCGCCGCATAACGGCTCGCGAGTTCCTGCCCGGTGCGCGCCAGTTCGGTTAAGCCGATGACTGAAACAAGCGAAGAATCTTTCAGCAGCGCGATTGCCTCGTTGGTGAGTGGCGGCACGACCCTGCGAAAAGTCTGCGGCAGGATGATGTTGCGCATTGCCTGCGTATAGCTCATGCCCAGCGAGCGCGCCGCTTCCATTTGTCCCGCGTCGATCGAAATGATGCCGGCGCGGATGATCTCTGAAATATAAGCTGCACAATTCAAGGTCAGAGCGATAATGCCACTGGTAAACGCCGGCAGGTGAATACCGAAGATTGGCAGCACGAAGTATATGAAGAGGATCTGGACCAGCAACGGAGTACCGCGCATCACCTCGACATAAACTGCTGCCGGGGCTGCGAGCAAGCGCGACGATTGCACTCGCGCCAGCGCCAACAACAGGCCGATCGGCAAGCCTAACGCCAGACTCAACAGCGCCAGTCGTGCCGTCAGCCATACACCCTTCAGGAAAAATTGCCAGGTACGCTTTACGATACTGAAGTCAAATGTCTTCGGCTGCGCTTTGCTGGCTGCCTGATCGGCGGTCCGTTCCGCCACTTCGCCGAACCATTTTTCATGGATGCGGTCGTATTCCCCGCTGTCTTCAATCCGCCAGAGCGCCGCATTAACGGCGCGCCGCAAGTCTTCACTTGAGAGCGCGAACGCAATGCCAAATTTCTCATCAGTGAACCTGCGGCCGACAGTTTGAAGTTCGTGAAAACTTTGCCGGATCATGTATCGCAGTACCGGGGCATCACCCACGACGGCATCAATCCTGCCGTTTTTCAGATCCAGCATCGCCAGATCGATCGTGTTATAGATTGCCACGGTGACGCCCTGACGTTTCTCAAGATCGAGCTGAGCAGTGGTGTTGATCTGCACGCCGACTTTCTTCCCTACCAGATTTTCGGGGGCACTGATCCCCGTGGTTCCCTGATGCACGGCGATCAGCTGTCCCGAGTCGTAGTAAGGATCGGAGAAGAGCATCGAAGCGCTTCGCTCCGGCGTGATTGTTACGGAGGAAATCACGGCGTCGAACGAGCCATTTTGCAGTGCCGGGAAAATGCCGTCGAAGCCGGAGTTGATCCAGGTGGGCCGCACGCCCAATTCGCGCGCGAGGGCATTGCCAAGATCAATCTCGAACCCGGCGAATTGTCCACCTTCGATATATTCGAGCGGCGGGTAAGTGGCGTCGGTGCCTAGTCGAAGCTCGCCGGTCTTACGCACGCGTTCGAGGGCCGACTGAGCAAACGCAGGTACCTGGAAAAACAGCAGGAGCAGAGCGATTGCGGCGAGTTTGTGCGCGAATCGGCGTGGAAGTTTAATCATCTCGTTTTACTCTTCCTGTCCCAAATTACGGTCCGCTCCGTTGCTTTCTACGCCGGGATCTTCCGGTTCGTCATCGCGAAAGCTTTGCATGAAAGCGCGGGTTTCGGGCCGTTGCGGGTTGCCGAAGACTTCCTCCTGTGTGCCGGCCTCGACAGCGTGGCCACCTTCGAAATAGATCACCTGATCAGAAATACGCCTGGCAAAGTTCATGTCGTGGGAAACTACCACGAGTGTCTTGCCGAGATCGTCGAGCGCGCGAAGCATGCGGGCCACGCCCTGGATGAGTTGCGGATCGAGCGCCGAGGTGGGTTCGTCGAAGAGCATCACCTCGGGTTCCATAGCCAGCGCGCGGGCGATGGCTACGCGTTGCTGCTGCCCGCCGGAAAGCTGCGCCGGATAGAAATCAACCTTGTCGTTGAGTCCAACTTTGTCGAGGTAATGTTTCGCGACCTCAGCTGCCGCGGCTCGATCCAGTTTCTTGACGATCGTCGGTGCCTGGGTACAGTTTGCCAGCACTGTCAGGTGTGGAAAGAGATTAAAGTTTTGAAAGACAATGCCGACGCGTTCGCGCAGTCGCTTTGTTAACTGTTTTTCTTCCGCCGCGTTCAGTTGTTTCTCTTCAGTGCCGACCACCTCGACATCGCCGATGCGCAATCGTCCGCGATCAAAACGCTCGAGGCGATTCATGCAACGCAGCATGGTTGACTTGCCGCAACCAGACGGACCCAGAATGGTCGTCAGTTGACCATCCTGAATTTGGAACGTGGCTTGATTGAGCACGGTGTTATCACCGTAGCGTTTGACGATGTTGGTTACTTCAATCATTTCCACTCCGCGTGACAGAAGAAGATTGTTTTGTCGGTATTGCTAATGACGAATGCCTGGACTGGGTAACTGGGCAGACAGGTTAACTGGGGAAGGGGGAATGGGTAAAGGGAAAAGACAGGAAACGGCTAAAGGAAAAAGGCCTGGTGAAGGAAGTCTCACTGCACTTAACCGGTCCTCTATACCTTATTAATCTTTTTCCTGTTCCTTCTGTTTCTTGATAAACTCTCAAGAAACAAAATTCGAAACTTATTATGTATCCCTTTAGGAACATTCTCTTTCCGACTGATTTCACGCCACACGCTCGCGCTGCCCTGAAGTATGCCGCTGCATTTGCGCGCAGCGGTGGTGGGCGCGCCGTGCTGTTCAGCGTTCAGAGTGCCAGGGTGCCGGCAAACCTTTTGACCTTGCCGGAACGGATTTTTTCTGAACAGGACAACCGCTGGTTACTGGAATTGAGGACTGAGGTAAGAGCGCTTTTGGCTGACCCGCTATTCAACGGACTCGAAGTTGAGCCGGTCATCGTTGAGGGCGAGCCGGCAACCGAGATTGCCAAAGCCGTTCGTGAATACGACATCGATCTCGTAACGGTCGTAACGCACGGCCGCAAGGGACTATCGCGCGCGCTTTGGGGTTCGACAGCCGAAGAGATCATCGCGGAGGCGCCTTGCCCGGTGCTGACCATTCGACCGCCGCAGCATGATTTTGTTGAGCACAAAGGAGACCGCAGCGAGGTTCGCCTAAACAGGATCCTGCTGGCCACGAACTTTCGACCATCCGCCGTGGCGGCGACTCAAGTCGCGACGCAACTGGCAAATCAAACCGGTGCAGAACTCCATGCGGTTTCGGTAATCGGAGACTACCTCGAACAGATCTCGGTGATGTTTCCCGAAGGTGGACTGAACGCGTTGACCAGTTTGCGTAGTTACGTGCAGGAACGCATGACTCAGCTTACCCGAGGGGATGGAGCTCGCGCTGTGCGTCACATCGTCGAAGGCCGGCCTTACGCAGAGATTGTGCGCCTGGCAGCGGAGACTGATGTTGACTTGATCGTCATTGGCACCAGCGTTCACGCCTCGCTTTTTGGCGGCACGCCCGTACTCGGTTCCGAGATCGAGCGGGTGGTGAGAAATTCACCGTGCCCGGTGCTGTGCGTGCCGGCGGCGCGAGTGATCACGCCATTGCCTGCCCTGATCAGCCAACCGGTAAGCTAAAAAAAAGAAAAGTTCCAAGTTTCAAGTTCCAGGTTTCAAGTTCTGACCAGGCCGAAGACTGCGAACTTGAAACTTGGAACTTGAAACTTGAAACTTGATTCTGTCTTCTAACTACTGCGTAACCAGCTGCAGTCGCCCATCAGGAAGCTTCACTGCAAACACGCTGCGTTCGTAAATCGATAGCGGCGCGGGCTCCTTGCTTTGATTTGCCGCGACCTGAGCACGTGTGTAGCTGTTGGCGTTGCGGTAGGCCAGCGGATCGCGAATGAGATCGTAGCGCCGGCTGATTCTGCGCACGTACTCCTGCGTCTCGCTGTAAGGCGGGATGCGGTAGCCATATTTCATGACGGCGCCTTCGCCGGCGTTGTAACCGGCCAGAGCCAGTTGCACGTTGCCTTCAAACTTGTCCAGGAGGAAGCGCATGTAGCGCGTGCCACCTTCGATATTTTGTTGCGGATCCCAAATGCTGGTTACGCCGAAACGCACAGCGGTTCCCGGCATCAACTGCATTAGGCCACGTGCGCCTTTGTTAGACATTGCGCGAGCCTTGAATGTCGACTCCTGATGCATGATGGCGTAAAGCAAAAGTGGATCGACTGAGTTGCGCTTACCGGAATCGATAATGTAACCGTCAACCGTTGGGTTCCCGGTGGTGAAGCCGCTTAGTGAGCCTGTCCAGTTTATGTCAGTTGAGATAGGTGTCCGGGTAGCGGAACTTAACACTCGTCCGCGGCGCAGTTTCCTCGCCAGAGGAGTCGGAGGCAGCTCAATGTGAACGGCGCTCAAGTCGAAGTTATCGACGCTATAACTGGTCTTGGTGTATTCGCTCTGGGCGAATACCGGCAAGGCGGAGATAAAGAAGAGGGCAGTAGCCAGGGGAAGTTTTTTCATCTTTTCAATCTGAGGGCTGCTATGACTTTAAGAACTGCAGGGCCGAACTTGCGTGAATCCGATGATGCGTTAAAGCGTGAAGTTTTTCGGGGAGCGGCCTCTTTGTCGTTCATCCGAGACCGCGACAGATACTAACATAGCCGTTAAACGATTGCCAACACGCCTCAGTTTGCTCAGCAAAAACGAGGAAAAGCCTATTCCATGGGCAGACCTGGATCCGGTTCCTGGGGAAACTGTTCAAAAGGGATCCGATTTCAACTTCAAAGTGCAACAGTCGTTTTGTCGCTTCGCCCCAGCGGGGCGAGGTGTTTACAGCCGGGCTTCGAAGTGGAATTCGTCATCCACCATAGGACGCTACCCAGCACGAATAACCCAAGGTGGTTTCGTGTGATTTCTTGAAGAGTCGATAACAGATTTTTTTCAACAACCGTGGGTGCAAGATCGCTTGCAAATACTGGTTTAGGGGGTGTGCGCGCGAGCTATTGAGTTCCTCGCCGAGGCCAATGATGATACGCGCGCTTTCCAAAAACTCAGTAGTGCCGCACGCATTTTGCGCGTCTTCACTAGAAGAAGGGACGATATGAAAAAAATACTTTCGGCGACTTTGTCGCTGCTATTTGTCTTCGCAATAGCAGTGGCGTCTCAAACCACAAACAGCTCGACCTCCAACAACTCAAACGCGACCACGAAACCGAGGAAGCCAATTTTTAGAGCCAGCAAGGATCAGATCCAGCAGGCGCAGAAGATTCTCAAAGATCGTGGTTTCTATGCAGGCGAGCAGACCGGCAAGCTTGACGACGACACGCGAGCCGGACTGAAGAAGTATCAGGCCGCGGAGACGCTCAAAGTCACCGGCACGCTAAACAAGGTGACGCTTGAGAAAATGGGTGTGACGCTAACGGATAAACAGAGGGCCATGTAAGGACGGCTGGGGATTTTGCGGGGGAGGCTTGCCACAAGGCGAGCCCAGAAGCAGCGGGGGCAAAAGGGGCTTTGCCCCCGCTCTTCTAACTCAACAGTTTTTCTACTACGCCGTAACTGGCCTCCAGCGCTTCGCTCAGCTTCTCCGGCAGGGCGCCGCCACCTTCAGCCATGTCTGCTTTGCCACCACCTTTGCCGCCAACGATTGGCGCGAGTTCCTTTATGACTTTGCCGGCCGGTACGCGGCCGGTTAGATCGTCGGAGGTGCGCACGATCAGAGAAACCTTGCCGTCGCTGCTGCGGCCCAGCACCACCACCCCCGACTTAATACGAGCGAGGAGCGTGTCAGAAAGCTGACGCATGCCGGCGGAATCGAATCCGCTTGCTTCGCGGGCCAGGACCTTCACGCCCGCTACGTCGCGCGCGTCGTCACCATTTGCCGATGCGCTGCCAGTCGCACCTGTCGCAATCTTTAGTCGCAGTTCATCAGCTTCCCGGCGCGACTTCTTAAGTTCCTCTTGCAACTTGCCGATGACGGCAGGCAATTCCGCGCGCGAAGTCTTCAGGCCGCCGGCGACCTGATCGATTAAGAGTTCGTCTTCGCGGAAACGTTCGAAGGCATCCAGACCAGTAACAGCGCGGATGCGTCGCACCCCGGAAGCAATCGACTCATCGCTCGTGATTTTGAATACGCCTATGTCGCCAGTGGCGCGCACGTGCGTGCCGCCGCAAAGTTCTCGAGAAAAGATATCTTCAGCGCCTTTAATGGAAAGCACGCGCACCGTCTCGCCATACTTTTCGCCAAACAGCGCCATCGCGCCCGAGCGCATCGCGTCTTCAATCGCCATCTCGTCTGTTTGCACCGGCTCATTACGCAGGATGTGATAGTTGACGAGATTCTCGATCTCTTCAATCTCGGTTCGCGTTAAGGCCTGATAGTGAGCGAAGTCGAACCGCAAATAGTTTGGCGCCACCACCGAGCCGGCCTGCTTGACGTGCGTGCCCAGCACTTCACGCAGCGCGGCGTGCATCAAGTGAGTGGCGGTGTGATTGCGCCGCGTGGCGTCGCGCTTCTCCACGTCGACTTCAGCGGTAACCGTGTCGCCAACTTTCAAAGTTCCTTTTTCAACCTTGACCTTGTGAACAATCAAGCCTTGCGCCGGCGAATAAGTGTCAAGCACGGCCGCAGTGAGGTCAGTACCACCTGCGGGTGGGTCAGTCGTGGCCGACAATCTACCGACATCGCCAACCTGTCCACCGCTCTCGGCATAGAACGGAGTGTGATCAAATATCACTTCGCCTTCGTCGCCTTCATTCAGCAAGTCAACCCGCTTGTGCTCCACCACGAGTGCATAGACGCGCGCATCTTCAACTGAAGTGGTTCTATAACCATCAAAAACGCTAGCCGGTACATCTTTGGCAACCTCTGCATAAACTGGATCGACCTTCCCTTGCTTCTTCGTGTCGGAACCTTCGCTTGCCGTTTGTAGCTTTCTTATGTGCTGTTCAATAAAGTTGCGAAAATCATCCTCGCTAGTTTCCCGTACTGGATAGACGTGACTGGGGTCCACGGCAGTTCCTACTATCGCATCACGCTCACCCAAAACTACATACATCAAGTCAATCGGAGTCCCGAAAGTGTCATAGAGCCGGGCAAGTTCGTAGGGAGAGATTTGAATACTACCCTGTCTGAGCGGTCGGCTTAGATCTGCCTCAATTAACTCGGTCAATCTTTGCAAACCTGTCGCGAGCGTACTACTGAACCGTTCCTCTTCGAGCCGCACCATCTTCTCGATAAAACCACGCTGAACTTCGAGTTCCGGATAGGCCCGGCCCATCACTTCAACAACGAAATCTATTACCTGATAGAAGAAAGCGTTCTGAAAGCCCAACGCGTGACGACCTTGGTAGATCGCGCGGCGCATGATTTTGCGCAAGACGTAATTGCGTCCTTCGTTGCCGGGAAGAATTCCGTCGGCGATCAAAAATGCGGTTGCGCGCGCGTGATCGGCGATCACGCGCATCGCGAAACCTTCCGGTGTTTCCGGTTGGTAATCTTTACCAGCAAGCCTGGCAGTGAAATCAACGAACGGGCGGATCAGATCCGTGTCGTAATTTGAAACCTTGCCCTGCAGGATTACAGCAGTGCGTTCAAGTCCCAACCCGGTATCGACCGAAGGCTTCGGCAGGGGCTCGAGTTTGTACTCACCTGGCTCAACCTCGATCCGGTTGTATTGCATGAAGACCAGATTCCAGATCTCCATCGTCGTGTCGCCGGGACCATTTACAAGCTCGGTGCGGTTGAAATCAGGGTTTTCAGGATGCTCGCCAAGATAGTAGTGAATCTCACTGCACGGCCCGCAGGGTCCGGTCTCGCCCATTTGCCAGAAATTATCCTTGCGGCCAAAACGCAGGATGCGCTCGCGCGGAACGCCAACCTCTTCCCAAAGTCTTTCGGCGTCTTCATCGGCTGACACTTGATCGTCACCGCCGAATACCGTAAACCAGAGCCGCTGCGGATCCATCTTGAGTTCGTCGACCAGAAACTCCCAGGCAAACTTGATCGCGTCTTCCTTGAAATAGTCGCCAAACGAAAAATTGCCGAGCATCTCGAAGAAAGTCTGATGCCGCGCGGTCTTGCCGACTTCGTCAAGATCGTTGTGCTTGCCGCCGGCCCGCACACATTTCTGCGACGAACAGGCGCGCACGTACTCGCGCTTCTCCACTCCCAGGAACACATCCTTAAACTGGTTCATGCCCGCGTTGGTGAAGAGCAAGGTCGGGTCGTTGGCAGGCAACAAGGGCGACGAACGCACACGTGTATGTCCCTGCCGCTCGAAGTACTTCAGAAAAGTTTCGCGAATTTCGTTTCCAGTCATGATTCAGGCTCAGAACTCAGAAGTAATTCGCACAGTTTAGCATGCAGTATCAGGGCGGATGAAATTAAGCGATGATCTGGTTCGATCGGGGATTGAAAGCGCCAAAGGCGCGAAATGCAAAAGCCTGGGGCACCGCCCCAGGAAACTTGGCATGGCAACACAAAAGCGCTGAAAGCGCGTAATGACTCGGTGGGGAGCTGCTCATTCCGCGCTTTCAGCGCTCTTGTCCTCGTGCGACGGTCCTGGGGCGTTGCCCCAGGCTGTTACATTTCACGCCTTTGGCGCTCGAGAGCGTCATTCAAAGAAACAGTAAATCGTTTCACTCAGTCTCTTCCAAATCTGTCTTCGAAGCAGATCGCACCTTCTGACTGACCAGTTCAAAAGGAAACCCCTGTCGCAGCAAGTGATCAAAAAGACTTTTCGCTTCCGCGCGAGTCTTTGGCCGGCCGCGGAGTCGGACACGTTTTTCAAGCGCTCGATCGAGTAACTCTTCTTCCGAGGTCTCCGCAAACACCTGGTCAAGGGCTTCACCGGCAACCGTGCGATCGACTTTCTTTCTCTCCAGACTTAGTTCCAAACGTCGCCGGCCGATCGGCTGTTGTCTCACCTTCGACGACGCATAGCCGAGTGCGTAGCGTTCGTCATCGAGATAACCATACTCGCGCAGCCGGGCGATCACAGTTTCAATCACCGTCTTACTGGAACATCTTTCTGCCAATCGCTCGCGCAGTTCTGCAATCGAACGTGGCTTGGCAGCGAGCAACTTAACTGCGCGTTGAAAAGCACGCGCGCGAATCTCGTCTGGAGTCAAAGCGGCCTTGCTCGCCTGCTCCGGTCGTGTTCTCGGACGTCGTCTCTGCATCGAGTGTATTTAATCACATGGTTGGATCCGGCGATGAGCGAAAGAGCGTGTTTAGCCCCGCTTTTTTGCTTCATCGCCAATTGGCCCTTAGCCGATTAGAATACCTTGCATGGATGGAGTGTTGGTGATCGATAAGCCTCCCGGTGTGACTTCGCACGACGTAGTTGACAGCATCAGGCGCATCTTGCATGTGCGGCGTGTCGGACACACCGGAACGTTGGATCCTTTTGCGACCGGCGTGCTCGTGATGCTCATCGGTCGCGCTACCCGTCTGGCGCAGTTTCTCAGCGGTGTGGAAAAAGAGTATGAGGCGGTGATTCGTCTGGGCTACGCCACCGATACGGGAGACCTGACCGGAAAGCGGATTCGGACGAACGAAGAAAATTCAACGCTGAACGGAACCCTGGCAGGACCGTGGAGCCGGGAGCAAATTGAAGCAGCCCTTGAGGGTCTGCGCGGCGAGATCGATCAAGTGCCGCCGATGTATTCGGCGAAGAAGCAGGACGGCCGCAGGCTTTACGAAATGGCGCGCCGCGGTGAAGAGGTAGAACGAAAGCCAGTGAGGGTTTGCATCAATAAGTTTGAGGCGATCAAGCCAACCGGCGAGGTACTGAAAGACAATCTGGATGGCACCTTCGACTTCGAAGTGCGAGTTGAGTGTTCATCCGGCACTTACGTGAGAACACTAGCGGAAGCCTTTGGTAAACGACTGCAAGTCGGAGCACACCTGGCGGAGTTGCGGCGCACGCGCGTGGGCGACTTTCAGATTCAACACGCGCAGACGTTGGATCAGGTCAAGGTGAGTGTTGCCGAGGAGGCGCTCGGCAGGATTGTGCTCCCGACCGACGCAGCACTGAAGAGGTTTCCGGCTATCGACCTGCCGTTGAGCGATGTGCGACGAATGCAAAACGGTATGGCTGTTACGATTGCTGAAGCAAAGTGGACAAATGGAGAGCGGGTGAGAATGCGAGACGAGCAAGGAAACCTTATCGCAGTTGCAGAGTATGACGCGGGGTCCGCTTCGTTGCGCCCAAGTGTGGTGCTCGCGCGGGACGAGAAACAGAATTGATGAAGAAGCGTTACTGGATCGGCGGTGTAACAGCAACTTTGGCGGCAGCATCGGTGGCTGCGAAACTGTTGCTACGCCCGAAAGATGTCGAGTGGGAGCAGAACCGTGAATTGGTTTTTCACGCCGACTATTCGCGTTTTATGGAAGTTGACGGCGTGCGCCTGCACTATCAGGAAGCGGGCGATCCAGAAGCGCCGCCGATGATCCTGATTCACGGCTTTGCCGCTTCGAACCTTGTTTGGAGCAAGGTGTTTTTGGAATTCGCCGCGGCAGGACACAGAGTGATTGCTCCGGATCTGCCGGGTTATGGTTATTCAGGTAAGCCGCGTCACCTCGATTACACGATCGCCAGCCAGGCAGAGATGATTGTACGTTTTCTGGGCCGACTGGAAATCGATCGTGCAGTTTTCCTTGGCAGTTCTTACGGTGCGGCAGTCACGGCGACGATTGCACTCGATCATCCCTCTCTGGTCGAGAAGCTAATAATGGTTGGGGCAGTCAATAACAACAAGCCAACCAGGTATTTGTTGATGCGCCTCTTTGGCTCGCCAATCATTGGCGACATTCTTTCGCCGTTGCTGGTTGGTTCACGGCTGCTCTTGCGCTTGCGGATGAAGCGCGTCTATGACCGGCATTCCTGGGTGTTGGACGAGCGGAGAGTCGACGCGCGTCACTTGCCGCTCAGAACGCGTGGTGCACATCGAGCGATCATTCGCACGGTGCGTCGTTGGGACGCCGAACGCGTTTCGCGCGATGCGCATCTGATCACACAGCCGACGTTGTTGTTGTGGGGCGACACCGATCGAGAGGTGCCCCTGGCGGATGGCGAGCGGCTGCACGAGGCAATTCCCGGTTCGCGCTTGATTGTTTTCCGCGAGTGTGGTCACTTGCCTCACGAGGAGTATCCGGAATCGTTTGTGACAGTGGTGACTGAATTCGTCGGCCAATAAAAGCTTGAGTTTGTTGAAATTCCGCTTATACTGCGCTGGCGTTGGGGCCTCGCTCGTTCTCACTTTAGACACAAATTGTTGAGACATCTGACTTGGGTCTCGTCAAGCGAAAATCCTAGCGTCCCAGGTTATGAGACATCAAAGCTCATCGCACTCCGTACTGAAAAGGCGACACCGAAAAACTCGCGGTCCCAGAGCGCGCGAAGTGCTTTCGAGACCTGCCAATGGAACTTGGACGAAATAAACGTCGCTGGTTGTTAGGTGCGAACAAATAGCGGTAAGGACTTGTCGGCTTTGACTCCTGAACTCCAACAATTGCATGCGGCAGGTATGAAGCTTAGAAATGAGCTGGTCACCTTAGTCGAGTCATGGCCTGATCTCGGATACTTCACGCACAACAGAAAGAAGCTCCAAGGCAAAAATTCGAACTATGAGGATCAAATTGAGAATAAGCTCGATGAGGCTAGAAGGTGGTTAAACATTATTCGAGTCAAGGCTCCTCCCAGCTTGTTTGAAGCTGAACTACGGAGAATCACAACAAACCTTGAATTCCTCCTATTAGTACCGCGAGCGCCAATCGCCGCTGCGAAGTCTGAAATTCGGCACTTAATTAACGAGGCCCTATCGATCATACCATCCATTCCGGCGACAACATCAGCCTCTGCATTTAGGCATCCCGACCACAAACGATGTATTCCCGACACAGCTTTCATACTAATGAGAATGAATCCGGAGGACCCGGAACTTGAAGATATTTGTAATGGCATAAAAGAAGTTTGCAAATCTTTCGGGATATCCGCCCTTCGCTGTGATAATGTGGAACATCAGGGAAGGATCACCGATGTGATTTTGCAACACATCGCTTCATCGGAATTCCTGATCGCTGATCTCAGCGGTGAGAGACCGAATGTCTATTATGAAATCGGCTACGCCCACGCTTTGGATAAAGATCCGATCCTGTATCGAAGAAACGGCGTGCGGCTACACTTCGATCTCTCTATCCACAATGTGCCCGAATATCGGAACATTTCAGAATTGAAGCTCCTTCTAACCAGACGCTTTGAGGCATTGCTTACCCATCGAGCTTCCAAGTCGATTTTGTTGTGAGGTCGTTTGCCTCCCGGCGACACGTTTTCCAAAATGCGCGGGCTACCGCGAGGGGACAGCTGACAGCATCTTGACAAGCGGAAATCGGGAATTGCAAATCAGCAGTCGACTTATTTACCGTCTCGCAATATTGACCTCAAGCTGATTCGCCAGTCCCTCACCGCCCCAGCCCATTACAACGTTGTGGTTCCAACTGAAGAACGGCCGGGCGATGGGCGCGAGCAGGTTCATCCAGGACTTTGTAGTTTCCACTTTCCAATCGTAGCGGACCGTAGTTATTCCGCCGGCGTTCGAGAGTTGCCAGCGGCCGAAGCCCTGGAGTTCGCCTATCGCGCGGCCCTCAATCAAGGATGTCGGCTCGACACGAGTGGACTCCATTTCAAAGACGAGGCGGTAAGGAAGTTTGCTTTTCCAGGTGTAGCGATGGATGGCGCCGACGTGACTAGCGTCGCCTTCCTTCAGCCTCTCGACTTTCTCAACACCGCGCCACCACTCCGGCCAGTTTTCGGAATGGAAAATCAGATCCCAGACTTTTTCCTGGGGGGCTTTGACGCGCCAGATGGTGATGAATTCGTAATCGGCCATTTTTTTGGAGTGCGCTGACCTGTCAGCGTTTTGGTCGGCTGCGACCTGTCGCAGCCTGAGGTTGATGTGCGTTCGGCGAGGTAGGCGGCGTCAGGCAGACGCTGACCAAGCGGTGACAGGTCACCGCACTCCAAATACGTCATCCCATGTTGAGAGCTTTGCCAACCGACGGGTCGCGGCGGACTCGCCAGATCTTTGAGTCGAGATAATAGTGAATAAACGCGTAGCCCCAAAGAAACGAAATGCCAAGTTGGGTTGCGAATGATTGGCTGCCGTCGCCGCCCTTCAAACTTATGTAGCCGAGGATTTGTCTCGGTCCCTGATAGATCAGTCCGAAGAGAATTCCGAAGGCGATGTAGTAGAGGAGGCGGCGACTGATCAACTCGGCCGCACCGTACTTTTGGCGAAAGTTTGTAGCACTCGAAGCTGAGCCCTGCCTAACGGTCGGGCTACTGCCCGGAACTGCGGTGCCGGAATACTTCTTATTATGAAACCAGATCAGCCGATGATATTGCAGGTTGTGATAGATGGTCAGAATGGCCACGATCGCTATTGGCTTGTGCGGCATCGGCGTCAGCAACACAACCCAATGCATCGGAATCGCGGCGGCCAGTAGCAAATACTTGGGGACATTAAGCGCTTCTCCTATGACCGCGCGCTGTATTTGTCTTCCCAGCCAGGCGACCGCCAATACAATCGTACCGGCTAACAGAACCAGCGCTAATCCATTAACGCCGGACTGCAGCGCCACCGGCACGCGTTTCATCGCTTCCGGATCGCGCGCGATGAAGGCGACGAACGGATAATTAAAAGCAAACAGCAACAGCAGACGATCGAGCGCGTTGTCTACGGGCGCGAGGTCGTTGTTCTTCTTCTTGTAAAGCACCATGAAGCCGTAGTGCTGCTTCACCAAATGGTAATAAGCCCAGAGGGCGGCGAGGAAAAAGAAGATGAGCCCAGCACCGGCATAAACCATCAACGGACCAATAGCGAAGAAGAGCAGTGAGCCCCAAAGAAGCCGAGCGCGATTCTGCCGCTCGGTTCGATCAAAATAGGTTCGCGAAAAGGTTCCGAAGACGTGTGGCGCATCGATCAGGATGGCCCAGAGCGCAACCATCGGCACCAGCGGCAGGACACCCTTCACGTAAAGAACCAGCAGCAGGTAGCTTGACGCAACTGATCCAATCAGCCACACCAGATCGTCGCGCGCGCTTATGATCCAACGCACCGAAACTGCCCGTGGTTCAGCCCGCCCAATTACCTCAACTGATGTTGCCATATGCCGGATGCAGCCGATGTGTGTGTGTTGTTGAAAACGACCGGCTGCGAGGCTAGGATTCTAGCACCGACCGAAATGCACGTATAAGGAAGAAAGGCGTCAACGCGAATGCCCAAAGAAGACTCTGCTTTCAGCCTGTTCAAACTGATGTTCCAAGCGCATCCATGGCATGGCATCGCGCCGGGAAAGAAGGCGCCGCAGACTGTTAACGCCTTCATCGAGATCGTGCCGACCGATGCGGTGAAGTACGAACTGGACAAGCAGTCGGGTCATCTTCATGTGGATCGGCCACAGCGGTTTTCATCGATATGTCCTTCGTTATACGGGTTTATTCCGCAAACATTTTGTGGCGATCATGTGGCCGACCTATGCGCGGAACGTGCCGGGTTGACGGGCATCAAGGGTGATGGGGATCCGATGGACATCTGCGTGCTGACCGAGAAAACCTTCGCCCAGGGCAATTTCTTTCTACAGGCCGAACCAATCGGCGGGCTGCGCATGATCGATGGCGAACAGGCCGACGATAAGATCATTGCCGTGCTCGAGGCCGATCTTGCCTACGGCCACATCAAGAACATCGATCAGTGCCCGAAGGCGCTGGTCGATCGGCTCAAGCATTATTTCCTGAGCTACAAACAACTACCCGGCGACGCTCCCAGAAGAGTCGAGATAGTTAGTGTTTATGATCGGACGGAAGCGTTTGACGTCATTACGCGCAGCATTAGCGATTACCAAACGAAGTTTGGGGATCACGAGAGCCGGGTGAAGAAGCTCAAGCGCTAATCTGAAATTTGAGATTTCAAATCTGAAATCATCTCAGGGGCCAGTGATCGTTTCTTCAATACCGCAGCGCGGGCAGATTAGTGCGTGACGCGAAGCATCGGTCCATCCCGCAAGCGCCAGGGCGGGCGTCTTTTCATTTTGTCCACTACTTACTTCTGAAGGCCGATGCTTTGCCTCGGTGTCGGCGGAGCTGCAATGTTTGCAGAGCCAGCCGTAACCGAGATTGAAGAAATGATTTGTCTGGTTCATGGAAGAACAGTGGGTGATCAGTGGCCAGTGCTCAGAGGACGAAACTCATGGTCAAACCGTCCGACCCTCTGCACACTGACCACTGGACACTGACCACTGCAACTCTACCGGGTAGCAGGTGCCGTTAGACGCACCGGCACGCTCATCCGACGGCCGTTTCTTAGAATCTGTAGTTGCACCGTATCGCCAACCTGATGTTTGTCGAGCAGTCGGTAAAGATCATCCGTGTTAGCGATTTTTTCCGTATCCATGCCCAGGATGATATCTCCGATTGCAAAGTCACCATTCTCAGTTTGCGTGACACCGCGCAGCCCCGCGTTAGCGGCGGCCTGGCCGGGCGCAACTTGCAGAATGATCACGCCGTCTGCGACTGGCAGATCAAGTTGACTCTTAAGCGGCTGAACATCGCGCGTACCGATTCCCAGCTTGGGCCGGAGCACTTCACCGGATTTCAATAATTGCGGGACGATTCGCTTCGCGATATTCACCGGAACGGCAAAACCGACTCCTGCGGAAGCGCCGGATGGCGAAAGGATCTGCGAATTGATTCCTATCATGCGGCCATGCGAGTCGAGCAAAGGCCCGCCGGAGTTACCCGGATTGATGGAAGCGTCTGTCTGAATTGCGCCTTCGATGGGCCGTCCATTGCGAGCTCGTATTGGACGTTGCAAGCCGCTGATGACGCCGGTGGTGAGTGTGCGATCAAGTCCAAAAGGATTGCCGATCGCCAAAACCTTTTGACCAACCTCCAGTTTCTCCGAGTCACCTAAAGAAATAATCGTCAGCGGTTCCTTCGGTCTTTCAATCAACTTGATTACTGCCAGATCGGTGTCCGGATCGCCTCCCACCAGCTGAGCTGCGTAGTTCTTTTGTCCTCCGAAACTGACAGCGAGTTTCGTGGCGCCTTCGATGACGTGGTAGTTCGTAAGAATGTTGCCTGCCTCGTCGATTACTGATCCCGAGCCGGATCCTTCCTGCGGTTCTACGAAGCCGAAGAAATCGCGCGCGTAAGAAGTTGAGTGGACGTTTACAACACCGGGTGAAAACGTTCGATAGACCTCGATGTTGTTTTGTTCATCGGTGGCGGTCGCGGGATCGGTAATACCCGTCGGAGTAGCACTGCTGAAGGCAGCGCCCGACGGCTGCACCCGATTGGCCAGGCGATCTACGACAGCGATCGCACCGGCGGCAAAAAGAGCCGAAACCAAGGCAACGGCTAATATCTGACGTGCTGAAAGTCTATACATGGCTTATTTCTCGCTTGTTATTAGTTAATAAAACGTTCATTTTCAGAGCCCTTATAAGATGCCCGGGAATGTACCATAGTTGCTGCGCGTCCTAACCGAGGGCTCCCGGCTCGCGCTGCTGACAATCCCGAATCCAGGGCCGCGCGGGCCTCTTGCGCAACCCAAAAATTAACATACGGCGCGGACTACCCGGAGTCTATAAGAACGTTTCTGACGTGCTAAGGGTTTCTTTTTTGTAGGCCAGCGGATCAACGGAATCGAGATTTGACTGAACAAGGGAAGAATCAACAGTGTCCGCACGAAATCAGAACTGGGAGCGCAGCGACCAGCCAGGAATTCACTTGAAAAGTTTGGGGTTGAACGCGCTGCAAGTCATGGCTTTGCACAAAAAGTCTAATTCACGGCTGTGGAATTGAGTTGTGGGCCGTATTGAATTTTGTCTGGTCAGTCCAGGGTTAAGACGTACCAAAGCCTCAGTCTCGAGCCTATACGAAATGATGAGTACCGGAAGAATCGATTTTTAGGAAAGCGAGGCGACAACTGCGTGGGGCAGGCTGGCAAAGTAGCCAAGCACGGTGCCCGGGGCCTGCCAGCCCAGAGCTGAGAACCCGGTTACCGCATGCACTACCATCAGCGCGAGATAGACTCCTAACACGATCTTCATTCCCCGCCGGGCGATCGGAATTTCCGCAAACCGATAGAGGATGTAGGCTGAGAGACCGCCAATCAGGAGTTTGACTGACAGAAATGAGGCCTCGCTGTGGTTCAGCAGCGTGGCCATGATGCCGTTTCCTTCGGTGGCGATGTTTAATCGCAACCAAAGAATTGTGAGCTGCGCATCCAGCCAATTCATTATGAACAAGAGAAGGGCTTTCGAAAGTGTTCCCACGGGGCTCCTTGAGAAACGTTGTTAAACTTCTGCCCTCTTTAACGCCAGAACCTCCGAAGCCGAATGGCTTGGAGGTCCTGTCGTTTACGGGAGGAACGAGACTCGTACCGTTGTACTACCAAGATACTCACAATGAGTTTCCTGTTCCCGAAAGCCCAGAACGACTTCACGCAGTCATCCCAACTTTTTTGTGCCGAACTTGTGGGGCATAGTATAGCCCCGGTCAAAGGACAAGCAAAAGTAGGACGCCCTTTGCTTATAGTCTCTGTGAATTCTCCGTGACCACTGTGTTTTTGTGGCGAGTCGCATGTAAGTTAGATTCAGACGTGACACAGAGAATCCCGGCTCGCAGGCCCACAATTCGCCTATGCATAAAATGCCCAGTTCGATAGCTGAAACAATTTTGCAAGGCGCGCACCAGTTGCGAAACGCCGGCGTGCCCGAAGCGAGACGCGACGCCGGTTCCTTGTTGGCGTTTGTCCTGGGTCGAGATCGCTCTTTCATCCTCACTCACGCTGAAGACGCGGTCGCCGCGGAACAGGCGGAAAGGTTTCGAGAGTTTATCGAGCGGCGCGGCAAGGGAGAGCCGCTACAGTACATCACCGCTAACCAGGAGTTTTTTGGACTCGATTTTGAAGTAACGAAAGACGTCTTGATACCCCGGCCCGAGACTGAACTGCTTATTGAAACTGCGTTGAAACTATTAGATCCGTCTGCCGACAGTTTCATTTGCGACGTCGGCACGGGATCGGGTTGCATCGTCATTACCTTGATGCGGCAACTTAAGGAAGCTTGCGCAGTCGCCATAGACATCTCGCCTGACGCGGTCGCGGTGGCCCGGCGAAACGCAGTGCGTCATTCTGTTAACGACCGCATAGATTTTGTTATTTCGGATTGCTTCGGCGCGTTAACGTTGCGGGAGTCCCGCGCGTCTTTTGATTTGATAGTTTCAAATCCGCCCTATTGCGAGGAGGACGCGATGGCGGATCTGCAAAGAGAGGTGCGTGACTTTGAACCGCGTAACGCCCTTGCAGCCGGGGCGGATGGTTTGGACGTCGTTCGCCGACTGCTGCATGAAGCGCCCGAATTTTTGAAGCCGGGGGGCTACTTTCTGTTCGAGATTGGCTTCAATCAGGCGGCTGCCGTCCGGCAGTTACTCGATCCGAAAATCTGGAGACTCATCGACATTTACGAAGACCTCCAGGGCATACCGCGAACTGTTGCTTTGCAGCGGTTGTAGTAGTAAAAGATTTCCCAATCCCCAGAGTTACACAATGCGCAAAGCCCACCGCGTAGGGTGTTGGATCGCAACAACCGGAACTGAGTCGAAACGATAAGGAGACCCAAGATGAATAAGTTGCTAACCCGCGGTGGGTTAATTTTGACGCTGACGTGCATGGTGAGTATTCCCGCACTGGCTCAGAAAAATGCGAAAGAAAAATCCCACTACTCTCTCTCTTGCCGAAATGATTGGCAGAGCGAGAGGTTGGTGAATCACTGTGAGATCAAAGAACAGACTTTGCCCGCCTCGGGTGACACGATTGCGGTGGATGGCCGCATGAACGGAGGCGTTTCGATCAAGGGTTGGGAACGAAATGAAATTCTGATGCGAGCGCGACTTCAGAGCGCCGCACCAACTGAAGCTGAAGCCAACGAGCTTGCGAAGCAAGTCAAGATTGAGACTGCCGGCTCAAAGATTTTTGCTTCCGGTCCTGAGAATCGCAACGACCACTGGTGGAGTGTCGGCTACGAGATCTTCGTGCCGCAACGTTCAAATCTCTCTTTGAAAACAAACAACGGTGGTATTTCGATTTCCGATGTAAATGGCCGGCTCGAGTTTAGTGCGCTAAACGGCGGAGTTCATTTAAGTCGCATCGGTGGAACTGTGCGGGGTGGGACGACCAATGGCGGCCTGCATATCGAGTTGAGTGGCGATCGTTGGGATGGCGAGGCGCTGGATGTGAGCACGACGAACGGCGGGGTTTCAATGTCGATCCCGGAAAACTACTCGGCACACCTGGAAACTGGAACCGTCAATGGACAAGTCAGCATAGACTTTCCCGTAACGGTCCAGGGAAACATTAAGCGCGAGCTGGCAGTAAATCTTGGCTCCGGCGGCGCAACAATTAGGGCCATGACGACGAATGGTGGTGTGAGGATTCGACGCGGCGACGGCGCTAAGCTATAGCACCAAAGAGCGGGGGCAAGCCCGCCTTCCTGACGGTGACGTGAGCAATCTAGTCCGTTTGATCCAAGCTTGAATGGCTTTCGGCGGGCGAATTGAAACGCAACAAGATAACCTCATGGTCAGGAAGGCGGCCTTGCCCCCGCTCTTAAGGCATCGCTTGGCATCAGCGGCGCGCACGAACCGCCGCCGGCAACATGCATGAGATACATGATGATTGCGCGTCCGCTGCACATGCCATTGTTAGGCTGCGGTCGTCATCTACAAAGGACCTCCAGACAAATTTACCTGCTTTGTTAATGTAACCCCATTTATCGGTATCACCGTGCACGATGTAATCTTGACCAAGATTTACCCACGCGAGCCCGGCCGAAAAATTCCCGATCTGAATAAATTGCGTCGGAAGTATCATTCTGCCGTCTCTATCCACAACACCAAACTTTCCTGCCTTGATGGAAATAATATTGGGTCCTTCAATGTACCGCTCTTCTTTCTTAGAAGCTTCGGAGCCTTCAACTGCTCTGACGACTGCTACATCATCGGAAAAAGGTTCCGCCTCAGCAAACTTCGGATCGATCAATATCTTTCCCGATTTATCGATGTAGCCCCACTTGTCACCGATCATAACGGCAGCCAAACCTTCTGAGAAACTGTGGCAACTATCAAATCGGAAATCAATTACGACATTCCCCTTTGTGTCGACAAAGCCTGCTTTATTATCTTTTGATACGCACGCGAGTCCCTCTGAGAAGCTTTCGCCCCAATCAAATTTCGGAGTGATTGCGGTATTGCCTGCCCTATCAAGATAGCCAGTTTTGCTGCCAGGCATGTTGCTATTCGTTTTGAATAGTGCCAACCCGCCAGAGAAATCTTCGGTGAGCCGCTGGTCCCAAAAAATGACTTTTCCTTTCTTATCGATATAGCCATTTTTGTAATCCTCAGTTTGAATCCGAGCCAAACCATCGGAGAAGTCGAACGCAACGCCAAACTGTGGGGCAATAACAAACTTTCCTGTGTTGTCTATGTACCCATAATTGCCAAATCGGCCATTGATTGAACCTGACTTGAAAAACGCACCGACGAGGGCGAGACCTTCCTTGAATGGCATGACTTCGAAGAACTGCGGCGGGACTATCATCTTGCCAGTTTGATCTATGTAGCCCCACTTGTCCTCGATTAGGACAGCCGCAAGTCCATCGCTGAACTGCCAGGCATCATCGAAGCGAGGCCGGATGACAACTTTTCCAGTGCCATCTATGTAGCCATATTTGCCCTTAAGTGCGATCGGGAACAACGTCGGAGGTGTAGGTTCCTGGGCGTTTAATGACAAGGCCAAAGTGAATATGAAAATGAGAAGGAAGATTACTTTCATAATGTCCTCGAGGGTGAGAATGTGCCGACCAGCACTCTGATGCAAGCTTGTTATCAGAAAGCAGCCTAACACCGGAATCCGGTGGTCGCTTAATTTCAGTTTTCTCTGTGCAATCTCTGACTTCTCTGTGCCGCGGTGGTGATAAATGTTAGGCAAAAACTCACCACAAGAGAACACGGAGGGTGCACAGAGGATTTCAAATTAGGCAACGACCGTATATCCCATCTGCTTTAACCTTTCCGAGTTTTATTCTAATCTGGCAGCGTGGATAAGTTTCGCATCACCGGTGGTCGACCGCTTAGTGGACGCGTCTCGATAAGCGGCGCCAAGAATTCCGCGTTGCCCTGCATGGCCGCGGCGTTGCTCAGCGCGGATACGGTTACGCTGCACAACCTGCCCTACGTTCGCGACATCATCACTCAGCGTCGCCTGCTCGAGGATCTTGGCGCAACTGTGCTGACTCCCGAGTTGCGTACTCACAAAATATCCGCCAGTCACATCGAACTCTTCGAAGCACCCTATGAACTGGTCAGAACAATGCGTGCGTCTGTGCTGGTACTGGGACCACTGCTGTCACGATTCGGCAAGGCGAAAGTTTCCTTGCCCGGTGGCTGCGCGATAGGGACGCGCCCGATAGACCTGCATCTGGTGGCGTTTGAAAAACTGGGGGCCGAAGTCAGACTTGAAGGCGGCAACGTAATCGCACGCGCGCCAAACGGCGGGCGCTTGCTGGGAGGCGAGATTCATTTCGACAAGGTCACAGTCACTGGCACTGAAAACGTGATGATGGCTGCCACGCTGGCCCGGGGTGTAACAATCCTCGAAAACGCCGCCTGTGAACCTGAGATCAATGACCTTGCGGAACTGCTCAACAAGATGGGAGCGCGCGTGCGAGGCGCCGGTACCAGCCGAATTGAGATTGAGGGTGTCAAAGAATTAGGAAGCGCTGAACACACGATCATTCCAGATCGCATCGAAACCGGAACCTTCATTGCGGCGGCAGCTATTACGCGAGGCGATCTCGAAATCAAAGACTGCCAACCGCTGCACCTTACTGCCGTGATCGAAAAGTTTCGCGAGGTTGGGGTCAGCATTGAAGAGGTTAATCCGAGAACGCTGCGCGTTTCCTGCCCGATAAAATTGACCGCAAAAGATGTAACGACGCACCCTCATCCACAGTTTCCCACTGACATGCAGGCCCAATACATGGCGCTGATGACGCAGGCGGAAGGAAAGGCCGTGATCGAGGAAACAGTTTTTGAAAACCGTTTCATGCATGCGTCAGAGCTGCAGCGAATGGGCGCGCGAATTTCCATTGACGGTCGCCACGCTACTGTAGTCGGGCCCACGCCCTTAACCGGAGCGCCGTTGATAGCTTCGGATTTGCGCGCTTCGGCTTCGCTGGTCCTGGCCGGTTTGGTGGCAAAGGGAGAGACAATCATCGATCGCGTGTATCACATCGACCGGGGCTACGAAAAGATAGAAGCGAAACTGCGCAACGTGGGCGCCGACATCGAGCGGATTCGGGAATCGGTAACCGCGTCGTTGCCGCAGGCTTCTCAGCCAGGAATGGCCGCCGAGGTCCCATAAGCTAAGCTGCAATGGCAATAATTTTTCACATCGCCCGAAGCGAAGCATGGGCCAGCCGCGATCCCGGATCTTATCGTCCGGAAATGTTCCCTGTTGAAGGCTTTGTCCACTGCTCGACGGAGGACCAGGTTGTTAAGGTGGCTGACATTCGTTTTCGTGGCCAGAAAGGTCTGGTGCTGCTCTGTATTGACACTGACAAAGTGAC
>Ga0070698_100001564_pt1 | contig 25420 bp, 23 predicted proteins | sample KBSK1502metaG_FD_65477 | JGI IMG/M metagenome (GOLD analysis project Ga0070698, IMG submission 65477) | Corn, switchgrass and miscanthus rhizosphere microbial communities from Kellogg Biological Station, Michigan, USA - KBS K1-50-2 metaG | ecosystem: Host-associated > Plants > Roots >... | reverse complement strand
CGGCCCCGACACCTCCGGCCCCGCCACCTGCGGCCCCGACACCTCCGGCCCCGCCACCTGCGGCCCCGCCACCTCCGGCTCCTCCACCTGCGGCTCGTCGACGTGCGGCTCTGCGCACGAGCTGCGCCACACCTGACGTGGTTGGAGATTTGATCGCGCGAGGCGGAACCAGCGCAGAGAGAAAACTCGCATTCTTGTTCTGCAAGACTTTCGGCACCGGTTGCGGGCGGTAAATATGAGGGGGCGCGGGTGGTTTCCGGCCCGGCGCATCATCCGAATTTCCAGACGGCACTCCTCCTCGCGCGTGTCTGTGCACGGGATGCATTTGCACTAGTGGCGCGGCCCGTTTAGCCTGATCTCGTCCCGGCAAACTTTTCTTTTGGTTCATCGCATTACCGTCGACGCTCGAAGTGAAACTCACCACCCAGGCTTGTAGGGATAGGCGGACTCGACCTGGTTAAGCCGGATGATGCACTCGATCATGATTCCGGTCTTCCGGCCTCTGCCAATGACCAACTGCCCGGCTTGCGGGTAACTGTTCGCGACATATTCGGCCTCTTCTTCTATCAAGGCGAGCGACATGTTTGTCGGGAAGAAAGTGCCGTTCCCGTTATTGCCCACCTTGGCCGTCCCGTTGATAACTAAAGCGGTGGCCCAGTACGTGCCCTTCGATTGAGATATCCAGCCCCAATTTACGTAGCTGTAATTTGGGTCGCCGTTCGCGTTGACGAGCTCTGTGTGCCACCCGACACCAGCCGTGTCGCCGCGGACGTGGGCCCTGAAGCCGGCGGTCAGCGGCCTGGTGATGACGGCCGGGTGCGAGTTAAGGAGCGACCTGTGATTATTGACCTGTTTCCGCAGGTACCTTAAGTCATCCCGGTCCTGGTACTGGTGAGTGCTGCGGAAGAGTGCTGTCATCGCGTTCACGTCAACGCTGTTATCGCCATCACCCCTGACAAAAGCGGCCCTGTTGGTGTTGATGAAGTCGTCGATAGCTGAATTGGCATAGCCTCGACGTTGAATGATAGAAGGCTGCACCGCGGTTATTAACTTTGACCTGTGATTGGCCAGGGTATTGCCAGAGACACTTTTCGCCTGCACCGCTCCGCGCGCTGCCGGCGAAGGACGGGCGGGCGGCCACCCGGACTGAGTTTGCTGCAACTGGACGGATGAAACTTTTTGTCCGTTGCCCGCCATTTTCCCTTGCAACACCTTCGGCACGGACTGAGGGCGATACACGGGTAGGGCGACCGGAGCGCGCCGCGGCTGTACGGCGGACGCTCGCTGGGCGAAAGAAGGATGCGGAGGAACTGGCGCGGATAGGTTTTGCGGATGCGAAATCCTGGGTGAAGTCGTATTAGCCCGCAATGCTTTCGGCGGCGTCGTGTTCATTCGTGGCGCGCGTGCGGTTTGTTGAGCGCTCCTGCGCGATGCCCCGGAGGCCGGTGTTGGGACTTTCCTTTGTTGATTCAAAAAGACCGTTCCTTTTCTAACCCTCTTCAGGTTGCCTTTGCACCAGCGCGGTCACCGCCAGCCTCGAACCTTCAATTCATTTGTCTATCAGCAACGACTGATTATGCGCCCGCGATTTAGATCAGACGGCGAGCACTCCACCAGCACGCAGTCCCCGGGAAGAATCCTGATAAAGTGTTTACGCATCTTTTCCGCCACGCCCGCCAGCACTTGGTGGCCAGAGTCCAATTGAACCCGAAACATGGCATTCGGCAGTGGCTCCACCACCGTGCCTTTGAAAGTCATTGTCTCTTCATTCGCCATCTCTTGTTTGGAGTTGGACGACTTCACGCTCGGTGTTTCGCAAAAGGGCTAACTGATAAGTCCATTCTCCTTCATTGCCCGTCGCGTTTCTTCTTCGTCCTGCTCCTTTGTCGGCCACTCGAAATAGTAAGCAAGGTCGTCGGGTCGATCCCAAAACTCGACCAGCTTTGCCTCAACCAGATCTTCCAAACCTTTCAAGAGTTTGCTGGAGAGGTCCGGCGGCGGAGCTATCGTTTGGTACTGGCTAGGCAACCATGAGACCAATTCACTGAGGGTTCTATTACCGTCGGCTTCATGGAAAACAAGTGTCTGCCACCGATCAAGTGTTCGCGCGACGCGATTCTGATCATCTACGATGTCGATGGCTTCGCCGTCATGCCAGTCCCACCTGGCGTTCCGCGCCATGTACTTGTCCTTTTGCGGATAGGATTCAAGCGAACGGGCATTTGCGGTTGTCGTCGAACTTGGTTCCATGAATCTAATCCTTCTTCCCGAAGTGAGTCACTTCTTCCTGAAGTGAGTCACTTGAATGCGGTCGTCCCCAGTTTTCACGACGCCTATTTCACACAGCGTAGCGTTGTTGTCGATTGTCTTGGACACAGGTTTGTCTTGACCCGGCCCTTCGGTCTTGTCGTATTGGGAAATCGCAATGTTGGCGTCGAAATCGAAACGGGCACTCTTCACTCCGTTCCCCTCGTTAAAGTCGTGATTGTTGGCATTAACGGCATCAGTCAACGCAGCGTCGCTCACGACGAATGTGCTGTGAAGGTAAGCGCCCACGGCCGCCGCCTGCTGAGCGTTGGCCGCCACCACGTGCTTGTCGTGCGTTGTTCCAGAAACTACCGCGGCCGTATCGCTACCGCGGATTTTCATTCTTTGAACACTCAAGGGGTTCATAAAAGCCTTCGCAGGCGCCGTCGGAGTTTTCAAGTTGGGGCGATAGGCCGGCGGCGGTGATGGCAGCGGGCGCGACTGACCTGTCTCAGGCGGCCCCCCCATCTTATTTTGGAGGACGGCGGGCAACGGCTGCGGGCGGTATGGAGCCTGGGCTGGCCGGAAGGGCGAAGCTGCCAGCGCCGGACGATGAGCCGGCGGCATAGCTGGCTTGAGCTGCATCGGCGAATTGGGCTGATATACCGGTGGAGCCGTCGGCGTCTTGTGCGATTGTGCTGTCGGCGCCATTTTCGGTTGCGCGAATTTGTTCAACTGCGGGCGATAGACGGGAGGAGCTACGGGCGTGCGAGTTTGTTGATTAAGAGGCTGATGCGACGCTGACAACTTCGTCTGCAAAACTTTGGGCACCGGTTGCGGACGATAGGGTGTTGGCGCAGGTGGAATCCGGCGCGGCTGCTGTAGGCCAGTCCCTTTCGCCTGGATTGTCGCTAACACCGATTTGGTTGAAAAAGTCATTTCAATCGTCTACAAAAATTCTTTGTTAACACCACTGAACATCGTTCCTTCCGCTGAACCTGAACCAGCTTCATTGTTCATTGCCCGGCCTCTGCACCAAAGTTGTCATCGCAGCTTTGATACCCATCCGATCCGCTTCTGCTTCAAGCGCATGATCCTGCACCACAGCCACGCCGCCGCCGAATGGATTGCTGACGCGTCCAGCTCTTTGCTGCACCACGTGCCACAATTCATGGCCCAACAACTTCTGGCCCTGGATCGTGTTCGGGTTGTACTGACCGGGTGCGAAGTGAATGTTTGAGCCCCAGGTGTAAGCGATCGCTCCCAGCGATGAAGCCTCATGTCCTATATGCACGCGCACATCAGAGAAGTCTGCGCTGAAGGCCGTCTCCATCTTGGCGCGCACCTGGTCAGGGATCGGCAGGCCGCCGCTCTTCTGACGCAGCGGCACCTGGAATGCTTCGACGCCCGGACTGGTCTTGCGCTGTATCGCTCCCGATCCATTTGCGGTGCGAGACGCCTGCACGGAGTTTCCGCCCTGGCCTTGTCCGACAGTTCGACTAGCTCCGCGCGTCAGTCTGGCATTCCACAAGTTAAGCCGCGCTTGCAGAGCATGATTGCCGCCAATCACATTTGCCTGCACTACGCCTGATGCCGGACCTGCCATCGCACGAGTGTGCATCGCCGCCGTTGAGGCATGTATCTTCGCCTGCAAGACCTTCGGGACCGCCTGCACGCCGTGCAGCGGAGGCGCAACCGGCGTGCGACTCCTCTCATTCATCGCGCGCGGTTGCGAAACGCTGGCCGGCCAGGCTGGCATTGACCCTGGTTGAGTTCGATTGCTCAACAACTTCGGCTGCGCCGCCCGTGAAATCAAGTTTCCAGTAAGTGGCTTACCCTGGTTCATCGCGTGACCTCCTATTTGTTTCCTGGGCCGATGACGACTAAGCATCGCCACGCGGGTTTGGAGTTCTCCATGATACGACCTGCTCGGTAACAAATTCGTCTTTTATGACACTTTTAATTTCTTTTCCAATTCGGCTTCGCTGCGTTCCTGGTACACAGCGAGAGTCTTGTCGGCGCCGGACAGCAGTTGATCGATCTCAGTCTTCGTCTTCTTGGATAAGGCCGACCCCAGTTGGACAGCGCTTTTGTCGTTGGCGATTGCTGCCTGAAGGTAATCCAAACAAGCCTGCGCGCCGTCCTCGTTTCTGCTGACGCCGATCCTCAACTTTTCAAGCAGGGTTTTTACCATGAAAGTCTGACCCACCTTGCGACTTCCATACATGCCGAACCACCACTTATCAAGGCTCGCCGCGGCCTCGAGGGTCGCGGTGTCGCCGCCGTCCTGCATGATGACGGCTGCGTAATGGTTCTTCCAGGGTCCGGGCAGCTCGCCCAAACCGTCCACGTTCATTAGATCACCGACAATTACGTCTTCCTGCAAATTCTTTTTTCCGGGCATGATCATCTGGGAGAACCCGCCGCACTCCGTTGGTAACAGAGTAAACCTATGGCCTTTGCCACTTGCCTTCGCCAAGTTGGTTTTCCAGGACTTGAGAGTATCAATGAACTGATTGACGGAGGCCTTGGCATCCTCACCGTTGTCGATTCTGAGGTCGAAGGTCCCGAGGCCAGTGGTAACCTTCTTTGTCGCTTTGGTAATTTCTGCCGCAATTTGAAGGTGCAGTTGGGTTCTGATCGCGCTGAACGCTCCGTAAAAGTAATTATCCCTGGATGGATAATCAACTGCGAAGCTCTCTGTCATAAGGTTTCCGAGTGTCTTGCCGCGAGAGGAATCAAGCCAATCGATCCAGACGTCGAAAGGATCCGCCAGTTTAGTCGATTGACTTGCAAAGCTGGAACTGGAGATCGAGCTAACAGCTTTGAGCGAACTTGAACTTAAAGACGAGTTGCTCTTGGAATCCTGCGGCGTGCGATCTTTAACGATAACGCGATAGAAGTCCTCATTTAAGAAAGTGAGTTTTTCGCCTACTGCCAAGTCAACAATGCCTATCTTGTTCACGGTCATCAGGCTCTGGGCAATCTTTATCTCGGCAGGCTTCGCCCAAAGGTCCGTGTCGTCCGCATGTTTGAGGAACGCCATGTTTTCAGAAACCAGCATCTTGCCCGCTGTCGGGTGGGTGAATTCAGTGTATCGCTGGATGATAGGCGAAGGGCCGCGAGCCGAACGGCCCGCCGCGGCGGTCAGCGTGTGGGGAATCTTGGTTTGCAGAACTCTCGGTGTCGTCTGCGGCCGATAGACGGGCGGCATAGCGGGTGGCTTTCGTGGCTGCAACAACGCCTTCGGCTGGACAACTTTTACTTTGTCTGGCCGGTAGACTGGTGGTGCAAGGGGCTGACGGCGCGTTTGACCTGAGTGTGACTGTTGACCGGATGCGCTTTTCGTCTGCAATACTCTGGGCAGTGGCTGAGGGCGGTAAACTGGAGGAGCTGTCGGGGTCCGACTTGCACGAGGTGATTCAGCAAGGAGGTGACGACCAGGTATCTTTGTCTGTAAAACTCTGGGCGTAGGTTGAGGCCGATACACCGGTGGCGCTGTCGGCAGTTTTCTTATAGGCGAAGCGACGGAGGTTTGGCCCTGTACAACTCCCGGCAGGCGCAGTTGCGGTAGCACCGAGCGGTGACTCGCTGTGTTTTGCGCGCCCTGGCGTCGCGGTAATGTCTTCCTGCTCGGATTCATCTTATCAGGTAATCGGAGACACCTTGCCTCGTCTTCTGTTGCCCATCTTAGTTAAAGCGATCCCAATGGCCGCACGACCGCTTTGATCTTTTCCTGCCTGGTAAAATTCGCAGCCGCGTTTGCCGCCTGATCCTTGTCAGTGTACGCGCCGATCCTGATCGAGTACCACTGCCGATCCTGAGCATCACGGTCGGCGAAAAAGCTGGGGGCGTATCCTTTCCGTTCCATGTCTTTCAACAAACGGCTCGCTTCGTTCTCCTCGAGAAAGACTCCGACCTGAACAGTGTAAGCCCTCGTGTTCCCCGCTGAGTTGTCTTTGTTTGCAGCGAGCGGAGGAGGTTCGAGCGCAGCTTCTTGAGTTGCCTTCTCAGAAAGCTCCGGCACAGGCGGCACCGCCGTCTTGCTTCCGGCGGCAGCGTCCACATTAGCCGCGGGTGGTTGGGTCATGCCGGCAACCTGGCCCGGTGCAACGGCTGTCGATTTCACGGGCACGGTGACTTTCGGCGGTGCATCACCGTCCAATGATGGAGCCTCATTGCTAAGGTCGGGTTCCTTCGGCAACGCAGCGCGATCGCTGCCTGCATTCGTCGCTGTCTTTGCAGCTACGGCAGCCGACGCGTTCGATCCATTCGTGATCCAGTAGGTGGCCACGATCAATCCGGCGGCAAACAGCAGCACCGCCATGATGATCCAGCCTGCCAGGACCGAAATCAATGCTTTTCTGTCCAGTGTAAAGTCGTAACTCATGTTCTACCTCCTGCCTCGCGCTGCGAATCGTTGGTCTGGTGCGAAACATCGCGCGAGATTGAAATCCGTTTGCGCACTTGCGTATCTCTCAAGGCACCATCACCGCCGTCTGACCCGGACTGATGATTTGAATCACGCCACCATAGGCGCACATCAGTTTGGAAGTGTTATTGAGCGCGGGCATGTTGGCGATTAAAACCGTAGGCGATCCCGGAACCCATGGCGCCGGCGTCACCGGGACGCAGGGCATGGGCGTCAAGACCCCGAGTGCCGCAGCCGTCGCCGCCGCCACCGTCGGATTGGCTGGAGACGAGCACATCCCAAATGGCAGAATGTTCACCATCGGTTTGTTATCCATGATGTTGGCGTCGGGCGGACCGGTCAGCGTGCGGTTTTGCGGCAGCACAACCAACGAGCTGGGCGCAACTCCGAAACTGCATTGCAGCATCGCGCCCATGCATACCTGAAGCGGCATGATGTTGGAACCTCCTGTCTTTGCTGGCGCGGGCCTCGGCGATCGTTAACCACCCGGCAATCTCGGAATTTTAAGGACAAGTCTCAAAGCACCCATCTCAAGATTCAAATTTCAAATTTCAAATCCTGGATTTGAGATTTCATTTCCGGGATTTGGTATCGACCGGCTCGCCCGCTTGGTAAAGAACCCGCGCTTTGATCTTCCCATCCTCGGCGTACTCAATCATTTCACCGTCCAGCTTGTTTCCCTTGTACTCCGATCTGATGTGCGGCCTGCCGCTGCGGTAATACTCGACGGTGATGCCCTCGAGCTTGTCTTCGCGAAACTGCGATCGCTTGACCGCCTTTCCATCTTTGCCGAACCAATGTGAATCGCCGTCCAGCTTGCCGGCCTTGTAATCCGCCTGCATTACCGGCTTTCCACTTTCATCGAACGTAGTAGACACCCCATCGAGCTTGCCGTCTTTGTAAAACGACTTTATCAGCATCGTGCCTTGGTCAAAGAAAACCATCTCGCCGTTCATCAGACCACTTTTGAAATTCACCTTCTGCACGATTGCGCCGGTCTCGTCATAAATCACTGTCTCGCCGGCCAACTGGCCGTGTTTGAAATTGGCCCGCTGTTTGATTCGACCAACTTCGTCATGCGTAATCACTTCTCCATCCAACTGTCCCTCAGCCGGCGTTTGTTCCTGCGCTTGTACTTCTGGTTCGGCCATGCTCTCCCGGGAAACTAAACCATGGGAAGCTCTGAAACAAGTTCTTCGACTTCAGAAACGGATCGCCGACATCTTGTCCGCCTGAGCGCGCAGCGCGAATAACGTTTCCAAAGATTCCTTCAGCAAGCCTGGAGCGTGCTTCGCCCGCTGGCGGACAGGATGTCCGCGATCCGGTTCTTTGGCTGATGCTCGAAACCCCATCATCAGAGCTTTCCCTAGTTGATCTTCACCAGCGCGCCCTTAATTGTCGTGATGCCGCCGCTCTCAACCGTATTCATCGCATCACCCTTATTGGTAATAGTTGTCTGGGCCTGGTTGGTTATCGATAATCCCTTATTGGTCATCGCCATTTGCGCTTCGTGTGTCATTCCCATCGCCGATTTGATCGTCACGGATCCGGTGACGTCGATAGTCAGGTTGCCGGTCACCTTTAGTTCATAGTTGCCGGTCACCTTGTGCGTGAAGTTCGCCTTGTCGGTGTGCGTTTCGTCGCCGGTGACGGTCACGCCGCGTGTCCCCTTCACTGCATAGGTTTCGTTGCCGGTGTCGACGCTGTAAGTGCGATTGCCTTTGGCAACTACGTAGGTGTCGTTGCCCTCCTGAATCGTCGTCGAGCGATCCTGCTTGATGGTATTCGTCTCGTTGTGCAGGACCTTCTTGGCGCGATCATTCTCGACCACAATGTTCTGGTCCTTCTGAGCATGAAAATAGAGCTCCTGATTGTCCTTCTTGTCCTCGAAGCGAATTTCGTTAAACCCTTCGCCGCCTTTTGACGTGTTGGTTTTGACCGTGCTCTTCGTCTGTTGATCTGGCAGCGTGTAGGGGACAGTCTGCTCGCTGTTGTAGACCGCGCCGGTGATCAGCGGCCGATCGGGATCGCCTTCCAAGTAACTTACGATCACCTCCTGACCGATGCGGGGCAGAAAGATTCCGCCCCAGTTTTTCCCGGCCCAGCCATAGTCCACGCGAATCCAACAGGAACTGTTCTCGTCGTTCTTGCCCTGCTGGTCCCAGTGAAACTGGACCTTGACGCGGCCGTACTTGTCGGTCCAGATTTCCTCGCCCGACTTGCCCACCACGATCGCAGTCTGCGTGCCCGAGACTCTCGGTTTGGGAGTTAGACGCGGCGGCCGGAAAGAAACATCGGACGCAAATGCCTCGAAAGAGTTGGTGTAGTTTTCCTGAGTCGCGGCGTGAGTGACCCAGCTCAGCACGTACGTCTTATTCACATCCGACCGGTAGTGATCCTTCAGGGTAAATCTATGACCGGAAACAAAGGCCCGCACGAACCCATCGCCGCGGATCAGTTTCTTTGGTTGTTCGATCGCGTCCAAACGGAGCTTGGCCAGCCTTTCACCGTCACCCTTTTTTAGAAAACCACCCGGATACTCGTAGACCTTCCACTTACCCTGCTCCTGCGGAGCTGTTTCTTCCACTTTGAGGTCGGTGCTCGGCGTTTCAAAGTTAAAGTCATCGACCGAGTACTTGCCGGTTACTACCTGCTCTTCGACGAGGCAGCGCGTGATCGCCAGGTCCTGGGTATAGTCGAGCATCGATTGTTTGAAGCTGACCGGCTTTCCGTCCAACCCGGGACAGACTTTGTGAGCATCGGCGTCGTCTCCCAAAACCATGGTGTGCTTGCCGTCGCTGTGTTCGAAAAAGTAGAAGATGCCCTCTTCTTCCATCAGCCGCGAGATAAAATCAAAAGCGGTTTCATTGTATTGAACGCAGTATTCGCGCTTCGCGTAGGTGCCGCTAAGAGCGTTTCGGAAATCTGCAAAACCAAGCTCAGAGAAGATGGTCTGCATGATGTCCGGCACGCTCTGGTTTTGAAAGATGCGGCAGTCGCCGGTCTTTGTGAGCAGCCAAAGCCATGGATAAACTTCGGCGAAATAAGTCGTCAAACGTTCGTTGCTCTCCTCCTGCACAAAGCGTCCGACTATGCCATTGAAATGGTGGGTCGTATTGTCCGAGAGACTCAGCGAAACGGTGACTGGCTTGCCGATGATTGCCTGAAAATCGAGGGCGTTGTCTTCGGAAACCATCTCGAGCGTAAGTTGAAATAATCCCGAGATGCGCTCTTCGCCTTTGAAGGCGCGCAACAGCAGTTTGTTCGGCCCCAGCGGAGTCGTTACCTTGAGTTTGAGTGTATCCTGAACGTAAACAGCGCTCATTTTTTTATTGTCAAGATCGCAGTTTGGGCCTTTTCCACGACGTCACCGCTTTTGTATTCATTGATGATTCGACGCAGACTCGGATTCTGGTTCGCAAAAGTATCGAGCTGTTCCCTTTTGATTTCGGTTATTTCACATTTAGTGAGTGTCAACGCGGTCTCGCTATAAGGCTTGTTGAGCAGCATGGCTCTCTCGCCGAATGTATCCCCTTCACTCAGAATGCTGACAACTCGCTCGCCGCCACGTTCACCGTGACGAGAAATTTGCACCGTGCCGCTGCTAATCACAAACATGGAAACCCCGGCATCGCCCTGATGCATTACCACGGCATGTTGGTCGTGCTTTCCTGGCGTCGTCATTCCCAAAAGCTCTGATTGCTTGCCGTGCGGCAGGCGCGAGAGAAATCGGCTCTTGATCGAAAAGTCGGTTGACCGCAGAGACTCTGGCGAAATCGTTATGTGGAAATCCTCATCAGGATCATTGTTGAGCGAACTCAAGCCCCCGCGGTTGTTCTCCGGTGGTATCGTTTGACTCTTCCGGCCCTGTCCTGGCAACTGCGGACTCGCCAGACGAGAGGTCCAGGCGAGCAAACCGATCGAGTTAGGTCGATGTCGAGCATTGGCTTTGCGACTCGAAGCCTTCAGCCGCGTTTTCGTAATATCCGAACCTTTCAAAATCAAACGAATGGTAAAATCGAATTCGTCCTTTACATAGAAACGGATCAAATCGCAGAGCACTCCAAATCGCCAATTGGTAGGCAGAAAGCCGATGAACTGTTCCAACGAAAGCGGCCCGAGCTGGATCTCGAATCGTGCGTGTTGGTCCCAAACGCGCGTGCCGACAACGACCGGGTCGCAGCCCAGTCGCTGGTTCCGACCTGAAGCGCCAATAACCGTCCACTGGCTTTCTTCCAGGTCGCACCATTTGCCCTCAAACTGAATTCCTTTCGCTTCAACCTTGAAATAGTCGGCGAGGAGCCTTTCCAATCCCGACATCGAACGATTCTGTTGTGCCAGGATGCCCGCATAATAAAGTAAAGCGCGATCTCTGACCTGCATGCGCCCCAGCAGGTTCGGCGTCCCCATCCCAATCAGTGAATACAGGTAGCGTGCGATCCGGTCTTCGCCGGGTGCAGTCACCCCGAGCCCGACTCGATGCTGTTTTCGAATTTGATATAGCAGTGAAACCAAACGGTGATTGAAGATGTCCAGGAAGTCCTTGAGGCCCTGATCTTGTCGTGATGACCGTTGCATCACGAGTTCCGTGGTGGGTATGTCCAGCGCACCCAGGCCGCCCGCCAATCCGAGAAAGTTGACCGTCATCTCGGCGGGCATCTCACGCTGCTTGAAATGATTCACCATTGCGGCCGGCCCGTTGGCGCCGTTCGCATTCGTTATCGTGCGCAAGACATCGACGTTTCTTCCTTCGCCCTCTGGGCCGAGCAGGAGACGTACCGTGGTGCCGTGGGGCCCACGAATCATGGCCGTGACAGCGGCGATCTTGTAGTCCTGAACGGGCGTGTTATTCACGGCCACAATCACATCGCCTGGACGCAATCCGGCCCGCGCCGCGGGGCTACCGGGGAGGACCTCGACTATCCTGGCGCCTTCGGCCGATCGGTCGATCGTAACGCCGATGTCGGCCGACGCGCCGCTATTGATTGTCGCAATGTCGCTGGCCGGAAACTCTAAATTTACTGCTGACTTAAAACGAACGATCTCACGGCTGGGATCGGCCCCTTCGCCCGGCGACACCTGCGCACGAATCTTGGTTCTGGTTCCATTCTGCCCCGGCGTGTCCGCCGGAGTCTCGAGACCGTCGGCAGCTTGAATCATTTCAAGCAGACGGACTGCTTGAAAGAAATCAAACTGATAGCCTTCGGCAAAGAGCCAACTTTCGACAGTCTTCTCTTCTTTACCCCAGCCGTAGCTCTCTACAGGATTATCTGTTCGCCGGCCATTGGTTTCCATTGTTTCCGGATTCCCTCTTGTTGCTTGCTCTTGACGACCAGTTGAGTAAATGAATTGATTGCGGCATAGGACGCAAAAAAGCTGTTCAGCACGGCGCTGAAAAGAAACGCACCGCTGCCTTCGTAAAAGTCCTCGTCAAAAACCAGAGTCACTTCGGTGCCGCGGCAGAAACCGCGCCACGGTTCGTCGCCGATATGCCTGATTATCTTCCGACACGACATCTGCACGATTCCCTCAATCAGTTGCTGATGAAAATGATTATCAGGAGAACAATAAAGACTGAGTATTTCTTTCAGGGCCGCCAGGCTGTCTTTGCCTTCGGACAACGACAGGTGGTTAAGCGAGAGATGCGAGACCAGCCGCCAGGCAGTTTCTCCTTTTATGGGAGCCGAGATCGGTTCGCTCGGTTTTTCCAGACAGACGATCGGCCGCCTGGGATCGAGCGGCGCCGGCTTTTCAATTTGGAGAGCAGCTCCCGCGGGAAGCTCCCTGGCCAAGTGCCGATTTGTACACAGCGTGTGAGCGTAAACAGTCTGCATCGCGGGCAGACTCGGTTTCAGATCCAGATCCAGAAACGAGAGCAGCATGTCAGTTCCCGTCAAACCTTTTCGCTGCGAGGCCACCCTGCGCGCGTGCCAGAAAGACTTATGATTCGTGGCCTGCATGCGATGATTGTAGGAATAGAAAGGCTCGAGCCGCTGACTGGTGTCTTTGTCGTTTGACGAGGCAGAGACGGAAAGGATCGAATGTATCTCGGTCGTTCTTTCACGCCGCTTGTCCGGCACCAACGGGTATTCCAGGCTCCTGTGATCGAGCCGAATAGGCTCGCTGGTTTTCTCGAAGAGATTAATTATCGGAGTGCAGCCGAGGCGAAAAGTTTTTTCGTCCACCACCAGATTCGCGCGCGGCCGGCGGTTGAGTAAGAAGAGTATGTCGATACTTCTCGTTGCCGTCTTAGGTTCAAGAAAATCCAAAAGCGTATTCGTCGTCCCCTGTCGATCGGGACTACTCAGATCGAAACATAGATCGAAGAAGAAGTACTGTTGCGGAAAAGCAAAATACTCTTGCAGGAGCATGTATCCCGGATGAGCGTTCGGCGGATAGGGCAAAACATCGGTGTCCAATCCCAAACCAACCTGCTTGATTGATTCAGCACCCAGATACTTTGGCGCGTCCGCGTCCGGCAATTGAATGGCGACATTTTCGAGATTGCAAAACAGCCGCTCATAAAGCTCCTTAACGGCCATCGGCTCGCCACTCAAATAAAACCGCAACCGCTGGAGGTCCTCCAGCTCCTGAAACGTACTGCCCCGGGTCAGGCATTCCAGTCTGAGCCGCAACGCCGAAACCACGCTCGTGTCGGCGTCAAGAAAACTCCACTGCCGGGTCTTTTCCACCCCCGCCTCTGTGACCTTGAGCGGCCAGAGGGTAACCGGATAGCAGGTCCGAAAACGACACGACAATCCGTCCGCGGCGTCGGCAAACAACGGAGTCTGCTTCTCGATCGGAAAGCCCGTGGTCATTTTCTGCGCCGTATCTACATTGAATTCAGCAATGGCCATTGAGGGGATGGGACTGGCCAGTTGCGGGTAGAGGATGTCGAGCAGCGCGTTGGTGATATCGGGAAACTCACTGTCGATCTCGTGTTGCAGGCGAGCCGTGAGAAACGCAAAGGCCTCGATCAGGCGTTCGACGTGCGGGTCCGCGCATTCATCGCGGCCGAGTTCCAGTCGCTTGGCAATCTTAGGGTAACGTTCCGCAAACACACCGCCCATCTGACGCAGGTACGTCAGTTCGGTTTGGTAGTATTTGAGCAGGTCTTCCTGGCTGTCAGCTATCATTGAATTCGGCGGCTCCACTCTTGCTGTTGAGTACCAGGGCAAAAGAGACGGGTTCGTTGAACAAGTCAACTTCCAGCACCCCTTCTATATCGAGCCAGAGCACTCCCTGGGAGTTGTCGATTGGACCGACGTCAACCCGCACCTGACCAAGGCGCGGCTCGAACGCCGAAACAGTTTGGCGAACGATCGTGGCAATCAGCGCATGATCGTCCGCGCTCTGCGCGGACAGCGAAGAGAAGTCGGGAATCCCGTAATTCACGACGGACCTCTCCACCTCGCCAATCCGGTTTAGCGGGAGAGAGCAGCGCGTGTTAAGCAACCGCTCTAACTCCCGTTTCACCGAGGCCTTCAGTTCCTCGCGGGTAAGGATGCGAAAGGGCCGCTCTTCTTTGTTCTCTGGATGAAGATCGACCAGGCGGTCGAAGAGCAGCGCTCTCGCACCCGCAATCGGTTTGAACTGTCGCATCCCAGGTCTATGCGGCCTTGTTCGTCGCCAGGTCCCACTTGCCCGGGACATGGCCCTGCTCTCCACCCTCGGCCTTCTGGTGGAGGAAATCCCAGGTGATGTGGTTATAGTTCATGGTCACCGTTTCCACCGGCTTATCTCCCCCTCCGCCTCCGACCGAGACAGACGAGAGCACTACGTTCGACAACGTGTACTTGATAAGCTGGATTACAGCGCCCTTGTCATTGCGACCCACGATGACGTCACAAGTTTTGAAGTTATCTCCCTTGCAACATGCCTCGTTCAGCAGCGGCGTTGCCTGATCAAGATACTTCGTAATGGTGAAGTCCTGATGATTAGGTTTACCCGAAGTTCTTTCGTTGTTACTGATGTCGCCCGTGATTTGCATCGCCACTCCATGGCTGAACGACAAAAGTTCAATCTGGTCTTTATACCCGTCCAGGGTGCTGGTCCCCTTAACAGCAGGATCTAGTTTCATCAAAATTACGTCCATACGTTCCTCCGTTTTTCGGTTAACTCAAGATTGAAATCGAATCAGGTTGCGCGAGCGATTCGCGCAGTTACTCCGAACAGCGCAGGCCTTGCGAACCACCGGCCTGCGCTGCGCGCTTGGCTTCGGTCGCCCGTTTACTTGGCGGCCGCGGGCGGCGGCAGCTCGGCGACGAGACGGATTGAAGCGGTCAGCTCGTCAAGCTGGAAATGCGGCCGCAGGTACACGACCGCTTTGTAAACGCCCGGCTTGCCCACCACGTCTTCGACGTCGATGCGAGCTTCGCGCAGCGGAAACGATGCCTTCGAGCTTTGCGACGCCCGGTCGTCCAGCAGCACGTAATCGGCGATCCATTTATTGAGATAGTCGGAAACGTTCTCCTTGGTCATGAAGCTTCCGATCTTGTCGCGCATCATCGCCTTGATGTAATGAGCGAAACGGGAAGCAGCCATGATGTAGGGGAGTTGGCTGGATAGCCGCGCGTTGGCAGTCGCCTGCGGGTCCTGATAGACCTTCGGCTTCTGCGTCGTCTGGCCACCGAAAAACGCGGCAGTGTCGGTGTTCTTACAATGGACCAGCGTGATGAACCCCAGATCGTTCAGTTCCTTCTCACGCCGGTCGGTGATCTGAACTTCGGTCGGGCATTTCAAAATCACGTCGCCCTCCGCAGTCCTGAAGTTGACGGCAGGCAGTCCTTCGACCAATCCCCCGCCTTCGACTCCGCGGATCGCGGCGGTCCATTTGTACAGCGCGAAGGCGTTGGTGATGCGTTCGCCCAGCGCGTAAGCCGGGTTGCCCCAGCAGTACTTGCTGAGATCGTCGCCCACTTCCTCCTGGAAGTCGACGTCATCCAGGGGCAGGCGACCGGTGGTCCGTTCCTTGATGAAGCCGTTGCCCGCCGGCTTGTTCTTGACCTCGATGCCGGTGTTCTTGTCTGTCACCCGGTCATCTCTGCCGTACGGCTGACGCAACAGAAAGTGCGGCAGACAAAGAGCCACGTAACGCGAATCTTCGCTGTTGCGGAACGAGCGCCATTTAACCAGCTCGGTGCTCTCGAAGATTTTGGCGAGATCGCGTGGGTTGCCCATATCCTCGAAGGTGTCCAGGTCAAATAGCTCGTGGCTGGCCGCGGCGATAAAGGGCGCGTGTGCGGCTGCGGCGACGTTGGACATTTTCTCGAGCCATTCAATGTCCTGCGCACTACGATCGAATTCGTAGTCGCCGATCAACACACTGTATGGAGCGCCGCCGTAGGTCCCGTACTCTTCTTCGTAGATCTTCTTGAACTGAACGCTCTGATCGAACTCCACGGCTCGTTTCAGATCCTTCTCAATCTCGTCCTTCCGGGCGTTCAAAAGACGAAGCTTCAACATGGTGCCGGTCTCAGCTTTGTCGACCAGGTAATGAAGTCCGCGCCAGGAGGCTTCGAGCTGGCGGAAATCGTTACCTTGCATGGCGGCATTGAGGTCGACATTGACCTTCTGATCAAGTTCGGCAATCCGCTTATTGATTACCCCCAGAAGATCGACGTCAGTGTCAGCCACCGTAATCGTTCCAGCTTCGACCTCGTCAAGTAGTTGATCGATCGCCTCGATCACCTGCCGCGGGTTCGTGGGATCACGGACCAGCGTGGCCTTTTCAAAAAAATCGTCCTGGATTTTGGTTACTTTGTTTTGCAACTCGGTTTGTGTTTGGGTGCCGTTACTCATTTTTTCGGTACCTCCTTACCTTTTACCTCGGGTTTTGGCGGAACGACCGGTTGCTCGGCGGGCTTTGCTCCGTTTGCTTCAGCAGGAAGCATCGCCTTGAGTTCGGTCAGGGCAGTTTTTAACGCCTTGCGTTTGTCGGGAGAGGTGAGCACCTCCTTGAATTTCTCTTGCAGCTTCGCGTTTCCGTCCAACTTGGCGATCGCGTCGGAAAGACGGGTCCGCTTATCAAAGTTCTCTTTGATGCCGCTGATTTGCTTGATCACGTTAATCGGCGAGAAATCGTCGAGGGTTTTGAAATTCAACTCCGATCCATTCACCGCGACCTTGGGCGCGACGAATTCCATGATCTGGTTGAAGTTGTCTCGATCGATTTCCATGTATTTCCGATCTTTAAGCGGGACCCGTTTGTCCACGTCGAGGGGCCCCGAAAGATCCGCCATGATTCCGACAACGAAGGGAAGTTCCTTCTTAACGAAGGACCCTCTGGTCTCCACGTCGTACGTTATCTGGACTCTCGGTGGGCGTATCCGATCCAGTTTGTGTTGGGTGCTTTCTGGCATTCTGGTTTCTCCTTTGTGGTTGAATTATGATTTAGTAACTGATCCTGAAAATTCTTCGTGACACAGACTCTCGGTCTGTAATTGAGTGGCCGGAGACTTCAGCCTGTGATTTACTGGGCCGAAATCACAGACTGAAGTCTGTGCCACTTAGTTAGCTCATGTCGGTCACCTTCGTTCCGGTTAGCCGCAGCAACCTGTTGAGTTCTTCCATCTCGCCTTCGTTGCGAACGATCTGTTGAAAGACCTCGAACAAACTCATGTGTCCCCATTCGACTGCTCGTTTGACCAGGTAAGGCGTCGGGCTATGCGGTTCAGTTCGCAGCAGGTAATCCGCTGCTTCCGACAGCCGGCGATAAGCATCGGTGCGATTGCGTATCGGTCCACTCGTCCAGAGCTCGATGTCCGGCTGGCTCGTTTCCTCAACGATCGCCGGCTCTGTTTTTTCCTCGACCATTGCCGCTCCTCCGTCCCGCGCGCTCAGGCTCTGCGAGATGAGCTGCTGGATTGCGCAAAGAGATTCCTTGAATTGATACAGACTTGGAGACTGCTTGCCACACTTTTCGTCCAGGAGTTGCTGCAACGAACCGCAGACGTTGATGGCGCCCTCCAAATCTTTGACCAGTTCCAGATGAAGGGACTGATCGCTCAAAGCGAGCGCAGTCTGAAAACTGCCCACCGTCGGATCGATGGTGGCTAGCGCCTCCTGCAAAGCGCTCGGATCCTTGCGCGCCAGGTTTTCGAAGTGACAGGCGCTCTCCCAGTCGACGTAGGAATAGCTGCGGGCGTCTCGTTCTCCGGGCAAGGTCAGGGGAATCTGTTTCAGCTTGAGAGCCAGCTTCTGGTTAATCCACTCAATCGGAGCAATCCGATCTTCGAAATCGTCTCCGACCAGACTCGGATAGAGATCATCCCAGAAGTTTTCACAGAGCCCGCCCAGCAGTCTCAACCCCGCTTCGACTCCGCGGAATCCATGCAGGTGCAGCCAGGCCTCCAGCAGCCATCCCGCGATTTGCAAATCCTTGGTGCGATGCTCCAATGCCTCGACGCAAATGGCTGCATCCCGTTCCCAATCCGCTCTTTTCAAATTCGCTTTGTAGATTCCCTGGCTCAGCGTCAGATCATCCTCGCGCCGCGCGTCCTGAATGCGGTCGTAGGTCCCTTCATAACGCAAAGATTCACCCGCTGCTCGATCTCCAGAGATCGGGTCCAGCAAAGCCTGAACATCAAGGCGGGAAGATGTTAAGTCGGTCATGCTATTCATCCTTGATCGTCGCGGTCCTTGTCTTATCCGGGTAAAGCGACGGCACTCTGGGCGCCCTCGTCGGAAAACAGGGGAGCATAAGTGGCTCGGGCTTTGCGCCAAGCATGCTCACCCGCATGAAGACTTCCGCTTGACTACGCTTCAAATCGTCAGACTGCACTGGCAAACCGGCGGGATCGGTTTCCGTCCTGATCGTAAACTTGAGTGTGTACGGGTCGGGATCGAACCCTTGACTGCATTCCGGCGTTGTGCCGGCCCGCCTCAACATCAAACCGTGCCTGAGCACGAGAGTGAATAAAGACCAGGGATCGTTGTATTCGAATATCGCCGTCCTTTCCTTGACCACAAATGGATTCGGAATGGCGCTGGCCACAGGACGCATCGGCGAATCGTTGGCCCAACGAAGCGTCAGGCGAATTGGATCACCATAAACCCAACGCCCGGTCAGATCGTCGTTGAGATATGCAAACTTCTTACTCCCAACTTCCAGCTTCCAGTCGATGATCTGGTTGCCGCCTATCTCCTTCTGACCGACCGGTTCCCCCGGGACGCGGAACTCCAGTTTGAAATCGAAGACCGGGCCCAGGTTCTTTTCCAGAAAAGGCGCAAAGAACACGCGCACCTTGTCAACTTGATCAAGAAACTCTGTGGCTGGCTTCGGATCAGCACCAAAGGTCTCGGCCCGGCTCAGAGCTTCCCGGGCGGCCTTCTCCTTAAGATCGAAGTCCTTGAAAAACCTGGTGAGCGCCGATGGGTCGATGGGTGGACCGCTCGCCCGGGAAAACGGAAATCGACTTAGCAGGTTATCGTTAAAAGATTCTTCGATTGTTCGGTAGTTCTCCAGATCGGCCAGCGTGTCCTTGATTGCCCTCTCATAGGCGACTTCCTTACAACGCGCATAGAATTTCAGCCGCAGAAAATTTCGAATGCTGAGGAAATAATCGGTCGAGCTCTCTTCAGATAATCGCGGAGATGCGGAGCAGCTCTCGATGCTAACGCGATCCATGTCACTGCGGATGAAAGTCTCGAGCGCAGCTATCGGGTTGCCCGGAGTCTTGTTATCGAATGCATCGAGGTCGGTCAGAATTTCATTCCAGTCGATTTGTGGATCCCGTGGCACGTAGATGTTCTGCGAGTTGAGAAATGCCAGCACGGGCACCACCAGCTCGCGCCCCAGAAAGGAAATGTTCTTTCGCTGGATGTTCAGGTAAGCAGTCAGATCTTCTTTGCTGCTCAGACCGTAAGCGATGTACGAGACGGGCTGCGTTCCATCCCACCAGCAAAAATCGGTAGCAAACTGGTCCGCGACGGAACAGTCGCTTTGCTTGCCGACATAGAAGCGTTCCGCCACAAACTCTCTTTGAATACTGCGCAACAGATAGGCGCCTTGCTCAGCCAGCATCGCGCGCAGTCCATGGTCAGCGCCGATGCGGCCTAAAACTTCGAGCGTGCGAGTCAGTGTGGGCTCGGCAGTCCGCAGGTTCTGAACTTCCGTGATTAGACTCGCCTTGAGAGCCGAGCCGTCGGGCGACGGCGGCACCGGCTGATATTTCCGTGCCCGCAGCATGAGGTTCTGCATCTTGAGCTTCACGCGCGCCCGCGCGGCTTCCCTTACGGTGTTATCCAACTGTTGAGACGCGTCGTAAGACCTGGTGCCTACGAAAGTCTCGTACTCATCATTGAGAGCAATGACGCGCTGAAGAGTTTCCTGATCCCAAACCAGGACACTTCTCACCGCATGCTGGTATCGCGGAGTGGATCGCCGCTGGTATCTGTCAGTTTCGTCCGGCACTTCGTCAGACATGAACCGCTGGCGTTCCAAATCCTGCAAAGCCCGCCTGAGATCGATCAGCGCCGACGAGATGGTCATATTCTGGAAAGTCGAGGGGGGCTTGATGATGTAAGTGGCCAGCCAGGTAAATTCGGAACGTCTCAGCAAATTCTCTGCTTTTGTGATCTCGCCCAGGCGATGGTATTGAACCCCCTTTGCGCCAGAGCTTTTCGAAGGGAACGAAGTCTTGAATAATTCGTCGATCATGGCCGCGATGTTGTCAGCACTGCCCTGGTAGAAACCTCGGGGATCGATCGAATTTCCTTTTGCCTCATGCAAGGCTCGCTTATAGAGATGGTTCTCCCCCTCGAAACCCGGCGGGATCGGATCATGACAAAGATAGAGAACCAACTGACGCAGATCATTAACCGATCCGGAATCCTCGCTCGCGATTCTTTCATAGCGATCCAGCTGAGAACGGAGCGTGCCCAATCTCTCGATGTACAAAGGCAACTCAAAACTCTGGTCCTCGGTCGGTTTTAAAAGAGCGGCCGTATTCGGGCCGGCCGGATGCGCCGAATCAACCGCAGTACATTCGTTGGGAAACAAGAAAGAGTTGGGAGGCGTTTGGACTGCCTGATTCATTCGTACACCAAGCCCTGCGCGCAACGACTCGAAGATGACAAGATTGAAAGCTCCGGCAATCGAATCCTCGAGTCTCTGGTCGATTCCATCAAACCAGGAAGCGGGCATAAAGATCGAAGAGAACCGATCCCCATCCATTTTTTTGGACATTAGGCTCAGCAGATCTTTTTCGCCGGTTCGCAGAGCGTCCGCCCGGGACTGGGTTTCAGAGGTGCTCAACTGAGCAGAGGTGTTCGCCGTCGTTTCATTACTATGCTTGACCTTGTCAAGGTCGACTATCTCTTTTTGGAGGAACTCACTCAGTGCTTCCCGCTGCTGCGAAAGTTGGTAGTACCTGATCGCCAGCCCAACTCCGCCCACCAGAATGATAAGCAGCGAGAGTATTTGCGCCGCCAGCACCGTTCGATTTCGCGAGAGCGCGACGCGCTTTATCGGTTGCGCGAGAAAGTCCTCTGCAAAGATCTTCTCTTTAAAAAGCTCGGTGACGAAGATTGGCTTTCGGTCGGATGATTCGATCTCTGCCGGGAGCGAACCTTCGTGTGGGTACAAGGCTTCGGTCCAGTGATTTTCCAAAGCTGTCCGCGGCGCAGGCTTGGCAATCGATTTGATCGGAGTTTCGCCACAGAAGTAGAGACCCCGGAAGAAGAAAGACTCGTGATAAGCACTCTGCTTGAAGATGCCGTCGAGGTAGACTTGCAGCGGCGCTCGCATCGACTGCATTGCTCCCGGGAAAAGGAAGAGATCGTCGACGTTCTCAATCTCATCTTTTTCCGCGTAGATCTCGAATTGCAGGCGTGTCAGATACTTGTGCAGGCTCGCGAACGCTTCACTTAAAAGCTCCGGTCGATAGGCAGTCTCCAGGGTTGACGGATTCGACCAACCGAACATTTGGGTCTGAAGTTTGTCGGGTAGTTGGTTGCAGAAGCTGGAAAATCCGGTTACCTCGTCGCACTTGGTGATCAGCACGTAAACCGGCAAACGCATTCCCAGAACTCTCTGCGCTTGCCATAGTTTCTTGTACAGACAGATCGCTTTTTGTTCCCATCTGAAGCGGGCTTTGTTCTTCAAAGCATCGGGGCCGATCAGATCGGAACATGGGAGGGCCAGCACAATGCCATCCAACGGACGACGCGGGCGGTGTTTCTGTAACAGGTGCGAGATCGTGTTCCAACCACGATGGTTGGCCCGCAAATCCTCGCGCAGGACAAAGTTTCCCGCAACGTCGATCACCAGGCCCTCGTCGAAAAAGAACCAGTTGAGTTGTTGCTTACTGACCTCCAGCGCCTCTCCCGACAAGTTGTGACCGGTGCCTTTGAGAACCGTGGTCTTGCCGGAGTCGGATTCTCCGATCATCAGGAACCATGGCACCCGGTAGCGGTAATCTCTGCCGGTGACGTAGTTTTTCAGAAGCCTAAGCGCACGGCTGAACGACGTGCGCAGATCGAGGTTCGACGAATATTGCAGAAACTCGGCGGGCGTTTGTTCTTCATCAGCGCCTGGGTCGGCGCCAGGATCCACTGTGGAAGTCGTCTGCCGAGACTTCCTTAGCACCAGGTAAAGAAATATCGACGTGCCCACTATGAGCAAGAAAATCAGCACAAGTATTAGCAGCCAAATGGACGACATGTTTCTTTGAACCAGGATCAATGTTTAGGAAGCCGCTTCCCAATCTCCTCGATCTCGTTTTTGAGGTCAGCGGTCAGGGTCCACCAGACACCTTGCGAAACAGCCAGGTAGCCAAGTATGACCAGGCACAGCAGGCCCACCCATAGGCGCGGATTTGTTAGCTTCTTCTTTTCTCTGCGGACGGTTTCTATGTAGGCGTCGGGAAAAGCAAGCTTCAATTCGTCCTCAAGAGCGGATGAGCGTTGAAAAACGAATTCGAATAACTTTTGGCGATACTTGCGGAGCCGGCCATGATCGTCTTCGCCATGATATTTTCCGCGGAAACCCAGCGATAAAGCGGTCAGGTAAACTGCGCCCAGACTTCTCTCGGCGGGATCGCAGTCCCGCAACAGCCGATCGAGGTTATCGAAGAATCGTTGTCCGGCGACATGAGAGTGAAAGAGCGTGGTCTCTAAAAGGTTCGAAGTCCAGGCCCACCTCCCCTCCCAGTCCAGGTGAATGAACACGTCATCCGCAAAGACCGCCATAACATATTGGGCTTCGTAGTATGTCTGAGTCGGCCCTCCGCTTACCCGCAACACCTGCATCGTGTTGCGGCGGAATATTTCCAGGAGGCTCCGCCAAACCCTGAGGCTCATCTCGGTGTGTTCTGACAAAGGAGGCGCGTAGAGGTAATCCGCAACTCCCTGTGGCGCGGTACGAAGAGCAAGTGATTGGGATTTTCCGGCATCCGGCAAAGCGCCGATCATTACCGGCTGCACTTCCGGCAAATAAATCCGCGTGCCCTTTTCAACCGCGTCGCCATTGCCGTTACCGGAACCGTTTTCCGCGGGAGCTACATACACAACACCCTTGACCTCGCGCTTGAGGCGTATGACTTCGGTGTAAAACTCACGAAACTGCGAGACGAGGAACGATTCGTTGTAGGGGACAAGATTCATAACGATTCGTCAATGGGGCAAAATAAACGGTTGCCGCTCCCGGCCAATTTCCGTTTACGAATTTACTGAGACTTCAGCGCGTCGCCTGATTTCCCTGAGCGGGGTCAATTACATGCAGGACAATCTCTGACGGCCGCGACCCCTCATAGTTGACTATCTGCAAAAACTTTTCCGGCTCGATGAATTCCCTGTCAGCGGTCAATGAAAAAAGAGCGACTCTATTTCCGGCAACGATATCGCCAACGCGATCCACATGATGTCGTCGCGCGCCGAGAATTCGATTGTCTCGAATCAACCCGATTTTGCTTTGCGAGCCGATCAGGCAGGTCTCGCCCCACCTGATTACGTCTGCTTCGGACATCCCGCGCGGAACCTTCATCGCGACAGCCATCGGCTTGCTCATCCACGACCGATCAAAACGAAGTTCAAAGGCGCCCTGGTAATATCGAAAAGGAAACGACTTGTACGAGCAGGGGACTCCCTGGTTCAGGGTGCGATCGATAAAGTCCAGAACCGGTTTGAAAGTCGCATAGAGATCGTCGTGTTTGTAGGCCTTGAAGGTTGGAGGAACCATTTCCTTCCCAATGACCGCCAGTTGTCCCGCCATGGCGCAGAGCGAAAGATAGACAGTCAACGGATGGGCGACACCGATCTTCAGTAATGCTTCCAGTTGAGGCAGGCAGCCCACCAGACTGAGCATTAAGCTCCTGGTCTCGACTTCGCTGCGCACCTCGCCCTGGTGAGCATCGCTGCGGTCCTCATCAGCCAGGTACGTCGCGCGGTTTCGCACCAGCACGGCGGTCTCTGCGCACATGGCCGCCAAACGTTGGGCGGCTATCGCGGGCACGTCTCCGGCTGTCGACTGGAAAGGTATGTTCAGGAGCGGCGGAACAAACTCGTCGTCAAACGAAAAGGTCGAGTCTTTGTAAATCACGCTGGCAAGAGGAAAGCCGATATACTTCGCCTGCGGCCAATCAGTCACCAAGGCGAGCTGGGGTTTGAGCCGAGAAATTTCACACGGCTTTCCACCCGCCACTTCGTCGGGAACGATTGCTCCCCTGGTGGGCATGTATCGCTTAACGTCCCCGTTCGAATTGCCGTCATGGCTGGCGCCCACCGCGAGATAGACAGTCAGCGGTTTGTCAGTCATCTGCTCCTTGTGTTTTGTCAGATCGATTTGGAGCTCAAAGCTGGCAGAATCAGGCTCCTGCGAAACCACTAGACCATCGGGCATCACTGCTTCAAGTTCAACGACTCCAAGTGTCCCTGTCGGCAGCGTGATGGGGTCGTGCTTAAAGCGGCGTATCCCCCAACAAAAAGGAGCGATCACCGACGTGCTGTACTGGACCAAAGCTTCCTGGCGCGACGTCAATTGTTGGAAGTGCTGCGGAGTTAGCAGCAAACCTTCATGCCATTGAATTGCGTCGGGGATTTCATGGGCTTTCATACGTTTACTCTTTACCGAGACTGAGCTCCGCGTTATTGCTATTTCTTCGTTACGGGATTTTTTGACGCTGGACAGGGTTTGACTATTTCCTTGGCAGCCTGGACACAAAGATCGTCCTCGCCCAGAGTCAGCAGAATATCCTTCCGCGGATTTATAACAGCGCGATGTGCTCCGTCGCTGAAATACCTGGCGAACACGACCCCTCCGATGATCTCCAGCTTCACCGGTAATCGATCGAGTTGAACGGCCTGTCCGGGGACCCATTCCCAGCTGCCAGCTCCCAGATCGGTTTCTTTGGGATAATCAAGTTGGACCTGGTGCCTTTGCTCAAACCAATCCTTGGCTGACATCTTCGTCAGCTCCTTCAACAGCTTCTTATCTGAGACCAGAACCAGATCAACCGCTACGGGGCTGTTCTTGTTTGCCGTTGAGGCGACGTGGACTTTAATGCCGAGCTTGGTTTCGCCCGACGCGCCGGGGATTTTAGAACGCACGGCCTTAGGGACCTTCACCGGGCAGGCAGTGAGCGACATCAGGAGAGCGAGGCCGCCGACTGAAAACAGAAGTGTGCGCCAGAACGAATTGCTCTTCCCCATGCTCGTCTTTAAAACCTCGGGCACTCCCCCAGCCACGAACCCCTGGGGTCAAATACGGACAAAAGAAGCCTGAAATCGGACCTTCTAAGAGAG
>Ga0070698_100001563_pt1 | contig 25431 bp, 34 predicted proteins | sample KBSK1502metaG_FD_65477 | JGI IMG/M metagenome (GOLD analysis project Ga0070698, IMG submission 65477) | Corn, switchgrass and miscanthus rhizosphere microbial communities from Kellogg Biological Station, Michigan, USA - KBS K1-50-2 metaG | ecosystem: Host-associated > Plants > Roots >... | reverse complement strand
GTCCCAGTAGGGCGAATAGAAACCGTGGGCGACAAACCAGTGCTGCTGTTGAGGCGGTTCGATCGGAACGGCCCACGACGCATTCCGTTCCTGTCCTCAATGAGCATGCTCGGTGCGAGGGACAACGAAACCCGAAGTTACATGGAAATCGTCGATGCGCTTCGGCAGCACGGCGCCTCGCCCAAGGAGGACATTCAAAGTTTGTGGCGCCGGATCGTATTCAACATTCTCATCTCGAATACCGACGACCACCTGCGGAATCACGGGTTCCTATACGAGGGTCCTGGTGGTTGGCGCCTTTCGCCGGCTTACGACCTCAATCCGGTGCCCATCGATCTGAAGCCGCGCATCCTTTCGACAGCCATCAACGAGGACGATAACACCGCTTCTTTCGCGTTGGCCATGGAGGTCGCCGGATATTTCGAGTTGGACGAGGACCACGCGCGCGATACAGCGGCACTCGTCGCACGAGCGGTTGCGACCTGGCGCGATGAGGCTGCGCGGCATCGGCTTACAACGACGGAAATCGAACGCATGACCTCGGCATTTCAGCATCAGGACTTCAACATGGCCAGTGCTGGGCGTAAGTAGTCTCGATCGTCACTGGCCTGCGAGAGGGGCTTGCCGGCTTGCGCGAAGTCCGAAGGCGAGGCTACCGCGGCCAGTTTTCGTCGACTATCGTGACTCTACACTGGCTTAGACAGCCAGATGCGCAGCAGATGATGATCGTCATCATCTCCACCACCGCCAGCAAGAGATCGGTCAGTACATCCGTACGCCGTACTCGGAGGGCCGATCACCGCCGACCTGGGCGACAAGTAGGAAAACACTGTTTAGTAACTGCAAGATCATCGTTGGCGTCATCGTCGTGATCAACGACGTGGAGATCATCGACGCCAGCGACATCAACAACAGCAACACGCTCATGATGATGAGCATGGACGGGAGTCTGGAGCACCGACAAGGATCAGCGAACTCGAAACACCTCCGGCCCTAAATGAGGCACGCCGTCGTCGGGCCGTCGCTCCACCCCTATCCCAACAGGACATGATCGAGATCGCGGCCGACATCTCTTCAAGAGAACCGTAGCTGGGACCTATCCGTTTGGTTGCGTCTGGGTTGCGTCGCATTGCTTCGTTATGCCGCGCGATGCAAGGTTGCTGACTGAATTTCGTTAATCCTTGGGTGTTTTGGCGCGCGGGAGACGACTCTTAATCTGCGGGTTCTCGGTTCGATTCCGAGGCGGCTCACCATCCTTCGCTTCGCTCAGTCTGGTTTCGCCGCCTCGCCTTCAGGCAAGTTGGCTTCGCGCTTCGCGCTCGCCAAACATGCTCGATTCCGAGGCGGCTCACCACTTTCTTCCAAGATATTTGCTTCCAGTTGCGTCTGGGTTGCGGCAGGTGCTCTCACACTGGTCCATGCACTCTCATGTGGTCGCAGTGACTGCACCCTCTACGCGCTACGCGCTGCGACATCGGGACCGACTCTCTGAAGCGGACGAGGACATGGCGAATACGCTGCCGACCGGCCCTCGCGGGCGCAGTGCACGGTCCGGCGCTCCCGCTTGGAATGGGGGCGTGGACCATGCAGTCGAGACCTATCAGCAAAGCACGGATGGGTGGTGCCGCGATACGCCGGTCTATGATGCGGCCGCCGCAGAACGGCACTGGAAGACGCTACTCGCGCTGTTTGCCGCGCGCTGTGAAACGTCGAGTCGGAAAATGACGCTCACACTACGGATCGTTGGTGGCTCGTTGCTATTCGTCGGCACGGTGTGGTTTCTTCAGGGGATCAATGTCCTGCCGGGCAGCTTCATGTCAGGTCAGCCGCGATGGGCAGTTAACGGCGGCATCGCGGGCTCTTTTGGGCACGGTGTTGTTGATTGTCGCGAGCCGGCTCCAACGGTCGCCACTTCGATGAACGTATTACGGGATCGATGCGGCTGATTAAGGCCTCTATCGCGAGTTTGCGTTTTGTCGGAAGTGTCCGTGCGACGCGCGACGGCGTTCCGCAAATCCTGCTCTGGGACTGCTAGTCTTCGCGCATGTCTTCGTTCATGACGATCAACACACTGGTGGCCCTCGACGTCGCTGGTACGGCGGTGTTCGCCGTCAGCGGCGCTGGGCTGGGTGTCCGGTACCGGCTCGACGTCTTTGGCGTGTGTGTGTTGGCGCTGGTGACTGGCAATGCAGGCGGTGTTATCCGCGACCTGTTGGTCGGCGCCGTCCCGGTGTCGGCTATCAGTCGATGGGAATATGTCACGGTCTCGCTGATAGCTGGCCTTATCACCTTCAGATGGCATCCGAGCGTCCAACGTATGCGCGGACCCATCCTCTTGTTCGATGCCGCCGGGCTAGCGCTGTTCGCCGTAGCAGGGACACAGAAAGCGCTCGCCTTCGGGCTTCATCCCTTCATGGCTGCCCTTCTGGGAATGCTGACGGGGATCGGCGGCGGCATCGTCCGCGACGTGCTGGTCAGCGAGATTCCTACAGTGCTTCGTTCGAACCTGTACGCGATTGCGGCGCTTGTGGGCGCCGGTGTGATGGTCGCCGGGCAATTGCTTCAATTGCCACCTATGCTCACGACACTCGGTGGTGCGACCTTCTGTTTCGGGATCCGCCTCGCAGCCATACGTCGCGGTTGGTCTTTGCCTAGGGCCGACACCGGCGAATCCGCGTGACTCGCGCCACGTCGACTCGAGCCAGGGCTCGAACCAGTTCCGTCGTCATCGCCATGAGCGCCCCGGCCATATCGATTCCAGGTAGGCGGCAAGCGCAGCGTACATCTCCTGGATGGATTGATAACGTCTGTCCGCATCAGGTTCCACGGCGGTCAGCAGGATTGTTGTGAGACCGGCATCGATCTCGGCATCGGCTTCGATGCTCGCGAGCAACTCCGCCCCCCAGGTCCACCCATAGCCCGCGATCATGGTGTAGACAACGGCCCCAAGGGAGAACACGTCGGCGCGGCCGTCGGGCGCCCGATCACGCACCTCTGGCGCACAGAACGCGGGGGTGGTCGGCGGGTTGTAGACAACGCCGTTCACGTGGCGTGCGACGTTGTATGACGATTCGAAGTCAACAATCCGGATCACGGGCCTGCCCTGCTCGACGCGGTAGAGGATGTTCATCGGGTTCAGATCGACATGGGAAACGCGGATCCGGTGCAGGTCCGCGAGTGCTCTCGCGACTTCGAGGGACGTCGTGAGGTGGGCGACCAGACGGTGGGGCATCCGTTCGGGGCCGATCGTCGTCGCGAGCGGCCACTCGTCGAAGAGCGACATGATCAGGAAGACACGTCCGTCAGCCAAGCGCCCGTGGTCCCACAGCAGCGGGAAGTACCGCGAGTCCGGGAGTTCTCGATTGATGGTCGACAACGTGGCGATTTCGTTCGTCAGGTTGTGCTCGTAGATGAGGCCTGGCTTGGTGAGTACCTTGATGAGAGCGTTGGCCCGCGTTCGTTTGTCTCGCCCCACGTACATCTGATGCCTGACGTGTTCGACGGACGCATGTCCGCTCCGTCCGGACGCAGGCGCAGAATGCTGCCGAACCGTTTGAACGGGGCCGACTCTAGGTGTCGGTCGAGTCGGTTACGGGGAGCCACGGCGTCTCGGCATCTCCACCCCGATTGTTCAGTTCACGTCGTGCTCGCCCGTCGATGACGCAACGATCCACACACTTCTTTTCGACGGGAGGCCTGCATCGCCTCCCGTCTTGCCTTTCATCATATCGACTTGAGAAATTCGATCAGGTCACGCTTCTGTTCGGGGGTCAGTCTCAGTTTGAAGTGCCCGTCGTAGTGGTTGACGACCGCGTCGAGCGTGGGGAACCGACCATCGTGATAGAAGCCACCTTTGTGAATCTTGTCCGTGTCAAATAGCGCTCGCAGTGGCGTCGTGACATATTGGCGTTCGGGACCGCGGTTCGCCTGGAAACTGTCGATACCGATCTCCTCCGCCGTGTGAAGGTTATGCCCCGGCTCAGTGAAGATGGGCGGCACATGGCATGTGGAGCACTTGGCCGTGCCAGTGAACAGCGCTTCGCCGCGTTTCGCGGTTTCCACGTCGTAACTTCCGGCGGGCGGCTTCGGCGTCGGCATCGCGAGTTGATAGAAATGCAGTGCCGGCAATTTGGCCGTGATCAAGTCCGTCGCGTCACGCTTACGTCCCCAGCCGGCCTTCGCCGCGACCGGATACTGTTTGGCATCATCCAAGCGCGCGTCGATGAACGTTCCCTTGCCATACATCTGCGTGTTGGCAACGTACGCGTTCCAATAGGTGACCGTGCCCCATCCGCCGGTCCACGTGTGCTGGTTGACACCGGCCAGGCCAAAGGCGGAGGGCATTATCGTCGCGGCGCTCTTGCCATCGGGCCGCTTCGCCTTTCCATCCATGTTTAATTCCGCGTCGTATCGGCCGGGACCCCAGCTATTGAGCACGGCCTTGACCGTTTCCACGTCTACGCCGAGCAGGTCGCTGAATGGCTGGAGATTCGGTGCCGTTGCGACGATCGCGCCGATGTTCAGGTCTCGATTACCCCATCCATCGAGGCGCCTGCCGATACCGGGCGCGAATGAGTCGTCCACCGTCGAATGACACAGCGCACATTGAATTCCAACCGCCTTGACCGAATCATCTGGGTTCAGAAAGGCCGTAACGCCAACGACGGCGTTGGCTTTCAACAGCGCGACCGTAGACGCTGGATCGTTCAGGTCTACTCTGCCAGCTTTGATCGACTCGACCAGAGCAGCTGGCAACGCCTCGGCATCTACCTTGAGCCCCAAGCTGAGTGCCACCTTTGGACTCACACCGGGTCCGACACCGCCCAGTTTCTCGCCGACGATCGACTCGTGCAATCGCAGCTTGCCGCCCCAGAAGTCCTCGGAGCCAAAGGTGTCGAACCGAAAAATCCGGCGCCCTTCCTCCAGCATGCGTTGGGCGTTCTGATCGATGACCGAGTCAAAGGATTGAACCACGAGAGACGGTTTCGCCTGCGCTGACGACGTTTGACGAATCGCCAACGTCGCGATCACGACAAGAGCGGCGAGCCCGCCGATTAACAAGAGTTTCACGCGATGCGGCATGGAGCCTCCACACATGGGAGCAAGTCACTTGAGATCATGCTCACCGGACGTTGACTAATCAGGCTGCGGTCCTCTTCGTCACATTGACCGCCGCACCCTTCGCGCGCCATTGACGCAATGGATGGTCCACGTCGTTGCGTCGTTGAGTGCGCCGCGATCAGGAGAATCGCGGGGCGATTTGGGGGCAACCTCACAAAGTGAGGTCCTTGGTCTGTGCCGGGCTAATTGCAAAGTGAAACCTTGCTGATCAATCTGAAAGGATTCTGCCGCTCATCGGACGCGGCGAGTCGACGACACGGGCTTCGGCGCTGCGAGTTGCTGGGCTCCCATATCTGTGGAGCGAAAGAGAAAAACGCGCGTCAGTTCTCGCGTCATTTCTGCCGATGCTGGGCGAGGCGAAGAAAATGAATGTGGTCACCCGTGTACCATGCGTCGACCTCCTGGTCAGCGCCAGCCGTCGGGCAAGATCGACCGCTTGGTCGTAACGGCAGGCCACGACATCGTGCGCGCCAGCCGGGACCGTGCCGATCGCGTACATCTCACGCGCCGTACGACGGGAGGCGAGCGCATCGCCGCGCCGAGGTGCTGTTCGTACACCACCGTCGTGAAGAAAGTCCCAGCTTGGCGCATGATGCCGTCGAAGTGGTCATGCCCTTGTGGCACTGATGTCGACGCGACACTCGGCCCGCCGCTACGCGCCCGCCCCCATGTCGAAACGACTCCTCCGGCGACGCCGCACGCGGACCTGGGCCTTCTCGAGCTCGTGTCGCAGCGCGGCATTGAGCCGTTTCGCGGCAAGTGTGATCGACGCGAATGGCCAAGTAGTCACTGCGTCAACGTCGATAGGCGGCCCGACGTCGCGCAGCCGTAATCTGATGGAACAGTGGGAGTCGACGCCTCGTTTCGGTCCATTGATGTCGCTAAGCCGCACCATCACGTGACGAACACGGTTCTCGAAGCGACGAAGCGCGAAGGCCAATCGCCGCTCGGCATAGGTGCGAAGCGTATCCGGGTCGGTCGCACCCGCCGACCGGATGACGAAGTAGATCGGAACCTCCATCGCGCGGACTCCTTTATGACTGTGCTGTGGAAAATGGCGCGGCTGTCGCCGTGCCGGTCGTCCACGACGGCGGATCGCTCGCTGGAAACGATGCGGCGATGACATCGTCGAGCGCTGGCTCGGAATAGTCACACGCTGAAAAGCAAGGTGCTCCGAGAGTGGTCGGCGGCCCATCCGAGATGTGCTCCATCACCCCGGTTGCCGATCCCGTTCCTTCATGTCTCATGTCGATAGATAGGGCAAGACATGAGCCACGGATTGACGACCGTTTGTCGAATGATTCAGTGTCCGGTTGACGCAGCAGCCATCGCGAGCGTTGCAAATTGCAATGACCACTTCATCTCGATGACTCGTGCTGCCTGCGGTTCACCGCTTTTGGGGCAGCCAGGGAACATGCAAATAGGTCCCGCATTTGCAACCCATCACTGCCGCCTCTGCACAGCTGACGCGTTGACGTCCGCCTCCGCGCTGCGGACTCTGGTGAGCGCAGGGTTCCTCAGACCGATGGAGAACGGGAGCTACGGGCGAACAGATGTCTTCGTGTCGCCGCGGGTTCCGTGAACGAAGAGCTCGTTCGTGTGGCAACAGAAGTTCGCGCTGACTCGGGCGAACCGGCAATGCGGGATCGGCATCATCGTCTGGGCTGCCCGAGATAGTCAGGCAGGCACTGTGCCCCGTCCCTATCGTTCATCCATCGAGGCGCGTAGCCCGCCGCATAGGCTACCGCGCCCTGAACAGTGGCCTTGGACATGACATGAGAATCGCTGTGACCGATGTGGGGCGAACATTTGGCCGTCAGACCAGAGCCTATGCCGAGTATCGGATCTTCTCGAGCCTGGCTCGGTTCAGCGAGGTCGTGCGCGACGTAGACGTTTCGTTAACGTCGACCAGCCCAACCGACGGATCCAAGGCTCTCTGCGCGGTCGTCGTCACTGTCGGTGACGGAAGCCTCCTGCATGTCCGTGCCCGCGGGCGTCACGCGTACGACGCCATCAATCGAGCAGCTCGGCGTACCGGCGACGCACTTCGCAGGCATACCGATATCCCGCTGTCGTCCTGACAGGCGTTGCATTCGGTAACACACCATTTCAAAACGAAACGTCGGCACCGATCGACTCCGAAAGACGCGCTTGTCGCGTGCGTGATGGCCGGTCCCGAATTTGCCTTGGGTATTTGCGAGCACGCTTGAAGGCGTGGGTATCCCACGGACTCGCACCACCTGCCTCGCAGTCCCCGTACCTGTCCGCCGCGCGGAGGACCGCGCGGCGGATACGGCCCTAGCCCGCCGGGCGTTTCCACCCGAGGCGTTTGAGATCAAGGCACCCGGATCCTGGCCCGACAGCATTGGAGGCATGCACATGAAGGAGTTGCGGAGGCTCGCTCCCGAATTGTTGGCCGCGGCGGCCGTCCGCCTTAAACGCGACCGTCCGAATCTCGTGATCACGACGAAGGCGCTTGAAGGGATGCCGCGTGCGCTGATCGTGCGGGAGGCGGCCGATTGGGGTGCAGATTTGATCGTGCACGGTTCGCACGGACATGGGCCGCTCAGGCAGGCGTTGCTCGGGTCCGTCGCCACAGGCGTCGCGGCGGATGCTGCTTGCGCTGTGGAACTTATCCGGGCTGGCCGACAGGCGGTGAGCGTACACCCGTGATGTGCGCAGTCGCCGGCGAGCACGCGCACGTGACCGGACAGCCGGGGACGCAGAACGTCGTGGGGGACGTACCGACGCTCCGACTACAATGCGATTACTCCGTCATGCAATCGAAGGACGTCGCTCATCTGCAGCTCGCCGAACTGCTCGACTTCCGCCCGGATCTCGGGATCATCCGCCTCCATGATCAGCGTGTCGTCATCTTGAGCGCCGCGGCGATGGGCCTGATGAAGAAGGAGTTGATCGACACCCTTGGCCGCGAGGTGACGCGCAGGCTGATGTTGCGTTTCGGCTACGCGGACGGCTATCACGACGCCGTCAACATGCGCGAACGCTCTGGCTGGACGGATCCGATGGACGGCATCCGGGCCGGCGCGGTGCTGTATACGCTCGAAGGCATCGCCCGGGTCGAGATCGTCCGCCTCGAACACGACGACACAGGACGGTTCGACGCCGAGGTGATCTGGCACGAGTCCTATACGGCGCAGCAGCATCTGCATCATTACGGGGAAAGCGAGGAGCCGGTGTGTTGGTCGCTGGCGGGATACGCGACCGGCTACGCGAGCGCCTGTCTGGGGCAAGAGGTGTATTTCAGCGAAACCACGTGCCTGGCGCAGGGTGCGAAACGCTGCACCGTCATCGGTCGAGACGCCGCGGCATGGGGCAGCGAAATCGAACAGCTGCGCGAGGACTTTCAGAGTGCCAGCCTGGCCGAGGAGGTCCAACGTCTGCACGGCGCTGTTCGACGCCAGGCCCAGGAATTGGCGAAGCGTGAGCAGCTCCTCGAACGCCGCGAGCGGGAACTGAATCTCCTGCGTGAGCGCATCAATCGGCACGCGGAATCTCACCACTTCGTCGCCCGCAGTCCCGCGATGCAGGAGGTGCTCGAGCTGGCGGGACAGGTGGCACCGCTCGACACGACCGTCCTCGTGTACGGGGAAAGTGGGACCGGCAAGGAATTCGTGGTCAAGATGATCCACGACCAAAGCCGCCGCGCCACCGGTCCGTTCGTGTCTGTGAACTGTGCGGCGCTGACGGAAACGCTACTCGAGTCCGAACTGTTCGGGCACGTTCGCGGCGCGTTCACCGGGGCCATGCGCGACAAGCCCGGATTGTTCGAAGTGGCGTCGAACGGCACGCTGTTTCTCGACGAGCTCGGCGAAGTCGCGCCCAGCGTTCAGGCAAAGCTGTTACGAGCGTTGCAAGAGCGCGAGATCCGCCGCGTCGGCGGCGAGCGAACCATCAAGGTGAACACGCGGGTGGTGGCGGCTACAAACCGAGACCTGCGTGCCGCGGTAGACGCCGGGACGTTTCGCGAGGACCTGTACTTCAGGCTCAGCGCCTTCATCATCCCGATTCCGCCATTGCGCGATCGCCGCGAAGATATTCCCGTCTTGGCGCATCAGTTCGTGCAACGTGCGGCGGCACGGATGGAAAAAGACGTGCGGACGGTATCAGCGGAGGCGATGACCCTGCTCGTCAACTACGAGTGGCCTGGCAACGTTCGCGAATTGGAGCACGCGATCGAGCGTGGCGTCATCCTGGCTCGTGGGACAACCGTGAGCGTTCGCGAGCTTCCACCGGAGATCATGCACGGGCGCACGGGGATCCGCACGACTGACACGCTGGACTTGAAGAAGAACGAGCAACGGTTGATCCGACAGGCGCTCGAGAAGTTCAAAGGCAATCGCAAACGCGCCGCCGAGGCGCTCAAGATCAGCCCGGTCACGCTCTGGCGGAAGATGAAAGAGTACGGGCTGTCTGAAGATTGATGAGCGGATCTGCGATTTGTCTCGTCGGGCGGACGGGACGTCCTTAGAGGCGGTGAGCGAGCCGCTCCAGGGTGGCGGCGAGTATCGCTGGTTAGACCGGTTTCGCTAGATGCTCCTGAAATTCTGCCTCAAGTGCACGTGACCTCCAAACCGCGTCAGCGCAGGCCGTGACGGCAGCCGCCCACCGCGGCGACGCCACGGTTCTTACGAATACGACGCATCATCTCGTATCCGTCCTGACCGGGCATCGCGAGATCGATCAACAGCACGTGCGCCTGTGATGAATGATCAGATGTATTACTCCGCCGAACCGGCAGTTTGCTCCTGCATCTCACGGACAGCAGTGGTCAACAACGTCAGCAGGCGGGCGTAGCGCGCGTCTGCTGCGGCAAGCCTTGCGTCGTACTCGGCCGACGTCACATGCTGCGCGTTCATGTCACCATTGAAGAGGATCTGACGTCGACCGTCTTCATACAGAACGTCGACATCTCCGCTACCCGGGAGAGCGCTGAGGATGCCATCTGCGCGCGCATCCTGTACAAAGAATTTACCTTCCCGCGTCGGCGTCCCCTGTAAGTCCAAATACACCTCGAGATACTGACGCGCTGCGAGGCGCTGCAGGATTCCGTCCACTGACGGATGCCGCGCATGGACGACCAGCAACTGGCCGCCCGGAATGTACAGTGCGGCCACGAATGTGCCGGACTCCCCCGGATCGACGGTCGCGACCGCGTCGAGGCCGAACCGATCAAGCAGGGACACAAGGCCGTGCGCCGCATCGGCTGACGCGAATCCCCGCGCGCCGGGGATCGAGCCGGCGGTCAGTACTGCAAGCACGACAAGCAGTGATGATTTCTTCATATGTTTACCTCGTAATCTGCTTCCAGGTGCGTCGTTCGAGATGCTCGTACATCTAACTGAGGCAACTGGTGGTCCATACCGTCTCGTTCTCGGTCAGCGCGATCTCGAACACTGCGAGCGACTTGCAATCGACCTCGCAGAAGATGGCGAGTCGCGTGACCGCGATCGTTTCAACATGAAAGCCTTCTGCTCAATTTGAAAGGTTGTTCATTGCCAACGCATTGGGGACTCAAACCGTTGCATCGTGTGCCCGCGCTGTCTGGTTGGCATCGTAGATGCCTGAAGGGTGATGACACAGGAGCGCAACTGATGGCGAAGCCCGCAACGACTGTGAAGAGAAGCCGTTCTGACGAACTCAGGAAGATGCTTGAGGATCGCCTCCACGAGTTGACGCGAGACATTCACGGCAGGATCCGCGAAGCGCGCGTCGACCACTTCAACGAGCGTCAGGTGATCGACCAGGGCGACACATCGGAGCTCGACACCCAGGACGACCTCGAGTTCGCGTTGATACAGATGAAGGCTGAAACCCTGAACAGGATCGATGCGGCTTTGCGAAGGCTCGAGGAAGGCACCTACGGCCGTTGTTTCGAATGCGGCGAGGAGATCGCCGAGAAGCGACTTCGCGCCCTTCCCTTTGCGGTTCGCTGCAAGGATTGCGAAGAGATTCGAGAGCTGGCGGAACAGCGTGAGCGAAGCGCGGCACAGCGTCGCACCGACTCGGCGCTTCTCTTCGACTGACTACATCCCACATTATGCAACTGCCAGATGTTGCGAGAGGCGGATACTCATGGCCAGAGTCGCCATCAACGGACTCGGACGAATAGGCCGATCCACACTCAAGATCGTGATGGACACGCCTGGCTTGGATCTGATCGCCTCAAACGACCTCGGCACTCCAGACGACGTCGCGTACCTCTTGAAATACGACACGGTCTATGGTCGGTATGCGAAGACCGTCGAAACGACAGTCGATGGAAGCCTCGTTGTTGGAGGGCACCGGCTGGCGCTGTTGCGCGAGCCGCAGCCCGCACGCCTGCCGTGGCGGTCATTGGCGATCGATATCGTCTTCGAGTGCACTGGCGCTTTTACGACGCGAGAAGACCTCGACGACCACATCCGAGCGGGATCCAGATACGTGATCCTGTCTGCTCCCTCGAAGAGCGAGGATGTTGAAACGATCGTCCACGGAGTCAACGCCCCGGAAGGGCGCACCGCGATCATCTCGTGCGCGAGTTGTACGACGAACTGCATCACACCCGTGATGGAGATTCTTGGGCGGCGGCTCGGCGTCAAGAAGGCGACCATGACGACGGTGCACGCCTATACGGCGAGTCAAGCGATCGTAGACACGCAGCGCGAGAACGCCAGACGCGGACGGGCGGGCGCAGCGAACCTCGTACCCACATCCACCGGCGCGGCGACGGCGACCGCCAGAGCGCTACCCGAGTATCGCGGTCGATTCGACGGCGTGGCGATCCGGGCGCCCGTCACCGTCGGGTCGCTGGCAGACATCGTCGTTCTGACGGAGAAATGGACGACGGTTGATGAAGTGAACCGGATCTTTACTGAAGAGGCGGCGAGCGACCGCTATCGCGGCGTGGTGGGCGTGACGACGGATCCGCTCGTCTCGTCCGACATCATCAGAGATTCAAGAGCGTCAGTGGTCGATCTCGGCATGACTCAGGTTGTCGATGGAGATCTCATCAAGGTCATGAGCTGGTACGACAACGAGTGGGGATATTCGAGTCAGATAGTCCGGGAAGCGTCGCGCATCGCGACGGCGATCGAGCGTCCACGGCTGACAACATGACATACGATTTCCTCGTCGATACCTACGCAACAGAGCGCGTCAAAGTCGTTAGCGCTTGGAGCGAGTTTACCATGCCGCGTGGTGTCGAATGCCTTGCCGGGAGTTGTTCGACAGGCAACCAGATTCGTACCGTGACGTGGTTCTGCCGTCGAGCGTGCGGGCCAGGGTCAGTATCGAGGCGGCCTCGCCGTACGGATGGGAGCGTTACGTCGGGCTCGATGGGGCGATCATCGGTGTTGCCGACTTCGGAGCGTCCGCGCCAGGACCGGTCGTCATGCGAGAGTTCGGCTTCACGCTAGAACACGTGGTCGAAACGGCGAAACGAGTCGCCGAACTGAATCACACGACACCCTAGTCTGTCATTCGCACATAGGTGCCAGCCGGAGTCCGCTTCAGAAACTGCTGTTCCACCAGCGCCATCAGAACCAGGCCGCACGTTCGGTCGTCGAGTCCCCACAGCCGCTGTGCCTGAACCTCCGTCAGTTTCAGTCCGGGCATCTCGTGGTACTCGCCTTGAACTCTCACGATCAGTTCGGCGATCGCGGTCTTCAGCCGCGTCGGGGTGGTGAGATGGCGTTCGCGTCTCTCGGTCAACATCGTGGTTTCAAGCCTTAGTTATTTGCTGGCCTTGAGCGATCGGAGGTCGATGCTTTCGTCCTGGAGCTGGCCCAGATGCAACATGTGCCGGGCCTTGATGAGCGGAATTGCGCGACGCACGTCCTTCGCGCGGTTCAGGCCGACCACCGCATCGATTCGTCCGTCGTTGATGTAGAAGGCCAGAAAGCTCCCGGAATCGAGGCGTCCACGTACGACGAGCTGGTCCCACTTCGTGTGAAAACCGGCGTACTGCAAGTTTGCGTCGTATTGGTCCGACCAGAACCAGTGGACCTCGTCGTACGGCACGGCCCTGCCGAGCATGTTGCGCGCGGCAGCGGCGCCTTGCCTGATGGCGTTGTGCCAGTGCTCCACCCGGATCCGCCGCTCAAATACGGGGTGACAGTGATTAGCGACGTCGCCTGCCGCGTAAATGTCAGGGACGTTCGTCTGGCAGTACTGGTCGACGACGACTCCGTTGTCCATGTGAATACCGCTCCCGTCGAGGATGTCCACGACGGGCTCGATGCCAATCCCGGCCACCACGAAGTCGCACTCCAGACGCTGACCACCTTTCGTGATGACCCGTGCCACGCGCTGAGTACCTTCGAACGCGGCGACCCTGTCTTCGAAGATCGTCCGGACGCCATGAGCGCGATGGAGATCGGCGACCGTTTGTCCGACGGCCTGACCGAGGACGCGGAAGAGAGGCGTCTTCGCCGGGTCGATGGCGACGACGTCCAGGCCTTTTTGTCTGAGCGATGCGGCGACTTCCGAACCGATGAATCCCATGCCGACGACAACGACTCGGCGACCCGTCCGGATTTCTGCCTTGATGCGATTGGCGTCCTCGACTGTGCGGAGATCGTAGATGCCTTCAAGCTCGCTGCCTGGAACAGACATGCGCCTGTTTCGACCGCCGGTGGCGATGAGCAGGACGTCGAACGGCACCCGGCGCCGATCCTCGAGCTCAACGAACCGCGCCGAGGAGTCGATTCGGGTCGCGCGGATTCCGACCTCGGACTCGATGCCCTGTTCCGCGTAGAACGCGGCCGGCCGCACGAGCGCCTTGTCAAAAGACACCTCACCGCGCAGGTAGCCTTTCGACAGGAGGGGTCGCTCGTACGGCGGCTCGCGCTCGGCGCCGATCAAGGTCACGGACCCGTCGGCGCCTTCCTCGCGCAGCGTGATCGCGGCAGTCGCGCCAGCCAGGCTTCCGCCGACGATGACGTGCGCCTTCGCCATCAGACTTCGATCTGCAGCGCGTCGCCTTCGACTCGGGTGGGGTACACCTTGACCGGCACCATTGCCGGAGGCGCGAGCACCTTGCCCGTCCGGACGTCGAACTCGGAACCGTGGCATGTACAGGTCACGGTCGTACCCGCCAGATCGCCCATTTCGGTCAGCGAGCACTGCTCATGGGTGCAGGCATCGTCGAACGCGTAGTAGTTGCCGCCGACACTTGCGACGGCGATTCGCGTGCCGCGCACATCCACCGCTACGATGGCATCGGCGGGTATCTCGCTGGTCTTGATGGTTGTCACAAGTTCTGCCGCCATTCGCGCACCTCGTGGTCGATGAACGGGTTCGTCGGTTGTCCTGATCTCAAGGGCAATCGTCATGCCACGCATCCGGCGCAGCCCGGCCTCTCAGTGAGCCGGCGCGTCCTTTCGTTTTGAAAGCCCACCGTTCATTTTGAATTTCCTCATTGTGCCCAGGGCCCGGCGCAAACCTCACGAGCACCCGTTTCTCCCCTTTCCTCGTCTGGCGCGCGGAGTGCACTTCGGCATGCTGAAGGATGTGATCTCATGGCTCAAATGATCGTCACCAAGACCCGTCCGGCGTACCAGGCATATCAGCTCCTCTACCTCGGGTTCATCGTTGCGCCGCTGGTTGCTGGCCTCGACAAGTTCACGCACTCCCTCACCGACTGGGACCAGTACCTCGCTCCCGTCGTCGCTGGTCGGCTGCCGTTCTCAGCCCACACCTCCATGCTCTTCGTCGGGGTTGTGGAAATCGGAGCGGCAGCACTCGTGGCCCTGTGTCCGCTCGGCGCGCTGGCGCTTGCACGACTCAGTGAGGAGTTCGCCGAAGGAGCCGCCTGATGAATCCACTCTTGGCGCTGCGCCGATGCGGCCAAACCGTATGGCTGGACCACATCAGTCGCGGTTTGATCACTAGCGGGACGTTGCAGCGACTGATTGACGATGACGGTCTGGCAGGCATGACGAGCAACCCAACTATCTTCGACAAAGCGATTGCGGGCAGCGGCGATTACGATAGGGGGCTGCAGCGGGCGCTGGAGTCTGATCGCAACGCCGGCAACTCCGCCCTTGTCGAGCGCCTGGTCGTCGAGGACATTCAATCGGCGGCCGACGTGTTCCGGCCGGTGTACCGCGACAGCGATGGGCTGAACGGTTTCGTCAGCCTCGAAGTCTCTCCAGGGTCGGCCCACGACACCGAAGCCACAATCGCCGAGGCCAGGCATCTCTGGCAGATCGTGGCGCGACCGAACGTCATGATCAAAGTACCGGCGACCCGCGAAGGCATCCCGGCCGTCGAAGCCCTGACCGCTGCCGGCATCAACGTCAACATCACGCTGATGTTCTCTCTCGATCATTACGAAGCGGTGGCACAGGCCTATCTTCGGGGGATCGATCGCCACCCGAATCCCCGGCAAGTCGCATCAGTCGCATCGGTGTTCGTGAGCCGTCTCGACACGGTCGCGGATCATCTGCTCCAAGAAATCGGCTCGTCCGAAGCGCTGGCGCTCCGGGGGACGATCGCCATCGCGAACGCCAGACGTATCTATCGTCGATTCCGAGAGATCTTCCAAGGAGAGCGCTTTGCGAGGCTCACCCAGCGCGGCGCTCGTGTCCAACGGCCGCTGTGGGCCAGCACAGGAACCAAGAATCATTCCTACTCCGATGTGCTGTACCTCGAGTCGCTGGTCGCACCGGATACGGTCACCACGGTTCCTCCTACAACGATGGACGCCTTTCGTGATCACGGGCGCGTCCGGGTCACTCTCGGAACGGAGGACACCAGCGCGGAGGCGACCGCCACACTGGACAAGGCGGCCGCCCTTGGTCTTGATGTGCGTGCGCTCACAGAGCAGCTACAGATAGACGGAATCGCAGCGTTCGCATCGTCATTCGAACAGTTGATTGCCACCGTCGGCATGAAGCGACGTGAGCTCGTCACGTCGGCGAGCTGACGTGACACCGATCACCGCCTTTACCGTTGGTCATTCCACCCGGACGATCGAAGAGTTCGTCCACCTGTCGAAAGCTCACGGCATTCAGCGTCTCATCGACGTGCGGTCGATCCCGCGCTCGCGACACAATCCGCAATTCGGTGGAGACCAATTGTCTCCGGCATTGCAGCGCTTTCGCATTCACTACGGTCACATGCCTGGTTTGGGCGGACGACGCCACGCCCGCAGAAACTCGACGAACACTGGGTGGCGGAATGTCAGCTTCCGCGGCTATGCGGACTGCATGGAGACCCCGGCCTTCAAGAACAGTTTGGATCGGTGTATCGCGCTCGCACACGAAGAGCGTGTTGTCTTGATGTGCGCCGAGGCCGTTCCGTGGCGCTGCCATCGCTCGTTGGTTGCGGACGCCCTGCTGGCGAGAGGTATTTGAGGTCAGCGAAATCACCAGCGCGATGCACACACGACCCTACTCGCCGATTTCGTGGGCCCGGATAAGCGGGGCCCACGTGACATACCCCCGCGAAGGCTTCGAGACCGATCGGGGCCATGCCAAGAGGACGGATAATCGAACGCGGGCACGGTACCCCTACCGGGCCCGCCCTGAGAGGTTTGTTGAATCGGTGAGACGTGTCCTCGACAGCGTCGACGGTTCCTTGGCCTTCAGAGCCGTCAATTCCGCGCGAATTGCCTTCTCGCGACCGTAGCGCTCGGTCACGTCGCGAATGATTGCCACCACCCACTCGATCTGACTGTCGGCCCCTTTTACGAGCTGGATCGAGAACTCAATCGAGATCTGCCGGCCGCCCTTGATGATCGCCGGCACCGCGAGCAATTGGCCGTCGCCGTAACGCGTGAGGCCGGTCCTCATCGTCTCTTCCCATCCGGCCCAATGCCTGGCGCGCAGCCGTTCGGGAATGATGAGGCTCAGGGAGGCCCCGACCACCTCCGTGGCACCGAAGCCAAAGACCCGCTCGGCTGCCGCATTCCAATACCGCACCATCCCCGTGTGATCGCATATCAGGATCGCATCCGGCGACCCGGCAAGGATCCGGCCGTAGAGATCGTGAGGCAAGGAGGTCAGCATTAGACTCGCCCTTCGCCTCCACGAGGCCAGGCAATCGTGAGGAGGCAAGCGCTCTCTTCAAGCGCCTCGACGTCGTGAGGAAGGTTATGGTCCAAAGCAATCAAGGTCCCCATAGGCAAATCGAACGTGCGGCCCTCTGCTCGTACAACGAGACGCCCTGTGATGGTGTGGATCGAGATGCGGCCCTTGGTTCGGTGATCGGGCAGCTTCGCGCCTGTCTTCAGAGCGATAAGAACGATGCGGAAGTCCTCATACTTGACGATCGTCTTCGCGTTCTGGCCGCGGCTCCACTCTGGCTCGCCGCGCAGTTGCTCCAATTCCCTCCCGAGATCGAATTCGAGGAACGGAGCGGCCATTGGCGACGTGTGCGGCCTTCGGTGGGGACCGTCGTCGCAACGGAAATCTGACATCTTCGACCTCCTGATCATCTCAAAGCTGAGCCGCCGATCGACCGCGTCTCAAGTGTGCCGGCCTGCGACAATCCGTGGAGTAACAAGTGGAGGTACACCATACCCGCGAACGGAGACCATCGCTTGACCGCTCTCCTCACACCGGCATAGTCGGGCCGCTGAGAACGCCCAAGCCATCGAGCCAACGCCTTCTGAGCGCCCACGTCATCACCTGGAACACGTCTAATTTACCGAGACCCCTGAGCAGCACGTACTCGGCAGTCCACCGGCCTGCTCCCTGCAATTCCAGCAGACGTTGCCGGATCACCGCGTCGTCTTCCTGAACGAGAGCTTCCAGATCCAATTCGTTTCGCGTGATCGCCTGGGCGAGGCTGAGCAGCGCATGCGCCTTCTGCCGGCTGAAGCCGATCGGCTGAAACTTCTCCGGCCAGAACCGCGCAACCTCTTGCGCTATGGGGAAGGCACATCGCACATCACTCCCTGTGCCGACTCGCGCGCCGCATATTTACGGCAAGGCGATTGAGCAATTCGAGACCGACTTACAGCGACAACTGCTGGCACGCAAACGCGTTGACCACGGCTTCGAACATTGTCGGAAACTGCGAGGCTTCATGCCGAGGAATTCGCCGGCGAGCGGCCTCAGTCGCGCCATCCCAACGATCGATCGCATTGCGAGGCCGGCGTCGTAGACCCCACACGGTGAGGTCGAGGCGGAATGGGGGAATGGGGCGCACCACCACCGTGAAGACCTTTCGAATGATCGATCAGCGATGTGTCCGCACCATTCCCTTCGCCGCCCTTGGCCGCTGCGCTTTCGCGTGCAGGTAGTCCCGCAGGGCGACGGCATTGTTGTGCTGTGTGTCGTGCGAGCTGTAAACCAACGTCACCGTGCCGCCGCGTCGCGCCGCTGACACAATCGGTTTCCAAGCTTCCGGTCGTGAATCAAGTTCACGGAAATAGCGGCGGCGAAACTCGGCCCATTTGTCCGGATCATGACCAAACCATTGTCGCAACTCGGTGCTGGGCCCGACTTCCTTCAGCCATTCGTCGACCGCGAGATCGGCCTTCGCGATACCACGAGGCCACAGTCTCTCCACGAGAAGCCGGGTACCGTCGCCGCGTGACACGGGATCGTACGCACGTTTCAATGTGATCATGATTGCTCCGACTCTGCTCTCAGCTGACGCACGGTTACCCGTGCCCGATGTGTCGCCGCCAGCGCAAGCGCATGACGCAGCGCATGGTGCGAGAAGTCGGACAAGTCAACTGGGCACAGGATGCGATCGATGTTCACCATGAAGGATTCCGCCTCTCTGCGCGCGTGCTGGATCCGGGGCCGCCGGTCGCTCGCGATGGGGCAGCGCTGCTGCGCGACCCACCCGCCATCCGGGCGTGTCACGGCCGCAGTCTGTGCATCGAAGCCACAAGCGACCTGGCGCGCGGACCATCATGTCGTCGTGTCCCAACAGCACGCAGCCGACCCAGGCCCACAGCTTCCTCCTCGCTTGATCCGGCATGTCACGAACGAATAAGGCAAACCGCGCGCCGCGCGCGTACCAGGCAGATAAGCGACTTCCGGTGTGTACACCGGGCTCGACGAACATCCGCCGGAGGCTACAGTTTCAAAATGCAACTTCTGATTGCATCGTGAACCGATCGTGAAGTGGCTGGTTCGCGGGGTCCTACCCTAACCCTGTTGCCCCTCGGCCTCCGTAGAGCTCGCGATGGAAGGGGCACACTTGCCCCTTGTACTTCTTGCAGAACGCCACGATCAGCGCGCCTGCGACAAGGTTCACGGTCTGGACGGCGATGAAAACCCCGTCTTCAATAATCGCCGCGTGAATCAGGAACAGAAATGACGCAAGGCACCACAGAGAAAATGCGGGGACGCTCATTCCGGCGGTGCAACGTTGCCTAATGAGGTGAGCGATTTGCGGCACGTAACCCGCAACCACCACGCCCGTGGCCACGGCGCCAAGTACTTGGGAGGTCGTCATGGTTGCTCGCCCCTCTTGGCCTCTTCATTGGCTCTCCGCCGCAATCATTGCGCCACGTCGCATTCGAGGTGGGTTCACTCGGCGTCACCTCTCTCTGTTTCGCGATGAAAGGAAGCCTTACATATTGAAACGATCGTCTGGACGGCGAGCCGACTGTGACGTTGTCTTCACGTCTCCATCCCCATCATGTGAAATGCCCGCTTCAATCTGAAGCGTTGCGAATCAACGCAATCAGCACGAGCGCCGCTAATTGACTGAAGACCCCATTGACGTCATGGCGCAACGCTTGCCTTCATTGACGCCGAATGTTGGGACTAGCCACACAAGGAGCTGAACGATGAGCAACAAGCCAAGCGTCTCGCCGCAGCAACAGACTCGGGCCGACACGGAAGCGGAACCGAACCGCGATCAGATTCAGGAGCGGGCCTACTACCGATACGTCGAACGGGGTCGCGCAGACGGGAACGCCCTGGACGATTGGCTCGTCGCAGAGACGGAGATTCGGGGCCAGGCCAACACACGGTCCGAATCGTAGAACCCTGCGGGTGGCGCGCCGACGAATCGGCCGACGCGTCATCGGCACATTATCAGGGAGCGACGAACACGCAAAGGCGGTGGCTAACGGCGCTTCATGCAGGCCTGACCGTCTTCAGCGCTGGCGAATGGCTCTGACCAGCTCGAAGAAGCCGATGGTTAGGCCCGTCAACAATCCACAGAGCAACAGCCACGGGCTACTGTCCAGCCAACGATCGAGCAGATACCCCGCGGCCCCGAACAACAGAATCGCGCCGACAAGGCCGTAGCTGGCAAAGATCCTCGACTCGTTGCGACTCAGGTTCTCCCTCATTGATTCGTTGGCACCTGCGATTACTTCATTCTTGTCCATCGTCTTAGTCCTCTGACCAACAGCAATGCCTGCAAGCTTCGTACTTGCCCTTGAGGCTTCCAATGTGAGTTCGCAAACCCCCTCTTCTCTATTACCAATCGAGTGATGATTGATATGTAACTCCCAGGCGAGCCCCGCATGACCATCCGCGCCCGCGATCTGATGCCGCTGTTCACGGCGACCAACCGCGTCGACGGCAGGAACGTCGAGTACCGGCATATGTGGCAACGGAAGAATCTTGTGCTGGTGACACTGGCCGAAGACGATCCGACGGCGACCTCGTACGCGGCGTCGCTCAGCGGCCTCAACGCCAGTCTGTCTTCTCAGGAGGCGGTCCTGATTATCACGACGACTCACATCGAGGGAATTCCTTCACCGGGAGCAGTCGTCGCGGATCGCTGGGGAGAGGTGTACTACGTCAAGGGCGTCAGCCTCGCCTCGGAGCTGCCCGGACCCGATGAGCTGATGGAATGGGTTCAGTACGTTCGGAATGAGTGTCCTGAATGTCAGGGCGAGGCTCGGTGACGCGATTCCTTTTCTGGAAACGATACCCGACGTTCGTAGCCGGCCAGACGACGAAGCGCCGGGACAACGTCATGCACGGATCTCCGCAGCGTGGTCGCGGACGCGAGGCATGGTCGATGTCCGCGGTCCTTGACCGTGCGAACCCAGAAACGTCAGGTCCTTCGCCCTCGTGCCAAAGGTCTGTTGCGCCGCGGACCAGAGGAGCGTCGCTTCGTCGTGTGGACAGTCATCGAGGCACTTCGCACCGCGGCGTGAACTCACTACCCGAAGATGCTTCACCATCGCGTCGTGCCAGGCGACGAGTTGCTCCGCCAGCTCACGAGCCTCGCTCGTGCCGACGTGATCGCCAAGAACGCGGTATATGTTCATGTCACACCCACCCCCTGAGCCTGCTGGCCTCGGCGACCCGCCCGACTCCGACGATGTACGCCGCATCGCGGAGGGTCGTCCGTTCGCGCTGCCTCGTGTCGACAACCTGCCGAAATGCTCTCTTCATCGATGCATCCAAAGTCGCGATGACGTTTTCGCGCGACCAGTAGTGCCCGGTGTTGCTCTGCACCTGCTCGAAGTAGCTGGCCGTCACGCCACCGGCATTCGCCAGGACGTCTGGAATCACCATGATCTTGCGCTCTTCGAGGATCGCGTCAGCTTCCGGTGTCGTGGGTCCGTTCGCACCTTCCACGACGAGCCGGACGCTTCGATGGATCTGACGTGCGTTGGCACCTGTGATCTGGTTCTCCGTCGCCGCCGGGATCAGCACATCGACTGGACGATCGAGCCACGCCGATGCCGGCAGGACGTCGTATCCGAGCTCGATGGCGCGCACGGTGTCGATGTTTCCGTACTCGTCGGTGATGCGAAGTAGCTGATCCACGTCGATTCCACCGGGTCGTTCGTAGGTGTACGCCACTCGTTCGAGAGGGTTGAACGACGACACGGCCGTGACCATTCCGCCCAACGCGACAAACCGCCGAATGGCGTGTTGTGCGACTTTGCCGAATCCCTGGACGCTTGCGATGGTGCCTCGAGGCTCGAGACCGAGCGTTTCCAGCAGCAGCTGGAGCACCGTCACTACGCCATGGCCGGTCGCTTCCACACGCCCTGCGGAGCCGCCGAGCGCAAGTGGTTTGCCTGTGATGAAGCCCGGGCGCCGCGAACCACGAAGGACTTCGAACTCGTCGAGCATCCACGCCATGTGCCGCGCCGACGAGGCCATATCCGGCGCGGCCACGTCGATGTCGGGGCCAAGATTGTTGGCGAGCTGGCGTACCCAGCCCCGGCACAGTCGTTCCTGCTCGTGCAGACTGAGCGCGCTGGGATCGCACTCGATCCACCCCTTCGCGCCGCCGAGCGGCAAGTCGGCAATCGCGCACTTCCAGGTCATCAACATCGCCAGTGCGCGCACTTCCTCGACGCCGCCTCCAAGCGACAGGCGGAAACCACCCTTGAAGGGTCCGCGGGCGTCGTTGTGCTGCAGACGGACGGCACGAAACACGCGACGAGTTCCGTCGTCCATCTGCACGGGAATGAGGAACCGCACCTCGCGTAAGGGTGACCGCAACAGTTCGCGGGTCGCCTGGTCGAGACCAAGACGGTTTGCAACCTGATCGAACTGCTGTCGTGCGGTGTCGAAGATGCCGGCTTCGTGTGTAGGCGGCGGCGTAATACGAGTCGTAGCGGTCTTCACGGTTTTGAGCTCCTGACGGTTCCGGCTTCGGCGATTCGATGCCCCGGAGAACCGTCTGAAAAAGGAGTGAGAGTTAGACGTGCGGGCCGTGCGATTACGGCAGTGAGGCCGATCGCGTGGGAGGGGTGGCCCGCACGTCCCGTGGCCGAGGCGTGCGGCGTGAGAGGTAATGCAGATTCATGACAATGCGACGTGCGTCTCCGCAGTCGACCGTCTCTATCGCAACTTTCGGACCGTGAGATTTCGCGGTTTGCGCCGATATCCGTCCGTCTGCGCGCCGGGGCGCGTTTCAAAACGAAATCACGGCTTCAAGCTGAAACTCAGGACACCGTCAGCTCGGATCGATGGCTCAGAATCATTCGGCGTTTTGCGAAGTCCCGGCGCACCTCGTCGGAGCCGGGCTTGCACCAAGACGATGTGCGGTGCCTCGGGCTGACCCCGTCGACTTGAAGGAGGCTGGAGTTGAATCGTTTTTCGAACGTCCTGTGTGCTGTGGCCGTTGATGAGCGCGACCGACTGGTATTCGCGCACGCGCTGGCGTTGGCACGACGTCATGGCGCCAAGCTGCTGTTGCTTCATGCGGCCTCGCCCCAGGTCGCGTTCAACCGCGGTGCCACCGAGCGCGTCGCGTTTCTAGGTCGCCTTCGCTCGTTGGGCGAGGCAGCGGGCATCGACATCCGAGTGGCGGTTCAGACAGGGCCGGTTGACGAAATCATCCTGCTGCATGCCAGAGCGCGCCAGGTTGACCTGATCGTGATCGGCACATCCAGGACAGCGGCCCGCCGTGGGCTGTCAGGGTGGATCGCAGAACGCGTCTTGCGAGACGCGCCATGCCCAACGCTCGTAGTCCCAGAGGCGGCAAAGGCTCCAACGTGGTTTCCGGACTCCGTCCTGTGCGCAGTCGACTTCTCGCCAGCATCCCATTCGGCTGTGCAGGAAGCGGTGCGTATGTCGAATCACGGTAACCGGCGCGTCACTCTACTGCACGTGGTCGATGGATCGGGAACTGCGGCGCGTTCAAAGGAGTTGGACAAGCTGCGATACCTGATTCCTCCGCGCGACCGCGCAGTGGTGCTCGCACTGGTGGCGGTAGGCCGTCCGGTCCCTGAGATCCTCCGGGCCGTGCGGGCAATCAATGCCGAACTGCTTGTCATCGGAGCGACGCCTCGCACTCGGGTCGGCAGCAGGCTTTTCGGCGAAACGGGGCAGATCCTTCGAGACGCGCGGTGCCCTGTACTGGCAGTACCAGCGTTGACCGGGGCGCGCGCTGAGGGCGACGGCGCGGGCAAAATTGCAGCGTAACGCTTCCTCAGCTCGCGTATCAGGTCGGGCCTGTTCGGCCCGAAGCTGCACTCGACATGCAGGCGATCGTGAACGCGAGGAGCAACCGCATCGAGCAGCCGTCACATAGGATGGCCTGCTCGGCCCGCGAATGGGATCGGTGACCTACCGCGTGCTGTCTCTCACTCGTTCACTCGTGCTGGCTCTCCCCGCCCGCTGCCTAGCGGGATGTACGGGACCGTCACTACACGTGAGTGAATTCGAGCGCGAAGCCGAGGCGGCGCGTGAGACCATCCCTTCGGACGCGCTCGTCGGGCTCGCAATGGCGCAGCCAGCGCTGAATCTACGCGACCGATACCGTCCCTGGGAGTAGAAATGAGCAGTCAGCCATCTGCCGAAGGTTGGGTGGTCGTCGAAGGTGCCGCGAGCGGATTCGCGCAAGACATTGCCGCAGGCAACCATCGACTAAAGAGCGATGAGCCTGCTGAAGCCGGCGGCTCCGACTTGGGCCCGACGCCATATGACTTCCTGCTTGCCGCACTTGGCTCGTGCACATCGATGACAGTCGCAATGTATGCGCGACGAAAGGGTTGGCCACTGCAACATGTCGTGGTCCACCTTCGGCACTCCAGGACTCACACAGCAGATTGCACGGCGTGCGAGAATCAGGACGCGAGGCTGGACATCATCAATCGCGAGATTGAGTTCACAGGTCCTCTTACTGATGATCAACGAGAGCAGCTGCTACGGATCGCGAACCGGTGTCCGGTTCATCGAACCCTGACATCCGAGATCGATATTCGAACAACGCTACGCTCCCACGGCTCACATGATGGCTAGCCCGAGCGAGGCGCAGATGCCGGCACCACCTATCGGCAACACATCAGCGACGTTCTTAATGCGCTTCGGGCCGACGTCGAGCGCGGCCTGAGTGGCGAGGAGGCGCGGGCGCGGCTCGAGCAGTACGGGCCGGAGTCGCGAGCTTCGTGTTGTGAATGAGAGAAGTAAGTAAGTTGATCGCCCGTACAACGCTACCTCACTACGCGCGATCGCCTTACCTAGGTAATCGCCACGCGTCTAGCCTAGTGGGCGAAGGTACCGCCGGAGGGCGGCCATGAAGCCGCGTTTTACGCCCGGACTGAAGGAGGTCGACTGCGAGCACGATGGCGTTTCTGGTTGCGTCTGGGTTACGCCGCAATAGTTGCCGGTGTCACGTAATGCAAAGTCGTCGATGGAATCTGCTCACTTCTTGGGCGTTTTCACGCGCACGAGACGACTCTTAATCTGCGGGTTCTCGGTTCGATTCCGAGGCGGCTCACCACTTTCTCGGAACAATCCTTCGATTTCTCCGCTTCAGCCGACGGCTCCTGTTCGGTCTGACAGCCAGTTTGACAGCCAAACCCTAAAGCCTCGTTCATTCTGGTCGCCGCTTCCACTTGAAGTCCCGGCAAGACGTGACTGTAGGTGTCCATCGTGAGGCTGATCTGCGAATGCCCGAGCGTCTCCATGA
>Ga0070698_100001562_pt1 | contig 25434 bp, 22 predicted proteins | sample KBSK1502metaG_FD_65477 | JGI IMG/M metagenome (GOLD analysis project Ga0070698, IMG submission 65477) | Corn, switchgrass and miscanthus rhizosphere microbial communities from Kellogg Biological Station, Michigan, USA - KBS K1-50-2 metaG | ecosystem: Host-associated > Plants > Roots >... | reverse complement strand
TTGACGTCCTGGGCGGCGATGTAATCGGCCTCGCTGACCAGCGCCGGGTGGGCTGGGCGGGCGGAGATGACCCACCCGCCGGGGAGGTTCCACCGCTGCACGCTCTTATGCCCCAGGCTGGTGTTGGCCGGGTCGGCCAGGTCCTTGTCGGTGCGCTGCCGGTTCCACACCTGACGTCCCGTATACCGCGGGTTACCCAAGATCGTGGTCACCGTGCCCAGCGTCCACGCCGCGCCCGCACGGTGCGGGTTCCTCATGGGGCCGGCTGCAGACGGGCATGGGATCCCGGCATCGTTGAGCGCCCGCGCGATCCGCGCCACTGAATGCCCAGCCAGCCGCTGCGCGAAGATCCACCGCACCACATGGGCGGTCTCGGGGTCGGGCTCGAGCCGGTGCGCGCGGCGGCCCCACGCGGCGTGGGCCTTGTTCGGGTGCGGCCCGGCATCACCCAGCCGGTACCCGTACGGCGGGCGGCCGCCCAGGTACCGGCCCTGCTCCCGCGCCTGGACCACCATCGCGGTCCGCACCCGGATGCTGGTCCGGGTCACCTCCCGCTTCGACGACAGCCCCAGCACCGTCATCGCGCGCTCGTCATGCTCGGACGCGAAATCGACCCGGCCGCCCGCCTCCGGCATCCACAACTGCACTCCGTAATGCTCGAACAGCGGGGCCATCGCCGCGTACTTGGCGCCGTAGAACGCCCGCTCGTACTCCCCGGCCACGATCGCGTCCCACCCCCGGCATGGGTCTGCTAGCTGGGCGACCAGGGCGGCGGCCTGCGGCCGGCGCCCCCAGGCCACGGTCCGGCTCTCCCCGATGTCGAAGAACTCCGCCACGACCTGCCCGTGCCCGCGCACCAGCGCCTGCGCCTGCTCCCGCTGCCGCGCCCGCGACGTCACCGGATCCTGCCAGTCCTCGGCCGGCACCCGCCCGTAGAACACAAACCGCAAGCCCCCGCGCGCCGGGCCGCCAGGACGCCGCCGGCCCGAGCGCCCGGCCCACACCAGCAGGCCGTCCCCACCCCCGCCATGCGGCGCCCGGTGCTGGCGATGACGCTGAGCGGTAAGGTCACCAGCCATCACCGCACGCTGCAGCCAGCCCACCCCACACCCACAGGGCCTAACGTCACCTCCAAGCCGCCGAAAGACCCACCCACCACCACCACCACACCGCGGCCACCCGCGCAGCCCGCAGGCACCACACCGAGCAACCACACAAACATTCGCATCACGGTCATAATCACTCATAACGCCGATTCCGGGCGCGAGGGCTGCCAGGCGCGCGCACTGCTGGAGATGCAGATATTGGCCAATTCTGTGTCGGCCAGGCGGCAGAGTCGGCAGCCACCTCTGCCGACCAGATCGGCGTACAGGAAAGCCACCACTCACGACAGCCGACAGGCCGGTGATGGGCTGGCAGCAGCACGGGCATGACGCCCTCTCGTCACCGTCAGAAATGACTTTGCCGACCCTCTGGGTGGCGGGTCCAGCCTCGCAACTTCGTCCCGCTCCTTCCGGCGCATCTGCGACGCCAACTGCTCGCGTCGCTGCAGCTGGCCGAAAGCATCGAAAGGGAAATAAGACCATCGGGCCCGGACAGAGCGCCAGCTGCTGCATCACGCACGTAACAGCAATGCGGCTCCCCCGCAGTGGCATAAAGTCCTGCCCGTTCCGTCGCTGCCACGGCCTCAGCAGCCAGTACTCAGGCCTGCGTAAAGGACGGGCCGCCGGTCGGTAAGTACGTCATTGCGGGGGCTGGTCGCCTTGTCACGGGCCTGGGGCAGTTCACATGCGGCGGTCAGCACCGCTGGCTTGCCGGGGTCAGCTGGGCCGGCCAGTGGGTAGCCGTCTGGGCCGATGATTACCGAGCCGCCGACCCAATCGATGCCTCGCTCAGACCGGCACCGGTCGGCGACCGCCACGAACACAGCGTTGACCGAGGCGTCGGCCTGCGTGCGGATGATCTCGGCGGGCCGTTCACCGGCAGGCGGCGGGCCGTGGGCGGGCCAGTTCACGGGTGCGGCGATGATGTCGGCACGATCGAGGGCCGCCAGCCGCACCCATTCCGGGAACTCCAGGTCATAACAGATCATCAGCCCTATCCGGCCGAACCCCAGATCCGTAACCGGCGGTGGGGCATCACCCGGAGTGAAGATCAGCTTCTCGGTGTCCCACAGATGCGCCTTGCGGTAAAGGGCCTTCGTTCCCGACCAGTCAACGAGTGCAGCGCTGTTGTAGAGCCGGTCGTCGGCACCCAGCTCGCAGAAGCCGCAGGCGATCACGATGCCGAGCTCATCTGCCAGGCATCGCCAGCGCTGAAGCGTGGGGCTGTCCGCGGCCGGTGCCGCGAGCGCGCGAGCTTCGGCAGGCCCGCTGAACACGTAGCCCGTGTCGCTGAGTTCTGGGAGGACGACGAGTTGTGCGCCGCGAGCGGCAGCGTCATGCACGGCGGACGCCGCAGTGCGGGCATTGCCAGCCAGGTCGCCTATGGCAAGAGCCAGCTGGCAGGCTGCGATGACCGTCATGGCCACATCCTGGCGCTCTTCACGCTCTCATCGTGGCGCACTCCGGCAGGCTCGGTCAGGCGGGCAGGCAGCCGAACAGGGCTTGGATCTTTGGCAAGTTCCTCCCAGTGTTGTCCAGCCCGAAGGTGACGCTGATCATCGCCACAAGTCCTGTAGTTCATGCCTGTCCGTCAGGGAGAGCAGTTGGCCAGCCGGTGGAATGGCGCGCTCAAGGTTTGTTCCTGGTAAACATGATCAAGAAGCGTTCCAGCTGAAGTAGCGGCGCGGGTTGTCCACCAGCATCTGTTCAATCTGCGCCTCGGTCACGCCGGATTCGCGCAGGGCTGGTAGCACATCGTCGCTGATGTGCGTGTAGTGCCAGTTGGGCATGATTGCTGCCCTGGCTGCGTCCTGCTCGGCGCCGAAGTAGTCGATGAAGCAGTTCGCGTCGTGCGCGAGCACGATCCGGTCGGCGTAGCCGCGGCCGGCCAGGGCTGTGATTGTCCGGATGCGGTCTGGTGTTGGGTTGAACAGGTCGAGCCCAAAGCGGTCCATGCCGAGCGTGGCCCCGGTGTCGGCCAGCTCCATGAGGTAGTCGAGGTCGTTGCTGTCCCCGGCATGCGCGATGACTACTTTGGCCAGGTCGGCGCCTTCGCTGCGGAACAGGTCAATGGCCAGCCGGCCCGACTGGGCGAGGCTAGAGGTGTGTACTGTGATCGGCGCGCCGGTCTCAAGGTGGGTACGGGCGACCGCCCGCGCGATGCGGTCTACGCCCGGAGTGAGCCCTGCTGCGTCCACGCAGCATTTGAGCAGTGCCGCTTTCACGCCGCTGGTGCCGATGCCTTCGGCGATGTCGCGGGTGAAGTCAGTGATCATCGGCTCTGGCACGTCGAATAGCAGTCCCGGACCACGGTAGGCGTATTGCTGGGGTAGCTCCTCATACACGTACAAACCGGCGGCCACCACGATGTTTAGGTCGACCTGTTCGGCGATCCGCTGGATGCGCGGCATGTAGCGGCCAAGGCCCCAGACGGTCGGGTCCACGATCGTCTTGATCCCCTTGTGGTGCAGAGTGCGGAGCTTGCTGATCGCATCTGCCACCCGGCCTTCCTCGTCCCACCACAGGCCGTCACCATAGTTCTGCACATGCTCGGTGGACAGGGCGAAGATGTGCTCGTGCATGAGTGTCGGGCCGAGATCGTCGACCTGAACCGGGCCCCGGACCGTTTCTACTGTCGCCACGGCGCCTCCTCTGCGTCAGGGATTGCCTGACTCCAGGCCGTCCGTTTCGGGAGATCTTGCGAGCTGGGCGATGGTGGCGGAGCTGATGTCTGCCTTGGCGATGAACATGTGGCCGTCGAGCTGGGCGCCGAACTGGGTGCGGTCGGTGCTGGAGGTGAGGATGACGATGGGCGGGGCGGGCTGCAGCGCGCGCAGCCGGCGGGCGATTCCGAACCCCGTGTCGGCTGCGGGTCTCACGTCTACGATGACCATTTCAGGGCGGAGCGCCTGGGCCATCGCCAGCGCGTCATGGCCGACACTGAGGTCGGCAACCACATCGGCACCTTCGGAACGCAGCAGGGCGCAGATAGCCGCGCGGGAGATCTCGTGATCATCGATGATCAAGATCCGCAGCGCATCGTTGTGGCCAGGAGTCCCAGGAGCGCCTGTTCGCATGCGCCCACGATCCCTTGCATGGGCCGTTGGTCGCATCGGTGATGTCGCCAGTTCCGGGTGGGTTGGGTGCGCCGGTTCCACTGCTGTAGGAGGTGGTGCGCTGCCGCCGGCTGGCCCGACGCTAGCCGGGGCGCTGCTGGGGCAGGCCGTCGCGCACGAGTTCGGTGCGGGATGCGATGCCGAGCTTGGTGAAGACCTTATGCAGGTGGTAGTCGACCGTGCGTGGGCTGAGGAACAGCTGCGCGGCGATGTCGCGGTTGGTCAGGCCGTCGGTGACCAGCCCGGCGATCTGGAGTTCCTGCGGCGTCAACTGGTCCACGGCGGAGGCATCCCGCTTGCGGGCGGTTTCTCCCGTTGCCCGCAGCTCGGCCTCAGCCCGCTCGGCCCAGGTCACCGCGCCCAGCCGCCGGAAGATGTCTATCGCGGCACGCAGGTGGACGCGCGCATCGGTGCGCCGCCGCTCCCGCCGCAGCCACTCGCCGTACAGGAGCTCGGTGCGGGCACACTGCATGGGCGGCAGTCCCGATCCGAGTGCTATCGCCTCACCGAACGCTTCTTCCGGGTTGCGCTCGCCCAGCAGCGCCTCGCAGCGGGCCAGCAGCGCCCGGCGCGCCGCCGTCGGGGCCGCTGCCACCCGGCCGCGGAGGCTCTGCAGCCGCGCGGCGGCCTGTTCGCGCTGGCCGGCCCGCACGCCAGCCTCCACGGCGTCGGGCATGACCTCGAGCGCGATGAGGGGATTGTGGTAGGGATGGCCGGGGCTGGTGATCGCAAGCAGCCGCTCTGCTGCCTCGGCCGGCCGGCCCGCGGCCAGGTCGATCAGCCCGAGCGTCCACTCGGCGCCGATGGCCGGGAACAACGAGCCGCGCCGCTGGCTCAGCGTCTGAGCTTCTTCTATGTGCTTGCGGGCATCCTGCTCATGGCCCCAGGCGGCTTCGGCCGCGGCCATGTTCACCAGGTGCCCGCTTGAGCCATAGCCCAGGTCGACCGACAGCCGGTACCCCTCCTGCGCCGCGGCGTAGGCGAGGTCGAACTGGCTCAGCCACTGCAGCTCCATTGCCTGCCGGCGCAATACCAGCGGCAGGAGGCCGGCCAGCCCGTTGCGGCGGGCATGGTCGACCGCCCGGTTGATATAGGGCAGGCCGGCCCCCAGGCCCTTGCTGGCCGATGCCGCATCGGCCGCCCACATCAGGGCCCGGGGGTCAGTTACCGTGTCGGCGCGGCGGAGAGCCTCGGTGATCAGCGCCTGAGCCTGATCGTGATCTCCGGCGTACGCCCGGACGAACCCGCCGAGCGCCGCAATCTTGAAGCGGTCCAGTTCATTTGCGGGAGAGATGCGTGTAACCCGCTGACCAAGCTCCACGATGGCGGCCGGATCGCCGAGGAACGAGGCGGCATCGGTGGCCTCGAACAGCAGCTCGATCGTGAGCGAGGGATCGGTGCTGGTGTCTGCGGCGTCCACCAGCAGGGAAAAGGCTTCCTGCACGTTTCCGGTGTGCGCTTCGATCAGCCCGCTCAGGTGCAGCAGCTGGGTCCGCAGCTGGCCGGTAACCAGCGGCAGCGCCCGGCCGATAATGTCACGCGCGCGGTCGGGCTGCCCGGCATCCCAGGCGGCATGGGCGGCCGCTGCGATCCGCCGCACGCGGCGGGCGTCATCGGTGCTCAGCTCCGCTGCGCGCAGGTAGGCGGTGGCCGCCGAGGAGTGCCCGGCCCGCAGCTCCGCCCGGCGGGCGGAGGCCTCGAGTGCCACTGCGACTTCCTCATCACCGGTCAGGGTGGCCATGGCCTGATGCCAGACCCGGCGGTCGGCGTTGTCGTCGCCGTGCAGGGCGCTGGCCAGCGCCGCGTGCACTTGCTGGCGCTGGCTGAGCGTCGCTGCCTGGTAGAGCGCCGAGCGGACCAGCGGATGCCGGAACGCGATTATCTTGCCGGTGATGCGGATCAGCCCGGCTCCCTCGGCGGGATCCAGCGCGTCGGCGGGCAGCTCCAGCGTGGCCGCCGCCCGGAGCACGGCTGGGGCGTCGCCGGTATTGTCTGCGGCGGCGATCAGGAGCGTGGTCTGCGCGTGCCGGGGCAGGCGCCCGACCTGCTGCCGGAACACGCCTTCCAGGCGGGGGGTGAGCGGCATCGCATCAGGCAGCGGAACCCGGCCGCTCAGCTGCCCCTCGGACAGGCTTGCGGGCAGCTCCAGCAGGGCCAGCGGATTGCCGTCGGCTTCAGCCAGCAGCCGCTCATACACGCTGGGCGCCGCCGCCCGGCCCATGGTCGCCAGCACCCTCATGGCGGCCTCCTGGCACAGCCCGGCGAGCACGAGCTCGGGTAGCCCGGCAGCCTCGAACCGGCCCGCCTCGCTGTCCCGGACGCCGAACAGGATCGCGAGCTGCTCGGCCCGCAGCCGCCGGGCGGTGAACACCAGCGCGTCGGCGGACGGCCGGTCCACCCATTGCGCGTCGTCGACCAGGCACAGCACGGGCTGAGTTTCGGCGGCGGCGGCGAGCAGGCTGAGCGCGGCCGCGCAGATGAGCAGCCGGTCCGGCTGCGCGGCGGGCGCAAGCCCGAGCGCCCCCGCCAGTGCCTGCGACTGAGCGCCCGGCAACTCGCCCAGATACGCCAGGACCGGCCGAAGGAGTTCGTGCAGTCCGGCGAACGCCAGGTCGGACTCGGCCTGCACGCCGACCGCAGACAGCACCAGCATCGGTGCCGCGTGCTGCCTGGCGTAGCCGAGCAGCGCTGACTTGCCGATCCCGGCCTCGCCCCGCACTACCAGCGCCCCGCCCGCGCCTGCTCGGGCACCCGCCAGCAGGCGGTCGATGACCGCGCGCTCTTGCTCGCGTCCCGACAGCCGCACGGGCTGCCGCCCGGGCCCCGCCATAGCGCGCATGGTAACCGGTGTCCCGGCCACCGGCCAGAGGCCGTAAGACTCCCCGCATGGGACGCGGCTGGCAAGGTGACGCGTGTACTGAGCCAGGCAAGGCCGACACTGGGTCATCCCGGGGCCGCTCAGGCCGTCATCTCTACCCCAGCCCGCAGTTCGGGCGCGTCGATATGCACTAGGCCCACCTCGGTGACCCGCTGCGGGTGGCGGGCGTACAGGTAGAGCAGGTAGATCACGCCGGTGAACATGAACCCGGCCACGCCCGGCCCCATGTACGACGACGGCGGTGCCAGCGGCGCGATGAAGGAGAACGCTCGGATCCCCGCTGCGGTCAGCCAGGCCGGAACGAACGCGGCGATCCCCGCCAGCGGGATGATCAGGTGCAGCAGCGGGTTCCAGTGCCGCCCGGGCCCACGGTTGGCAGCAGAGGCGAAGTACCCGATGCAGGCCGCGTTGGCCACGATGTACACCGCGACAATGACGATCACGATCCCGGTTCCGACCATCGCGAACGCGTTCACCGGGTTGAAGGCCAGGCCAAGTCCGAGCGTGACCGCCACGGTGATCAGGAAGGTGACAGAGATGGCCACCACCGGCGAGCGGTGCCGGGGGAGCACCCGGGCCGCCACGTGGGGGAAGGCCCCGATCCGGCCCATCGCGTAGCCGGTCCGGCTGGCCACGTTGAAGCCGGCGTTGGCGTTCGCGACCGTCGAGTTGACGATGGCCAAGAACACAAAGAACCAGAACAGCCCGTACAGCGAACGAGCCATCCCCACCCACGACGCCGCGCCTGAACTGCCGAACCCGGCGAACGCCGCCGGCCCGAAGGCCACATCCACCGCGTACGTGGTGAACACATACAGCAGGCCAATGCCCAGCGTGGCCAGCAACACCGCGCGCGGGACGGTGCGCCGCGGATCCCGCGCCTCCTCGGCCAGCGGAGCCGCGCCCTCGAACCCGCCGAACGCCAACATCGAGTACACCGAGCCCGCGATCACCCCAGAGGTGCCGTGGAACCCCTTCGGGGTGTACCTGGTGGTGAACACCGCGGCCGTGTTGGCGTGCCCGGCGTGCACGACGAAGAACACCGCGAGCACTCCGAACACCGCAATCTCGGTAATGCCGAGCAGGGTGCCCAGCCGCGCCGAGACCCTGATGCCGTAAAAGCCCGCGGCCAAGATGATCACCGCGCCGGCCAGTGACCACGGCCACCACAGATTTGCCGGGTATCCGTGGAAGTCAGAGTTGATCGTGTCGGCGGTGGTGAATCCCAGCTGGAGCAGCGAAATCGGCGCGATCAGCACCCCGACCAGCACGTAGCCCCACGCGGTCAGGAACCCCACCGCCGGATGCAGCCCCCGGGCCGTGTAGGTGGACAGCGACCCCGCCGACGGAAGCTCGCGCGCCAGCAGGCCGATACACGACGCCGACAGCAGGCACGCGACGAGCGCGACCAGCACCGACAGCGGCAGCGCCCCGCCCGCGTACAACGCGCCCGCGGGGATCGCGGCCGCGATCGCCGCGCCGGGTGCCATGGCAGTGATCGACTGAAACAGCACCTCACGCAGGCCGATCGCATCACGGCGCAGACCCAGCACGCTTGGCGCTGATCCTGAGACAGCTTCCCCCCTGGCCGCCATGGCGTCAGGATCCCACGGACATTTCCTTTGGCACAGACCTCGCTGTGCTTCGTTCGAATCTGCGTCATTCACATCCACGCCGGGTTGTCGCCACCACGGCGCACGAGCCAACGCCAGCCCCACACGAGCACACCAGCACGCCTAGCGCCGCGGCCACCAGCCCGACAGCCATCAGACCCGCGGCAGACCGGATGACTAGCGATGTGACTGGTGACTTCACCGATGCCAGCCGCTCGGCAGCCGGGCGAGGTTGGTGACCTAAGCGATGCACCGGACTCGGATCTGAAAGGACAGCCGATGATGACCATGAGCACACAACAATCCACCAGCCCGGGCGCTGGGCCGCTGGCCCGCGCGGCGCGGCTGGGCCTTTGGGCGCTGCCGGTGTGGGCGGCGCTGCTGTGCATCGGCACGCTGAGCGAGCAGCCCCACTGGCAGACACACCCGGCGGCCTGGTCCAGGTTCGTCACCACCCCCGAGTTCCTCGCCAGCCACCTGATCGCCAGCATCCTGGGCGCCGCCATCGGGGCCCTGGGCATGGTCGCGCTGGGCGCAGTGCTAGCCCGCCGCGGGCACCCGGCCGCCGGGCTGGCGACCATGGTGACCGGGGTGGCCGCGAACGTCCTGTCCGCCTCCGCCTTCGGCGTCGCCGCATTCGCCCAGCCCGCCATCGGCCGCAGCTACCTGGCCCACCCCACCGCCCAAGCCCGCCTGCTGATCAAAACCGCGGCGAACGGAGGATGGCTGACCACCATGATCATCATTTCCGGCCTGCTGCTCATCGCCAGCGTGATCGTGGCCGGGGTGGGCGTCGCCCGGACCCGGTCGCTGCCCCGGGCCGCCGGGATCGGCTTTGCCGTCTCGATGGTGCTGTTTGTGCTCGCCAACATCCCCGACACCGGGCCATGGCAGGCCATCGCCGGCGCCCTGATGACCGCCTTCACCGCGTGGATCGCCGTCGCCGCCGGGCGCCGCGCACCAGCCCCGGCCGGCGCCGCCGGTGACACCATCCCAGCCGCAAGCCATCCGCCGGCCCGGCAAGACCGGTCGGCGCGCGTGCGGTAACTAGCCAGGCCAAGCCGCCCCGCAACAGCAGGAGACGACAACAACGAATACCTGGCAACACCCGGCCGCGATAACGGAAAGGGGCGATGATGACTCGATTCACGACCATCCTGGTTGCGCTGGTGGCGTGGCTCGGCGCGATCGCGGCGATGCCCGCGGCTGGGACCAGCGCGGCCAGCGGCCACCCCGGCCTGGCAGCCCAGCGCGCCGGCACGCTCGGGCAGGAAACACCGGCGCCAGGCGGGCCCCGAACCTGGCATGTCCTGGTCGGCGGCCGGTCAAAGGACCAGGCGATTCAGGCGGAAGGTTATTACCCGCACGTGATCACCATCGACGCCGGGGACACCGTGGCCTGGACGCTCAATACCAAAGAAATCCACGGCGTGACCTTCGCGGGAACCTGTGAGCAGACGTCCTGTTTCCCGCCGAGCTGCCTCAAGATCAACCCTGACATCAGCCCCTGCGGGCCGCACAGCTACAACGGCGTCACCGCCCTGGACCAGTCCGGCAGAATGGTGCCCCCGGAATACAACTGGAATCCCTCCTTCCCCCGTAGCGGCACGAGATTCTCGCTCAGGTTCACCAGGCCCGGCGCCAACATCTATTTCGACCCCAGCGTGTCCGGGATGCGGGGCGTAGTGATCGTCCATCCAGCCGGAGCCCCCTACCCGTTCACCCAGGCACAGTATTCCGCGCAAGCACAGCAACAGCTGCGATCAGACCTCGCGGCAGGGGCCCGCGCAGCCAGCCACGCCCCACCGCTGACGGTCTCAGCCGGCCCCGGCCGAACCCACACCTACCATGTCGCCCTCGGCGCCAGTCCCCCGGAGAAAGCACGCGCCGTTCTCCGCCCGGCCGCAGGCTCGGCCGCGCACGGAACCGCGGTCCTCGACGAACCGGGAACCGGAACCTCGCCGAACCCGGGCATCGCCATCAAGGTCAGGCTGGCTGGGCTGGCACCCGGCAGCGTCCATGCCGTTCAGGTTCTCCCCGGTGCCTGCGGAGCGCCCGCCCCGGGATTCGGCTTCCTCTTCAGCCAGCTGTTCAATCCCCCGGCGTTCACCTTGAACCAGGTCACCGCCGGGCCCGGCGGAACAGCGACCAGCACAACCGTTATCACCCAGCCGCCCAACCATCTTGGCGGCCCAGCGCTGCTCCGGATCCCCAGCGCCGGCTGGTTCATCAACATCGCCGCAGGCCCCGCCCCAGATAACGCCACAACCTCGGCCGCCTGCGGCAACATCGTCTTCCGCAGCGCGTCGGTCATGAGAGATATCCCGCAAAACATCCACATCCACGTCGGCGACACCATCGTCTGGACCGACAACACCAGCAACGAGCCCCACGGGGTGACCTTCCTCGCCGGACAGCCCCTTCCGCCGATCCCGGACTGGTATTTCAGCAGTCCAACCGGCAACGGGATCCGCTACGACGGCTCCACCTACTTCAACTCGGGCCTGCTCTACATGGCCGACGCCGGCCGCGGCCACACCCTCACCCTGACCTTCACCAAAACCGGCACCTTCCCCTACGTCGATGTCGGCGACTTCGTCCTAGGAACGCAAGGGACCGTTACCGTCGCACCGTAACATCATCGCCTCGGCAGACTCCCACACGAACTCACCAACATGGCGCACGCGCGGACCCGCACCCTGTCCGGGCCACCGTCCATAAGGACCGCTACTCCGGCGACTTCCCTGGGCGGTGGCCCCTTGGCGCGCCACACAGATCACCCGGTTCGGGCCTAATACAGGCAGCCAGGGCCCGCGGCCAGGTAGTCGACCATAACGGCAGGGAGGCGCGCGCGTTTATCATGACCTGCGCGAATCACGGAAAGTAGCGTGAGCGGAAAGCAGCGTGAGCCTTGGGCAGCTATAGGGCCCGGGCGCCGACTCGGCGTGCCGAGGCGGCGTGCCGGTCGCGGCCGTGAGAGCCCGCAGATTATTTGGCGCTGTAGGTACGGCGCTGAACCGTCGTGACGTCTTGCGCTGCCGGGTATGTCCGCATGAGAGAGCAATGCGGCGCGCTGCGCGCGTCGCTGACCGGGGCGTGCGCTGGGCCTGAGCCGCGCGGCGTCGGTGGCGGCGGCGCGGGCAGGCAGCGCCCTCCTGGACGGGAGGGCTGAGTGGGAACGGTCCGCGACGCGCTGCAGCTCCCCGATATGCGGCGGATCGAGCTTGGCTACGGCCTGTCGATAACGGGAGAACTGGCAGGCACCGTCGCGCTGGTGGTCTACGCGCTCGGGGCGGGCGGCGCCGCACTGGTGGCTGTATATGCCGCCTCCAGGACCGTGGCAGGCATGGGGGTGGCGCTGGTCCTGACCGGTCTGACCAACCGGCTGCGGCGCGATCGCCTGCTGCGGTGGATCACCGGGGTTCGCACGGTCCTGCTGGCGGCCGCGGCGCTGTTTGCCGCGTTTCACCAGCCGCCGGTTGCGGTCATCGCGGCCGGCGCCGCCAGTTCCTCGCTCGCGGGAACCTACCGTCCGCTCCAGGCTGCCGCGCTGCCCTGGCTGGTGCGCACGCCAGCCGAGCTGGCCGCATCCAATGCCGTCACCGCCGTGATGGAGAACTCCGGGGCGCTGATCGGGCCGCTTGTGGCTGGCGGCCTGCTCGTCGTGGCCGCCCCGGCGGCTGCCATGGCGTTGGCGGCTGGCATCCTGGCCGTGGCGACGGTGTCGCTGCTGCGGCTGACCGTCCCCGATACGCCGAAACTGGCCGGCCGGGGCGCCGCGGACGTGGTCCGTGACGTCACCAGCGGGCTGGCCGGGTTCTGGGGCATGGCTCCTCCCGGCGGTGTCGCGATCTTGGCGTTCGCGCAGACATTGCTGCGCGGCGCGCTCGTCGTGCTGACCGCCGTGCTCGCTGTCCACGTCCTGGCTCTTGGCGGGTCCGCGGTCGGCTGGCTCACCGCTGCCTTCGGCGCGGGCGGCCTGGCCGGCGGTGCGGCGGCCGCGGGAGCGATCCGCGTCACCCGGCTTGGCCGGAGCTTCATCGCCGGCATGCTGCTGTGGGGCTTGCCGCTGGCCTTTCTTGCCCTCGCGCCGGCGGCGGCCCTCGCTTACCTGGCTCTGGTCGTGGTCGGGATCGGGAATGCGGTCGTCGACGTCTCCGCCTTCACCATGGTGACACGGCTGGCCAGGCCCGGCACCGCGGGCAAAGTCCTGGGCGCGCTGGAATTCGTTGCCCTGGCCGGGCTTGCCACCGGATCGATCCTCACCCCCCCGCTCCTGCACGTGCTCGGCGTCCGCGGCACCCTCGCGCTGCTGGGCGGCGGGCTTGCCGGTCTGGCCCTGGCCCATGCCGTCCGCTTCGCCCGCCTAGACCGTGCCGTGCCCGCGCCGGGCCCGGAGGCCGGACTGCTGACCAGCCTGCCGATGTTCGCACCGCTGCCGCTGGCCGTGACCGAGTTGCTCGCGGCCGAAGTCGAACCGCGCCAGTTCCCGGCTGGCACGGTGGTCATCCGCGAGGGGGAGGCCGGCGACCAATTCCACCTGATCATCGATGGGTCCGCGGCGGTGAGCGTGCACGGCGCGGCCAGGCCATCCCTTCAGCGGGGAGACTGCTTCGGCGAGATCGCGCTGCTTCGCGACATCCCGCGGACAGCGACCGTTACCGCGCAGCAGCCACTGCGCACCCTCGCCCTGGGCCGAGAGGAATTCCTCACCGCCGTCACCGGCAACAGCACCAGCAAGGCGGCGGCCGACGAGCTCGCGGCGCAACGGCTGTCCACCGACGCCCTGGACCGCCACGATGGACCTGCCCGCCCATGACCCGTCCGGACACCCGCCACAGCAAAAGGCCGCGGCTAGCACTACCGGAAGCCTCACCGAGGCCAGCGCGGCGGTCCAGCCGGGATTGCCGTGACGCACAGTCTGTCTGTGGCCGCCTCCAGGTCGCCGGTGTCGTCGTGGGGCGGCCATGGCTCGTCGATGGGCAGGCGGATGATCCTCCCATCGCCCGGGGTTTCGCGGCTCATGGCTGCCGGCGCCTCGGCGCGTCAGGTCGGGGCCGGGCCGGCCAGACAGGATGGGCGGAGATGATCACCTGGTCGGGGTCGTAGGCGGCTTTGATCTCCTGCAGGCGGCGGACGGAGGCGGGAGGGAGCACCGCAGCGGCCGTGGCCGGGGTGTCTTCGAAGTTGTAGTAGTCGTAGCTGGCGTGCCAGGGTGCGAGGGCATCCTTGACCGCTTGCACGTGCGCGCGCACCGGGCCGGCCAGGTCGGGCGTGGGGGTGCCGCCGGCGGCGTAGAGCAGGTAGCTCGCGTCGATGCTGGGCTGGGCTCCGCCTCCGGGGACGGGGCGGGCCAGCGCGCCGCCCAGGTGGCGGACCTCGACGCTGTCCGGCGGTGTCTCGGCGTCCGGCCCGGCCACGGCGACCAGGGCGTTGATCGCCGCGGCGGGGAAGCCGGCCAGGAACGCGCCGTCGCCCTTGCCGGGCACCGGCTGGCTGGGGTCCATGTTCAGCTGGCCGAGTGCGGAGGCGGGGATCATCGCGAAGGTGTCCAGTTCCGGGCCGAGTTGGCGCAGCGGGCCGATCAGCTCGGCGCCGGTGCCCGCGTCGCCGAGGCAGGCAGCCTCGAGTATGGCGAAGGCCCGGCCGCGCAGCGGTTCGGGGAGTTCGGGCAGTGGCGGTAGCCGCAGGATGTGGCAGATGGAGGTGACATCGTCCGGGGCCGTTAAGGTCCATTCGCGCCAGGCGTGCAGGACCTCCGCGGCGCGCTGGACCGGGAAGAACAGGTCCCCGGCGTACAGCTCGCGGACCGGGTACAGCCGCATCTCCAGCGCGGTGACCACGCCGCCGCCGCCGCCTCGGACCGCCCAGAACAGGTCCGGCTCGTGGCCGGCGTCGGCGCGGACCAGGTCGCCGCGGGGGGTCACGAGCTCGGCCGCGGTGACGCTGTTGGCGGCCAGCCCGTAACGGCGGGCCAGCCAGCCGAGCCCGCCGCCCAGGGTGTAGCCGGTCACACCGACGTTCGGCGAGCTTCGGGCCAGCCCGGCCAGGCCGTGCTCTGCTGCCGGGACGATCAGGTCCTGCCACACCGCGCCGGCCTCGGCGCGGGCGGTGCGGGTGGCCGGGTCAATGCCGACTTGCCGCATACGCGTCGTCCGCAGCAGCATCGCGCCGTCGAGCGGTTCGAGCGGCGCGGCGCCGTGGCCGGTGCCCTGCGGGGCGATCCGTATCCCGTGGGCGCGGGCGTACTGGACCGCCTGAACCACGTCGGCGGCCGACCCGGCGACCACGACAACGCAGGGGCGCTCGTCCACGGCCAGGTTCCACGCCTGGCGCGCCTGGTCGTAGCCGGCCTGGCCGGGGACGAAAACCTGGCCCGCGATGGCCGCCGCGCTGACGATGACGGGCAGTGAGGTGGCCTGCAGAAACCCGGCGGCAACCGCGCCGCGCGTGCCGACTGCGCGTGCGTACAGGGCCGCCGGTGCGCCCCGCGCGATCAGCAGGGCGAGGAGGAACAGCGGGATCCTCGCCAGAGCCGACGGGCTGCGCGTCAGGGCGCCCAGGTCAAACTCGACGCCGCTTGACACGAAGAAGACGGGGATCAGGAACCCATAGCCAAGCCCGTCCAGCTTCGGGTGGAAGACTGGGTGGCTGGCGGTATCGCGGTCCACGAGGTTGAGCACCACCCCAGCGAGGAAGGCGCCGAGGATGGTCTGCAGTCCTGCCTTCGCCGCGAGGGCCACGAAGCCGATGAGCAGGGCGACGGCGATGCGCACCCGGATCTCGGCGGTCGTGTCCTGCAGCCGGGTGAGGAAGGCGTCCAGCCGTTTGTTGCGGCCCGCGCGGCCGAGGGTGACGCCGACCGCGGCTACCACGGCACCGAAGATCCCGAAGGTGACGATATCGCTGGCGGTCCCGCCCTTGGTCTCTGAAAAGAAAAGCGTAAGCAAGGTGATCGCACCAAACTCGCCGGCGGTCGCACCCGCGATTATCAGCTGGCCCAGAATGGTTTCCGATAGACCCGCGTCGGCGAGGATGGGGACAACGAGCCCGACGGACGTGGACGCCAGCGTGATGGCGAGAAAAAACGGATCGCGGACCCATCCCACAGCATGGAAGGCGGCGCCCGCGACGGCCCCGAGCATCAGCGAGCCGGCGAATCCGGCGAGCGGAGCGCGGAGCTGGCGCGGGGTCGTCGCCCGCAGGTCGATCTCCAGCCCGGCCAGAAAGAGCAGGAATGCCAGGCCAAGCAGGGCGACCACAGTGACGGGCTGATTGATCGTCACCCAGGCAAGAACGGACGGCCCGACGATAATCCCGGCGACGATCTCCACGACGGCGCTGGGCAGCTTCACGCGCTTCACGCTCGCGGCAAGAATGGGCGCGGCGACCGCGATCACGCTGATAATCAGCAGCCCATTGAAGCTCACTGTGCTCACGGACCGCACGGCCTTAGGAGCGGAAGCATTGCCAAGTCCCTAGCCTTGCCGCGTTCCGGTCGCCAGCCCGTTCAAAGGGGCTGGAATGGGGACACCGGAGACGGGGGCCCGATCGCCACGTGCCTGGCTGGAACCGGCTGGCCGGCTCGGATATCCGGTCCCCGCGAGCCGGCCGGCGCCCCGTCGCTGCTAGGCCAGGCCGATCTGCCGGCGCTGCAGGGCGGCGTCGTAGAAGGCGGAGATGACGATGAGGTGGTCGCCGTCCCACTTGGTGGTCTGGCCGAACTCGAGGTCGAACGCCTTTCCGGTCGGGGGGATCACGGTGCCGTCGGGCAGGGTCATCTCCCCGGTGAAGGTCCCGGTGGAGTTGGTGACGACGGTGATCCAGTCGCCGCTGCCGAACTGGATCGGGTACGGGTCGCTGTACACGTGCATGTCGGGGAAGACGCGCAGCATCTGCTGCATCGCCGCGGCGTGCGCTTCCTTCCCGTAGACCGGTTCTGCGAGCCCGGTGATGTACGCGATCATGTCGGGGTGGTGGACAGTGTCCACCGTGGCGAAGTCGCGGGCGTTGAACGCGTCGTCGCCCTTCTTCATCAGCGCGAGCAGGTGCGCGGTCCGGCTGGTGCCGTCGGTCGGGGTAGTCATGATGGCTCCTTCGTGCTGGCCGGCGGCGCAGGGCCGCCGGGGGTGCCGCCGCGATATCGCTGCAGCTTCGAGTCTGCACTAAATTTTGAGTCAAGTCAAAGTTTGATATGCTTGGCCCATGACCGAGCCCATCACCGGCCCCGGCTTGCGCGAGCGCAAGAAGGCCCGCACCCGCCAGGCCATCGCCGACGCGGCCGCGCGGCTGTTCGCCGAGCGCGGGTATGAGCAGGTCGCGGTCAGCGACGTGGCGCGCGAGGCCGAGGTCTCCGAACAGACCGTCTACAACTACTTCCCGACCAAGGAACAGCTGGTCACCGACCGCGACCAGCTGATCCAGGATGAGCTGTCCCGGCTGATCCGAACCCGGGCACCCGGAACCACCCCGGCCGCAGCCATCCGCGAGTTCGTGCTCGACGCCGTGGAGGGGATCCGCCGCATTCCCGCCGGGCAGTGGCGCGGCGAGCTCGGCTTCCTGGCCGCGATCAGCCCGACCGTCCACCGGCTCTCCCTGGAAGTGTCAGACCGCCAGGCCAGCACCGTCGCCGCTGCCATCGCCGAGACTGAGGCCGTCGCGCCCGAGATCGCCAAGCTGCGGGGAATCGCGCTGGCCGGCGTCTTCCAGATCATCATCACCGAGGCCGGACGCCGCACCCGCGAGGGCCAAAGCCAGGACCAGATCGCCGACCAGCTGCGCCCAGCCATCGAAGCGGTCCTCGACGACCTCGACCGCTGGCTCACGCCCGCGACGAAATGAGGGCCTGCCAAGCCACAGCCTCCGCTGGTGGCCGCCAGAACGCAGCGCAGAAGAAGCGCGGGCCACGCTGCTGCCGCGGAGCACAGCACAGCGGCGCTTGACCTTCTACACGGGCGGGATCCGGCAACGCGCTACCTTCGGCAGCTACCTTCGGCAAGTACCTACGTTCCTGCCGCCCTCCATCTACGCCGCCTGCGCTGCCCGCCGCGGTGAACGTCTTGGGCCCGTTTCGGCGCCGGCATGCAGAACTGATCCGCGTGGGATGTCCGAAGTATTGTCAGCCCGAGCATGACGATGGTGACCGTCATGCGCGCCGCGAAGGGACCGCGTATGGTGACCGAGGACTCCGGCCGCGAGGTGTGGTTATGCAGGATGTTGCTGACGTGCACGCCCGCGGTGGTCGGGCTGATGTACAGCTCGGCGCCGATCTGCGCGTTGGTCCGCCCGGCGGCCAGCAGCCGCAGTACCGCCAGTTCCCGGGCGGTCAGCCCGTAGGGGGCAGGCGCCCCGGCTGGTGGCGGGGCGGTGGTGGCGGGTGGTGTTCGGAGCGGGATCCGGGCCCGCGCGGCGAGGGCGTGGACCTGGCCCTGCAGCGGCGCGTGCCCGTCGGCGGCGGCCGCGGCGGCGCGCAGCGCGGCGGCGAAGCTGACCAGCCGCACCCTCCAGTCCGGCAGCACATCGAAGGACGGGCGGACCGGCAAGGGCAACCCCTGCCTGCGCGCCGCGCTCGGCCGCGCCGCCATGACCGCCGCCAAGACCGACATCTACCTCGGCGAGCGCTACCGCCGCATCGCCCGCCGCCGCGGCAAGAAAAAAGCGATCGTCGCGGTCTCCCGCACCATCTGCGAAATCGCCTGGATGATCATTACCGGCCCCTCCGCCCGGGTCAGCGAGCTCGGCCCCGATTACTACGCCCGGCTGGACGCCGGCCGCCAGACCCGCAACAAGATCCGCGAACTCGAACGGCTCAACCCCGGCATGAAAGTCACCGTCACCCCCGCCGCCACAGCCGCCTGACCGCCGACACGCTGACCTGCCACCCCCGATAAGTTTCCGGTCAGCCCCAGGTATCCCCTGCGGGGACGCCGTACCGGCGTGTAAATGCCTCGCTAGCCCCATCAGCATCCTCCGTACCTATTTACGGGTCAGACGACTCGGGGCGTGGTATCGGCCTGGTCCGCCGTCACCGTCTGTGGCCGACGACGTGCCTGACAGCGACGCTGCGGTAGGTCAGCGGCTAGGCGCGACCGGCTAGCTCAGCCCCGCCTCCGCGGTCGCGAAGGGACAGCCTGATAACCAAATCGACATGAGGACCAGTAGCCGGGAGCATGGAGCGGTGAGCTGGGACGAGGCGTTCGCGGACCGGTACGAGGAATGGTCGGCCGATATGACGGCCGACATCGCGTTCTACGTCGACCTCGCGCGCGAGGCGGACGGGCCACTGGTCGAGCTTGCGGTCGGAAACGGGCGGGTTGCGATTCCCGTCGCGCAAGCGACCGGCCAGCCGGTGATCGGTATCGACACATCGCAGGCGATGCTCGCCCAAGCCCGTGCCAGAGCGGCCGGGGCGGGCGTCGTGCTCGACCTGCGCGAGGGTGACATGCGCGACCTCGCGCTCGATGAGCCGGCGGCCCTGATCTACTGCCCGTTCCGCGCACTGCTGCACCTGCCGGGATGGGCCGACCGCCGCCATACCTTCGAGCGCGTCAGCGCCTCGCTGCGGCCGAGCGGACGGTTCGCCTGGAACGCCTTTGCCTTCGACCACCAGATTGCCGCGCGGCTGGACGGTGAGCACCAGCAGGAGCCCGTCCCGCACACGAACCGGTATGCGGTGGGCGACAACCGGATCGACATCATCCTCGACACCGGCGCGAAGAGTTCCCTGTGGTGGGCAACCAAGAATGAATGGCTCGGGCTCATCGACGCCGCGGGCCTTGAACTGGAGGCCCTCTACGGCGGATTCGCCCGCCAGCCTTTCACCGACGCGAGCCGCGAATATGTATTCATCGCCCGCCGCCCCGTCCCTGCCAGCACGCCAAGGACGGCCAATCACCATCCTCGCCCTGGAGCATGATGCGCCGCCGGTCTCCACGATTGAGGGGAATCCCGGCCGCGTGTGCCAGCGCCGCTTTTGCCATGGCCGGTATCGCGGGACGGGCGGCGGCTGTCGCCTGCGGGTAGTGTTTTGAGGGGATAGGGCGGGCAATGGGCAGTTCCACGGTGGCGACGATGTATTGGCACCGCACCGGTGACGGGCGGGTGCAGTGCGACGTGTGCCCGCGGGCCTGCCGTCTGCGGGAGGGGCAGCGGGGATTCTGCTTTGTCCGGATGCGCCATGACGACGCGGTCGTTCTGACGACCTACGGGCGCTCCAGCGGCTACTGTGTCGACCCGATCGAGAAGAAGCCGCTCAACCACTTCCTGCCGGGGTCGCCGGTGTTGTCGTTTGGGACCGCCGGGTGCAACCTGGGCTGCCGGTTCTGCCAGAACTGGGACATCTCCAAATCGCGGCAGGCCGACACCCTCGCCGACGCGGCATCACCCGAAGCCATCGCGACGGCCGCGGCGGATCTTGGCTGCCGCAGCGTCGCCTTCACCTATAACGACCCGGTCATCTTCCTGGAATACGCGATCGACGTGGCCGACGCCTGCCGGGCGGCCGGCATTAAGACGGTGGCGGTGACCGCCGGGTACATCTGCCCGCAGCCGCGAGCGGACTTCTTCGGTCACATCGACGCGGCGAACGTGGACCTCAAGGGATTCACCGGCGACTTCTACCACCGGGTGTGCCTGGCCAAGCTGGACCCAGTGCTGGAGACCCTGAGGTACCTCACGCACCAGACCAGCGTGTGGGTCGAGATCACCAACCTGCTCATCCCCGGGGCCAACGACTCCGACGCCGAGATCAACGCGATGACCCGGTGGGTCGCCGCCCAGCTGGGGCCGGACGTGCCGATGCACTTCACCGCCTTCCACCCAGACTTCAAGATGCGGGACCGGCCGCCCACGCCACCGTCCACGCTGGCCCGGGCTCGGCGCATCGCCCTGGATAACGGCATCCGTTACGCCTACACCGGCAACACGCACGACACCACGGGCCAGAGCACCTACTGCCACCACTGCGGCCAGCTGGTGATCGAGCGCGACTGGTATCGCCTGGGCGCCTACCGGCTCACCCCCGAAGGCCGGTGCATGACCTGTGACACGCCCTTGCCCGGCGTGTTCGACACCATGCCCGGAACATGGGGACCACGGCGCCTGGCCGTCCGGCTCGCCCCGCCAGCTAAGCCAGGCCACCGCTGAGCCACATAACAGGCCCGGTCCGGAGCTGGGAGAGCACCATCGGCACGACCGGCGGCGTGAGGGCCGTGCATTCGCCAGGCATGCTGGGAGAGGTGGGCAGGGCAGAGGCGCTGGTAAGTGTCGCGGCTGAGCTGCGGTTGTTCCTTAAGCCCGCCCACCGTGGCGGGACAATCCGGGTTGCTTGCGACGGGAGCTCCTCGCTGGGTCATGTGGTGCAGTCGCTGGGGGTGCCGCTGACTGAGGTGGGCCACCTGGTCGTCAACGGCGCCGCGGTCACGCCCGGGTGCCGGCCCGCCGGCGGGGATGTGGTGCAGGTTGCCGCGATGACCCGCCCGCAACCGGTGCCCACGGCCCGGTTCACCCTCGACGTCCATCTGGGAGCGCTGGCGCGCCGGCTTCGCCTGGCCGGGGTGGACGCCGCCTACGCCAACAACCTGGACGACGACACCCTGATCGAGCAGGCCAATGCCGAGCGCCGGATCCTGCTGACCCAAGACCGCGGCCTGCTGCGCCGCCGCACGCTGTGGCTGGGCGCCTACGTCCGCGGCGCACACCCCGATACCCAGTTCGCCGACGTGCTGGGCAGGTTCGCCCCGCCGCTGGCCCCCTGGACCCGGTGCACCGCCTGCAACGGCCCACTCCGGCCCGCCCCCAAGGCCGAGGTGGAGCCGCTGCTGCAGCCCGGCACCCGGCGCACCTACCAGGAGTTCTCCCGCTGCCAAACGTGCGGGCGGGTGTACTGGCGCGGCGCGCACAGCAAACGGCTCCAGGCCCTCATCTCATCAGCGCGGCACGCCGTCCGCACCATCAGCCCGACCCCCGGCAATTAGCCCGAAAAGCGGCATGTGCGAGCATAGCCAATGCAAGCAGCCCATATCTTTATGATATTTATGCAGATGACGCGCCGATCTTCGTGCCGATACTGAGCTGCACGCCCCGATGTCCGGGTGACACATACACGCATATTTCAGTGCGAAGGATGCGCGACCTCGGCACGCTCGGCGGCACCGTCGGCTTCGCCAACTGGCTGAACAACACAGGCGACGTAGTCGGATCGAGCGACCTGGCCGGAGACCAGACGTCCCACCCCTTCCTGTGGAACGGCACGAAAATGATCGACCTCGGCACCCTCGGCGGCGCCAACGGCTCCGCGAACTGGGTCAACGCCGCCGGCGCCGTCACCGGCAACGCCGACGTCCCAGACGGCACCCACCACGGGTTCCTCTGGCAAACGGGTCACATGCGCGACCTGCCGCCCATCGGCAACGGCCCGTGCAGCAACGGCCAAGCGGTCAACAACCTCGGCGAAGTTGTCGGCAACAACACTGACTGCCAGGGGCACGAACTGAGGGCCGTCCCGTGGCGCGACCGCCACGCGTACGACCTGAACACGCTGATCCCCCCTTCGCCGCTGCACCTGACCAACGCCCGCTACATCAGCGACCAGGGGCAAATCGTTGCCAACGGCGTGCTTATATGACGATCCAGCGGCCGGGCTGCATGAAGACGCTTCGGCAAGGCTCCGTGAGCATCTCGCTCTCCCCGGCTGCGCCGGTCCTCGCCAGTCGTCCGGCGTGAGCGGCTACCAGAAGCCCCGCTGGCGGCCACGAGGAGGGCGCGGCCGGCCAGCCACGGAGAGTGATCGGTGTTTTCGGGATACTGCGCTCCGGATCAGGTGCCGGCTATAGAGCGCCCAGAGATGCGGTCCGCGATACCGCTTGCTGCGGCCGGCTCAGCCTCTCGGTGGCATCGGAGGACCTATGTTCTGCTGCCCGTAACGGGCGGCGATCTCGCTCATGGTCTTCGGGTCCGGGGCTTCGCCTGGGGGAACGGTGGCAACATACGCCGCGGCCTCGCGGAAGAACTCCTCGACGCCCGCCGGTCCGAAGAACAGCAGGACGCGCGCCGCGTCGGAATTCATCGTGAAGCCGTGCGCGATTCCGCTAGGGCCGTACACGAAGGACCGCGGGCCCACGTCGACATCCTCATCGCCGAGCCGGAACCGAACCTCGCCTTCAAGCACCACGAAGAATTCGTCGTCGTCGCGGTGGACATGGATGGGCGATCCGAAGCCTTTTGGGCCCCAGAACTCGACAGCGGCAAAGTTGCCCCCCGTCTGTTCGGCAGTAGCTTTGATGACAAATCTCCCGCCACCGACGAACGAAGCGTGCGCCTCGCCTCCGTCAGGGTGGAGCACGTATCCGCCGGTTTTGTTAGCAGGAAGCGACATGTCCAGCCAGTCCTCTCCGCCGAGGTGGGTCCGGCACGACACCACACGGGAGTATCGGCGATTCACCGATCATCAACACCGGCATCAGGCTGGTCCTCCTTCTGTCGTCGATGTCGTGAGTCTCGAAGACGCGGTTCACGTCCATCGTCCACTGTGGAGTAAACTATAGTCTGAAGGGGACTATCATGTCCAGGGAGTCAGCGCTAAGGAGGTCGGGCACCATCACCAAGCAGAGCCCGCTCTCGACTACCTCCTACACGTTGCTGGGCCTCCTGGCGATCAAGCCGTGGACGACCTACGAGCTGGCGAAGCAAATGGAACGAACGATCCGTCGCTTCTGGCCACGCGCGCGCAGCAAGGTGTACGAGGAGCCCAAGAACCTGGTCTCGCACGGGCTCGCCCGTGCCACCGCCGACGCTGTCGGACGGCGGACACGGACGATCTACTCGATCACTCCCAAAGGCCGGCGAACGTTCGCTGCCTGGCTGGCCACTCCTGGGGAACCGCCTGTGCTCGAATGGGAGCAACTCGTCAAGGTCTTCTTCGCTGAGCACGGGACCAAAGCCGACCTGCTCGCCCAACTCGAACAGATTCGCCAGTGGGCAGACGCACGCGACGCCGAGGACGCCATGTTCAACATGGAGTTCCTGCAGACTGGAGGGCCGTTCCCTCAACGCGCTGCTCAGATCGTCCTGTTCGGCCGCTTCATGAGCGACTGGCACACGATGATCGCCTCCTGGGCTCGGTGGGCCACGACCGTTGTCGAACCCTGGCCAGACGACATCAGCTGCGCCGAGCCCGACCTCGACGCGATCCGTGACCTCGTCACGCGCCGGATTGCACGCACTGCGGCACCGGGGGACACATAGCAACCGTCAGGAGTGCCGAATACCCGCGGCCACGCCGAAACATGTGTCGAGGTTCAGCCCCGGCCCCGTTCAGGTAAGGCGGATCAGGCTCGGCCGTTGCTCTGCGTCAGCCACATGCCGTGACTGTGGTGGCCGTCTCCAGGCGGTTCCACTGACCGCCGACCGTCAAGGTCGTTCGTCCTCACTTCGCCGCGGCGCTAACCGGGCCGAGGCTCCGGGCCGACAGGGATCGCAGTCACGAAGGAGAGCCAGTGGACAAAGAGCGTGGCCGTTGATCATGACTTGGTGTCCAGATAAAGGTGCCGTCAACACCCAGTCCGCCTTGCTGAAAGCCGCTGAAGAACCCCTCCCACATCATTGTTTCACCCGGACCACCTCCGGAGTCTCGCTAGCGAGCCATGCTAGGAACCCGAGATCAGCTAGAAGACTGCCGTGGTCCAGCAGGTCACGGACGATCACCACCATGCGCCTGCCCTCATCCCTGGTGATGCTGGCACTCCCCGGCGTCGTCATGCAGTCGTCTGGCGTTCCTGGTCGCAGCCAGGGCGAGAGCGCCGAGTGCGCCGAGGCCCGGCACCGGCATCATTTTTGCCACACCGGATGAGGCTAACGTCCAGCACCGCTACCTCATTGCTTCCGGGATCAGCTAACCGTCGGCATGGGCAACACGGCTGAACCTTCCGGGGAACTGTCAGTGGGCGACATCGTGGCCGTCGGCGAAGCCGCGCTCGCTGTCGGGCGCGCCGGCTGGACCGCCTTGCCCGGCGGGCTGAACGAGGTCCGGGTCAGCGAGCACGGCACCCACCCCCTCCCGCCCAGCCGGGAGGCCCCGGCGTCCGGGCAGCACGCCGGAAGAGGAGAAGGAGACGACCGCATATGAGTAGCCAGACCGACGAGGACGTGGTGCTGCGCACGCTCGCCAGGGAGGGCGGCCGGCTGAAGTTCAGCCCCCGGGAGCGTCCCGACCGGGCTAGCGCGAAGATCACCTGGATCGGGCCGAGGGTGGCGACGATCTCGGACAGGAAGTGGGCCGGGGTGGCGCGGTCCTTGGTGGAGATGCTGACTGTTGGCAGGGCGAACATCAGGTTCGCCACCACGGCGCCGCCGACGCGCCCGGCCATCTGAGCCGGAAGGTATGCGGTGGCGTCGCGCCGGCGCAGCCGCCGAAGGCGGCGTCTACGACGGACACCACCGGGTTGAAGTGGCCGCGACACCGGCCCGAACATCAAGATGATCGCGAACAGCCCCGCCGCGGTCGCCGCCGCGTTCTCCAGCAGCTCCAGACCGGTCTCACCCGGCGACAGGCGCCGGGCGGCGATACCGGAGCCGATGACCACCGCAGCCAGGAACGCGCTGCCGAGGAACTCCACGGCCACCCGACGCCATAACGGGACCGGCGCGCCAGAGAGGCTCCGCCTCAGACCGCCGAGGTTGCCGCTGACCTGGACTTTCCCCTGACCGGCCTGCATCTGAGCGCGCTC
>Ga0070698_100001561_pt1 | contig 25437 bp, 21 predicted proteins | sample KBSK1502metaG_FD_65477 | JGI IMG/M metagenome (GOLD analysis project Ga0070698, IMG submission 65477) | Corn, switchgrass and miscanthus rhizosphere microbial communities from Kellogg Biological Station, Michigan, USA - KBS K1-50-2 metaG | ecosystem: Host-associated > Plants > Roots >... | reverse complement strand
GCGGAACTCCTCGTCGGAGTTCCTGGGCCAGGCGGGCCATGGTCACCGGGTCCGCGCCGGAGCCGCCGAGGCGGGAATCCCCTGGCCGAATAGCAATCCAGTCACGCTGGTCTTTTCAACACGGCGGACTAGCCGCTCGCCAGGGAACTGACTCCCGTGACGATCAGCCACACACCGACGCCAGCGAGCAGTGCGGCCAGGACCCACGCGACCCACTGCCTGGCCGGGCCACCGGCCCGGCGGACACCAAGGCCGCCAAGCAGCACGACGGTGCTGTCTCCGGCGGCCACCCCGGCCATCGTCACCACGGCGACGATGAGCGCACTGCCTACACCGCCCCGCTGGTGAGCGGATGCGAACAGCGGAGGCGCCACCGCGGCCAGGAACAGCCACGCGCCCGGGTTGAGCAGGACCGCGAGGGAACCTCGTGCGGGTGGTGGCAGGTCGAGCCGCCAGGACGCGCCGCTGCGGCCTGGCTCGCCCCGCGAGCGGAATCCGTCTACGGACAGCCAGAGGAGAAACCCACCGCCGACCACCTGCAGAGCGCCCAGCGCGACGCCCCGGGGCGCGGCCGCCGAGAGGCCGAGCGCTCCGCCAATGAGCAACGTCCCGAAGGTCAGGCTGGCCCCCGCGAGAGCGCGGAAGCCCCGGGTGACCCCGCCGCGGACGGATTCGGCGAAGAGCACCGCCTGGACCGGTCCAGGTGCGCTCGCCAGAGCAACTCCCACGCCGAGACCGGCCAGCACGGGGGAGAAGGCGGCCCCCGCCGCATGGGCCGGGCCCGCAATGGCAGCGCCAGCGGCTATCGCGGCGAGCGCCGTGTTAGCTATCACCGCGACCCGCCTCCTCGCCGAACTCAAGGCTGCCGCGCACAACCTACGTCAGGCCACGACCGGTGATACTGTCACGGCCCGGTGGGATGGTGGCACGCCTCCGCGCATTCGAGCTGGTGAGCGGCGAGTACCGCGAGGCGGCGCACGTCGCCGGGGACGTGCCGTTCCGCGGTGAGCGGCCGTTCGTGGTGGACATTGTGCCCTCCCGCCTGGTGGTCAAGCTCCGCAGCCGATGAGCCGGTGTCATAAGTCGACAAATCGATTCTCGCTAGGCACGACCGCTTCCCGGGGCGGCCTGCGGGCTGTGCTGTCGTTGGAGGTAGCCCGCTGTCATCCCGCCGTCCACCAGGAGCGTGGTCCCGGTGATGAACTCCGCCTCGTCGCTGGCGTAGAACACCGCCGCCGCCGCGACGTCGCGCGCCTGGCCGATCCGGCCGATTGGCGGCACCGGCCAATCACCGTCGTCCTCGCCCCGGTCGGGGTCGCCGGGCGGTCCCATGTGCCGCATGCCGGGCCAGATGTCACCCGGGCACAGCACGTTGGAGCGCACCCCATCGGGGCCGCCGTCCAGCGCCAACATCTTTCCCAGCATGACGACGGCGGCCTTGGCCACCGAGTAGAGGCCGATCGCCTGCTCGCCCCAGATACCGGCGTCTGAGGCGATGTGGATCATGCAGCCACGGTGCCGGGCCAGGTGCGGGTAGGCGTGCTGCGCGTACAGCAGGTACCCGCGGACGTTGACGTTCATCACCCGGTCATAGTCAGCGAGTGGCGTGTCGGTCAGCCGCGCGATCACCCCCACCCCGGCGTTGTTCACCAGCACGTCCAGGCCGCCGAGATGCTCCGCGGCGGCGGCTACGGACGAGGCGACCGCGTCCGGATCGGCGGCGTCCGCAGCGATGAAGCGGGCCTCCGGTCCCAGCGCCTGCCCGGCACGCTCACCCAGGGCGTGATCGCGGCCGGTGATCACCATCAGGGCGCCCTCACGCAAGAACCGCTCAGCGATGGTCAGCCCCAGGCCGGTGGTGCCGCCAGTGATGAGCGCACGCTTCCCCTGCAGCAATGCCATGGCGGCCCAGTGTAGGGCCGGTCAGCGGGCGGTGTGCCCCCCGGCGTCGCCCGCTGGCACCGCGATCATGGTGGGCCTGCCGAACGCGGCGTTGGGTTGTGCACGAAGACGTACTTCGGGGACTGCATCACGATGAGGGCGGCCGGGTCGTCGCGGCCGATATAGCTTGACGTCGAGATAAATCGAGCCTACGGTTGAGTAGGTAGCTTGATATCGAGATATCTGTGAGGGCAGCCCGCTAAGTCTCACCCCGGTGTGCTGCGGGAGGATGCGGGAAGAGCATGCGGGGCGGGTCTACAGAGGAGGCGAGCCACGCCATGACGGCCAACAGCTTCGGGAGCCGGGCCACGCTGCGGGCCGGAGGCGCTGACCACGCAATTTACCGGCTGGACGCGATCCCGGGCTCCACCAGTCTTCCGTTCAGCCTGAAAATCCTGCTGGAGAACCTGCTGCGGAACGAGGACGGGCGCCAGGTGACGGCCGGCCATGTCACCGCCCTGGCCGAATGGGACCCGAGCGCCGAGCCCGCCACGGAGATCCAGTTCAGCCCGGCTCGCGTGATCCTGCAGGACCTGACCGGCGTGCCCGCCGTGGTGGACCTCGCCGCCATGCGCCAGGCCATGCGGGATCTCGGGGGCGACCCGGCCAAGATCAACCCGCTGGTCCCGGCCGAGCTCGTCATCGACCATTCCGTGGTCGCCGACGTCTTCGGCCGGCCGGACGCATTCGACCGCAACGTCGATCTTGAGTTCCAGCGCAACAACGAGCGGTTCGCGTTCCTACGGTGGGGACAGCAAGCGTTTAGCAAATTCAAGGTCGTGCCGCCGGGGACCGGCATCGTGCACCAGGTCAACATCGAGCACCTGGCGCGCGTCGTCATGACCGAGGACGGCGCCGCGTACCCCGACACCTGCCTCGGCACCGACTCCCACACCACCATGCAAAACGGCCTCGGCGTCCTCGGCTGGGGCGTCGGTGGCATCGAGGCCGAGGCGGCCATGCTGGGCCAGCCGGTGAGCATGCTCATCCCCAAGGTGGTCGGGTTCCGCCTCGTCGGCGAGCTGCCGTCCGGCGCGACCGCCACCGACCTGGTGCTCACGATCACCGAGATGCTGCGCCGTCACGGCGTCGTCGGCAAGTTCGTCGAGTTCCACGGGGACGGGGTGGCCGCGGTGCCGGTGGCCAACCGGGCCACGATCGGCAACATGAGCCCGGAGTTCGGCTCGACCTGCGCCATCTTCCCCATCGACGGCGAAACCCTGGCCTACCTGCGGCTCACCGGGCGTTCAGCGGAGCGGGTCGCGCTGGTCGAGGCGTACGCCAAGGAGCAGGGGCTGTGGCACGAGCCTGGCCAGCCCGCGCGGTACTCCGAGGAACTGTCCCTCGACCTGTCCACGGTCGTGCCGTCGCTGGCCGGCCCCAAGCGGCCGCAGGACCGGGTTCCGCTCGCCGACGCCAAGGAAGCGTTCCGGGAAGCCCTCGGGTCCTACGTGCCGCTCGACCGGCTGGACGACGAGATCGCCGGCACATTCCCGGCGTCCGACCCGTTCGTTCCCGACCGGGAGAACGGCCCCGGCGACCGGCGCCAGGCCACGCCCGCGGCGGGCGGCCGTGAAGGCCGGGCGTCTGCACCCGTCGAGGTCACCCTGGAGGACGGCACGAAGACCGCCGTCGATCACGGGTCGGTCGTGATCGCGGCCATCACGTCGTGCACCAACACCTCGAACCCCTCCGTGATGGTCGGCGCCGCGCTGCTCGCGCGCAACGCCGTGGAGGCGGGGCTGGAGCGCAAGCCGTGGGTGAAGACCACGCTCGCGCCGGGCTCCAAGGTCGTCATGGACTACTACGAGCGCGCAGAACTGCTGCCCTACCTGGAAAAGCTCGGCTTCAACCTGGTCGGCTACGGGTGCACCACGTGCATCGGCAACTCGGGCCCGCTGCCCGAGGCGATCAGCGAAGCGGTCGCGGCCAACGACCTGGCCGTGGTCGCGGTCCTGTCGGGGAACCGGAATTTCGAGGGCCGGATCAACCCCGACGTGAAGATGAACTACCTTGCCTCGCCGCCGCTTGTCGTGGCCTATGCGCTGGCCGGCACCATGGATATTGACATGCAGAACGAACCGCTCGGTTCCAGCCCAGTCGGAAAGCCGGTCTATCTCCGCGATATCTGGCCGTCGCCGGCCGAGATCGCCGAGGTGGTCCGCACCGCCGTGGCGGCCGAGATGTTCGCCCGCGACTACGCCGACGTTTTCGAGGGTGACGACCGGTGGCGCGCCCTGCCGGTGCCCTTGGGGGACACCTTCTCATGGGACCCCGACTCCACCTACGTGCGGCACCCGCCGTACTTCGAGACGATGACCGCCGAGCCCGCGCCGGTCGCCGACGTCCACGGCGCCCGGGTGCTCGCGATGCTCGGCGACTCGGTGACCACCGACCACATCTCCCCGGCCGGGGCGATCAAGACCGAGAGCCCTGCGGGGGAGTACCTGACCGGCCACGGGGTGCAGCGGCGCGACTTCAACTCCTACGGGTCGCGGCGCGGCAACCACGAGGTGATGATCAGGGGCACGTTCGCCAACATCAGGCTGCGCAACCAGCTCGCGCCGGGCACCGAGGGCGGGGTGACGGTCAAGCTGCCCGACGGCGGGCCGATGAGCATCTACGAGGCCTCGCGGCAGTACCTGACCGAGGGAACCCCGCTGATCGTGCTCGGCGGCAGGGAATACGGGTCCGGCTCGTCCCGCGACTGGGCGGCCAAGGGCACGTTGCTGCTCGGCGTCCGGGCAGTGCTGGTGGAGTCGTTCGAGCGGATCCACCGGTCCAACCTCATCGGCATGGGCGTGCTCCCGCTGCAGTACCGCGCCGGGGATTCCGCCGCGTCGCTCGGGCTCACCGGCCGGGAGGTCTACGACGTCGTGGGCATCGAGGCGATGAACTCCGGGCCGGTTCCCCGTGAGGTGACGGTGCGGGCCGACGGGCGGGAGTTCAGGGCGGTCGTCAGGATCGACACGCCGGGGGAGGCCGAGTACTACCGCCACGGCGGGATCATGCAGTACGTTCTGCGTTCACTGCTGGTGGGCTGATCGCGCGAGCGGGTGGGGGAGGCGATAACGTGGCCGGAGATGTCCGAGCCTGCCGCGCCTCCCATCCTGGCCAGGTCCCGGGGCCGCCGCGGCGGGTGGGGGCCGGTGCTGTTCGTGACCGGCATGCTCGCACTGGCGTTCAACCTGCGCGCCGCGATCGCCAGCGTGCCCCCGGTCTTCCCGGAACTTGCCGCCAGCCTGCACCTGCCGTCGGCGGCCATCGCCGTGCTCGCCGCGGTGCCGGTGCTGTGCTTCGGGGTGTTCTCGCCCGTGGCGGCCCCGGCCAGCCGGCGGTTCGGGGAAGAACGCGTCCTGCTGGCCGCCCTGGTCCTGCTGGCTGCCGGGTTGCTGGCCCGCGGGGCGCTGCCCGGATCGCTGCTCTTTCCCGGCACCGTGGTCGCCTGTGGCGCGATCGCGCTCATGAACGTGCTGCTGCCCAGCCTGGTCAAGCGGCGCCACCCCGAGCGGGCGGGCCTGCTGATCGGGACCTACCTGCTCAGCATGTCCGCCGGGTCGGTGGTGGCCTCGCTGATCGCGGTGCCGCTGTTCCAGTCCTCGGGCGGCTCGGTCCCGGTCACCCTGGGCCTGTGGGCGCTGCCCGCCCTCGCGGCGGCGCTGGTGTGGCTGCCCCAGTGGCGGTTCCGGACGGTGCCGGCCGGCCCCGCCGCCGGCCGGGGCGGGCTTCAGCGGCCCGTCAAGATGTCCAGGCACCTGCTCGCGTGGCAGGTCATGGGCTTCATGGGGCTGCAGAGCCTGACTTATTACTCGGCGCTCTCGTGGCTGCCGATCCTGTTCCGGGACCGGGGCACGGGAGCGGTGCACGCGGGCTTCCTGCTCGCGCTGATGAACCTGGGCGGTGCGCTCACCGCGTTGCTGGCCCCGGTCCTCGCCCAGCGGGCCCGTGACCAGCGGGTGCTGGTCGGGGTCACGGTGGCCGTGAGCGCCGCTGGCCTTGCGGGCGTGTGGTTCGCGCCGCTGTCCACGGCGGTCGCCTGGACCCTCCTGCTCGGCGTGGGCCAGGGGGCCGCGCTCGGCCTGGCGATCTACCTGACCACCGCGAGGGCGCCGGACCCGGTGTCGGCCGCCTCGCTGTCGTCCTTCGCGCAGGGCGGCGGGTACCTGGTGGCGACGCTGGGCCCGCTCACCTTCGGCCTGCTGCACGCCGTGACGGGGAACTGGACGGTCCCCGTGGTGGCGCTGCTCGGCGTCTTCGCGGCCGAGCTCGCGGTCGGCTCGGGGGCCGGCCGGGCGATAACGCTCCCAGCGGCCGAGCCGGCCAGTGTGACGTAGATCATCGTGTGAGCTTTCCCATGAGGTGAGGCGCGCCCCGCGCCGGTAGCGTCGGGGCCAGACATGCACCTCGACGCCGTGATAGTCGCCGCCGGGGTGTTCGTCGCCCTCGGCGGGTTCGTGCAGAGCGGCGTCGGGCTCGGGCTCGGCCTGGTCGGCGCGCCCGTGGTGACGCTCCTCGACCCCGCGCTGATGCCCGGGTCGATGCTGGTCGCCGGCGCCTCCCTGCCGCTGCTGATCCTGGCCAGGGAGTCCTGGCACACGGACTGGCGCGGGGTGTCCTGGGCGCTGGCGGGCCGGGTGGTGGGCACCCTGGGCGGTATCTGGGTCCTGGCCGTGGTGTCGCTGCGGGCGCTCGGGATCGTGGTCGGCGGCATGGTGCTCGCGGTGGTCGCGCTCTCGGTCCGGAGCGCCGTCGTGCCCAGGAACCGGGTCACGCTGCTCACCGCCGGGGTGGTCTCCGGCGTGACCGGCACCGCCACGTCGATCGGCGGGCCGCCCGTGGCGTTGCTGTACCAGGGTGAGAGCGGCCCGAGGGTCCGGGCGACGCTGTCGGTGTTCTTCTGCGTGGGGAACTCCATCGCGCTGGTCGCACTGGCCAGCTCCGGCCGTCTCCCCGGCCGTGACGTGGCCGCCGGCCTGGTGTTCATCGGGTGCGCCGCGGCTGGTTTCGCCGTGGCGGCCGGCCTGCGGCGCTTCCTCGACGCCGGCCGGACGCGCATTGCGGTGCTGGCCGCCGCCGCGGGGTCGGCGGTCGTCCTGATCGCGCACAGCGCCCTGGGCTGACCCGCCGCGGGAGCCCATCCCCGCCTAGGGGCGAGGGCCGGCGCGGCCGAATGCGGGTGGCCTCAGCTGCGGAGCGCCTCGCGTTGGAGCAGCTGAACGGCAGCAGAGCCCTGGCCTGCGACAGCAGTTCGTCGACCGCGACGGTCTCGGGAGTCATGTCCGTTCACCTCCTCTGGGCCTGCCTGGCCCGTTGCACCGATTGTTCGCGGCCAGGAGCGCCCGGCACATCGGGAGAAACACGTAGGGGACAGCGGAACTACGTATTCCGTCGTGGCCCGCGGGCGCGTGGACGTGCAGGGAAGCTGGTGGCTGGCTTGGCCGGGCGGGTGTCTGCCTTATCCGTTTGCCCAGGTTGAGGGCTTGCGGATACTGTGGAAGGGCTCCCTGACCTCCGCCGGCGACGGCTTTGCCCCTGCCTGTCCCGGCGCGCTCGCACAGAACGGACGTCCTGCAATGCCGTGGCCTGGCCTGGTCCGCCGGTTCCCCGCGCTCGGGTATCGCGACTTCCGGCTGCTGCTGGCCGACCGCCTGCTGGCGCCGGCGGCGTTCGCGTTCTCCATCGTCGGGGTGTCCTTCGCGGTCCTCGACGCGACCGGGTCCACCGCGGACCTGTCGTACGTGCTGGCCGCGCAGATCCTCCCCACGCTGGTGTTCGCGCTGGCCGGGGGCGTGTTCGCGGACCGGTTCGCGGCCCAGCGGGTGATCGTCGCGGCCAACGTCATGATCGCGGCCGGTGAGGGCGGCTTCGGCATCCTGGTCCTGGCCGGCCAGCCGCGGCTGTGGCAGATGATCGCCCTGGAGACGCTGACCGGCGCGGGCATGGCCGTCTTCTACCCGGCCTCGCAGGCACTGCTGCCCCGGCTGGTCCCCGACGGCCTGCTTCAGGAGGCCAGCGCCATGAGCCGGCTGGCGATGAACGGCGCGCAGATGGCTGGCGCGGCCGTGGCGGGCCTGTTCGTGGCCGCCGCAGGGCCCGGCTGGGCGCTCGCGTCGTGCGGGATCGGCATGCTCGGCACGGTGCCGCTGCTCCTCGCGATCCGGGCACCCGGCGCAGAGCGGACGGAGCGCCACAACATGATCCGCGAGCTGCGCGAGGGATGGTCGGCGTTCGCGGCCCGCAAGTGGCTGTGGGTCACCACGATCCAGTACGGCGTGGTCCTCGCCGCCTGGTACGGGGCGTTCGACGTGCTGGGTCCCGTGGTCGCGCGGCGGTACCTGGGCGGCCCCGCGGCCTGGGGGGTGATCATCGCCGCCAATGCGGTGGGCCTGATCACCGGCGGCATCATCGCGATGCGGTTCACCCCGCGGCGGCCGATCCTGTTCGTGGTGCTCATCGGCGGCGCATGCGCGATCTCGCCGCTGTCGCTGGCGGCGCTGTGGCCGCTGCCGGCGATCTGCCTGGCGGCGCTGGCCCTGGGCATCATGCTGGAGATCATGATGGTCCAGTGGACCGTGACCATGGCGCGGAACATCCCGCCTGACCTGCTCGCCCGCGTCTCGGCCTACGACGTGCTCGGCGCGGTGGGGGCGATGCCCGTCGGTGCGCTCGTGGCGGGCCCGCTCGCCGCGGCGATCGGAGTGTCCATCACGCAGTACGGCGCGGCGGCGCTGATCCTCGTCGTCTCGGGGCTTGCCCTGATCCCGCGTGACGTGCACGAGATGCGGAGCGGTCCCACGGCAGCGCCCGACGAGGAGGCGGCCCCGGCCCTGGCCGGCGGCGTGCACTGACGGGGCGCCGCGCCCTGATACCGGCGTCAATGCCTGACGCCGGTATCAGGGCCGTTCGTGCGCCGCCGGCAGGGGCGAAATAGACTCGCTTGAGTCCCGCCCCCCTGCCCTTGGGCGGAGTTTCGGCCCGCGGGCCCGACGACGAGGAGCAGATCACGTGGGGATGCTCGAGTCCATCACAAGCCCGCGCGACGTGAAAGCTCTCACTCCCGACCAGCTCCCCGCCCTGGCCAGCGAGATCCGCGACGTCCTCATCGAGACGGTGTCGAGAACCAGCGGCCACCTCGGGCCGAACCTCGGCGTCGTCGAGCTCACCATCGCGCTGCACCGGGTGTTCGACTCACCCTCGGACCGGATCGTCTTCGACACCGGCCACCAGTCGTACGTGCACAAGCTGCTCACCGGGCGCTATCCCGAGTTCGGCACGCTGCGCCAGCGGGGCGGCCTGGCCGGGTACCCGTGCCAGGCCGAGTCGGAGCACGACATCGTGGAGAACTCGCACGCCTCCACCAGCCTGTCCTACGCTGACGGCCTGGCCAAGGCGTACCGGCTGCGCGGCGAGACGCGGCGGAGCGTGGTGGCCGTGGTCGGCGACGGCGCGCTCACGGGCGGGATGGCCTGGGAGGCGCTCAACAACATCGCCGTGGCCAAGGACTCGCGCCTCATCATCATCGTCAACGACAACGGCCGCTCGTACCAGCCCACGATCGGCGGCCTGGCCACCAACCTCGCCGCGGTCCGCGTGTCCCAGCGGTACGAGCAGGTGCTCGACTACATCAAGACCACGCTGTCGCACACCCCGCTGGTCGGCCCGCCCTTGTACGAGACGCTGCACGGCATCAAGAAGGGCCTCAAGGACGTGTTGCAGCCGCAGGTTCTGTTCGAGGACCTGGGCATCAAGTACCTCGGCCCGGTCGACGGCCACGACGAGCAGCTGGTCGAGCACGCGCTGCGCCGCGCCCGCGACTTCGGCGGCCCGGTGATCGTGCACGTGATCACGCGGAAGGGGTTCGGCTACCCGCTCGCCGAGCAGGACGACGTCGACTGCCTGCACCAGGTGCCCGCCGCGTCCCCCCCGGGTGCCGCGGCGAAGCGAACCTGGTCCGAGGTGTTCGGCGACGAGCTCGCCGCGATCGGCGCGCGGCAGCCCGAGGTGGTCGCGATCACCGCGGCGATGCTGCACCCCACCGGGCTGGCCACGTTCGCCCGTGCCTACCCGGACCGGGTCTTCGACGTCGGCATCGCCGAGCAGCACGCGATGACCAGCGCGGCCGGGCTTGCCATGGGCGGGCTGCACCCGGTGGTGGCCATCTACTCGACCTTCCTCAACCGGGCCTTCGACCAGGTGCTCATGGACGTGGCGCTGCACCGGCTGCCGGTGACGATCGTGCTGGACCGGGCCGGGGTGACCGGCCCCGACGGGCCCAGCCACCACGGCATGTGGGACGGCTCGATCCTGCAGGTGGTGCCCGGCCTGAAGATCGCCGCGCCGCGCGACGCCAGCCGCATAGCGGAGCTGCTCAACGAGGCCGTGGCGGTCACCGACGGGCCCACCGTCGTGCGGTTCCCCAAGGGCACCGTCGGCGCCGAGGCCGATGCGGTGGGAAAACTCGGCGGCATGGACGTGCTGTACCGGCCGGCCGGCCCGGCCGCCCAGGACGTGCTGCTAGCCGGGGTGGGGCCGATGGCCGTCATGTGCGTGGAGACCGCCGCCCGGCTGGCCGACCAGGGCATCGGTGTGACCGTGCTCGACCCGCGCTGGGTCAAGCCGGTGGACGCCGCGCTCGCCCGGGCGGCGGCGGGGTACCGGCTCGTGGTTACGGTGGAGGACAACGGCCGGGCCGGCGGGTTCGGCGACGCGGTCTGCCGGCTGCTGCGCGACGCCGACGTGGCCACGCCGGTCAAGACCTACGGCCTGCCGCAGGAGTTCCTCGCGCACGGCAAGCGGGAGGAAATCCTGGAGGACGCCGGGCTCGTCCCGCAGCACCTCGCCCGGCAGATCACCGAGGCGGTGGCACGGCTGACACCGGAGCTTGCGCAGCCCACGCAGGCATGACAGTTTTCTCACCCCACCACCCCACCCAAGTTCGGAGCTCTCCCGCATGACCACCCTGTCCGTCGCGGTCGTCGGCTCGGGCCCGGCGGGGCTCTACACCGCCGAGGCCCTCATCAAGCAGGCCGCCGCGCTGGACCCGCCGCGCCAGGTCAGCGTCGATGTGCTCGACCGCCTGCCCACCCCGTACGGCCTGGTCCGCTACGGGGTCGCGCCGGACCACCCGTCGATCAAGTCGATCGCCGAGTACCTGCGCGGCGTCCTGGAGCACGCGGACGTGCGTTTCCTCGGCGGGGTGCGGCTCGGCGGCGAGGTCACGCGGGAGGACCTGCTTGCCTGCTACGACGCGGTGGTGTACGCGACCGGCGCGATGCGGGACCGGCGGATGGGCATCGAGGGCGAGGACCTGCCCGGCAGCTACGCGGCGACCGACTTCGTGAACTGGTACTGCGGGCACCCCGACACCGGCCCGGACACGTTCAGCCTGGATGCCGAGTCCGTGGCGGTGGTCGGCGTCGGGAACGTGGCGGTCGATGTGGCGCGGATCCTGGTCCGCGATCCTGCCGAGCTGCGCCCGACCGACGTATCACAGCCGGTGCTCGAGGCGCTGCTGGCCAGCAAGGTCCGCGAGGTGCACATGATCGGCCGCCGCGGGCCCGCCCAGGCCAAGTTCACCACCAAGGAACTCCGCGAGCTCGGCGAGCTTTCCGGCGTCGACATCGTCGTCGGCGCCGGTGAGGCCGCTCCCGACGCGTTCGATGCCACCGCCGGCGGCGCGGCGCTCGCCGAGTCCGACCGCCGGGTCCGCGGCAACCTCGCCGTCATCGGTGACTGGGCGGCCCGCGTCCCCGCCGGGCACACGCGCCGGCTCACCGTCCGTTTCTGGTTGCGGCCCGTCAAGATACAAGGCACAGAACGCGCCAGCGGCCTGACCGTGGAGCGCACCCGGATCGGCGAGGACGGGGCGCTCACCGGCACCGGGGAGCTGGAGACCATCCCTGCGCAGATGGTGCTGCGCAGCGTGGGATACCAGAGCGTGCCGCTGCCGGGCGTCCCGTTCGACGAGCGAACGCACACCGTGCCGAACGCCGAGGGCCGGGTGCTGGGCCCGGACGGTGCCCCGCTGCCCGGGGAGTACGTCGCCGGGTGGCTCAAGCGCGGGCCCACCGGCGTGATCGGCACGAATAAGTCCGACGCGGCGCAAACCGTCCGCTCGCTGCTCGCGGACCTGGCCGGCGACGGGGCCGGGCCGGCCGCGGGCGGCGAGGGCCGACGGCCACTGCCGGACCTGCTGGCGGGCCGGGACGTGGCGCCCGTCAGCTACGCCGACTGGCTCAAGGTCGAGCAGGCCGAGGCGGACCTGGCCGTCGCCCTCGGCCGTGGCGCCCGGGTGAAGCTGCCCAGCCGGGACGAGATCGACGCCCTGTGCCGGCCCCCGCGTCGGGCCTGAAGATCCTGGGTACTGACCCGTCGTCTTGGACGTTCGGGCACTGGGGACAATAGAGACATGTTTGGTACGGAGGCCGGGATCGGGCAGGGCCAGCGGGAGGTGCCGCCGGCCGAGGCACAGGATGCGGGCGAGGAAGGCTGGCGCATCCAGCAAGAGGTGCCGGTGGCGCCCGGGACGGAGGCGCTGGACTCGGGGCTGCCCGACGGGCGCTTCCTCGACAGGGAGGAGAGCTGGCTCCGGTTCAACCAGCGGGTGCTGGAGCTCGCCGAGGACCCGGCCACGCCGCTGCTGGAACGGGTCAGGTTCCTGTCGATCTTCGCCAGCAACCTGGACGAGTTCTTCATGGTGCGGGTGGCCGGCCGGGTCCGGCGGATGGCCACCGGGCTGCCGGTCGAGGGGGCGAGCGGGCTGTCCCCGGAGCAGATCCTCAGCAACACCCTGGAGACCGCCCGCGAGCTGAGCCTGCGGCACGCCGAGTGCTTCGAAAAGATGGTCCAGCCCGCCCTGACCGAGCAGGGCATCGAGATCCTGCGCTGGAAGGAGCTGTCCGCCCCCGAGCAGGAGGATCTGCACCGGCTGTTCCGCGAGCGGATCTACCCGGTGCTGACCCCGCTGCTGGTGGACCCGGCGCACCCGTTCCCCTACATCTCGGGCCTTTCGCTCAGCCTGGCCGTGATGATTGCGGACGCGCGGACCGGGGCGACGATGTTCGCCCGGGTCAAGGTGCCACCGCTGCTGCCCAGGTTCCTCGCCCTGCCGCAGCGCCGGTTCGTGCCGCTCGAGGACGTCATCGCCGCCCATCTCACCGAGCTGTTCCCGGGCCTGGACATCTTGGAGAACCACGTGTTCCGGGTGACCCGCACCCGGGACCTGGAGGTGGACGAGGACGTCACAGAGAACCTGATGAAGTCGCTCGAGCGTGAGCTGCAGCGGCGCCGGTTCGAGCCCGTGGTCCGGCTGGAGGTCGAGGACACGATCTCCACCGACGTGCTGGACAGGCTGGTGACCGAGCTGGGGATCGACCAGCGGGCGGTCTATCACCTGCCCGGGCCGCTGGACCTGTCCGGCCTGTCCGTCATCGCCGATCAGGACCTCCGGCAGCTCAAGTACCCGCCGTTTGTCCCGTCGGAGTCGGCGCTGCCGGAGGACACCGACATCTTCACGGTCCTGGGCAGGCAGGACGTGCTGGTCCACCATCCCTACGACTCGTTCACCGCAACGGTGGAGCGGCTGATCGTGGAGTCGGCGGCCGACCCGAGGGTGCTCGCGATCAAACAGACCCTGTACCGGACCAGCGACACCTCCTCGATCGTGGACGCGCTCATCGACGCCGCCGAAGCCGGCAAGCAGGTCGTGGTCGTCGTGGAGCTCAAGGCCCGGTTCGACGAGCGCGCCAACATCACCTGGGCGCGCAAGCTGGAGGAAGCCGGCTGCCACGTGGTGTACGGGATCGTGGGCCTGAAGACCCACTGCAAGATGGCCCTGGTGGTGCGGGAGGAACCGGACGGCTCGCTGCGCCGTTACTGCCACATCGGCACCGGGAACTACAATCCGGCGACCGCCCGGCTGTACGAGGACTTCGGCCTGCTCACCGCCGAGCGCACGGTCGGGGAGGACGCAACCGACCTGTTCAACCACCTCACCGGGTTCAGCCGCATGAGTTCCTACCGGCGGTTGCTCGTTGCCCCCGAAGGGCTGCGCGCGGGCCTGCTGGAACGCATCGAACGGCAGGCCGCCAGGCAGGCCAGGGGCGAGCCAGCCCGCATCCAGATCAAGTGCAACTCGATCGTCGACGAGGCAGTTATCGACGCGCTCTACCGGGCCTCGACGGCGGGCGTGCCCGTGGACCTGTGGGTGCGCGGCATCTGCGCGCTACGGCCCGGCTTGCCGGGGCTATCCGAGACCATCCGTGTCCGCAGCATCCTCGGCCGCTTCCTGGAACATTCGCGGATCTATGCGTTCGGCGACGGCAGGGGCGACGACAGCGAGGTCTGGATCGGTTCCGCGGACCTGATGCACCGCAACCTCGACCGCCGGGTGGAGGCGCTGGTCCGGGTGGTGAACCCGGCGCAGCAGGCCGAACTGCGCAACCTCATCAGCCTCGCCATGGACGAGGGCACTTCCACCTGGTGGCTGGCCGACGACGGCACCTGGACCAGGCACCACCTGGACGCGGCCGGGAAACCGCTCCGTGACCTGCAGCAGTATCTGATCGACAGGCTGCGCGGCCGGGCGGCCGATGACTGAACCCGGGGAACCTGACGGGGAGATCCGGGCCGCCGGTGCGGTCGTGTGGCGGAACGGGCCGCAGGGCATCGAGACCGCGCTCGTCCACCGGCCCCGCTACGACGACTGGAGCCTGCCCAAGGGCAAGGCCATGCCAGGCGAGCACGTGCTGCTGACCGCGGTGCGGGAGGTCGCCGAGGAGGCCGGGGTACGGGTGGCCCTCGGGCGGCGCCTGGCCACCACGCACTACTTCGCCGAGGGGCGGCCCAAGCGGGTGGACTACTGGGCGGGCCGCCCGGTCTCCCCGGACGCGTTCTCCCCGGGGACCGAGGTGGACGCCCTCCGCTGGCTGCCCCTGGTGGCCGCGGCCGGCCAGCTGAGCTACGCCCGCGACGTCACCGTCCTGGACGGCTTCGCCGCGGGGCCGGCCGATACCACCCCGGTGATCCTGCTCAGGCACGCCGACGCGATCAGCAGGAAGACCTGGCGGAGGGCCGGCCATGACGACGACCTGACCCGCCCGCTGTCCGCCAAGGGCCAGGCGGACGCCCATGCCCTCGGCCAGATCCTCGGCTGCTTCGCGCCCGGCCGGGTGCTCAGTTCGGAGGCGCAGCGGTGCGTGGCGACCGTGCGCCCGTACGCGGCGCTGCGGGGTGCCGTGGTGGAGACCGATCCCGAGCTGACCATCGGCGGCACGACCGCGGAGCCCACCGGGCCATGCTGGACGGCGACCGAGGCCGCGAGGGAGCGGGTGGCCGCGCTGGTCGCCGGCGCCGAGCCGGTCGTCATCTGCGCGCACCGGCAGAACATCCCGTGGCTGCTAGCCCAGGCCAGCGCCGCCCTGGGCGCGCCGGTGCCGAACGGGCCTGCGCTGCGCAAGGGAGCGTTCTGGGTGTTGCAGGCCAGCGGAGGCCGACTGGTCACGGCCGAGCAGCACCTGCCCAGCTCGGCGGACAGGCCTGCGCCGGGTCCCAGTCCAGGGTCGCCGGGAGCGCCCCCTCGAAGATCAGCAACCACTGCTTGATCTCGGGTCCGGCGCCGCCGCTGTAGCCGCCGAGCCCGCCGCCTGCGACGACGCGGTGGCACGGGACGATCACCGCGCACGGGTTCGACGCCATGATCTGGCCCACCACCCGGGCCGGGGGCAGCTGCCCGCCGTCGGTCAGCCCGGCCCGGCCGGCCAGCCCGCCGTAGGTTATCGTCTCCCCGTATCCCACCGAGTCGTGGAGCACCGAAAGCACCGCCCGCCGGGCGCCCGAGGTGGCCGACAGGTCCACCGGCACGCTGAACGACTTCCGCTCGCGCCCGAAGTACTCCTCCAGCTCCGTCAGCGCGGCGCGGAGGAAGACCGCCGCCTCGGGGGGCGGCGGATCGGGGGGTTCCGGGGGCCCGCTGGTGGGGGGTGGCGCCGCGGCGGCCCCGGCCGCCGCATCGGGGGGTTCCGGGCCGTGGGGTCCGGGGGCTTGCCCCCGGGGAGGAGGGTCGTCCCCCCGGGCCAGCACTGCGGGCCGCGGCGAAGCCGCCGGACGGCGGCGAGCAGCGTAGGCCACCTCGACCACGCCAGCCGCGCTGCAAGCCACCGAGAGCCTGCCCACAGGCGTGTCCAGGCTGCCCCGAGCGAGTTCCGTCACGGCTCCAGTCTGCCGCGAACATCGGACGTTTCCAGGCCGTCTGGCGGTTAGATCTCGCCCTTCTCCTCCAGCCGGGCCAGAGCCTTGCTGATCGGCAGCGCGGTCAGGTCGACCTGCCACGGCCGCGCTCCGTGGGCGGCCAGGTCGGCGGCCACCGTCCGCGGGTCCTGCGGCTCGGGGGGCTGCCAGGCGAGCCTGCGGACCACGTCCGGCGGCAGGAGGTTCTCGGCGGGCACGGTGTGCTCGTCGGCCAGCGCCGCCACCACCGTCCGCACCGCGGCGAGCCGCCGCGCCGCCGCCGGGTCCCGCTCCCGCCAGCGGTGCGTGGGCGGGGGGCCTTCCGGGGGCGGCATGGCGGGGCCGGGCAGGTTCTGGTCGGGCTGGCCGCGCACCCGCTGGACTGCCCGCAGCCACGCAGCGGCGTGCCTGCGCGCGCCCCGGCCCTGGAATCCCGGCAGCTGGGTGAGGTCGGCCTGGGAGCCCGGCAGCGACCGCGCGGCCGCCACGATCGCCGTGTCGGGTAGAACACGGCCCGGTGACAGGTCGCGCCGCCGGGCGATCTTGTCCCGTTCCTCCCAGAGTTCCCGGACGATGGCCAGCCCCCGGCGGGAGTGCACCCGGTGGATGCCCGATGTCCGCCGCCACGGGTCGGGGCGCGGGCCCGTCGGCTTGGCGGCCAGCACTGCGGCGAACTCCTGCCGCGCCCACTCGGTTTTGCCCTCCGCCGCCAGCCTGGCCGCCAGGTCGTCCCGCAGCTCCACCAGCAGTTCGACGTCCAGCGCCGCGTAGCGGAGCAGCTCGGCCGGGAGCGGGCGAACCGACCAGTCGGCCGCCGCGTGGCCCTTTTCCAGCGCCCAGCCGAGCACCGACTCCACCAGCGCGCCCAGGCCGACCCGGGGGAAGCCGAGCAGCCGGCCGGCCAGCTCCGTGTCGAACAGCGCCCGCGGCCGGAAGCCGAGCTCGGCCAGGCAGGGCAGGTCCTGGGAGGCGGCGTGCAGCACCACCTCCGTGTCCGCGAGTGCGGCGTCCAGGCCGGACAGGTCCGGGCAGGCGATCGGGTCGATGAGGATGGTGCCAGCGCCGCGGCGTCGCAGCTGGACCAGGAAGGCGCGGTGCCCGTACCGGAAGCCCGACGCGCGCTCCGCGTCTACGGCGACCGGTCCCTCGCCCCTGGCCAGCCCGTCCACAGCCTTGTCGAGTTCGCCGGCCGAGGCCACCAGGACCGGCGGGCCGTCCCGGGGATCGAGCAACGGGACGGGCCGGGAGACCTCGACGTCGGGCGGCGCCGGATCGGCCGTGCCCGCGGCACCGGACGACGTGGCAGGGTTGCCGATCGGCCTGGTGCCTTCCGTCATGAGCTGCGCCGCCGCGCGGCCGGGCGGAGCGCGCTGACCCCCGCGGCCAGCGGCGGCAGTCCCGCCGCGGCGCACAATGTCCCGCACCAGGCGGCCAGGTGCCCGGCCAGCCCGTCCGGCGCGCCTTCGTCCTCGGGAGGTCCCCCGGCCGCGTCGGTGACCGGCGACCAGGAGGCCCGGAGCTCGAACCCCGTCGCGGGCGGCTCCTCGCGCTTGGTACCGAAACCCTCCGTCACCACGCGGGTCACCGTGCCGCTCGGCTCGGCGTAGCCGGCCGTCCTGGCGTCAAGGGCCTCGGTCAGCCACGACCAGGCGACCTCGCCCACCATCGGGTCCTCGGCGATCTCCGGTTCGAGCTCGGCCCGGATGTAGACAATGACCCGCAGCGGGCCGGCCCAGCCACGCTGGCCGGCCGGGTCGTAAAGCAGCACGAACCTGCCGGAGGCGACCTCGGCGCCGTCGAGCCGGACGGCGGCCCCGACGGCGGTCGCGAAGGGCGCGAGCGTTCGTGGCGCCGGCACCTCCTCGAAGGAGAGTTCCGGCCGGATCTGCCGCAGGAGGTCCTGGCACGAACGCAGGTCCGCAACCGCGGCGGTGAACGTCGCGGATGCCTCCTCGCTCGGCACCGTTACCCCGCCGACCTGCCTCATAGTCCGAGGGTACGCCGTGACTGCCCGCGCCTCATGCCACCCGGCCGGCCACGGCCGGCTCATCAGCGAGCGGCGGGCAGGCGGCCAGCAGAGCGAAACCGCACTCGGTGCACGACCATTCCGGGCAAAGACCACCGGGGGAGTCCGGGCAACTGCCTGGCGCCTCGTGCCGCTGCTCGAACAGCCGCTCGCCTCCGCAGTCCGCACACGGGTGGAACATCGGGCTCATGCTTGACCTCCTCCACCGGTGGGCCACTTTCAGCGATGGTGGCATGCGGCGCCGCCCAGGTGCGGGACCTCGGGCGGCGTGTCCTGTGAGAGGATCACCTGCGTGACGCCCCCGCCGCAGGAATCGCCTTTCCTGCGGGCGTGCCGCCGCGAGCCGGTGCCGCACACGCCGGTGTGGTTCATGCGACAGGCAGGCCGGTCGCTGCCGGAGTACCGCGCCACCAGGGACCGGATGACCATGCTGGCGGCGTGCACCAAGGCCGATGTCATCACCGAGCTCACGCTGCAGCCGCTGCGCCGGTTCGCGGTGGATGCGGCGATCCTGTTCAGCGACATCGTGGTCCCGCTCCGGGCGGTGGGCGTGGACATCGACATCAAGCCGGGAATAGGGCCGGTCACCGGCCAGCCGTTCCGCAGCGAGGCTGACCTTGCCCGGCTGCGTGACCTCGACCCCGGCGACGTGCCCTACGTCACCGAGGCCGTCACCAGCCTGGTACGGGAACTGGGCGCCACCCCGCTGATCGGGTTCGCCGGCGCGCCGTTCACGCTCGCGTCGTACCTGATCGAGGGCGGCCCGTCGAAGAATCACGAGCGTACAAGGGCTCTCATGTACGGCGACCCGGACCTGTGGCACGGGCTGCTCGGCAGGCTCGCCGACATCAGCGCTGCGTTCCTGCGCGTCCAGGTCAGCGCGGGAGCCGCCGCCGTGCAGCTGTTCGACTCATGGGCCGGGGCGATCGGCCCCGAGGACTACCGGACGGCTGTGCTGCCGCACAGCAGGCGGGTCTTCAAGGCGCTGGCCGGCGCCGGCGTGCCCCGGATCCACTTCGGCGTCGGAACCGGGGAACTCCTGCGCCTGATGGGGGAGGCGGGCGCCGACGTCGTCGGTGTGGACTGGCGGGTCGGCCTGGACGAGGCGGCCCGGCGGGTGGACGCGGGCCGGGCCCTGCAGGGCAATCTCGACCCAGCCGTCCTGCTGGCGCCGTGGCCGGTCATCGAGCGGCGGGTCAAGCGCGTTCTCGCCCAGGGCCGCGTGGCCGAGGGGCACGTGTTCAACTTGGGCCACGGCGTGTTGCCGGAGACCGACCCCGACGTCCTGGCCCGCGTCACCGACCTGGTTCACCAGGAGTCGGCCCGGCCGCCCTGATTGGTGCCCCGCGGCTCACTGTGCCGGGCTTGCCCCCGCCCGGCGCCGCGCCAGCCGGCGCCGGGCGGCGTAGGCGACAGCAGCCACCACGGCCAGGATCACCGCGAACGGCAGCGCGGCCCCCGTCACGGTGAGCAGCGCTGCGACGGTCCTGCGCAGCGCGTGCCAGCCCGCGGTCAGGCCGCCCAGGAACCCTCCCGCGGCCTTGTGGTGACGGTGACGGTGGGCCGGTGGCGGGCCCAGGATCGTCATGGAGATGGTCGCGTACGTGGTCTCCCCGGCGAGCGCCCGCTGCTGGGACTGGAGCGCCTCCAGGTTCGCTTCCTGGTAGTTGATCTGGTCCTGGACGGTGAGCAGGCCGTTGACCGTGCCGGCGCGGGTCAGCAGCTTGCGGAGCTGGACGATCGCCGCCTGGGCCGAGGCGACCCGGCTGTTCACGTCCGCCACGGTCTGGGTGACGTCCTGGGTTCGCTGCGTCTCGGTCAGCTTCGTGCCCAGGCCGCTCAGGGCGGCGAAGGTGCCCGGGTACGCGCTGACCGGGATCTTGAACTGGATGCTTACCAAGGCCTGGGTGGTCCCCGTCCGTCCACGGGTCAGCGAGCTGTGCTCCGCGGACACGTAGCCGCCCGCGGATTCCGCCAGACGCGTCGCGCGCGAGACCGCCGTTTCGGCGTTCGCGGCCCGGATCGTGAGGGTGGCCGTGTAGATGATCGACTGGCTGGGAGGGACCAGGGCAGTGAGCCTGAGGCTATTCCGTGACGACCTGCCTCCCACGCTCAGCGCGCTTTTTGCGGCTGACGCCGGGACCGGGGCCGCCTGCGCCGGCACCCCCGCCGCGGCGTGGACGGCGCCACCGGCACCGCTTGTGGAGGGCGTCGACTCGCTGCTCGCCGAGCAGCCCGCGGCCAGCAGGCAGGCACCGGCGGCGAGAAAACCCGCCCAGGCCACGGGCCTACGGCGGGCCGGGAGAATGGTGCTGAGGGGGGCAAGCGCTGTCATGCCGATGGGACGGCGCCGCTAGGGGTCCGGTTCCGCCCACTTGGTCACAACTTGGCATCGCTATTACCCAGGTCGCGGAGCATGCAGACCCGGGCGGAGAGGTTCCCGCCCTCGGCCGCCTTGCGCGCCGCCAGCCCGGGGCTCACCTCCGCCTCGGCAAGCTCACGAAAGCCAAGGCGCTCGTAGTACGGCGCGTTCCAGGGCACCCCGCGGAACGTGATGAGGGTCATCCCGGTCAGGTCCTGCCCCTCGGCCCAGGCGGCCACGTAGTCCAGGAGCATGGCGCCGATCCGCTGACCCGCGTGTGCCGGGTGGACGCTGACCTGCTCGATGTGTACGCACCCGTCGACCACGTCGGCCACCACGAAGCCGACCGGCTCGTCGTACTCGTCCACAGCCACCCAGGCGCGGCCCGCGCGCCGGTAGCCGGACAGGGACTCGGCGGGGAGCGGCGGGCTGTCCGCGACCGCTGGCATGCCGATATCGCGGAACGCGTTGCCGGCCGCGAGCTGTATCGCCTGGAGCCGGCCGACGTCTTCGGGCCTCGCCTGCCGCACTGACACCACACCAGGTTCGGAGGCCATGGCACAGAAGTATGGCAGGAACTACCCAAACCGCATCAAGACTCATTGGCTTCTGGGGCGCCGGGGACGGCACAGGCCGCAGGCCAGCGCGCGCCGGTTCATTTGATGGCACCGGCGCCGGGCGCCGGGGACGGCACAGGCCGCACCCCAGCACGCGCGCCGGCTCATCTGATGGCACCGGCGCGGGGCGCCGGGACCGCACAGGCCGCACCCAGCGCGCACGGGCTTATTTGTGAGCCCCGAGCGCCGGTCGCCGGGGACCGCACCTCAGCCCACGCGGGCTCAGTTGAGGGCGCCGGCGCCTAGGGTTGTCTTATGGAGTCGCTAATCCGGGCGGCCGGGTGAGTGAGCCGGAAGTCGTCATCGTCGGCGGCGGCATCGCCGGGCTCGCCGCCGCTTTCTTTCTGCGCGGCACGCCGTGCCGGATCACCGTCCTGGACGGGGCGCCGCGGCTCGGCGGCAAGCTCGCGGTCTCCGACGTCGCCGGGGTCGCCGTGGACGAGGGCGCGGAGGCGCTGCTCACCCGCCGTCCCGAGGGCACCGGCCTGATTGGCGCGGTGGGCCTGTCGGCCCAGCTGGTCTGGCCGGGCACGACCGCGGCGTGGATCTGGAGCAGGGGCGAGATGCACCCGCTGCCGCGACGGCAGGTCATGGGCGTGCCCGCCGACCTCGACGAGCTGGCCCGGTCCGGGGTGGTGTCGGCTGGCGGCGTGGCCAGGGCGCGGCGGGACCTCGACCTGCCCGCCACCGAGCGGGGCGACGACGTGCCGGTGGCGGAGTACGTGGCCGGCCGGTTCGGCCAGGAGGTCGTGGACCGTCTGGTCGACCCGCTGCTCGGCGGCGTCTACGCCGGGCGGTCGGAGGACCTGTCGTTCGAGGCAACGCTGCCCGCCCTGGCCGGTGAGTCCCGCCTGCACGCCTCGCTGGCCGAAGCGGCGGGCGTGCTGGTCCGCGACGCCCAGGGCACGGGGCCGCCGCCGGCAGGGCGGGGATCCGCGCAGCCGGTTTTCACCACCCTCGCCGGCGGGCTGGGGACGCTGCCCGCGGCGGTTGCCGCCGCCTCGGGCGCCACCGTGCGCACCTCGGCGACGGTCCGCGGGCTCTCCCGCACGGCCACGGGGTGGCGGCTGACAGTGGGCTCCGCGCACGACCCGGAATACCTGGCGGCGGACGCCGTCGTGCTGGCGGCCCCGGCCGCCCCGTCGGCGCGGCTGTTCGCCGGGGTGCCCGGAGCGTCGGCGGCGGCCGTGGCGCTGCGCGAGATCAGGTACGCGAGCATGGCGATCGTCACCCTGGCGTATCCGGCCGCGGCGTTCCCGTGCCCGCCGGAGGGCAGCGGCTACCTGGTGCCCGCCGTGGACGACCGTCCCGTGAAGGCGGTGACCTTCTCCTCCGTGAAGTGGCCGCATCTCCGGGAAGGCGGTGCTGACCTGGTTATCGTCCGGTGCTCGCTGGGCCGGGTCGGTGAGGAAGCGCTGCTCCAGACCGACGATGCGGATCTCGCCGCGGTGGCCGGGCGGGACCTGGCCGCCGCCACCGGGGTCCGCGGGGCGCCGGCCGCCTCCCGGGTGACCAGGTGGGGCGGAGCGCTGCCGCAGTACACCGTCGGCCACCTCGGCCGCGTTGCCAGCATCCGGGCCGCGGTCGCCCGGCAGCCGGGCCTGGCGGTGTGCGGCGCGGCCTACGACGGAATCGGCATCCCCGCGTGCGTGGCGACCGCGCGGACGGCGGCCAGCCATATCCGGGCGTACCTCGGGCAGCGGGACGCGGTGCCGGCGGCCGGCCACAATGGCGGACAATGGTGAGGACAGCGAGAAGCCGGAGCAGGGACTGATGGCAGGGACTGACGGCGGCGCGGCGGGCCAGCGCCCGCGCGCCCGCGATCTCAACGCGCTGATCCGGTACACCATGTGGTCGGTTTTCCGGGTCAGCGACCGCGCCGCGCTGGACGCGGGCGCCGACCGCAGGGACGGCCTGGCGGTGGAGCTGGAGGAGCTCCTCGACCAGGCGGCGGGCAAGGACGTCCTCACCCGGGGCTGCTACGACGTGCAGGGGCTGCGGGCCGACGCGGACTACATGTTCTGGTGGACCGCCCCCACCTCCGACGACCTGCAAGAGGTGTACGCCCGGTTCCGGCGCACCGGCCTTGGCCGGGCCAGCGAGCCGGTGTGGTCGGTAATGGCGCTGCACCGCCCGGCCGAGTTCAACAAGGGCCACATCCCGGCGTTCCTGGCGGGCGAGGAGCCGCGCGCCTACGTGTGCGTCTACCCGTTCGTCCGGTCCTACGAGTGGTACCTGCTCGATCCGGCCGAGCGCAGGGCCATGCTCGCCGAGCACGGCATGATGGCGCGCGATTACCCCGACGTGCGCGCCAACACCGTGGCGTGCTTTGCGCTGAACGACTACGAGTGGATGCTCTGCTTCGAGGCCGACGAGCTGCACCGGATCGTCGACCTCATGCGCCATCTGCGGGGCGCACGGGCGCGGCTGCACACTCGCGCCGAGACCCCCTTCTATACCGGCCGCCGCAAGCCGCCCCGGGAGCTCATCGCTTCACTTGGCTGACTGGGCGGTGAATTCATCCAGGATCGGCAGCCGTAGCGTCTGCGAACCGGCCAGGAGGATGGCGATGTCATCCGTCACCCGTCCGCCGACATGTCTCAGGTACCGCGCCATCAGGTCATCGAGGGCTTGGTCGAGGTCTTCAGTGTCGAGAACCTCCGCCACGACTTCTCGTAGCGGGAAGAACCGGCCAGCCCGATCCCGACCCTCGAGCAGCCCATCCGTGAACAGCAACAGCCGATCGAGGGGCTGGAGTTCGAACTGGTCGGGCACCAGTGTGCCGACGCGAACGCCAACCGGCGCCGAGGTGTGCGACGGTTCCAGCGTTCGGACCTCTTGCCCTCGGACGTGCAAGGGAGCCGGGTGGCCCACGTTCACGATCCGGAGCTGCCCCGAAGAGGCGATCTCAACGAAGAGCGCGGTGATGAACTCCTCGTCATCGCGCACGAGGCCATGCTCGGTCTCGCGCACGACGCGTGCGACGAGATCAGCCAGATCGGGAGCCGAGTAGACCCAGCGGCGAAAGGCCCGCAGGACGGAACTCGCCGTCTGGACGGCCGCGAGGCCCTTGCCGCGGACGTCGCCGATGACGATGCGGACGCCGTAAGGGGTATCGGCCGTCTCATAGAGGTCGCCGCCGATACCGGCCTCCTCGGTGGCTGACTCGTACCGTGCTGCCAAGGCGACCGGGCCGACGAAAGGCGCGGGCGGCCGGATGACCGCCTCCTGGGCAACCCTGACGATCTCGCGCAGGCGACCGACCACACCATCCCGTTCGGCGATGGCTGCTGCCGTAAACAGACTGGTCAGGGCCACGGTGGCGTTGAAGCACTGCAGCGTCACCATCCGGTTCGCCAGGCTGACCGCCCCGAAGGGGCCGTGGCGGTAGACCACGGCCAGCGTGATGAGCGTCGACGTGAGGAGAGCGGCGGGGGCCGCACCCTGCTGCTGGAAGCGCCAGGCGATCCAGACCAGCGGAAGGAAGACAATGAAAAGTCCCGGGCCCTGGTTGCTGGCAGCCAGCACCACCGTGCCCACCAGCAGGGCGAGCAGTCCAGTGGCCTCAGCCACCCGAAGCCAGCTGAGGGAGGGGCGTGGGCCGCGCAGCGACCAGAGGACCGGTGCCACCAAGACGATGCCCATGGCGTCCCCGGTCCACCACACCAGCCAGCTGGAGCCGAAGTGGCCAGCCGCCACCGCTCCGGACAAGACGAGACTGGCGGTGCCGCCGGAGGCGCTGATAGTCGTGGCCGCGGTGCCGGCGGCCAGCAAGATGAGGGCGTCCCTGGGCCGGGCCAGCTCGGTCCGGAACTGGAGCCGGCGAAGCAGCCACACCGCCACGACGGGAGCGGCCGTGTTGCCCAGGGCAATGCCGGCGGCAGCGAGGGGTGAGGGGCTAATCGGGGCGTTGACGGCGAACGCCGCCAAGGCTACGGCCGGCCACAGGCGGTAGCCCCCCGCCAGGATTGCCGCCACGGCGACGCCGGTGGGCGCCCATAGCGGGGTAACGCTGTGGCCGACGAGGGAGAGCTCGAGGCTGAGCCGGGCTGCTGTGTAGTAGGCGAGGCACACCACACCGAGCTGGAGCGAGCGGCGCTCACGGAACAGGGCCAAGGCGCGTCCGGATCGATTCGCCTGCGACCGGGCCACTTGGTTGCCCTCCCATATGGCCACTCACCGCTAGTTTCGGTGTAGAAGCCCTATATCAGGATAAATCCCTTACATTTCATGACCGCCCAAGCAACCGTCGGCTTGGATGGCCC
>Ga0070698_100001560_pt1 | contig 25438 bp, 20 predicted proteins | sample KBSK1502metaG_FD_65477 | JGI IMG/M metagenome (GOLD analysis project Ga0070698, IMG submission 65477) | Corn, switchgrass and miscanthus rhizosphere microbial communities from Kellogg Biological Station, Michigan, USA - KBS K1-50-2 metaG | ecosystem: Host-associated > Plants > Roots >... | reverse complement strand
CAAAAGAGGGCAATTGGTGGACCTAAGTTCCCACAATGCGAACCCACCCGGCGTATTCGACGGCGAGGCGGTCCCCCTGTCCGACGTGGCCGATACCCGGATCGAGGAGTCTGTCGCGGCTCTTCGGGAGTTCGTCGCCGAGCACGGCTCGCTCCCGACCGCTGAGAGCTGGACAGAGGCCGCAATGCGGCCGTCTGAGAAGACAATCCGGCGCCGATTCGGCAGCTTCCGAGAGGCGATCCAGCGGGCCGCGCTGACCTGATGCCCAGCCGCTGCCCGGCGGCCTCTGCCGCGGTGTCGGGACCGGCGCTTTCGTATTCGAAACAATGGTTCGGGGGCCCGAGATTTGACCCCAGGGCCTCACGGTCCCGAACCGTGTTGATAGCCTGTCCTCGAGTGTCCCGGCGGCTCCGCACATGTCCGCCTGAACTCAAATCGCGCTCGATCGTGTCCGGCCGTGTCCTCCCAGAGCCGCCTGGTGCCGAGAATCAGTGCCCCGGCTGTGCCCCGGCGCGGGGATCAGACGTGATTCATGCAGCCCACTAGGACGACCACGTAGCTCCGCAATCGCATGCTGATTCTGGTCACCGCGACCATTTCGCCGCGGCTCGCTCACGCCCGGGAGCGGGGCGATGCCGACGAAGTTGAAGCCATCGTCCTCGTCTTCGAAGACTGGGAGCGGGACCAAGGCCAGACACGCGATCGGCTGGCCTGCGCGGTTTGTGGCGACGCATGGTTGACGCCCACGGGTAGGGGAACTTCGAGGCCGCATGCCCGTCGAGACGCCGAGAGTTCCAGCTTGGACAGAGTGCGCCAGCTTCGAAAGGACATCCAGACCCTCGAGACCGAACTTGATCGGCAACTCAGCGCCTTAGAGCCGGACGAGGTGATGGGTTCTTAGCGCCTCGCGGTGGGCCCTCACGTTGTGCGCTTTGCACCAGATCCGCGCGGCCGCCCGCGTATCCGGGTCCGGGACATGAACTCAATCACCGTAGCTTTGCGGATGACGTAGGTCTTGCCTTTCAAGACTGCCGGCAATCGTCCGTCAGCGCAGTATCGGCGCACCAGCGCTGTTGATCGCTCAATGAGGCGGGCTACCTCTTGAACAGTGAGTAAGTCGTCGACAGCCTGTGCCGACACACCCCAACCTATGCAGAATTGTAGCTATATCGCTACAATTTCTCCCCGGTGCCCGAGGCGATCGTCGCTAAGAACAGGGAGGCGAAACTAGTCCCTGCTAGAGTCAGGGCTGTCTGGGGTGCGATGGTGTCGCCACCGTTGAACTGCTGTCGGCGACTTTCCGGTCGTTTAGTTGATGCACGCCTCGCGATATAGCCGGTCTGCCAAACAGTCGGTGAAGTTCCCGACGTTCGAAAGACCTCCAGTGACGGAGGTCGTCGTCGGTCTCAGTTTCCGGACCCTGGACAAGCTGACCGTACCCCTGATAGGCGAACTTTGGAACGAGAGGCTAAAAGAGCACTTTCCAACAGTCGAAGAGCACCCAACCTACGAGCCACCCGCCGAACAGTTCGACACGTCGCTTCCCGGGCCAGGTCTCGCTTGGCAGTTTGGCATCTTGCCCAGTCTCCCAAGGCTCTGGTTCTTGAATAACGTTGGTGATGAACTCCTGCAGTTGCAGCGCAACTGGTTCTCGTGCAACTGGAGAAGGGTTTCACCTGACGCCGAATACGGCCGTTGGGAGCCTCGTCGCGCGGCCTTCCAACGATGGCTTAACGTATTTATCGGATTCGTCGAAGACCACAAAATCGGCCCGTTTACTCCTATCCAGGCCGAAGTGACCTATGTGAACCATGTCCGCCCATCCGACCTGTGGACTCGGCATGGCCAATTGCCAAGATTCCTGCGCCTGGCTGGTTCAGCTGCTGGCGATTTCCTGCCGGAGCCGGAACAAATGCAGGTTGCGGCCCAATACGTGATGCGCGACGACGAAGAACCATTGGGGCGACTGCACGTTACGGCCCAGCCTGGGATTCAGGCAGGGACGAATGACCGGATCTACGTCCTTACTCTGACAGCGCGCGGACGACCGGAGTCGGACGGCGTCGACGGCGTCTTCAAGTTCCTGAACAAGGGACGTGAATGGATAGTGAAGGGCTTCGTCGATATGACGACCGACGCAGCGCATCGAGACTGGGGCTTGCATGGCTAGCGCACCAGTCGTAAGGCCCACCCGAAACGTCCTTTCGGACAATGAATGGCGTCCTGCCGGTGGAGCAAGCACTCTCGGCGTCCCCGCGATGCTGTCGTCGCGGAACATCCAGTTGTCAGCTCGAGCATTTTGGCCTCGTTCGTGGTTTTGGATAGACAGAATCACGGACAGGTTGCTCGACCTAATGCACCTGCCTGCTGGATGGGATTCGTACGGAGCCCCTGCCGTCAAGCGTGAGGCAGCGGATCGGACTCTTCAGCTACTGATTAACGTGCTGGACGAATGGTCAGCATTGCCCGATCTCCTCGCCACATCGGATGGAGGAGTCCTGCTTGAGTGGTTCACTCCCGACCAGGAGTTGCGCATCGACGTTTCGGCAAATGGAGTGCCAACGATGTTCTACCGGGGCTCGGGAGGGACGTGGGAAGGCGACCTCGACGAAGGTTCGCCTGACGTCAGAGAACTCATCTTCCGGATAACCGGTTCATAGATAGCGGTTGGGATGGCGGTCGAGCCATACCAATCTCCGTTTATCGATGAAGTCGACGTAATACTTGACGACGAATGGCTGCTCCGGCGTATCTACCCAGGCTTCCTTGACTGGGAACGCTGCGATGCTGACGGCAGGCCCAGGGTTAAGGGTGGGGCGTTTCAAGACTATGGTGAGGAGCAGGCCGAAAACTTGGGTTACGAGGCACCGGCAATGTCGGTGGCCATCCGATGCTTGGTCGACGCGGTCACTAACCCGTCACAGCTGCTCGCTGCCTTCGGGCCGGCCTACGGGCTTGTGGCGATTACGGCCGGCGAGGCTCGCGTTTTAAACCAAGGCGTGATGTGGCGTCCAGTTGAAGGCGAGCCATGGCACGCTGTTGTTTTCGACAAGGCCGTCCGACGCCGAAAGCCCGCCGCCCAAAGTGGTTTGGCCCTCGCAGCAACTCAGCGGTGGGTGATCGTTCCTCCGGATCCGAGGGCCTAGCCTGGCGTTACTGTCAACCCGAATTCGGGCGAGACACCACCTGATTGACACCTTCATGCAGACACTCTCTGACACTCGGTGACGCCCTGCTGCGTCAAAGAGTCGGGCTGGTTTGGCGCTGATCGTGCCATCCGAAACTCTGTCGACGGAGACAAGTTCGGGAGACCCGTGACCAGCGTCTGCTGACCAGTGTCGTCAATCGGATATAGCCAGGAAAGATCAGGAAGAGGATCCGGTGGCAGCCGACCGATTCGCCGGCTCAGTAGCGCATGAAGCCACTATCGAGTCCCCTTGAGCCTGTTGGAGGAGGCGTCCTCATTGAAGGTCGCCGTCGTGGGGCGAATACGATCTAACGCCCGGGTGACCACGCACTCGGACGCCCCACCTGCTTGCCGGTAGGCATTTACCATCGCCTAATGAGAACCGCAGGGATTGACATGTCCTCTCAGAAACGGCGACCGAAAGACTGGCGTGGAGGTAATATGGGCGCAAGGCAGGAACCTGCGAATGAGGTTCGAGGACGTGTCATCAGTGGGTATTCCGTTGAGTTCCGCGGGCGCACGAGCCACAAGCGCGAGGTGACCTATGAACCGGGAAATGCTCGATGTTGTGCCACACGATCCAAGTTGGGGCGAGCACTACGAAGCTGTTAAACGCGAACTTGCTACCGCGCTTTCGCAGTGGCCGCACCAGATCGAGCATATCGGTGGCACGGCGGTGCCTGGCCTATCGGCGCAGGCCGTTATCGACGTCCTCGTCGGCCTACCGATGGACCGGATCGACGATCCTCGTTTGGAGGATGCCATATCCTCTGTCGGGTTTCGCCGCATGAGAGCCGAGTCCGCATTTGAAAGGCGAGTCTTCATTCGGCGAGGCAACCACCGAGACGCTGACGTTCATGTAGTTTCGCTGCAGGGCGAGTTGTGGTATCGGCTACTCGTCTTTCGGGATTTCCTGCGTGCGAACCCACCGGTTGCTACCCAGTTCAGTGAGCTTAAAGGACGCTACGCGGCGCCTCAGGGAAAAGACTTCCGCAAATACCAGGCTGCAAAGAGCCATTTCATCTTGTCGCAAGAGCGAGTTGCCATTCAAAGCCTATTTGCTCGCGATCCCCAAGCCCCCTTACTTGCCCTTAACGGAGAGTTGAGCCAGGCAAGTGGCCATCAAGCCAATGGCAACGGCGGGGGCGGGATGTTTGGCCCTTCTGGGTGTCTTCGAGGTGGCGGGCAGGGTGAGCGGGGAGATGTCGAGAATCCATTTATTGGTGAGGGAGTCGACGTTCAGTATGGTTACGATAACTCTTGGATTGCGACGCCAAGCGACCCGGGAAACAACGTCATAGAAGCATTCGACCCTTCAGGAGGAGGCACCTGGAAACTCATGGCTGTGCCGATCAAGAAGGACTAATCGGCACGGGACCATGCAGGTTGCAGAAGCAGTGAAGCCGCCAACATGAATTCGATGCCGCGCCGCTAACGGGGAGGTCACCCCAAGGCTGGCCGACGTCGTCGAACCAATCTCAAGCCGCTCGCCAAGCTGGCGGCGGGTTTTAAGGCGAACGAAGTTTGGATCTCGGGTGACGGCCAGACCTTCTATGCCATTTCGGATGATGGCAAGGCGCTGCTTGTCACGCATGCGGATGGGACCCGGGGCAGCCGAACTGGCCGCGCCGGGTTCCCGGTCGGTACTGGGAGCTCGACTACCGTATCCACGAGGCGCTGAACATCTCGACGGACGACGCGCGTCGACGCCAGTGGCGATCGACGATGCCGCGGGGCACACCCGGGATTCAATATCTTCGCTTTCTTCACAACTCCGCCGCAAGATCGTCCAGGCCACGGTAACCCTTGGCGGCTAGCTCATTCATGAGGTCAATGGCATCGGAGCGAGCCTGCCTGTTGTCGGCTATCAGGGCGGCGCTGACGGTCTGTCGCAAGTGCTCATTAGTCGTCAGCAAGAAGTAGGCTTCTGCACACGGCGAAGTTCGTCGTCGTCGATCTCGATCGTGACTCTCACCGGTCCGATCGCTCAGCGCCGACCTGGGCTAGACGGCTGAAAACCACTCACCCCGTTTGCCTTGCCGAAACCAGGAAAAGGCACATGCCATGCTGAATGCAGAAGCCAATCAGGCGCCACGCGGCGTCGGCGTGTCGATGAGATCCGCCAGTCTTCGCAACCGGGCCTTTTGCGTAGCAGCGGACCCTATGCTTCGGTAACGCTCCCCAACCTTGCGCAACAGGGAAAAGGGAGGTAGCGAAAGCGGCCCGAGAATCGATTCCAACTCGTCAGTTGTCACAGTCTCGAAGCCTTCTTCTTTGCGGATGTTCCAGTACACGTCGCGGGCCGACACTGGACCTTCAGCCCCTTCAAGCCTGTCAATGACCGCAAGTGCCGCGGCGGCGATACTTGCAATCCGGTTGTGACTGTCGGTCTCATCCGCGACGACCGCCATCCCCTGGTCGAAGTCGTCGCCTTCGAATAAGGCGCGGTATGTATCCAGACCCATCGGTACACGCAGATGTTGGCGACGCCAAGTGATAAGACCGTCTAAATCGATGAGCGTCACGTTGTGTTCACGCGCACGCGATCGGATGCGCGCACCCATGAAGGCCCCCGCCACGACTGCCACGAAGTCCGCTTCGTGCTTCTTACGATGTTCGGTCAGGGTCACCCAGTCGATCGGTAAATCATCCACAGCTTCGTGGGTCGTTGTTTTGCAATCGACGATTACGCGATACCCATCAGGTTGGGCCAGCTCAGCCACCAAGAGAACATCGGTCTTCCCGGAGCCGCCGAGATTCGTAGCCTCGAAACCGAGGTCTCTAAACGCGTCAGCAACGGCCCGCTCGAACTCGACAGGCTTCGCAGTCAACTTCGCTGTGGAACGTAGTTGCGTCTCGAGTTCATCCTCCGGTCTAGTGAGGTCAGTACTTGTTGGAGGCGGGGGCGACAGCATCTGACTGGGTTTTGGGCGAGTAGTCGTCAGATCGGTCGCTTCTATCACGGCGGGCATAGCAGGGCGTGGAGGTTCGAGTTCCAGAGTGTCGAGGAGTGTTCGGCCCGACTCCGTGGCAACGAGCCGGCCATCGGGCTCCACGACAAGTGCTCCCGCCGACTGGAGCCAGCCGCGCCTAATATTCACTTGGGCAATCGTTTCCCAGCCCACCGCATAGTCACGGTTGGCCGAAACCAGGATCTCCTCCGAACGACGCGGCTGAACAACGCAGCCAATCATTTCTCCGATGAATCGAATCCGCTGATGTAGAACCGAGACGACAATCCTTGAATCTCCGGACTCGCGCCATCGTGCTGCCTCTTGGGTCGGCTGGACGATGCCAGAGGAAGATGCCAACAGACCAGCTCCGTCCAGGAAGAGAATGGCAAGTCGCGCGTTACCTGAGGTGATGCGAAACTCCTTGGCAAGCCCAGCCTCGGCCGCCGATGGGTCTGGCTTGTGATCGACCACCCAATCAATGATTGATGCGAGGGTCTTCAGTTGAGCGTCATAACCACCAGGGAGTGGGTATGCGGACTTTCGCCGACGGATTCCTGGGCTGGCTGAACCTCTCGGCTGTTCGATCACCCGGCATCATCCTAGTCGCTGAAGTCGCATTCGGCCCGTAAGGGCGCCTTGTGGCCAGCCGTGCGCCATTCAGCATCGGACTTAGACTGACGACGTGCTTAACCCCCTCCGATAGCAGCCCTGGTCTGGCTAGGGCTCAAAGATATGGAGGTGGCGCTATGATCGGTGACTTTCGTCGTCTGCTCCCGACTCCCTGCCAGGAGTGCATCGTGGACATCGTCGCTTGGCGTGATGAGGACGACGTCCAGGGATGGCCTATGCGTGGATGGGTCAATGTCGGATTGATCTCCAGCCACGACTTCGCCTACTTCCATACTTGGCGCGGCAAGCTCCACAGGATTCGGCTTGCCCTCCGGGCCGAGAGCTATCCATGGCTCGAGTTCTTCAACCGCGAGCAGGCCGAGGAGTTCATCGTCGCCCTCTCCGACGCAATCGACGTTGCGTTTCCCGTTAGGAAGTCGCCGCCCTCCACAGGTTGAGAGTTTGGCTTCGTCGCAGACGCCGCCGACGGTGAGGGCAGGGTAGGCGCCCGCCCTATCCTGATGCCATGAATTCAGCCATCAAGGTGTGGGATGTGGAAGCTCTCATGAACGGTGACCCAACGACCATCTCGCCGGAACGTGCAGCAGCGATTCTTGCGGAACTTGCCCAACACAATTTCGAGGACGCCCAACTGATACCCGGCAAGGGCCGTCTTGGCGTCAACGGCTTGATGGCCGGAGTAAGTCAATCGTCGGTGATACAAGCAGCAACCGTTGCTCTCGAGGCGGTCTTGCCGGAATTTGAAGTCGAATCGGTAACCGCGCTGGAGAAGGTCTAACCACTCCAGCGCCGCCGCCCACGCGAGGCTGACAAGGCTGTCACATCCCGTCCCGGCGAGGGGTTAGACAGCACGACAGCACCCGCGCGCTTTGACAGCATCGCCAACTGTCGTGGCCTCCACCAGCCGGGTCAGACTCGAGGTCCCCAATCGGTTCGACTTCGTAGAGGTAAGACAATCCCTGTTGCGGATCACATCGGTCGGTTCGAGTTCGCCACCGAGATGCCCTTATCAGACCAGAAGATGCAGACCCGGTCTCGGCGATACCAGCCCCGAAGACACAAGGCGATGCATGCAACCACACGATCGTTATCGGACTGTAGTCAGCCGCAAATCTCTTGTACTACCGATACCGAGTAATTGCCGGCGACTCCAGGAACTACGTTGAGGTACGCGGCGATCCCATCGGGGGTGAGTCCCCAGGTCTCACGAAGGCCTACGCTGATCACCCTTAGGTATGCCCGTGACGGATCGCTGAAATGGTGAAAGTTGGCTCAGATCAAGTTACGCGGGTGGAACTTCCGGGCGGTCCGGTCACCCTGGAACCGCTCGATCAGCTCGAAGCCCAAGTGAATCAGTTGAGCGTCGATGCGAAACAGCTACTTCAGAGCGCCGAGGCCCCGACTGCCGCGGCTAGGTTGAAGCTGGAACAGGCAGGTGACGTTCTGATCGCCCACAAGACCGAGTGGGACACCAGTGCGATCGCCGATCAAGTCGTTGAGGCGAACCGGTTCCAGGCCGATGTCGCCCAACTCAACCAGCAGATCCAGGAACTGGCCAGCAGGCCCCGTGTCGGTCTAGGTGGCTTTCTCCACTCGCTGACCGACGGTCACCAGGAGCACCAGCTTGAGGCTCAGCGGACGAAGGTTGTTGGCCAGCTCCAGACGTTGTTGGCCACATTTGCCGAGCAGGCTCCTACCAAGGCCGTGCCGGAAGCGGATGCCTTGCGAGCAGACGCTCGGTTGCTGCTGGCCCAAGCGAAGTCGTTTATCGATGAGCAGCACGCGAAGATCGATGCGGGTAAGGCCCTTGCCAATGAGATCCAGAGGCGACAGGCCGCAATGAAGGCGATGGGATTCGACTCCCTTTACACGGCCGCCTGGCTCCAAACGCATGGCCCGGCGCCAGTAGAGAGCCCGCTTGCACTCAAGCCTAAGGAGCAGGCGTACGTCTCCGTCCCGGCAGTTCTCGCCAGGCTCACAACTCGGACCCGCTACGCAGGCGGTAGTCAGGGGTTCAGCTTCCCTATTGGTCACACGGGCATCCGTTACCGAGTCGGATCCTTCGTTGGTCATCCAATTCAGAGCAGTTCCATCACCGATATCGACGAAGGCACGCTCGTTTTGACTAACATGCGAATTGCCTTCATCGGCAAACTAAAGTCGGTCGTGACTCAGCTGCCAAAACTCGTACACGTCGAGTCATACAACGACGCCCTCGCAGTCTTTCAGGAAGGCCGTGAGAATCCTAACTTCTACAAAATCGGCGCCCCGCAGTACTTCATCCTCTACGTGAACTGGATCCTCGACCATCAGGGCTAACCGGGGTGCAATATCCTCAGGACCATGGGACTGCCGGATATCGCACCAGAACGTCTGACCGTATACCTGCCGCACCCAGAGTCCAGGCTTTGCACCGATCTGGCGCACGGCTCGGCAATCGTCGGGCTTCCGCTCACCAGCGGTCGCGTCCGCATCTATTACGAGGGCAACGTCATCGGCGCGGAGAACCTAAAGCGGTTCCGCGACAGGGCCGTCCAAGCGGCCGGCAGAATGCTCTACCAATATCCCGCCGGCTATCCAACGCGGGCGCGAGAGGATGTAGATGAGCGCGAGGTCGTGGAAATCGGATCCATCGAGGCCGATAGCCACCGAATTCGCATCTCTGCTGGCTCGGCCGACCTGAGCTGGTGGATCGAGCCTTCCGATCTGATCGACCTTGGTTTGATCGAACAGGCAGGCTAACCCCCTTGCGCCGGCTACTATTACGAACGCATGTTCGATCGAGCGCACGCCGTCGCCGGCTCTGCCGCTGCGCCTGGAAGCTCTCAACCATCGACAGCCAGATCTACGCGACCGCAATCCATTCACCTGCGCACTCAGCACCGAAGCAAGCGGACCAGCGAAACGAACTAACCGAGCCGTAGCGCCTGGTCGATGCGGGCAAGCCCGAGTCGCCGGCCGCCTGGCCGCGGTCAAGCGCTGCTCGGCGTATAGAGGATGCCGATAGCAGCGGTAACATGCCTCGCAGGGTGGCTGACTCCGAAATAGACCTTCGCGCAGCCGTAAATGCCATTTCAGACGTAATCCAGAATCGGCCCCGACCGCTGCGAGTATTCGACCAAATCTATATGAAAGCCGGCGATATGGTTCTCCAGAGCGAGATGGTGGCGCGCTGGGCTGACGGACGGCAGCTTGCATTCATCGGAGATGGAGATGCCATCAGTGTGTGCGTCGCCTACTTGCAGCACCGCGGAATCCTCACTTACGGCCCGTCCAAGATCACCGTCTTTGATTTCGATGAACGGATCTGCCTCGCCATTAGCCGATTCGCTGACAAGGAGCGTCTGGAACAACTCAGTGCACAGCTTTACAACTGCCTCGATCCGTTTCCCGGGCCCACCGACTTCAACTGCTTCTACACCAACCCGCCATGGGGCGCCAGCAACGACGGCGAGAGTGTGAAGGTATTTGCTCAACGAGGGATGGAGGCAACCGGACACCGTGGCGATGGCTTGATCGTGCTTGCGGACGACCTGGAATTGGCGTGGCCGAAGCAAGTTCTCGGAAACGTTCAGACGTTTGTGCTCAAGTCGGGATTCTTCGTGGAGAGGATGATGCCTCGGTTGCATTCCTACCACCTCGATGACTCACCCGACCTTCGATCATGCAACCTGCTCATCCGAGCGCTGCCGGATAACGATGCCCCCGGGACGAGTGCTGCCATCACTGATCCGTCTCGCCTGAAGCACTTCTATGGGCGGGACAACAGCCCGCGTGTGAGATATGTTCGGGAGAAGACGCGGCTGGACTATGGGACAGCCCACGAGGACGAGTACTACTTCGATTGGATTGAAACACCAGGATGACGTCAATCATTAGACCCGGCGCCGGCGTCCTGTTTATGAAGGTGGGTACTCACGCCAGCGAGTCGCTCGAAGATATCGTTCGGCGCAAGACAAAGGAGATTGAAGAAGCCGGGTTGGCGCTATGGGGTTACGGCGGTAACACATGCCATCCCGTCAACATGGTTCAGCCCTTCGCCCGCGATTACGAAAGGCGAGGGGGCACGATCTACCTCTGCATGCAACCCATGACTTCGCACCACTTCGCCGTCCCGGACCGGGCAACAGAGTCCTCCACCGATGGCATCACCTGGCACGAGATCCCCAAGTCGATCAATGTCCGTGGATCGCGCTACGCCCTCGCCATACGCGACCTTCACTATGAGAACTTCGACCTACCACTATCGCGGTCACGGGTCGCCATCGGTAATAGCATGGGGCGCCTTGGCAGCCGGTATGTCATGGGCCAGGTCGACAAAGCCTGCCTCGAGATTACCGAAGAAGGAATGAGTGAGGGAGAGGAGGAGGCCGTTGTCGTCCAAATTGGCCTCGTTGCCCAGTTAGTCGAGCCTTACGCAGTATTCGTACGGAACAACGTCGTCAATTCGCCAGCACTCGAGGAGCCACCGCGCGAACAGCATTGATGTAGCTGGCGAGTCCCTCTAGCACGCTGTCGAGTCGGAGTTCGGATTGGCTACAGCCGAAGGCGAACGTGAGTGCTTTGTCGACGGCAAGTTCGGCACAAATTGATGCCCAGATCGCTTCGGGGTTTCCACGTGCCAAGACAACGAGGATTACCTGCTCAAGGCATCGCACCTTGCCGCCGAGCTCCACGAGCCGCGGTTCATCATCTAACAGGCGCTCAATCCCCTCAATCGCTCGCTTGTCGCCGGTGACAAGAAGGGGGATCGCGCGTTCCAGCACAATCGCGCAAAGCTGGCTCTCCCCTGCGTCGAGCGCAAGTCCGCGAATTTGGGCTGCGACCTCAAACTCCGCTGCAAGTCGTTGCTCGGTATCAGTCGGGTCCAGCACAATGCTGTTAACAAGGAACTGACCAAGGTTCTCTAGCGCAGAGTTGGCATCCTTCGCCAGGTTGGCTCGTGTTATCCGGCTCGCGACAACGAAGCGCGCGGTTCCAAGCACGCCGATCCGCTTTGATTCGGGATTGAGTGACTCGAGGATCTCGGACAACAAGCCGTAACACGCGCCCTTGTAAAGGACGTCGTTGTCCATTACGGCAATCACAACGCTCCTGGCCCGAGGACGGCCTCCACGTAGTCAACCGAATCGCCAGGGAGTTGCTCGAAGGCGAGCTGCTGTCTCGCGACACCGTTCACTTCGCTCCAGACAGGTTTTGCGGAGGTATAGATGTTCTTCATGGCGGCGTTGGCGGTCTTCCACCGCTTCGTGGAGTACCCGTAGAGCAATGCAATGGTGCCTGGCTCGATTCTCAAGTCCGCCGCGGAGCTGACCGCCACGCGCGCGAGTTCTGATGCGATCGAGTGGCCGGTCGCTGGAACGACCCGTGGCTGGGGCTCCCCCGTCAGCACCTCTAGAGCAAATCGGTCGGCTGCGCCTTCTTCTGGATCGTCTCCGGCCAGGCTCGGTGTTACGTCTTCGAAATCAACGACGACCACATCGCCTGTCAGATGAGACAGTGCAACATGGCCCAGTTCGTGGGCGAGATAGAACGCAATGGGGGCCGGATACATAGAGTCTTTGGCTAGGAGAACTGCGTAGCGGTCGCCTATACGGACGGTCATTGCCGCCATTCGCTTCTGTGGCCAAGGAAACACCGTCAGGTGGATCACCGGGATGCCTAGAGACCACGAGAGTGAGAGGAGATCCGAGAGTCGCACATATGGTGCTGGTTGGCGAAGGATGAGCTCGCGGAGGCCGCTCCCCGACATCTCGGGCAACGGACCTTGCTCTGGTGTTGCTTGGACTAGCATGGCGCCGAGCGCTCTTCCGAACGACGCGATTGCGTCCCGTTCGAGCTCATCCTCGGTCGAGAGATGTTTGAAGCGCGCCTGGCCGCGCCAGACAAAGCTCGGTTCTTGGTTATCGGCAAGCAGGGATCGTGGGTCGAGGCCTAGATTGCGCGCAAGCGAGAACCGTAGATCGGCCCGTGCGGATATTGAGCCCTCCGCCTCTTCGCTCCACCATCGAGGCCATGCCGCCTCAATCGCCGAGCTACTAAAACCGAAGCCCTTGAGGCGGAGCCTGAGGCGTTCAGCGTTCTCGGTTGTCAAGGCGATTTACCTCCGTCCGGTGGACTCGGCCGCAGGCTCTCAGTCGCCTCGATGATCCGTGCAAGCGCGGCGGCATGGGCTTCTGATCCATCCCATACCCGCCGGAACGCTCTCGACACGGGCTGGGGCATTGCGGCCTTCGCCTGCTCTTGCATATAACTGAATAGCTTTCTCCTTGCCGCACCCTGTCGGACCGACCGCCCAGCGATCGCACGAGACACGGTGGATTGACTGACCAAAGCTCGTTTCGCTAGCTCCACCTGGTTGATCCCCTCAACCTCCAGGAACTCGCGGACTAGCGAACCGATGTTCGATCTCTGCATGATACTGCATAATTTTCCCATGTGGGCGATGCCCCGCCTTCCTGAACTCTTCTGTTGGACCCGCTTTGGTACCGAAGCTGGGCAGCTCGTGGCGGAGATCCTCGACCGCAAGGAAAGAGAGCGGCAGGCCAACCAGGGCGTATTCCTGTGGGGAATTGGCAACGCCGTCGGCTCGGGGATCACTGAGCTCGTACGTTGCTGTTCTGAGCCGGAAGTTCTTTTCAGTCCGATCAAGAGCCCACCGAGAGCCTTCGACGTGATACCCGAGTCTGTCGTCGCATGGACAATTGGCGAGACCTTGGATGGGGACGTTTACCCCTTGCCCGACGGCTCATTGGTGACGAGCCGCCTCTCCGCCGGTTCTGCAAGGACCTCGCACTACGCTCTCGTGTGCTTCAGCATGCAGCCTATCGAACTGAGCGTGGGCGGTCCGATGTTGGCCTTCGACGGCCTGCGTAACCTCCTCAGCGGGAGGCGGCTTGGTGCGTCACAGGTTACGGCGGTCGTCACAAGAGAGATCGCTTCTCCCCAGACCAAAGCAAAATACGCAGTCGCATTCCGGGCCCACCTTGTCTATCCGTACTTCATTCGCCTGCGTGGCCCCGTGCCAGTCCGACATGAGTCGCTGTCCAGTGCGTTCACTCTCCATCCTTCTCAAGTGTCGTTGGCGAAGGAAGTTCAAGTTCGGCAAACCCTTCGCGTGCCTCGCTCATCTGTGTCTTGCTGAGCCCGTTCGGAGGCTCGATGCTGACCTCGACATGTACCCGGACGCCTTCCATCAGCGCAAATCTCGTCAGCACCTTCGTATAAAACGACGCCCATTTCCGCAGGGGCAAATCACCCGTCCACGTCAGACCGCGCGTTGTTGTCACGACCGGAATCGACCCCGCACCGGGCTTCTGGCCCGCGGCTTCGCCCTCGGCGGCGGCTACCGGCATTTCGGCCTGTGCCGGCAACGGTAAGCCGGCCTTCGCTGCCGCTGCCTCTTCTCGGTTGATCAGTACCAAGTCGCGGCTGAAGTCAACGTCCAACTCCGTAATGGGCTCGTCGAAGCGGACTCTCGAAAGTGCGCCCGATTCATCGGTGCGTGCGAGACCGAAAACACCCGACGTAACGCCGCGTGCAATCGTGGTCCGGAGCGCATCCACATTGGTAAGACGTGGCAACTTTGGCGAGGAGAAAAAGGCATCGCGCAGCGCGTGAAGTGGCCACCGCGGGAGGGCTGGAGGCCAGTTGCGAGCGAGAAAATCCGGCGAGACTGCGTCCACGAGAAGGTCCTGTTGCCGGAGCCGAGCCTCGATCAGTCCTGGCAACGTCTCGCTGGCGCTGCTGTGGAGAAGCCCGAGATCCAGTTCTACAACATCGCCGTCGGGAGCCAAGTAGAGCACCGTGTGGTACGTCTGCCAGACCGCCTCGGTGAGATCGCGACGAGCTTTGTTGAGCTGATCAGCAACCTGCTTCCGCTGAAGATCGTCAGCAGACAAATCTCTACTCTCGTCGTTCAGCGTTTCCCAAGCCAGAACCTTGCGAGCCGCCTCATGAAGGCGAGCTCCCGACTCGGGCACGGCAAAGAACAACGCACTCTTGTAGGCACGAGAGGAGCTTCCGGAATCAGACAAGAGGCTGTTAATCAATTCGAGTGTTCGTTCTCTCTCGCCCACCGCGAGGCCGAGGCCAGGCGCGAGGACGACAAGTGCGAGTGCGGGAGCATTGGGTACGTCTCCGGAGCGCTCCGGAAAAAAGCGGCGTTCCAGGCGACCACCGCTTTTGAACACGGACTGCACTTGCTCGCGCACCCGGGCTTCGACTTGCGGAACCTCCAGACCCGAGCGGATGTCGGCCAGCCGCTTATTTAGATTCTGGCGAAGAGAAAAGTGGTATCGGGCACCTTCAGCAATCAGGTAGTAGCAACTCTCCATAAGCCCACTCAGTGCAGTCTCAAGGTGACCTAGCTCAAGATCCGGCGCCCCTAGGTCGAGACGCACTTCCGGTAGGGATGCCTCCACCTTCACTTGGCCTCCACTCGATTCGAAGAAGACGGCGGAAGCGACTGCCTGGTGGATGCGGCTGGCCTGAAGAGCCGGTGAGGCGTTGCGATCGAGCTGGACTGCGTGCGCTTGAGGACCGGCGATGTCCGCCAGGATCGGTGCCTCGAGCCGTCCCTCTCCAAGCTGCTCGAGGACGGCAGCTCTGAAATGCGCATCGTCCAGAGGCGCCATGCCCAGCGTAATGAGTGGTTCGCGACGACCGCCCTTGTAGGCTGCGAGAAAACTCTGCGATACCCAAAGAGCCAACATCCGAAGAACACCACGGGTTCGCTGGAAAGTCGGTAGCGTTTGCCACTTGCGCTCGAACACCGAAAGCACGGTCGGGTGGAACGGATACGATGCCTCAAACGCCTCGATTGCGCGATCTGGGGAAAACCACTGCGGCAGAAGTTCTCGGTTCGCGTCTATCGCTTTTGCGTAGGCTCTGACCACCGCCCGGCGATCCGAGTCAGAGCCGAGACTCTCAAAAAGCCGGCGACGGATAATCTCGGCGGTTTCCATTCCTTCAGAAAGGATGTACGGCCGGTCTACGCGAGACGAAAGCTTCTGAAGGCGCGAGTGGTCGGCCTCATCTTCGGGCGACATTTCCATTTCCGACCGTGGGAGCGCCATCACCAGGACGAGTCCAGTTCGGCCGGCCGCCTCCTCGCTCAGCGTCTGGACAAAAGCCATGAACTGGGAAGCCAAGGTCGATTCCTTCGCTTTGGTATCACCAGCCTTTATGGCCCGCGCTGCATTTAGGAAGTTCAGGACTTCGTCCATCAGGATGAGCACGGGCGTGTCCGATGGAAGGATGCGGCGGAGCACGTCGCCGCCCGGACGCACCCGCATCCGATCGTGCTCTGCGACGATATCAAATGCCGCTTTGCCGCCAAGTTGCCAGGCTAAGTCGCCCCATGGGGTCATCCGGGTCGGCTCGCCAGCGCGGGTCTGGCCTGAAACGGGGTCAAACTCTGTTCCCACGAACGTCGCCACGATCGCCTTCGGCACCTCGGCAACCCCAGCAGCCTTGAGCAGGCCATCGACTCCAAGCCATCCGGCCGCCTCCGGGCCGGCACGGAACAAGTGGTAGAGGAGAGTGAGAGCGTGCGTTTTGCCACCGCCGAACGGTGTCGTCAGGTTGATCACGGGTGAGGCGTTGACGGTCTGGCCCGCGAGTCTGCGAATCACCTCGACCGCCACATCACCAAGACCGCGCGTTATATAAGTCCGCTCGAAGAATCGCCGGGGGTCAACGTAGTCGGTAGGCGCCGTGCCACGTACCACTTGGTGGAGGTGTATAGCGAACTCTGAAGCATCGAGTGGTTTGCCTTCGCGGAGGTCCTTGCGAGGCGTCACCACTTGATGCCACGGCTTCACGGGGCTCCCTCCGCGTGAGGTGACCCGATCGATTCGGCGCCGCCGAGTCCGCCTCGAACATTGGCTTCAGTCGATACCCTCGTGCCCCTATTCGCTATACCTGTCATAGGTTCAGCATCCGTTTCCGGGCGAGTACACCATCCACCCAACGCTTTTCGGGGCTGGCGGCCGGATAGAGCTTCGAAAGCGCGTCCGCCAAGCGCCAAAACCGTGCGTCCTCGCCGGCGCCAGCCTCCACCAGCAGTCGACGCAGGTCATCGCTGCGATCCTCCCCGAACAGCAACATGGCCTGCTGTACGCGATCAAGTGTGGTGATTCCCAAGCTGACGACTCCAGGGTTGATGACTGCCACTTGCTCGTCAAACAGAGATGTCTGAGGACTATCGCGCCTGTCAGGAAGGTGGGGCGCTCCGTCGGGACCAAGTAGGTAGCTGCGCCTATCCGACAGTGGCACCATTCGTGCAATCTCGCCCTTCACTTGGAATGCTGCACCCGGCCGATTACCGAGTTCAGCAAGATCCGCTCCAAGAGGTTGAGCTAATTTTCGTGCCGTATCGTACGGAAGTACAAAGCCCGCGATCTTAGCCTTGGGCGTGGCTTCCTCGTCTTCTTCGGCCTCCTCCTCAGCCTCGCCTCCGCCGGATTCGAAGTCTTCAAGATGGTCTCCATTCGAAAGCTCGTTTCTGTTAGCGGTCTGCTTTCCGGCCCCTACGGTCCACAACCAAACTGCGGCAAGTCGGCCGTCAGCCTCGAAACCCGTGGCTTCTGCCCCCTCGAAAATCGTTCGCAGCGCAGCACGCGCGACGGCTGCCCACACGTGGCTAAGGAAATCGTCGCCGGTACTTGACCGACCGCCAAGTGGCACACGGTCACCGGCGGCGGTTTCTACCCGATCAAAACGGCTGTAAAGCTCGATGGCAGGTCCCAAGCAAGCGAAGATTGCGTCAGCTCCTACGACTCCCTCAGAGGACAGACGCTCCATCCACGCATCGACGCGTGGTTGAAGTTCACGCAGGATTGCGCTCCAATCGCCAGTGCCTGCGTGCAGCGAGCGCGGACGACATACTAGGTGGACCGACGAGGCTAGAGCTGCCGATTTCTGAGCGCGCAGCCGGCCTGGGCGTTCAGTGTCAATCGGCCAAGATCCAGTTACAGTCCACCCCGCGCCGACCAAGGCCTGGAGCATAGCTTCCCACCCCTCGGTTGATTTGTGAGCAAATACGATGACGGCAATTCCGTCATCAGTTAGCGTGCGTCGGGCTTCACTAAAAGCCTCCGCCATCTTCGCTTCAAAAAAGGGCTTGAGCTTCTTATCCTTCCCGGGAGCCACTGCCTTGTTGACGACTATCTCGTCGTCCTTCGGCGTTAACTCACTTGCCAGCAAGTCTGGGTGTACCTCAGCCAGTGACCGCTTTAGCCACACGTAAAAGAAATCGGAAAGGTCTGCGTAAGGAACTGCGTCGTAATAGGGCGGGTCAGTGATCAAAGCGCTGATTGACTGATCTGGCAGTGGGAGCGAGGTCGCGCTCGCCATCTGCACAGTCGCTGGCCGCACAACAGGGAGCTGATTTATGACCTGGTCAACCACCTCAACACATGTGGCCCAATTCGCGGCCTCGCTATTGAAGGGATTCGTCTCCATGAAATCCCACACCATCGGCACGGCCTGGCGTCCGAACACGTGAACCAAGCCTCGGCCACCCACCGAATTGAGGACGCAAAGAGACGCATTAAAATCCGCCATTCGATCGACCGCTAGTGCAAGGCAAGTGCTAATGGCGTCAGCCAGTCCGCGATCCCCGACTTCTGCAGCAATTGGGTCCCGATTGCCGCGGACCAATCTGGCCAGGGACGAAATGGCCAGCGCCTGCCGCGGCGCAAAGAGATCACCCCAAGTAGTCATCCCGTAAACACCCGGCGTGAAGGCGCGGCTGTCATGGGTCGGAAACGGTTCGTCCGGGATCAATGAGAGCGCGTCGCGATTGTCGGATCGACGCCTCGCAAGTTCCTTCGAGGCTGCATCTACCCGCTGTAGATCGGTATCTGTCGCCAAACGCCAACTTCGCTCGCCGGTCTTGGGGTTGTCATACCTAACCGCAATTAGACGAGCATCGTGAGCCCCACCGCGCCGCTTCCGGAACTGGGCTCGTATCGAATCGACGGGGGTGGTGTGCCCACATACCGGGCAAGTCAGTGAACCTCGCCGGATTGTTCCTGGCGCCACTTCGGCCACATTTGGGCCACGCATGATTGAAAACGAGATCTCGTGTCCTACCACGTGCAACTTCAATGCGACGTTGCCGCCCGCCTTCTTGGAGAGCCACATTCCTCGCAAGAGAGGTACCCGGGCACCGCATCCTGGGCCCTCACACAGGGCCGTTCGAGCCCACAGATATGCGATCGGGACATTGCCGCTTGAGTCCGGCGGATAGAAACTGCCTAGCTCAGCCTCAGCTTGTTCCCCGATACGCGCCCCCCACCGCCGCACGCCATCGGCAAGGCGGTCCCGATAACGGGGTATGTACTCGAGCGTCACCTTCTGGACAAGGATGGCCACCGGATTCAGATCGCTGGCCCATGCCTCGGCACCGACGCGGAGAGCCTCTAGTGGGATAGACCCACCCCCAGAGAACGGATCTAATACTGACGGCGGTCCGGCAGGATACGCGGCAAGCACTAGATCCCGCGCCGCTTTGATGTAGCCAGGCTCTGCCGATCGGCCCCATTCCGAGAAATCAGCGATGAAGTCGAGGAGGGCACGACGAAGCCCTTCCCGGTCATCTTGTGGACGCATCTTGCCAGGTAGAAGCTGAAGGGCACGGAGCGCGCCATCTCGGAAAGCCTGGGGGCATTGAATATCGGCCGGATCTGGCAGCAGCGCAGCCAGTACGACCGCGCGGCAGGCGGCCAGCGGGCGACGCGCCCACCAGATATGAAGCGTCGAAATATTACCTTGACGGATCGACTTCTCACGGCGCGCCTCGTTAGAGATGCGTCGAATCGGCAGGTCGACTTCGATGAGGCGCCGGAAGGCTGACTCACCCATCGTGCTGATCAACCCGGTCGAGGAAAAGGACTGGAAGCCAGAGGGCGATCTCAATCAGCACGCAGAGCCGCTCCTTCGACCTTGTCCCGTGTGAGGCGGTAGTGCTCTACAGCCATGACGGCCTCAGGGTCTAGACGCGCCGGGTCCTGGATCAGAAGCAAGTCCGGTTTCGTGCCACAGTCGTAGACGACGTAGAGCCAGTAGTCCTCCGCAAGCCGGCCCGCGGTGATGAACTCGTGGCGGCTCAACGAGACTTCCCCGCGGCCGGCGCGCCCCTTGACCTCAATGAAGCGGACGCCACCAGTCGCTGCGTTTTGGGACAGGATGTCGAATCCCCGATTCTCGCTACTCACATCCTGCGGGGACCAATTCCGAGCTCTCTCGTGGCGCATGGCCTCCTCCATGGCGATCCGCTCAATCTCCGGGTCAGAGACCATAGCTAGATATCGATCGCCCTCAGGGTGAGGAAGAACGATGGCGCTGGCCAAGTGGTGTACATCGGCGATCGCGATCTCCGACTCGGAAGCAAGTTCGGTCATACGGCGCTCATACCGATGGTTAAGGTCCTCTAGTCGCTGCTGCGCGTTTTGAGTAGCAAGGCCGACGTCATCTCCACGGTCGTGGCGGCCAGCTAGGTCCATTAGCTGGTTGGTCTGGCGGTCGATGAGCGTATCGAGGCTGATCCGCACGTGCTCCTTCACCATTGCCAATTCCCGGCGGCGCTCCAAGGCGACTTCCTCCAGCAGGGGTTGGAGAGCGTGCTCCACGAGATATTGCTCAAGCTCGCCAGCTGATGTTGCTGGGATCAACGCGGCGTTCGGTGACGTACCAGGAACGAGGTCCAGGAAGATCGTTGGCTGACGGATGGAGAGTGCGCCATCGGCCCCCACCTCGACGACGAGGAGCCTTCGATGGAGGGGGTTTCCCAGGCCGTCCTTAATTGCAGCCGTGAATACCTCAAGACGGGAGGCGGAGGTACGGCCGAGCTCGTAGAAGACCGCGCCTCGACGAAGCTGGTCCTCAGCGGTCGCTAGCGTCAGCTCGCGTACCGCTTCGAAAAGCGGATGGCCCGGCGTCACCCATTCAGCGGTCGGAGCGTCCTTAAGCGTCTCCTTGTCGAATACCACGGTCTTGTACTCGCGTCCGATCTTTCCGAAGCGTGGCTCGAGTTCCTCGGCCACCTTCAAAAGCGCCTTCGGCACCTTGCCGATGCGATAGGCCGGCCCTGCTGATTCCGGGCGTAACTCGTGAAGCGGAGCTGCCTGGAGGAAGAAGTCTTCAACGACCTCGGGTACCAGGCGACGCTCCTTCGCTTCTGCCATGCGACCAATGAGAGCTGTCAGGTTGAGTTGCTTGCGAGCCAAGCTCTCTAATGCCGAGTGCGTGATTGCCCTGAACCGCTCCGGGTCAGCATCCTGAACAATCCGCTCGAGTACCTGATCTTCGCTGAGCCTTGCTGCGTATTTCTCGCGGATAAGGCGCTCAATCTCATTGCCAGGCAGAACCTCGCCAATAACGTCGAACACCTGGTCAGTGCCGAGATCCAGCCGAATTTGCCGGAGCCGATCGAGCAGTTTCGCCAGTACCCGCCCTTCGAAAGTGTTGAGAGCAACGAAGTTGAAGATGAGGCAGTCGTGGTCCTGTCCGTACCGATGTATTCGGCCCATGCGCTGCTCAAGTCGGACCGGGTTCCACGGAATATCGAAGTTGACCATAAGCCAGCAGAACTGGAGGTTGATGCCTTCGCCTGCGGCTTCGGTCGCGACCAATATCTGACACTCCTCACGAAAGGCGCGCTCGGCATGGAGTCGAGTGCCTGGTGTGTCACGGTCACCTGATTTCATGCCACCGTGGATCTGGGTGACAGAGAGGTTCCAAGCACGCAGGCGCGCCACCAACCACTCAAGAGTGTCTCGATGCTCAGTGAAGACGAGGAGCTTCATTTCCGGGTCGTCGAAGACGCCGTTCTTCGTTAACAGGTCCTTTAGCTCCTGAAGCTTTGACGAGACTTCGCGAGCCTCCAAGTCCTTCCCTCGGGTGAGGAGCCCGTCGATATTGGCCAGCTCGGCGCCAATCGCCGCACGGTCCACGGGCAGAGTGGCTGCTTCCACCTTGTCGATGAGCCTCTGCGCCTCTTCCTCGTCCAGCTCCTCGAGATCTTCCACGTCGAAGGAGGGGGCGCTGGGCTGCGGCTCGGGCTGGACAAGGATGTCTTGCAACTTCTTCCGTCGCCGTTCCAGGCTCCTGACCACCGCGTGCAGGCTGGAGGCGAAACGCCTCTGATACATCGCCATCGTGAAGCCAATCGCCTTGCCGCGAGCGGAGTTGTCATCGCGCGCTCGCGCGGACTGCTGGTGCACATAATCGGTGAGTTCTTTGTAGAACTCGTACTCCTCGTCGAGCAGCTCGAACGGTGTTGTGCGGACGTCACGATCCATGAAGAGCTGCTTCACCACCCCAGTCTCGGGGTCTGGAAACGTAACCATGGCCTCCTTAGTCCTGCGGAGATAGAAGGGCGCCTCGTGTTTTTCGAGTGCAGCATCGAGACTCGCCACGTCGGCATAGACCTCCGGATCAAGAAGCCGCAGGAAGAGGCAGAAGTTCTGCTCGTCGCCCTTGTGTGGGGTCGCGGTGAGCATCACGAAATGGTCGGAGCGGTCAGAAAGCATCTCCCCGAGCCGATAGCGCTCGGTCTTGTGCTCGGCGTCCCGGGCGCTCATCCGATGAGCCTCGTCCACGAAGACGAGATCCCATTGCGAACGGCCTAGACTCTCGACAACCTCAGGACGCTTAGCCCAGTCCAGAGACGTGATGACTTGGTCTTTCTCTTGCCAAGGATTGGTGCCGTACGCGCTCTGGAGGTCGACGCCGCGAAGGATGTCGAATCGCTCGCGGAATCGATCCTTCATTTCCCGCTGCCACTGGAACATGAGGTTTGCGGGGCTGACAACCAAGATGCGGCTCACGAGCCCGCGCATCTTCAACTCCTTAAGCAATAGTCCGGCCATGATCGTCTTGCCGGCGCCTGCATCGTCTGCAAGTAGGAACCGAATGCGTGGGAGCTTGAGGAAGAAGTCATAGACCGCTTCCAACTGATGCGGGAGCGGATCCACGCGGGCGATGCTTAAGCTGAAGTACGGGTCATATTCATAGGCAAGGCCAAGGCGGAGTGCCTCGATGCCGAGTCGGAAGTGAAGAGGATCGCCTTTGAAGTCACCGTCCCCCCCGATCACGATCAGAGTGGCCATTTGGGCCGCGGAGAGTCTGCGATCCACGTACTGTCCGGTCTTAAGCCCCTTTCCGATGAGATGGAGTAGCTCGCCCTCTTGGGTCGCCATGACCACCTCGACTCGTTCGGGAAGGATCGCCCCCTCCACGACGTGGCCCTTCCGCAAGATCAATTCAGCGATGCGCATGCGCGCTCAATCCTAGCCGTGAAGGCGACAGCCGCCTCTCGCGACCCAGATTCTCGACCTCCCGGGGGTATTCGGTTGTTAAGGTGCGTCTGCGTGTCGCGGACCGAGGGGTGGTCGGTTAGGTGTCCAGGGCGTGATCGCGTTGAAGCTCGGCGGCTCGGGCCATCTGACCCGTCTCGAGATAAGCAGCTCGGAGCTTGCGGGCCAGGTCTTCCCGGTCCGGCTGCCGCTCCAAGGCCAACTCCAGCATAGGAATAGCCTTCCTCGGCTCCTGTCGCGCCATATGGTTCGCCGCCAAGGCACCCATGAGGTCGACCCTCGCCGTTTCAGCCAGCTCACGCAGACTCCTTACGTACTCACGCGCCGCGCCGCGCCCGCCGTTTGTTTCCGTCTCGATCTCATCCCATCCAGGAAGGAATTCACCCTCGGTCTCGTCGAGCATCCGATGCGCCTCAGCAATAAGGTCGCCGCTCAGCAATCCATGTTTGTCTGTGCACAGCCGGGCCACCTCTTGCAGTCGAACAATGTCGATGCTGCAGTTGCTTAGGTCGAAGCCGATTTCGTTGCGGTCGACGACCAAGCGCGACGACAGTGCTGTTGGTAGGTCACGCTTCAACATGTCGTCAATTCGGTTCCTCAGTCGCTTGTTTTGCTTCGCCGGCGATAGACCAGGCGAGACCTCTTCCGCAAAGACGATGCGCTTCACGCGACCGTCAGGCTTTAGTAACCCGCGCACGAACAGATACAGCCAAATGAACGCGAGCACCTTCTTGGCCATCAATGCCGCTCCGTAGTCTTGGCCGGCCTGCAGAAGCTCTAGCCTTCCGAAGGTCCGAATCCTCAGATGGCCGGGGTCGGCCGCGGCAGTAGGCGGCTCGTCGTCGGACTCCTCATCGACACTTGCATCCGACCCCTCAATTCGCGCTCCGACCAACTCTGTGGCGCTATCGCCGTTTGACTTTGCCACGGCCTGTGCCAGCGCTTGGCGTTCCAGCCACCACTTGATGCTGATCAGAGGTCTGGCCTCGACCCTCGCCACAACCGCCTTCGCAGCCGGCAATGGCAACTCCCGGCTTTTCAAGCGGCCGTGGAACTCAATCTCAGTCATCGCTCCCTTCAGATGCGCCGCGAGTAGAGCCCTAGGGCTGTCGCTCCAGAGGCTCAGTCGGTCAACGCGAAGCTGGGCAGATCGTTGCTCAGCCATCCGTCCGACTAGATACAGGGGAACCCCGAGCTCGAACACGTCGGCGGCGTCCGCGAGCAACTTGCGTGCACCTTCCGGCCGCTGCCCGTAACGCCATGAGGGAGGTTCGAACAGCCACGTGCGTCGACCGGCCTGTAGATGCAAGAGGCGCTCACCTAAGTGATCGAGGCCACGCTTGGGCACCAATAGAAGGACGAGGACGATCACCGCTCCCGCCTCGAAGGCAGTGATTAGTTCATGCGGCATGGCTCTCATCTTTCGCGGCCAGATTCGGGACTAGTCGTCGTGCTATCTCAGTAATCGCGCGGCCGGCTCGAGACTCGGGGCGCAGGACCCATGGGAGCTCCAGTGCATTCGCTGCGGATAGGTCCTCCGGGATCAAAGCCACGTTGGCGAACGCGGCGCTCAGCAGTGACGGAATCCTGGTCGCTGCGCTGGCTCGGTTGACCACGAGAGCGAAGCGCGAGTCGAGTCCGTATTGCCAAGAGGTGTCAGACCAAGGAACAGCGGCCCGGGCGGATTCGGGCGTCGATAACCCAATGAGTAGCGACACTTCGCTCGCATCGAACGCTGAGTCGGTAAGCCACCGGTCACCAGGAGGACAGTCGATCAGTATCAGGTCATAGAACTGCCGGAGCGCCGAAACCAATAGGCGAAGGCGATGGCCGTCGAGGACGCCATCAGATATGCAGAGGACTTCGCATCCTGAGGGATGTCGCTCAGTGAGGTCGATGACGTCCTCGCCGACCGTAGCCAGGCGGCTCCGGCAGTAGTCGGTAAAAGGCCCGGGGTCCAGGCCGACTGTGCTGGTGAGAGGACCGCCGCGAAGCAGGCAAATCGGCCGGGGGCGACGTCCGTCAACGAGACCAACGGAAGCGACCTCCACCGCAAGGTTGAATGCGATCGACGTACTGCCAGCCTGGGCTTCGAGACCGTGGAGTGAGATGATCGCTGGCCGTCGCCAGCATTGAGGGACCGACGGCTTTGGAACAACTGGTTCCGGTAGTGCGGAGTCGGCGGAGAGATGCGCCGGACGGGGAAGTGCAAACGTGGTTCCGGCGGCAACGAAGATGAGCAGCAGCGCGAGGACAGTGGCTGGCAGCCAAGACCAAGCGAGCGCCTCGTTGAGCCAAGGAAGGCGGTTCGACAGAAGCGCAGCGGCGATCACCGTCGCGAC
>Ga0070698_100001559_pt1 | contig 25441 bp, 28 predicted proteins | sample KBSK1502metaG_FD_65477 | JGI IMG/M metagenome (GOLD analysis project Ga0070698, IMG submission 65477) | Corn, switchgrass and miscanthus rhizosphere microbial communities from Kellogg Biological Station, Michigan, USA - KBS K1-50-2 metaG | ecosystem: Host-associated > Plants > Roots >... | reverse complement strand
GGCTCTAGCTGCTATTTGCAGTGCTCGCCTAGTCGATATCGAAGGGCAAGGGGGAAAGCCTGACCCACAGAGCGGCATAACGGTTGCTAGGATGGAGGAGCTAGACGTCCGCGTACATAGAGAACTCGTGAGGATGAGGCCTTACCGCAAGTTCGACATGCTCTTTTTCTTCGTGCTCTACTATCCTGTCTATTGTTTCGTTGTCAAATACCGGCTTGAGGAACCCGCTGTCGCTTTGCAGTTGCTCGTATGCTTCACGCAAGCTGGCAGGTAGCTGGGTGATTCCTAGTTCTCGCCTCCTTTTTGGAGTCATTTTGAAAATGTCCTCGTTTACGGGATTTCCTATTTCCCGCTTTTTCTTTATCCCGTCAAGGCCCGCAGCAAGTATTGCGGCAAAGGCAAGGTACGGGTTGCACGAGGGGTCTGGCGCCCTGAACTCGATGCGCTTGAGATTGGCAAACTTTGGCCCTTTAAAGTGTGCCGGGATACGGATTATCGCAGACCTGTTTCCGGTGCTCCATGCCACGTAGACCGGCGCTTCGTAGCCTGGCACAAGCCTCCTGTATGAATTGGTAGTTGGAGCGACAATTGCCGCAAGGGTATGCGCGTGCTCCATGATGCCGCCGCCAAAGTATCGCGCGGTCTGGGACATCTCTGCGTAATCGTCTTCAGCATCGTAGAACAGGTTCTTGTTCTTGTTCCAGAGGCTGACATTCACATGCATGCCAGAGCCGTTGTCGAGTGCTATAGGCTTGGGCATCATCGTGGCTATCATGTTCTGCTTTTTCGCAATATTTTTGACGATATACTTGTAGCTCTGGACAGAGTCGCCAGAGTTGACCAGGGAATCATAGCGGATGTCTATTTCGCACTGGCCTGCAGTAGCCACCTCGTGGTGGTGAGCATCGCAGAGGATTCCAAAATTATTCGTTAGAGTGTCCACGCATTCGTTGCGGTATTCCATCAATGTGTCCCCCGGTGCGCTCGGAAGGTAACCTTCCTTTAGCCTGAGCGCATACCCGACGCTGTCAGTAGACCACGGCGCTTCCTTTGATGCGATGTGGTAGCTCTGTCCCTGGTATGGGGTCATTGTGTTTACTTCGAGCTTGTCAAACACAAAGAACTCTACTTCGGGGCCCCAGTACGACGTGTCAAAGCCCTGTTCAGATACATACTTTTCCGCCTTTTTTGCGATTCCCCTCGGGTCCCGGGGAAAAGTCTCGCGCTTGCTCCCGCCGCTTAAAATATCGCAAATGAGCCTTGCAGTAGGAGTTCCAATCCAAGGTATCGTTGCATAAGTGGATGGATCCGGCCTGATAATGAGATCCGATTCGTGGATCTCTGTAAAGCCCCTGATGGAGGACCCGTCAAGCTTGGGAAGGCCGTTTGTAAAGTCGTCGACGCGGAACATCTTTGCGTCCATTGTAGTGTGGTGGAATCTCCCAAAAAGACTGGTGAACTGCAGATCGAGGAACTTGATGTTGTCCTGTTTTAGCTTCTGTATCACCGCTTCGGCGGTAAATGATAACGGTTCAATTTTGCCATCAATTAACTTATAAGGCAACCGGAGTACACCAGATCTAGGACACTAAAAGCCTATAATTTAAGGCTTGTCTGTTCTTGATCCACCATGTCTGGGAGGCAAAGCGGAATCGATGCAGAAGCCGGGGTTACCGGTGGCTTGGCGCTGAAAGATGTTTACAGGCTGCTAAAGAGGGAAATCGAAACCAGCTCGCTCCAGCAAATAGATCCCGATACTTTTCAAAAAATCGCTGAATTGCTTGGCACCCTTAAGGGCCAGGGCTACGAGGGGGTCGAGGCAAAGGTGAGGGATCGCCTAACAGAGTTGCTCGCAAATTCGGCAAGGCTCTTGATAGAATCAAGGCTCTACAAGCTGAGATCACACCGGGAGCTTGTAGATTATTCAAAGCTTACAGATGAGGAAAAATACGCGCTTGATGGCATGTCTGATTCTGCTGCCAGAATTGACGAAGTTATTTCCGCTACCATCAAGGGCAGAGTCAAAGTGCTCGAATCAATAGCAGTGAAGGTGCGCTCAAAGCAGGTTCTTGTCAGGTTCCTAAAGCCAATAGAATCGTTTGTCGGAGTAGACATGAACAAGTATGGGCCGTTCCAGCAAGAAGACGTTGCGTCTCTTCCGCTCGAAAACGCCCGCTCGATTGTTGGCAGCGGGCTAGCTGTTCAAGTTCACGCCCAGCCCTGATGCAAAAGAAAATTATTATTAGCGCAGGTGCCAAGTTGAATGAAGCCGATGGTCCATCTTGGCATCGACATTGACCAGTTCATACTTCTCACGATCTATCCAGCAGCAGTCTTTTTTGCAATAGGGTACATTGCGAAAAAGACCAAGATGCGGCCGCTGATATCGTACATGCTGCAGGCGATGACTTGCTTTGGCTTCGCCATAGGCTACCTTGTGCTTGTGCCAAACGGAGGGGCGCAGGGTCTTGCTATTGTTCTACTAATGTTTGGTGGAGTCTTGTTATTCATGGCAAGAAAGCAGGGAATACAGCAAGAGCAAAGCGTCTAGGGCCGGGCGTTTAGCATCTTGTTGGCCAGCTCGATTCTGCTGTCCATGAGCCCTTCGATCCAACTGTGGAATTCTCGCTCTGCATCTTCATAGGCGCAATTGTTTTTCCCCATATATTTCTGAATAAACTTGGCTTTGGTACACAGGTAATTGAGTTCGTCCCTGTCGTCTAGGCTCATGTGTTCAGCTTCTGGCAGTAAGAGAGTGAATATGGTACTTAAGCTTTGTCGCGACAGCCCAATCCTAGTGATTATCCTGCAGTTTTCACATGTCCCTTCTGTTAAAGATGTAAATTGATGCAGCAGAAATCGCGGTGACGTACAAATACATCCGAGAAATTCAGCTTGTCAAGAGCCATAAAATTTCCAAAGGTTTTTGCCAGATCTTGTGGAGTTAGAACGGATTTTTTTTGGCTTGACATCCTAATGAAACGTATGTACTGGCGGCCAAATCTTCATTGCAAATCAACTCTTTGTGCAGAGCAAGCTACGACTCGGGAAGGCAACAAGAACATATTACTGCATTTTGCAACCCTGCTTAACTTAAATGATAAATGGCAAAGTGGCGATTATTACTGGCGCAAGTAGCGGCATAGGACGCGCGACCGCACTTGCGCTGGCGAAGGCAGGAGCCAAGGTAGCGGCAGGGGCCAGGCGCACGGACAGACTGGACTCGCTTGAAAAGCAGATTGGAAGCGGCGAAGTAATGATCCAAAAACTTGATGTTACCAAAAAGTCAGATTGCGATTCCTTTGTTGAAGCCGTGATAAAGAAATGGGGGACAGTAGACATCCTGGTTAACAACGCGGGCCTTATGCCGCTGAGCTTTTTCAAGAACCTAAAAGTGGACGAGTGGGACCAGATGATAGATGTCAATATCAAAGGCGTCCTGTATTGCACCGCGGCGGCAATTCCTCACATGATTACCAAAAAATCCGGGCATATCGTCAACATTTCTTCCGTAGCAGGCAGGATTGTCTTTCCAGCTGGGAGCGTATATTGTGCGACAAAGCATGCAGTAGCTGCGTTTAGCGAGGGAATCAGGCAGGAGTTGAGCCAGAGGGCGAACATTAGGGTCACCTGTATAGAGCCAGGGGTCGTGGCAACCGAATTGCTCAACACAATTACCGACAAGTCGCTGGAAAAATTCGTAGAAGCATCGAAGCAGATGGACGCACTCCAGGCGGAAGACATTGCTAATGCGATACTATTCGCGGTGAATTCTCCGGCTCATATGAACGTCAACGAGATATTGATAAGGCCAACTGGCCAAGAGCGCTAGTTAGATACTGGCTGATTTTAGTAGAAAGGTCTGCAGCGGTGGAGTCAATTCCACACCCTTGGATAGCAATCAAGAATTTGCTCATCTGGGGCGAGTCCTGAAAGTGAGCAAGCGATAAAACTTGAAACCCAGATTGACAATACGTGGAGAAGTGGGCAATAACCTGCGCAGCTCTTGCGTGCATTGTCATTGTCACCTTTGTTTTTGAGTCATATACTTTCCATCTTTATGCTACCGGAGACTCTGCATTCTTTACATTCTCTGGAAGCCGCCTTTGGGTTTTCCTCATTACGCTGCTTCTCCTGGGCGTCTTGATAGGTCGAGCACAGGCCCTCCGACCCATCATGCTTTGCGCAGCGGCAGCTTTAGCAATAGCTATGCTGATTGTGATATTCTATCAATCCTGCGATGTCAGGCAATGCTACCATCCAGGACCAGATCAGTTGGGCGAGATCAGGCTGGCGGCACTTTTTTTCTCTACAACTGCAATCGGAATCATGATAGGTTCCGAGTCAACTCCGCCAGCGGAGAGAAATCGAACATCCGCTATCCTCTTTTCTTCCCTTGCTACTTTGTTCGTAGGCTATTTTCCGTGGGTACTCGTATTTGCCACTTCCCTCCCAGATCACTCAGGGCTCACGATGCTGGCATTTGCATCTTCAGTGCCTTTCATTTTCTCCGGGGCTATTTGCCAGCTTTTCTCAAACGACAGAAAATATGCCATCTATTCGGCAGTCGCAGGGTGGCTTGCTCTGACAGTCCTATTTTCTGGCCTTAGGCCATTCACACTTCCTCTAGTGGTCATCACGCTAGCATGTGCAATCCCTGCATCGCTTGCCGGATTTACGCTTGTAACGTACGTATCGACGGCAAGAAAACACAAAACCTCAATCATGCATGCAGCATTACTGGCTTTCTTTATCTTTGGGGCATCCCATCCGCTAATTGATGCTCCCATGAACCTCGGAAATGACCCTGACACTGCGCTATTGCCAAACCCCACATACTATTCGGGGGCCTATCATTACTCGGACACCTATCTCCCTTCGAAAAGGGTTGAAGTAGAGATCAATCTTACGCAATTCAAACCAGGCTCTGTCAAAGATTTCCTATTCGCCGGCATAGGAACCCAGTCGCCTAACTGCTGCAAAGACGGCCTCGACTATGGGTACCGGGCCGACATGTTTTTCAACAAATCAGGAATCTTCCTCGTCCCCCGCGCCTGGGAGACTTGCGACGGAAATATTGCCTGCTCTGGCTATCCTTGGATATCAGCAATACACGAATCAGCAGTTCGCTTGCCTGCGGACAGTGACTTTCCCAAAACTGTAATGCTTGCAATGGAATGGCAGCAGGACGAAAGAACCGTAAAGTGGTATCATAGAGAGGATGGAAGTGAGTGGAAAGAATACAGCCAGTTTTTTTCGCCAGAAATAGAGAACCCGTACTTTAACCTGGGCGTGTTTCCGCTTGGCAACCCCCTCACAAATCCTGATAGTGGCAACGCATTCTTTTTCCAAGTGGGAGTTTCAGTGCCAAGTGAAGATTCGGGTGCAGCCGGAACGATCGGATTTCATTGCCCCGCGTACTACGATAAGAACGGCATCAAGCAGTGCGTCGACCTAGAACCCATTGTTCGCGGCAACTCGCACTGGAAAGTATTGTGGAAGTGGGGCGTTCAAAATACCAAAGCGGTCGTGGAGACAGATGGGTCACATGCGACGATAAAGCTAGCCTGACTTGCTTTCGTCTAAGATGTCCACATGCCTGCGCATACCATGAGTCTTGATGAACTTTAGCAGCTCGTCGTGGTCTTCGACCTTGTAATATCGCTTCATCCTCTCTATCATGGCATCATCGTAGATCGGATAGTTATCCACAGTTGGAATTTCTTTTTCGTCTGCCACCATGTGAGCTTTTAGCTCGCATGCCTAAAAAGTTTTTACATGCTCCCGAGATTTCTCTAACGTGGGCAAGCGCATTCTCATACTCGGAGCCGGCTTTGGAGGCCTAGCGGCAGCCAACGCACTCCGAAAGAATCTTTCCGCTGAACACCGCATTGTCGTCCTTGACAGAAAAAATTGGTTCATGATGGGCCTAGTCAAGCTCTGGATACTTGAAGGTTCCAGAAAGCTGGAAGACTCTCAGACGCCCCTTGCTGGGCTTAGCGCGAAGGGAATAGAAGTGCTAAACGATGAGGTGATCAAAATAGACACGACAGCATCGGCTATTGAGACTAGAGATAATGGTAAGATAGAATTCGACTACCTGATCGTGGCCCTTGGAGCCGAGCTCGTCCCCGATAGAGTACCTGGGTTTGTAGGAAATGGGCACAACCTATACGACCCACTTCAGGTCCCAGGGATTAGGGAGAAACTCCTTTCCATGAATGGTGGTAAGGTCGCAATAGCCATAATGGGTATGCCTTACAAGTGCCCACCAGCGCCCTATGAAGCATCAATTATCATAAGCAATATTCTGGCAAGAGCCGGTGCTGGGAACTCCCAGATAGATGTGTATTCTCCGGCCCCTATGGCAATACCTGCAGCCGGCCCGAAGCTGAGTGCCACTGTGGTTGACACAATTTCGCAGCATGGGGTGCGCTTTAACCCATTGCACAAGCTAAAGTCAGTCACCGAAAGCCAGCTTGAATTCGATAACGGTGTCGTGAAGGACTATGATCTGCTCATAGGGATTCCCCCACATAGGTCTCCAGAGGTAGTTAGAGCTTCTGGGCTGACCGCTGGATCAGACTGGGTCCCCATTGACAAGCATACAACCAGAACTTCGATTCACAACGTATTTGCGGTTGGCGACGTAACCGAAATCAAGGTTGGCGCCATCGCCTTGCCCAAAGCAGGCATATTTGCGGAGGAACAGGGCAAAGTAGCGGCCCAGCAGATTCTAAACGAGATCGGGATCGGACCTACGGCAGCATCATTTTCAGGGCAAGGATATTGTTTTATGGAGGTAGGGAATAGGCAAGCCGGCTACCTCTCCGCTGATTTTTACAACAAAGACGGTCCCTCCTTCAACCTTGACCCGCCTTCAGAAGAAAACTATGAGAAAAAACTGAACTTTGAACGCACTAGGATCAGGGATTGGCTATTCTAGCTTTTCCTTCTTTGGTTTGCTCATTGTATAGAACCCATGGGCAGAGATCAGAAATGCCGCAAGGGACATCTTTGTTGCAAATACAAGGTTCCACGGTGTCTTTGGGTTAGGGTATTCCACATTCTTGTTGTCAAAATCGAGGACTCCCTGTATCGCGTCTGCCGTGATCAGCGAATTCCAGACGATAAAGTTGTAGACAAATTCGTACAAAGCAACAATTGCGATGACTAGTACTGCAAGCTGAAGTACGGATTTTAGCCATTTCGGGATGTTGGTGACTGCGTCTCCTCCGATCTTGACCACACAGTACCAGCCGACGACTGACGATATCATTAGATACGTGACCAGCTTTGCGAGACCGTTTACAGGCCACTCAGTTTCCACGAGCACTTCGCCGATCACGACCCTTCCAGTCTGCATGTACTCATTGAGACTGACATACAGGGAGTAGAGGGTTATCGCCGCCATCACAAAAGCGCAAAAGTAAAAGACGCCGAGGTAGATTTTTCTCTCAATACGGTAGTCCCTTTCTACGCTAGTGCGCACGCAATATGTGGAATATGATTCCTGATATATGATTTACTTCAAAGCCGATAGTAGGCCTTCGGCCGGCAGAGTATTGAGCACATCATTCGCAGTAGCCCAACCACGCCTTGCCTGTGCAATTCCAAAAATTAGGTACGCAAAGTGGACAGGGTGGTGTGCGTCGGAATCTATTGTCAACTTGACCCCTTTCTGGACTGCCATCCTGACGTATTCGTCTTTCAAGTCCAGCCTGTCATAATGCGCATCAATTTCAAGTGCCGTTCCGGTTTCTAGGGCGACATCAATTACTTTTTCAATTTCAACGGGGTATCCCTCGCGCTTGTTGATTAGCCTCCCTGTCGGATGGAACAAGATGTCAATGCTCGGATTTCTTGCAGCTTTTACGAGCCTCTCTGTCTGAGCTTCGATTGGCAGCGAAAAATGCGAGTGGATAGCTGCCCCGACAATGTCCAATTTGTCCAGCACGTTATTTGCAATGTCAAGCGCACCATCCTTCATTATGTTGACCTCCGCCGACGAAAGGATGCGCATGTCTAGTCTGTCGCTGAGCTCCGACGCTTTGTTTGCCTGATCAAGCAGCTCGTCTTCGTCAAGGCCTCCTGCAAATGCCAGGCTCTTTGTGTGGTCTGTAATGGAAATATAATCGAGACCAAATTCCCTGGCAGCTACTGCCATCTGCTCCATGCTTGCCTTTCCATCGCTCCTCTCGGTATGCACCTGGAGATCGCCTCTGAGGCTTCCATATTCTATTATTTTGGGGATCTTGCCTTTCCGCGCGAGATCCAGCTCGCCGCGATCCTCACGCATTTCAGGCGGAATCCATTGAAGCCCCAAGATGTTGTAGACTTGCTCTTCTGTTTCTCCAGCGACTTTTCTTTCTCCTTCAAAAACTCCCCATTCGTTCAGCCTGAGCCCCTTTGCTATCGCGATTCTACGCAGCTCGACAGAGTGCTCCTTGCTCCCCGTAAAATACTGCAAGGCCGACCCCCAGCTCCCATGCGGTACAACGAGAAGATCCGCGTCTATCCCATCTGCCAGCTTTACAAATGCTTTTGCCGGACCTCTAGCAATGATCTCGTCAACTTCCGGCATCTTTACGAAAAAGTCCAGTACAGCTTCTGGTTTGTCCGACAAAACCAAGTAGTCAATGTCCCCGATTGTCTCCCTCATCCTGCGCACAGAGCCGGCGGCAATGGCCTGCCTGACGCCATCTACCTGCAAAAGTCGTGACTCTATCTGCTTTACGAGCGGATAGACTTCACCTATTAACCTCCTGCCCTTACCTCGACGGAAAAACTCTATCCTCCTGAGAATGTCCTTCTCTTTCCTTTCTGTAAAGCCGGGCACGGTGCGGAGCCGGCCATCAGCAGCAGACCGCTCCAGCTCTGCAAGGTCTCTTATCTGCAACTTGTCATAAAGGACCTTAATTGTCTTGGGTCCAAGCCCTTCTATTCCTTGCAGTTCTCCACTGTTTATTGGGATCTTTTTCCTGAGCTCTTCAAGCTGATCTATCCTGCCCTCCTTGATGAACTGCTCCACCTTGGAGGCAATCGCTTTGCCTATGGAAGGGATCTGCAAAAGCATCTTGGCCCCTCCCTGAGCGTATAGATCCGAAATATTCTCTTTCATGTTTGCGATGGTGTCTGCCGCCCTGTAATACGCCCTAGACTTGAACTGCACATTGTCGCCTCCCTCGACTTCTGTGAGAAATCCAAGCTCCCGAAGAGCCTTGGAAATGTCGGCGTTGTTTGCCAAGTAGTCAAAACTTGACCTGTCTGGCTCTTAACGTTTATCAGGAAGATTCGCCATAGGGATTGTGCACTATGGGAACGGTAATGATGATTGCTTTCTAGCTCTGAGCCGTTCCATTTTAATAGAAAATCTGGGATGGAAATGCAATGTCGGTGATCCCGCCTCCAATGCAGCAGCTTACGCCTAAAATCTAAATTGAACAGTTTCTACGTTCTGAAAAATTCGGTTATGAAAAGTAAAAGCCAATTATGATAAAGCAAAAGGGCCGTTGATATTTGGCTGCCGTATTTGAGCAGAGTTAATCATTGTTGCAACCATAGGTTAGCTGCAATGGAAATCTTTGAATCAATCGCATGGGTTGCCCTCGGGTTTGCACCGACACTTGCAGCCATGGAAATGGCTTGGAGAATAGGAAGGCACAAGTTGACTCCAATAGAGGTCGGCATTCGCCGATGAGCCTGGACCTCTATTCCGTCGTGGGAATGGTTGCCATGGGCCTAGTTGCCGGCATGGTTAGCCTGAGGCTAATACGCGACGAAAGTTCCCTGCGTAGAAAGCGGATACTGGTAGACAAGTACTAGTCCGCGACAGCAAATTTTGCCCAATGGCAAAACTTTGTTGACCGCAAGTACCTACTTTACCATCGTAAAGTTAGGCTGATGCAGGTTTTTGAGATACACAAGTACAGAGGCGATTCCTTCATGTACATTGTCGCAAGGACCAACAAGCACTCTGAAGAATATGTCAGGGGTGATGTGGAAAAAATGAACAACATGCTTACTCCGGAAATGAAAGGCGAAGGAATTCGGTACGTCTTTGCGCTTGGGACCATCGAGAGCATTAACAAAAGGACGGGCGAGCGGACGCGGAAAAAGGACAAGCAGTCCGAAGCCGTCAACCTCTTCTCCTAGCGTGCATACAATTTTTATAGCATTTGCAACCGAGCTTGCGTGATGCAGAGACCAGACTGGGATACGTATTTTACGCTGCAGGCTGAGATTGCGAAGCTCAGATCCAACTGTCTGACCCGGCACATTGGGGCCGTGATAGTCAAAGAGAACAGGCAGATAGCTACTGGATACAATGGGACGCCACCTGGAATAAAGAACTGCTTTGAGGGCGGCTGCCCGCGCTGCATGGCCAGAATCAAGGGAGAGCTTAAATCCGGCGAGGGCCTTGACAGGTGCCTCTGCACGCATGCAGAAGCAAACGCAATAATGCAATGCGCACTATTTGGCAATGCCGGAAGCACTCGGGGCGCCACTCTCTACTCAACCTTTGCCCCATGCATAGAGTGCAGCAAAATGGCGATCAGCGTCGGGATAAAGAGAATAGTAGTCGTCGCAGACTACCCTGAAGACGGGACCCAGCTCTTAGGAGAAGCAGGCATTGACCTGGTAAAGATTGACCCAGAGGTCCTAAAACCTTGGCTCTCTGTGATCTCTTCGGATCCAGAAGCTTCAGCGAGGGCCGTGAGCAGGTAGTTGGATGTTCACATCACGCAGTTCAATGTGCAGCTTTATTTTCGCAAGCCCGTGCTCGATACGGAGAAGCTAGACTCGGCATTCAGCGTGTCGGACGGCTATTCGGCCAGCACAACCGGCGATAGCGGAAATCACCCGATGCAGAATACAGTCTCGTTTTTCAGGCAGGGTTTTCGCATTGGCCCTGTCCAATCAAACGTCCTTCCCTTTAGGATATTACAGGTCATGAGCTATCCAAACGCTCTGCAGGAACCTGATTCAGAGACGCTTGCATGCCTTGAAAGCGTAACTAATTCAATCAGCGAGCGCTTGGGCATAAGCCTTCAAGAAGAAATCCATGCAGTCAGAGTGGTATATCATTCAATTGTAACTGGCAGCAACGATGTTCATCGCATGTTGTCCAAGCTGACCAGCATTGACACCATCCCCACTCTTTCGGGAAAATATGTCGGCCACAAGAACCCAATGGATGCGTTGCAGCTTTGCTCCAGGACTGACAACGGTCTAGTACATGACTCTTGGAACGACATGCGCATTAGCCAGTTTAACACAAATTCGTACGTCGTAACGATATTCAATGAAACGGGCTCGCTTAACGGGGCGACAGAATTTATCAGAAACGTCAAGCAATTTGTTGCGACAATGATGAACGAAATGGAAGCTGCAGCCCTGGCTGAATCACAGGATTGATCGCAATACGCGCTGCCACACATGGCGACAAAGTCCAAATCCTGAACTTTTGTGCGAACACTTTCAGCTGGGGCGACTACATCGATCAGGTCTGGGACCTCTGGTTTCAGGATAAGGGGGGAAAGATGATCGTGGCAGATTCGAACGGAATGCAAGTGGGTATGGCCCATGTCGCAGCTTGCCCTGATTCGCAGGGAATCTGGCTCGAAGGGGTGAGGGTGCATCCGTCGCATAGACGCTCAAAGATTGCTACATGCCTCATTGACGCGATGCTAAATTATGGGATCGAAAACGGCGCGACCCATGCACTTGCCATCGTCGCCAAAGAAAACGTTGCGTCACAAAGAATGATGGAAAGAAGCGGCTTTGCAGTTATTTCAGAATGGTCTTACTATAGTACCAGTGAAAAGCTAGCAGAAGAGCCTTCAACTGCGAGACTAGCGTCTCCTGACGATCTTGATGCGATATTGCGGTACCTCGAAACATCCAAAATCTACTTGAGGTCCGCTAAAAAGTACGTGCGGTCCTGGCACTGGTATAGGCTTGATAGGATTGCATTACAAGAACGTGCCAATGAAGGAAGAGTTGTCATTTCAGGAAACCCAGTGGCCGGTATTTCGGTGATTAACGAGAAGGGTTACTGGAATAGAAAAAACATCTTGCAAGTAGTTTACCTTGACTCACACGATGCATCTACCTTGCGCGATCTGCTGGGGTTTGTCACGAACTTGTACGTTGACGGAAAATATGAACGCCTGCAAGTGCTCTGCCAGCATGACGACCAGATGGTCTCTATAATCGAGCAATTTCGCATACTAGAGTCGGAGCAGTTTCTCCTTTACAGCAAAGTTTTTAGCGGCTGATCATAACCTTATTCGGAATTGGCCCAGAATGTTCAGGTAGAAGGATTCAAGATCCGAATGGTAGAGCGGGGGAAAGGGAACCCTGTAATTCTACTTCATGGTCTTGGAGGATCCATAGAAAGCTGGATCAACAACTTGCATTCATTGTCGAGAGTGGCAAGTGTGATTGCTCTGGACCTTCCCGGATTTGGGCAAAGCGACAAGCACCGCATTAGCTACACGATTTCATTCTATAGGGATTTTCTCATAAAGTTCATGGAACATCTGGGATTGGAAAAGGCGTCAATGATAGGCTCGTCGCTTGGCGGCCACATCGCTTGCGAATTAGCGATTGCAAGGGCGGACATGGTCGACAAGTTGGTACTTGTCAGCCCTGCGGGAGCGCTCCCTCGCTCTTTCAAGGCAAGCCCCGCTCTGAAACGATACATCAAAGTCACTTCTGCGGGCTCTGTCGTAGAAGTAAAGCGAGCCCTTTTTGCAGTTGACAAAAAACCGGTCGACGAGTATTATGCTCGCGTTGTATTCGAACGGTTTTCGGAGCCTAATGCAAAGGAGGCATTTCTCTCAGCCCTGAAAGGAAGTGCGTCAGCACCCAGGCTGCAACGCCGCCTTGGGCTGATACGCTCGCCAACACTATTGATTTGGGGCAAGGAAGACATTATGATCCCGGCCAGGTTCGTCGAGCCCTTCATGCGAATGAAAAACTGCAGGCTGGTCATGCTAGAGCACTGTGGCCATCGGCTCCATGCCGAAAGACCTGCAGTTTTTAACACACTAGTCTCCGGATTTTTGAAGGAAGGAGCCTAGCGGAATTCTCTTTCTAACCTGTCAACTTTTTGCAATAGTTCAAGGTTCTTTGACTTGATCCTGTCAAGCTCCTCTCTTATCTCTGCTACTTCTCTTGGCTTGGTTGTGGATTCCTTTATCAAGTTAATGCATTCTTCGGCAACTCTCCTTACCCTGTTGTCAAGGTCACTTTCTACAGTCCGAGTTAGATCGAGTATCGCTTTGAAGTCTTCCGCATCAGCAAAGGCCCTGCAAGCGTTTATCCGCACCCTGAACCACTTGTCCTGGAGGAGGCTCTTTAGATGGTCAGAAACCCCGGGTACCTCCCGCACAAACTTGCCTAGAGCAAAAGTGGCTGCCTCTCTGACTCTGTGATGGTTTCCGTACCTGCTCTTTGCCACCAAGAATGAAGCAATCTCTTTGTCGCCGGCGAACTCTTTGAGTCCAGCTATTGCACCCTGAGCTACGACATTTTGAAAACTTGTGCTTTCTGCTGCCTTTTTTAGAATCGCAATGGCTTGTTTGCTTCTTGTCTTGCCAATGGCAATCGCCGCATCTGACTCTACAAAGTAGCTTGCGTCGTTATGCAGCACCGGTTTTAAGAGATCCAGCGACTCTTCTCTTTTGAATTCACCGAGCGTCTTAACTACAGCCCGCCTCACCTTCGGATGATCTGCCTTAAGGCATTTCTTAAGGGATTCATATGCATAGTCTGTCCTTGTAGAGCCAAGGGTCTTTGCTGCTTCTGCAGACACGCCCCAGAACTTGTCTTCCATGACTGCGCTGCAGAGTGCGTCTATGGCAATTTCAGAAGAGTCGTCCTTTAGCGCCCTAGCTGCTTCGACTCGCTCTACAACCGTGCTGCCATGGCGTAGCTGCGTAACAAGCATCTCCTTTGGAGCCTTCACAGTTATAGCTTTGAGGATCTTGAACTGCGGGTCAATTGAAAACCATTCAAGCTGCATGTCAATAGGAATTTGCAGCGCAGTTTCCTTTTCATTGATGTTGAATGTATACAATTTTTCACCGTTTCCAAAAACGAACTTTATATCTAGTGCGAATTCAAATGGCTCGCCGGCCTGGGTCTGCTCCAGCTTTATCTTTGCGAAATTCGCATCTAAAGTGAATAGAACTTTGAGCACCGGGTGACCCTCTCTGTAGACCCACTGGTCAAAAAATTGCTGCAGGCTTTTACCTGTCTCGAGCTCGAACACCTTGCGAAGATCATCTGTTTCCGCCGTACTGTTTGCATAGCGCTGAAGATAGGTTTTTAGCGATCTTCTAAAATGGGCGTCTTCCACGTGGTGCCGGAGCATGTGCAGGACGCAACCTCCCTTCTCGTAGGTGTGCCTGTCAAAGAGATCGTCTGGGTGCTTGTAGACCTTGGTGACAATCGGCCGCGTATACCTGGTGCCTGCCTCTTCGAGATAGTCGTCAGCAGTCAGCATCACAAAATATTGGAATTCGTCCTTGCCCCTGCTTGCCTCCCAATAGAGCGCCTCGCAGTATGTAGCAAAGCCTTCGTTAAGCCAGATGTGCTGCCAATCCCTGCATGTAACAAGATCGCCAAACCACTGATGTGCTAGTTCGTGAGAAACTAGGTAGTCGCTTGTAAAGTCAAGGTGCGCCTTCTTGTCATGCAGCGTGTCCTGCGTCAGGATGGTACAGCTGGCGTTTTCCATGCCGCCATAGACAAAGTCCTGGACTGCAACCTGTGAATATTTTTCAAACGGATATTTCGTACCAAGATACTCTTCAAAGAACTTCATCATTTCCGGAGTATGCTCAAAGGATCTAGCCGCGTCCTGCTTTCTGTCATGCGGAACATAATACTGCATCAGGCCCTTATCGGCCGTCTGCAAATAATTGCCAATGACTACCGAAGTAAGGTACGCGGGGTGAGGGTTTGATTCTGACCAACAATAAGTCTGGCTCTTTCCACTCTTACTTACCTTGACTAGCCTGCCATTTGAAATCGCCACCATGTCTGTAGGGGCAACAACTGAAATCTCGCTAGTGAATTTGACTTGGGGGTGGTCGATGCATGGAAACCAGTACTTGGAATCAGTGGACTCCCCCTGGGTCCACGCTTCTGCCAGCCTGCCCGGGTATTGCTTGTCAGGCGAAATGAAATAGAATCCCTTGCGCGGACGAGCGGAATACGAGATATCCAGCTTTATTGAGCTTGCTTCTTTGTACGTCCTGCCCAACTTTATGGCAAGCTTGTCGCCAATCGTGCGGAATTCGACTTTGCCCGAAAGCGATACCGACTTGATGTCAAGCTCGGCGGCGTCAAGCCCGATAGAATCTGTATCCCTGAGTATCATGATATCGAGGCGCTGGCGGCAGTCAATCTTTTTCTTTTCAAAATCTGGCTCGATGTCAAGCTTCATGTGGATTATGGTGAACGCGAGCGAGGGTGGATAGTGGGCCTTGCTCCCCGGCAGCTCGAACTTTTTCCTGTCACTTTCGCCTTCTGTCGGCATCTATGTTGCTAGTCGAATCCAATGACAAGATAAAGCTTCGCACATGTAAAAAGACCTCCTCTCACACCAATAGCAAATTCCGCTATCGCTAGCGATATTTTTACCGTTAAAGGCTGTCCAGACACCACGGGTTTTCGGCAGTTGCAATATCCATTGGTTGCATCTCGTGGCCAGAAACCTTCGCCTTTACCAGCCGTCTGAGGAGCTTGCCTGTTCTAGTCTTTGGAAGCTCTGACACAAACCTTACCTCACCTGGGCTGGCAAACCTCCCGATAGCACTTTCGACCCTCCCAATGATCTCAGCCTTTAATTCACTATCCTTGGCCCCGTCCCTCAAGACTACGCAGAGCACAATGGATTCGCCTCTGAGGTCGTCAGGCTTGCCGACTGCCACTGCTTCAATTACAGCAGGATGAGACGCGACAGCCTCTTCAATCTCTGCAGTTGCGATCCTGTGGCCCGAGACTTTTATCACATCGTCTGCCCGGCCGCGCATGTACCACAACCCATCGGGATCGACAAAGACTATGTCTCCGTGGTACCACACATCTTTGAACTTTGACCAGTAAGAATCGATAAACCTTTTCGGGTTGTTAAGCAGCCCCCTCGTCATGGATGGCCACGGCTGCTTTATCACGAGAAACCCTTCGCCTCCGGCGACGCTCCTACCTTGCTCATCGAATATGTCTGCGTCAAATCCGGGTACTGGACATCCTACCGTGCACTCGTTAAGTGGAGTAATTGGAAGCGCGCCGACAATTGCTCCACCTATTTCTGTGCCGCCCGATACATTGATGACCGGACACCGGCCGCCCCCTACCTTGTCAAAGTACCATCTCCACGCTTCTCTGTTTATGGGCTCGCCTGTAGTGGCAAGCATCCTAATTGACGACAGGTCATATTGTTCGGGTATTAGATTACTTTTCATGAATAGTCTGATGGCTGTCGGCGCCACGCCAAGAATGGTTGCCTTGTGCTGCTCCACCAGCCTACACCATGTGTCAGTTTGCGGATAGTCAAGAGCATCTTCGTAAATTATTGAAGTGCCACCAATGATCGCGCTACCGTAAACTGACCATACCTGGCCAGTAATCCAGCCGATGTCGGCGTACCAGAACAAAGTGTCCTCAGGCTTCATGTCTACAAGATAAGCTGCCTGCTGGGCGGCTACTAGGGTAAATCCGCCATGCACCTGAACCGTGCCTTTCGGTTCGCCTGTCGTGCCCGAGGTATAGAGGATGAATAGGGGATCCTCCGAGTACATTTTTTCAGTCTCGACCTTTCCGTTGCTAGAAACAAAATCGGCGTAGTTTGTCGCGCCGGTTCCTGTCGTAACAATTTGAGATACATTTGTTCCCTGCACGGCTTTTTTCCACTGACCCTTGATGTCAATCTCTTTGCCTCTCCTTCGAACCGAATCTGCAGTAATTAGGAACTTTGACTTTGAATCCGCCAGTCTTGAGTGAAGAGAGTGGGCGCTAAACCCGGAGAAAACCGTAGTGTGCACCGCACCTATTTTGGAGCACGCGAAAATCGCATAAAGCGCTTCTTCGACCATGGGCATATAGATCCCAACCACGTCGCCCCTGCGTATCCCTGATTCAGATAGGGCGCTAGCGAGCCTGTTCACCTGTACGTCGAGCTCGCCATAAGTCACCTTTTTCGATCCGGATTCGTCCGCAAAGACATACGCTGTCTTTTCGGGATGCGTTCGGGCATGCCTGTCTATGGCGTTTGCAACAACATTGCACTTGCCATTTAGAAACCACTTTGTGAAAGGGACGCCGTTGGACGAATCATAGACCTTGTCGTATTTGGTGAACCATTCAATCGCAAGGTCAGTGTTAACTGCATCCCAGTACCACTCGATGTCGCCGTTGGCTTTGTTTACAAGCTCGCGCCAATCTGAAATCCCATGAACTTTCATGAAACGGGCGATATTGCTCCGCTCAAGGTGCTCCCTTGACGGTGTAAACACAAAACCGCTCCCGGCTTGGTTCAACAATCTGGCAGACAGCCACACGCCTAATATTTGATGCTAAAGCGCGATAATTAGGGCTCAAGCCAGCCTGATAGCTTGAGAAAAATTAAATCCAGACAGTCGGCGTAGGAGAGTAACCTTGGTAGTGGAAGAAGTCCGCTATGACTTTGAAGATCATCCGCGGTACGCCGACGACTTTGTACGAGATCTAGTCAAGCTAATGATAATTGCAAAGTTAAACGCCGCAGCCAGAAATCAGGCTTCAAAGGCCTATTTCCAGCGGATCGTCTCCCAAATAGAGGGCTGCGAAGCGTACATTGTAAAATACGGCCAGCCTCTGCTCTATGCGAAATACCGGGGGATGGAGTTTACTGACCAGAAAGTTACGTCACAGTTTGTGAGGGAAAAAGATCATATCGTAGACGTCACGATGGAGTCAGTCTTTGGCGAATTTGTAAAGAGGTTTGATACTCTAGCCTCGATGTCAGAGAGCAAGGTCAAGTGGGCGATAGCAGCAAAGGATGATGAGCCCGACCCGCTCTTTGAATTGCTCAACTCGTTCGTGGACGCTGTAAGCAAGCTAACTTCGCTTGACGCTTCACGAGGAGATAGCATTGCCGGAAAGCGCTTTGCCATAAGGAATGCAAGCATCAACCGCAAATCGCTTCAGCTGGAATTTCTGATAAATGGGCTGCTTAACATTGTTGAACTAAACCCCGCCAAGAAACGCAAAGAGGACAAGATAGTAGTCCTGTTTGCAAAATCAGAGATCGCTGACTCTATAGCATCTCTGATGAAGCAGTCATAGGTGGCAAAAGCTTTCAGTGATGACCCTCAAAAAATTCGGGTGCACCCATGTAACAAACTATAGTTTGTCAGTCGAGGTGCATTTCCTCATCTCGCTGAATGGCGATCGGCGCAGGTTAGTGTCATCACTGCGATAGTGCTCGCCAGATAGCAATTAATACATTACTTGATTTCCTGCACGACTTTGCCTTTCTCGCTTGGAACGATCTTAAGCCTGCCTCCTGGGAATTCACTGCCAAGTTGCTTTCCGCGGAAAATCCTGTCAAGAAAAATCGCCAAGGCAGCGATTTCAGAGTGTGGCTGGTTGCCCACAGCAACATTATGGTCTGCCAACTCGTAGGCTTCGCGAGGGACTTTTTCTGACCCGATAATTACAAGAATGTTTTTTCTTGTCCGCAGCGTCTTCATTGCCTTATCAATATTGACGCCGTACATCGTAAGATGAGCAATTGTCCCTCCGTCCTTCTTCCACTGCTTTGCAATTGACTTCCAATCCTCTATTGTTTCAACCTCGAAGCTGCCGCCCCATCGTTTGCAAACGCTAGATACAGTTTCAGCAACGGACTGATCGATTCCCGTCATGTAGATTTTTTCTGCGCCAAATGCCCTTGCAACCAGGGCGGCGTGAGTTGTTACCCTGTCATCGCGGACGAGCCTGTGACCAATCCTCAAGACATGGACTCTCATGCTTCGGACTCTTCTTCAATCGCAGGCGGCTTGAGCTCGTTCGAATCCGCGTGAGGCTCTTCAAAGAGCTTTGACTCTATTAGATTCTTAAGCTGGTCAATGTTAAGAGCAGTTTTAGCAGAGACTGGCACTACCCGATTTGAATCCAAAATGCCCAGTTCTCCGGCCCTGTCGAATGCATCGGCAACGCTTGTGATATCCACTTTATTGAGGACGTAGATTATCCTAGTTGGAGGCACTTCAAATTCGTTTATCACGTCGACAGAGCTTGCGTATTTACGTTCCAGCTCGTCTAATGGTTCGCTCACGTCAAGAACGAGCAAAATCAAGTTTGCATATCTCAGCTCGTCAAGTGTTGATTTGAATGCATCAATCATGTATGCTGGGAGCTTGCTTACAAAACCGACTGTGTCATTTACCAAAGTCTTGTTGCCATCCAGTTCAATTGCGCGCGTGGTCGTCGAGAGCGTGGTGAAAAGTCCTTGTCCCGTGATCTTGGACTCGCCCGTTAGGGCATTGAACAGTGTTGTCTTGCCTGCTGATGTATAGCCTGCGAGCGAAACTGTGGGCAGGCCAGATCTGGCGCGCTGGTTGCGATATAGCTGTCGCCTTTTTTCTTCCTTCTCTAGCTTTTTCTTGAGGATCACAATATGTCTCCTGATGTCAAGAAAATAGACGTCAGCTTCATACTTGCCAAGGCCAAAAAAGCCGGGCTGCTCGCCCACTTTTGCGAGCTTTACTTTGTCCCGGGCGCGAGATAGCTCGTATCGAAGTTGCGCCAGCTTGATCTGAATCCTCGACTCGGCAGTGCTGGCTCGACGCTCAAATATTTCCAGAATGACCCGTTCCCTGTCGACTATCTCCACCTTGCAGAGGCTTGCTAGGTTATACATCTGTCTTGGCTTGAGAACTTCGTCAAAGATTACTACGTCCGGCTTGAGCTCTTCAACCAACTGCTTTACTTCGTCTGCCTTGCCTTTTCCAATTCCAAACTTGGACTTTGTTAACTGGCGCTGCGTAACGATCTTGAGTATGGAATATCCAGCGGCGTCGGCAAGGGAAGTTGCCTCCTTGCTTGCCTGCTCTAATGGGTATGTAATCAGAATGGCACTTCTCTTTGCCATCATCTATTTAGCATCACCGTCCGAGTCATCAGTGCCGACGTAGAGTTTTATTCCCAAGAAACGCTCAAGTTTTTTCGCAAACAACTCATCGGGCTTTAGTGCGCCTGTCTCAAACTTTCGCAAAATCTGCACCTTCTCGTTCATTTTCATGGCAAGCTGCTCGTGAGTCATGCCCATTTTCATCCTGGCCTCGCGGATAACGCCCGCAAAATCCGGAGTTAGCATGGTTTGGTCAGACATTGTTATTCTGGACATCTGGCGGGCTGGCGTTGACTTTTTCTTTTTGGCAGCAAATTGCGGCTGAACGTAAGGCTTGCCATGCTTTGAGCATGCGACGCAGACGCTAAAGACCGTCCCATCAACGACGACTTTCAGTTTCTCGGGGGTCTGGCGGCCGCAAAGCTCGCAGAACGACATTGTAGATCAAAACCACCCTTGGCGAAATTAATCCTTTCTTCGCAAAGTATGCTGGACCGTCATGTTCAAGACGATTTCTGCAATGTCGGAAGCGTATTCGGCTACGCGCCTTATGTTTTCAGTTATGAGCTTTATCCTGTAAAGGTCGCTTACGTCCTTGGGCTTTGTCACCGAACGCAGAATGGCCTTTTCCATGTCGTCTATTTTGCGCGATTTTTCTATCGCCTTGTCTGCTGCTTCATAGTCGCGCTTGAACATGGATAGGCACGCTTCGTCTAGCACTTCAAGGGCGAATGAGCACATGTTGGAGATCTTGTCAACAATGTCTTTGTTTATTGGTCGATGCATGTCAATAATGTCCTTTGAAATCGTAGCTGCATGGTCTGCTACGCGCTCGACTGATTTTGCAATCAACCTGTAGCCAAGACAGTTTCTGGGTTCTTCCAGCCCTATCTCTCTTAGCAGATGCTCATTTTTGATTGCGATTTTTAGCTGCCTTACGATGTAAAAACTGAATCTATCAACTTCGTCGTCAGATTTTATGACCTCCCCTGCAAGCTCTAGGTTATTTTCCTGAAGTGCGAGCAGGGTGTCGCGATACATAGACTTGGCGATCAAAAGCATCCTTTTGAACGCAGCGTCAACAGAAAGGTCTTGCAAGTTGATAAGCACCTGCAGCGTGATGCCTGAAGCTGAATCCGCGATTATCTCTGTTCCCATCAACACCCGCCTCACGATGTTTTTTATCACTTCCCTCTGCTCGGCAAGAAGCCTTTCTTCCTTCGGGACTATTGTAATTACGTTATAGCCGAGGAAATACAAGGCAATCAGCTTTCGGGCGATAAAGTACGGATTGTTGTCCTTGCCAACCTCTATGGTCGCATCTTTTTGCTCCTTGCCAATCTTCTTTGAGGCTGGAGCTATCTGAAGAACAGAGTTTGCCAGCCGCATGATAACGACGTGATCGCCTTGCTTTAGGCCCAAATCCTGGATCCATTTCTTTGGCAGTGAAACAATGTAAGAAGAGCCTCCAGTATACTGCAACTTTCTGGTTTCCTGGCCCTGCTCAAGGTCTTTCACCTTAGTTTTGCCGACTTCATCGTCGAGCTTTTCCATAACGATATGGATAGCGCAATTCTATATATGCTTACCCAATTACTATATAGATTGTGCTGAACATAATCATCAGATATATTAGGTATATATAATATGGTTTTTCCACTTGAATCCGCTTCCGATTGACCCAATAGAAAAGATATCCCAGCACGTAGACGCTCTTTTCGGCCAGGGGGTTTCTCAGGCGATTCCGGCAGACCTTGACTTGGAGTTCTCTAGGAGGACGGGACGTATTAAGAATTTTGGAATCAATGGCAGGCTCGCGGCGACGCTGCGAACAGACGGCGGCATAGCTCTGACAATATTTGGAGCTCAATACTTTCTTGACAGAAGCAATGCCTTTTTGGAGAATTGCGTGCAGGCTGTTGAAGAAGCAATTCCTTTTGTCAGTGAGGGCCGGTCTCTTTTTTGCAGACACGTAGAGCACTGCGGAAACAATGTGAGTGTTGGATCTGACGTCGCAATTGTTCATGACCGCAAAGTAATTGCAGTGGGAGTTTCATTGATTGCAGCTCCACTAATGAAGCAGTTCAGCCGTGGAGTTGCAGTCAAGGTGAGAGATGGACTGAAGGGCAGAACATCCGATAAGGATTAAAAGGTAGAAGGAAGTAATGCGAAACATATGATGCGTGGCGGCAACCGCGAGATGAGGCGAATGCTGGACAAGATGGGCCTTGACATGAAGACTATGGACAATGTCGAAGAAGTGATTATCAAGACCGATACCAAGGAGTTTTACCTTGTAAAGCCACAGGTCATTGAAATGAAAGGCAAGGACAGCACGATATTCCAGGTGGTTGCAAGCGACATTGAAGAAAAACAGCGGGAGGTACCGTCATTCAAAGAAGAGGACATTATCCTCGTAATGCAGCAAGCCAATGTCTCGCGAGAAAAAGCAGTTCAAGCTCTTATAGAAAGCAAGGGCGATATGGCACAGGCCATCCTTGGCCTTACAACGTAGAATTACACGTGGCTTTAAATATCCCGTACTTTCACTTGTATTGGCTTGGCCAAGGAAAAAACTGCTACGACAACTCTTCCTCCACCAACCTCACATTCTACTGTTGAAGCTATTGTCAGCGCTTTGTCTGAACTCGAAACCGAACTGGACGGCCTCTATGGGCGCGTTGATGAAATGAAGCGGCGTATCGTTGCGCATTCTAATGAGGAGATTGACAAGTTACGGCAGCAGGTGACCCTGATTGCAAACGAAGAAGCCAAAAAGATCGTTGAAAAGGCCAAGGCAGAAGCGGATGCAGAATCGGCAGACATTACAAAGCAATCAGAAAAGAGCCTTGCTGGCATCAAGAAAAACATCGACTCGTCATTTGACAAGGCGGTTGACAACATTGTCAGGACTGTGCTTGGCGAGAGCCCCCCGACCCCCGCGCAAAAGAGTGAAAAGCCCGCTTCAAGAGCTAAAAAGTACGCCGAACAAGGCTAACCAGATCCAGAAGCTTTAAAAGCAATTTTCGACCAAGTTCTATCGTTGATGGGACGCCCCTGACGGAGGAGCTATTTCAACATCCCAAAGTCGCAGTTGCAACCATCTACGGTAGACCCTATTACAACATTGTTAATGCGCTCAAGGTGATGAACCTGAGTTTTGATTCGATTTCACCTGCAGATGCGGCGATGTCTGACGCCAAGGTTATTATCACAACAGTGGAGGAGGCTGACTTGGTGAAAAAGAAAGGTGTCGTCATGCTTGACACAGAGCTCGAAAAGTACCCCTCAATTTCCAAAGCAAAAATATTGCGCAGCCTGGCAGGACCAGAAGCCGACGATAGGCTGACGATTGGAATTGACCCTGGGAGCAGGATCGGAATATCAGCAATTTATCTTGACCAAGAGCTACTAAGCGATGTGGAATCATCTCCACTTGACGCCGTCGAGCAGATTTCCGCGATGCTTGGCGGCATTACATCTAGAAAGAAAGTGGTAAGGATAGGAGACGGGGACATACGGATGGCTCGGCAGATAGCCAAAATGCTCAAGTTCAGGTTCGAAGATAAAGTGCAAATCGAGATAGTGGATGAACACGGGACATCACAGAACGCAGATGCAAACCGTAGGGGGGCAAGGGATAGGTCTTCTGCAAGGACCATTGCATTTAGGAGCGGTAAAGAATTCCTGTCGCGACGCTATTCACACACAGCAAGTTAGCGGGACAAGTCTGTGCACTCGGATTCGGTCTTACAAATGCTTTTATTTTCATCCATTAGAGTTTCCGGCACGGCGAAGTTAGCCCAGCCTGGTTAAGGTACGAGCTTCCCAAGCTCGGGGATCGCGGGTTCAAATTCTCGGCCGATGCAGGTATTATCCATTGGTATGTGGAACAGCAGCAGGCTAGAAGTGAGCTTGAAAAATAAGTAAAAAGGATAGGGATGCCCGCTTTTTCAATCCGAAGAGATTTACTCCGTCGTTACTAGGTATTTTTATTTAGTCCATCAAGCCTGTCTACGGCCAGGAATAGTCCGTAAAGCAATGCTTGCGGCCTAGGAGGACAGCCTGGAATGTACACGTCAACAGGAACTACCTTGTCAATTCCGCCTGTGGTGGCGTAAGTATCGCCAAATATGCCGCCACTACAAGCACACGCTCCTACTGCGATCACTATCTTCGGGTCAGGGGTTGCCTTGTATGTGGTCTCAAGTGCGATTTCCATGTTCCGTGAGGCTGGACCAGTCACCATCAAGACATCCGCGTGTCGCGGAGATGCTACAAAGTGAATGCCAAACCGTTCTATGTCATATATGGCGTTGTTAAGTGCAGTTATTTCCACTTCGCAGCCATTGCACGAACCCGCGTCCACTTCCCTTATTGCTAGTGACCTGCCAAAGATCTTTTTTATTTTCTCGCGTAGATCACCACCAACCTTTTCGTATGACTTGCGACTCGTATCGCCTGGCTCAGCATCTGGTGAATTGACTATCATCTCGCTTTTGCTCCTTGCCGGGGTGGCGAATTGGCTTTCCATCTTGAATAGTTCAGGATATGACAGCTGGCACCTACCGCACATTATGCATTTGCTGTTATCAACAGACAAAATAGAATCCTGCTCTTCGCCAGATATCATGACGCCTGCTCTTCCGATTGATATCGCCTCCGTGACGCAAGTCTTCTTGAGAGCACTTTGCGATTCAACATTCGAGCTGCCATTTCTCAAATTGTCATTCTTGGATACCGGGGCGACTACGACCCTTCCCCTATAGTTAGGCATGATGAGATCCCTGGAATTTATTAAAGATGCAGAGATTGTCTCGACGTGATCGCTGAGTATGCCGTCTCTTCCCCCACGATTTGGTTGCTTCTTATCTTTACTAGTCATCTCTGGCATTACAAATCATTTCCAGAGTATGAGAGGTCCAGACTCTTGTTGATCAGAGGGAAATCAGGAACTATGTCATTTAAAACGGCGTTCTCTATTGCCGGCCAATTGCAAAATGAAGCTGTCCTAACTTTGTATCTAAATATCGAGTTCGTGTCTTTTCCGATCATCAGCCAATGTAAGGTCTGACCTCTATGCGATTCGGCATAACCCAAAGCGTTTCCAAACGGTTCAAGCCTTTCTGTTATGCCAGGCAGGACAAGGGTGTCATCGTCCTTTCCTAGTCTGGCGGATAACTCCTGGATAATAGCTAAAGAATCAATGGTCTCCACTACACGCACATCAAATCTGGCCATGGCGTCACCCTGGCGCTGTTGCATTTCTACTCTATGCGCCATCCTTTGCTTCGGTGTCTCCCCGCGACC
>Ga0070698_100001555_pt1 | contig 25472 bp, 24 predicted proteins | sample KBSK1502metaG_FD_65477 | JGI IMG/M metagenome (GOLD analysis project Ga0070698, IMG submission 65477) | Corn, switchgrass and miscanthus rhizosphere microbial communities from Kellogg Biological Station, Michigan, USA - KBS K1-50-2 metaG | ecosystem: Host-associated > Plants > Roots >... | reverse complement strand
GGCAAGAACCAGCCGCCCGCCGAGACGTACGTCGCGTTCGGCTCGGCCGTCATTTGCGACATGTAGCCGCCGATGCGGAAGCCATCGGGATCGAGGAACGGCACGTGATAGCCGCCGAGGAAGATCGTCACGATCACTGCGGAGATGAAGACGATCTCGATGAACTCCGCGAGAAAGAACATGCCCCAGCGAATGCCGGAGTACTCGACGAAGTAGCCGATGATCTCGGGCTCGCCTTCGGGGATGTCGAACGGTGCGCGTTTGGTCTCGGCGATCGCGGCGGTGAAGAACAGCACGAACGCGACGGGCTGCCACAGCCAGAGCCAGTTGAGCGGATGCGCCGGCGACATATCGCTCGTCGCGCCATGGGCGGCGATGAAGCCGGGCTCGAGGCTGCCGGCGACGAGGAACGCGCCCATCAGCGACAGGCCCATCGCGACCTCGTACGACATCATCTGCGACGAGCTGCGCAACCCGCCGAGCAGCGCCCACTTGTTGTAGCTCGCCCAGCCGGCGATCGTGCCGCCGTAGTTCGCGAGCGTGAGCACCGCGAAGTAGAAGATGAGGCCCCAGTCCGCCTTGAAGATCTGCAGGCGGATCGAATCGGCGAACAGTGGATTGTCGGGGTTCGTCGCGAGCAGCGACGTGTCGAGCGTCTTCGCAACGGCGTGCGGATAGACCTCGGGGCCAAACGGAATGATCGCGAACGCGATCAAGACCGGCGCGAGCGCGAGGACCGGCGCGAGCGCGAACAGACCGCGGTGCACGTTCGCCGGGATGAAGTCCTCCTTGAAGATCATCTTCAAGGCATCGGCGACGAAGTGAAGGATGCCCTTGAGGCGAATCGGCCCGATGTTCGCGCGGTTTGGACCGAGACGATCCTGCATCATCGCGCTCTGCCGACGCTCGGCCCACGTGAGCAACGACGCGAGCGGCATCACGAGCAGAAGGATCAAAAACAGCCACTTCGTGCCGGCCCAGTCGAGGACCTGCCAGATGCTTGGCACCCACGACGGAAGTGCGAGCGTCGTCGCTGCGTTCATCCTCGGCTCCCTGCGAAGCGAAGCTGCAGCGGCCGCGCTTCACGCGCCCATTGCAGATCTTTCCAAGCCGGCACCGTCGCGATCATGTCTTTGAAGACCTCGCGCGCGTGCGTCCAGGGCAGCCTGACACCGGTCGCGTGGGCGAGCCGCACGATCGCTTCCCAGCCGGGGATCGCCTGGCCGGGTGGCGCGAACGCCGCATGCATCCGCTGCACGCGCCCCGCGAGGTTCGTGATCGTGCCGGCGAGCTCCGCCCAGTCGGCGATCGGAAACACGACCTTAGCGTGCGGCACCGGGCCGCGCTCGTGCGCCGCAAACGAGATCAGCTCGACCTCTTTGAGCTTGTGCGTGTCGACGGCGAGCACATCGCCGAGCACGATCGCCGCCTTCATCGTCGGTGGCAGCAGCGGCGGTAGCGGCATCGCGCCGAGCTTGAGGCCGTCTGCGATCGCCTTGATGCCGGTGAGGTTCGGATTGACATCGGCGACGCGCAGCTTGCCATCGGCGCGCTGAGGCACCGACGGCTTGCCCGCGAAGTACACGTGGCCGACCTTCCACTCCTTCGCGAGCTTGGCGAGCGCGAAGTTGTCTTCGTTCGAGCACAGGGCGCTGAGCACGACGGCGACGTGCTGCGGCTCTTTCAAATAGCTGCCGATGCGCAGCACCGCCGATGCGATCGCGCGATCCCAGCTCGATGGCAGCCCCTCGACGAGCGGCGCCGCGATCCGATGCTCGCGCAGATCGTGATACGTGAAGCGACCCTCGTCGCACATCCAGTACTTGTTGACGTCGGGGTTGTGACGCGGCACCAGGCGCCACGCGCGACCGTGCTTGTGATGGATCTCGACGTTGCAGCCCGTCGCGCAGCCGTTGCATACGCTCGGCGTTGCCTCGAGCTCCCACGCGCGCATCGTGAAGCGGAAATCCTTCGCCGTCAGCGCGCCGACCGGGCACACATCGACGGTGTTGAGCGAATACGGATTGTCGAGCGCCTCGCCAGGCGCCGTCGTTAGCGTCTCGTGATCGCTGCGGAAGGCGAACTCGAGCTGGTGCTGACCAGCGACCTCGTCACACGTGCGGATGCACCGCGAGCACAAGATACAGCGCTCTTGATCGAGCACGATGTGCGGGCCGACGTCGACGACTTTGTCCTTGCGCACCTTCGGGACGTCGACGCGCGAATCGCGGTTGTCGTGATCGAAGTACAGCTTCTGCAGCGTGCACTCGCCGGCCTTGTCGCAGATCGGGCAATCGATCGGATGGTTCAGCAGCGTGAACTCGAGCTGCTGTGCGCGCGCGAGCGTCGAGTGCGCATCCGTCGTGTGGACGACCATGCCATCCGCGACGACTTGCTGGCAGCTCGGCTGCAGCTTCGGATTCTTCTCGATCGAGACCAGGCACTGCCGACACTGCGCGACGATGCTGAGCCCGGGGTGATAGCAAAACGCGCTGATGTCGAGGCCGAGCGTGCGCGCCGCCTCGAGGACGTTCGTCCCCTTCGGCACGGTCACGCTCTTGCCGTCGATCGTGAGAGTGACAGTCTCTTGAGTCACTTATCGCACTCCCCGCCGATCATGTTGATCATGCCGAAGATCGGGACGATGTCCGCGATGAGATGGCCGTGGATGAGCTGGCTCGCGGTCGACAGATGGACGAACGATGGCGAGCGGCAGTACGCCTTGTACGGGCGGCCGGTACCGTCGGCGACAACGTAGAAGCCGAGCTCGCCGTTGCCGCCCTCGACGAAGACGTACACCTCGCCGGGCGGCACGCGAATGCCATCCATGATGTGCTTGAAGTGGCGGATCATCGATTCGATCGTGTTGTACGTGTCGCGCTTCGGCGGCAGTGACACGCGCGGATCGTCGACCATCACCGGGCCCGGCGGGATTTGCTTCAGGCACTGGCGCAAGATCCGGATCGACTGCTTCATCTCCTCGACGCGCACGAGGTACCGGTCGTAGCAGTCGCCGTGCGTGCCGAGCGGCACGTCGAATTCGACCTCGGGATAGATCGAATACGGGTGATCGCGGCGCACGTCGTAATCGACGCCGCACGCGCGCGCGATCGGACCGACGCAGCCCGTCGCGAGCGCCTCGGCCTTCGTCATCGCGCCCACGCCGGCCATGCGGTCGCGGAAAATCTTGTTGTTGTTGAGCATCACCTCGACCTCGGCGATCACCGGCACGATCTGGTCGAGGCACTTGGTGAGGTCAGCGTCGAAGTCGTCGGGCAGATCCTTCGCGACGCCGCCGATGCGCAGGTAGCTGTGCGTCAGGCGCGCGCCCGACACTTTCTCGAGCAGCTCGTAGAGCCACTCGCGGCACTTGAGGAAGTACAGGAACGCGGTGAACGCGCCGAGCTCCATCGCCGACGCGCCGACGCACGTCAGGTGATCGGTGAGGCGCGACATCTCGCTGACGATCACGCGCACGTACTCGCAGCGCGGCGTCGGCTTGATCTGCATCAGCTTCTCGATCGCCATCGCCCAGCCGACGTTGTTGATCATCGGCGAGACGTAGTTGAGGCGATCGGTGTACGGGAACACCTGCGTGTACGTCGCGTGCTCGGATTCTTTCTCGAAGCAGCGGTGGAGATAACCGGGCTGGACGTCGCTCTTGACGATCCGCTCGCCATCGACGGTGAGCACGATGCGCACGGTGCCATGCATCGCCGGATGCGATGGCCCCATGTTCACCGTCATCAGATCCGGCGGCAGCTCTTGTTCGGTATCCGAGAGGTCCTGGACGTCTTTGCGCCCGAGCACCAGTTGCTTGAGAGTGGCCTCGGTCGCCATTACGGGTTCTCCCGCTTGATCGGGTTGATCGGGAGATCGTCGCGACGCACGAGCGGCTGCCGCTTCTCCTTCGGGTAATCCTTGCGCAGCGGATAGCCGACGAACTCTTCGTACATATAGATGCGGCGCAGATCGGGATGGCCGTCGAAGCGGACGCCGTACATGTCGAACGTCTCGCGCTCCTGCCAGTTGAACGCCGGCCAGATCTCGGCGAGCGACGGCACGCGCGGATCCTGCTCGGTGACGGCGATCTTGAGGCGAATGCGCGTGCGATGCACCGACGAACGCAGCTGATACACGACCTCGAAGCGCGGCTTGGATTCATTCCAGCCTTCGCTCGGTGGCACCCCAATCGGCTGCCAGTCGAGGCGGTCGATGCAGGTGACGAACACCGGCGAATCGAACGCCATCGCCGGGTCGTCGCGCAGCCATTGGGCGACGGCGACGAGCTGATCGCGCTTGATCCACGCGATCTCATCGCCGTACGTCGATTCCGTACGCTCGACGGCGTGCCCGTGCGTTGCCGTCAGCGCGTCGAGAACTTTTTGCGCCATGACCTACTCCTCGGGGGCGGCGGCGATCAGCTCTTCGCGTTTCGTCCGCAGCTGGCTGTGTCCGCGGCCGTGCTGGATGCGATCCATGAGCAGGATCAGCGCGTCGAGCACCTGCTCGGGGCGCGGCGGGCAGCCGGGGATGTACACATCGACGGGAATCACCTGATCGCAGCCCGGCATCGCTGAATAGTTCTGATAGAAGCCGCCGGTCGACGCGCAGACGCCGAACGCGATGACCCACTTGGGCTCGGCCATCTGATCGAACACGCGCTTGAGCGCGGGGCCCTGCTTCTCGGTGATCGTGCCGACGACCATCAAGAGATCGCTCTGGCGCGGCGAGAAGCGTGGGAACTCGGCGCCGAAGCGCGCGATGTCGTATTTCGGGCCGGCGACCGACATGAACTCCATGCCGCAGCACGCGGTCACGAACGGATACGTGAACAGCGAAAACTTCCGACCCCAGTTGGAGCCGCGCTCGACGAGCGATTGCTTCGCCCATTTCGCGGCGTCTTCGATTCGCGTGGTGGTGAGCTCTACTCCCATCCGATCGCCTTCTTTCTCCAGACGTAGGCGAGTGCGACGACGAGAATCGCGACAAACAGAAGCATCTCGGCAAACCCGAACACGCTGACCGCGCCCGTTGTCGGGTCATGCGAGAGCTGGTTGTAGAGGATCGCCCACGGGTACATGAACGCTGCTTCGATGTCGAAGACGAGGAAAAGGATGGCGACTTGATAGAAGCGAACCGAGTAGCGGCCGCGCGGCGTGCCGATCGGTTCGGACCCGCACTCGAAGGGCTTGAGCTTTTCGGGGTTTGTGGCTCTGGGGCCGATGAGCACGGCAAGCGCCGTGAACAGCCCGCAAAAGCCGAGGGCAAACACGATCGCCAGTCCGGCTGGCATGTACGCCTGTAGCTGCAAAGCGAGCGCAGTATATGGCGGCGAGGTGGCGGGTCAACGCGTGCGGGGGTGGTTTTTGGTAGGCCGATCGCTGGTTTGGCTGAGCTGTTAGGTGATGCCGAGCAACTGTGTTCGGCAGGGCCGTGTCGAGCCATTGATGCTGGTCTGGAGCTTGCCGAAGCGGGTCGCGTTTCGCTTCGGGTTCATCGCCGCGATCCTGTTCGTCTATCCCGCGCCGCTGGGGTACATCCCCAAGACGGACTCGCTCGCCGAGACCTTCGGCAAGCCGATGCAGTGGCTCGTGCAGTGGGTGGGGGAGCTGGTGGCGGGCGAGCGGCCGGTGGTGCAGCCGACAGGAAGCGGCGACACGCTGTTTGGCTACGTCCAGCTGCTCGTGATCGTCATGCTCGCGGCGATCGGCGCGGCGGTGTGGTCGGTGGTCGATCGTCGGCGGCTCGCGTATCCGCGGCTCGCGCACGCGACGTGGATCGGGCTTCGCTACGTGCTCGCGATGATCATGATCGGCTACGGCTTCGCGAAGCTCGTCGATGGGCAATTTCCTGCGCCCGATGCGATCCGCTTGGATCAGCGCATCGGCGAGATGTCGCCGATGGGCATGCTGTGGACGTTTCAAGGCTCATCGCAGCCGTACACGATCTTCGCCGGGCTCGCGGAGATCGTGCCGGCCGTACTGCTGTTGTGGCGACGCACCGCCGTCATCGGCGCGGTGATCGCGATGGCCGTGATGACAAACGTCGTGATGCTCAACTTCTGCTACGACGTGCCGGTCAAGGTGTTCTCGTCGGAGCTGCTCGTGATCGCCGCCGTGATCGCGATGCCGCAGCTGCGCCGGTTGCTGTTGGCAGCGCTTGGCTATGCGGTGCCGGAGGTTCCGCCGCGAGCGCGCTCGTCGGTGCGCGTCGAGCGCGTGCGCGTTGCTGCGAAGCTCGCGGCCGTGGCCCTGATCGTGTTGAGCCAATATCAGATGTACGATCAGATGAGCGAGTACAAGCGGCCGCGCGGCGAGCTCGAAGGGCTGTGGAGTGTTTCGGCGTGGAGTGGCGATGGCGAGCGCTGGTGCAAGGTTGGCTTCTCGCCATGGGCGGTTGCGATCCGGCAGTGCAACGACGAACGCGGGCTCGCACGCGGCGAGGTGATCGCTGCGGGGCAGGTGATCGTCGTCGGTACCGATCTGTGGCACTACGTGCATCACGGCGACAAGCTCGTGATCGATTTCCGTCGCAACGGCAAGCCCGTGCACGCCGAGCTGACGCGTGATCCGCCACCGCTGCTGGTGTCGCGCGGGTTTCACTGGATCCAAGAATTTCCGTTTAACCGCTGAGCTGCGGTTTCCGCAGGTGTGATCTGCGGGAGCCGCAGTCGCGCGTGACGCTGGCATCGTGACCTCGCGCGGTTAGCGCTGGCCCGCGCGCTGCACTAACGGCCCTTCGCAAGGAGACCGTTATGAACATCAAAGCTGTTTTGGTTACTCTCATTCTTGGATCGTCGTCGCTCGCGCTCGCCGATCATTATCAGGCGCCCGAAGTTCGCGATCACCGCACGTTCCCGAGCTACGTCGCAGCCAAGCCGGTCGTGCTGCTCGACAACACCCACCTCATGGGTCGCGCGTACGTCAAGCTGCCGACGACGTGGCGCACCTTCACGAAGCTCGAGCTCAAGTCGAACAACGGCCGCACGAAGATCGATCGGGTCATCGTCGAGCTCGCGAATGGTCAGCGCGAAGTCGTGCGTACCGGTGGCATCGTCACCGGCAAGCAGTCGCTGACGATCGATCTGCCCGGCCACCTGCGCTCGATCAAGAGCGTGATGCTGCTCGGTGACAGCCGCGGTCGCGCCACGATCGACGTCATCGCGATCTGACGCGAGGCAAGTCGTGCGAATGTTCGCGCATGCGCACGACTCTGCTCCTACTGCTGCTGGCAGCTTGCTCGAAGAAGAAGGGCGATGACTGCCAGCAGTTCGCGGATAAGTCTCACAGTGTCTTGACCGAGATGACGAAGGGCGTGGGCAAGCCGTTGCCCGCCGACTACGAGAGCAAGTTTCTCGACGAGTGTCGCAAGCACCCCGAGAAGATCAAAAAGGACCCCGTCTTCAAGTGCGTGCTCGACGCCAAAAGCGATGATGCGGTGAAGCAGTGCTACAGCACCGCGTTCTCCGACTACGCGAGCAAGGGTCGGCGCAGCGAAGCGCAGCTTCAGCTGAACAAGCTGGCGAAGAATCTGAAGGTCGCTGCCATCTCGGCGGGCACGTTCCCGAAGGGCAAGGCAGGGCCGACGCCGGCGCAGCGGTGCTGCGACCAGCCCGACCACAAGTGTGCCGTCGTGAAGGACTGGAGCAGCGATCCCGCGTGGAGCGCGCTCGAGTTCGCGATCGACGAGCCGTCGCAGTTTCAGTACACGTACGAGAGCGATGGCCAGAAGGCGAGTGCGACCGCCATCGGTGATCTCGACTGCGACGGCCAGATGATCACGTATAAGCTCGAAGCGACGCTCGAGAACGGCGAGCCGAAGACGACCATCAACGAGCCGACCGAGCAGGATTAAGCTCGCTCAGGGCGTTCGGTGATCGCGCACCTCGGGCCCCGGCGCCGGCGGCGGCGTGCCCTGCTGCGTCGGCGGTGGTGGCGCTACCGGCATCTTCGCGCGGCCCCACACCTCGACGGTCGCGCGGCCACCACCGGGCAGGTTCGCGTACGCGAACTCGACGGTTCTGATCTTGCGCAGCTTGCCCGGCAGATCGATCGGCGCGGTGCGCGTGCCCTCGTGGAACACGACACTCGTCGGCAGCTCGAGCTTCTCGCCGTTGCCAAACGTCACGAGGACCTTGTTGAGCTGCACGTCACTGCCAAGGACCACGAACATCAGCTCGGAGAACGGCTTGCCCTGCGTGACCATGACCTTGTCGCGATCGCGCCAGCCATCGACGGTGCGCTTGCCCAGAAACGTCCAGCCCTTGTTCTCCCACGTGACGGGCGTGATCGGCGGCGGGGCGGGGCGACCGGTGTCACGGCCCCAGATCTCGACGCGCGCTTTGCCGCCACCGGCGATGTTCGCGTACGCGAGCTCGATGCGGGTGATCGTGCGATCGCGGCCGGGCAGATCGATCGTGCGCGAACGCTGGCCCTCGCGGAACGTGTGCTTGAGCCTCGGCGACCAGCGCAGACCGCCGGTGAACACGATCGTCATGTCGGCGAGGTCGAGGTCCGAGTCGCTTACGACCATCGTGATCTGATCGAAGCCGCCCTTCGCCTTGCCAACACGGATCACGTCGCGATCGCGACGGCCGTTGACGACACCGATGCCGAGCTGCGTCCAGCCCGTCGGATCGAACGTCGCGGCTTGGAGCGGCTTCTTCTTGTCGCGCCCATAGACATCGACGCGCGCCTTGCCGCCGCCTTTGATGTTCGCGTATGCGAGCTCGATCTTCGCGATCATGCGGTTGTCACCGGGCAGATCGATCGCGCGCGAGCGCTGACCTTCGCGGAAGACGTGCTTGAGCGGCGCCGAGAAGCGCTCGCCGTTGCCGAACACGACGGTCATGTCGCGCATCTCGAGGTCCGAATCACTGACGACCATCGTCAGCTGATCGAACTTGCCCTCGTAGCGCCCGACGACGATCGTGTCGCGGTCGCGGTGGCCATCGACAGTCTGCGAGCCGAGCAGCTGCCAGCCGCGCGCATCAAAGCCCGTCTTGTTGTTTGCTTTCTTGTCGCGGCCGTAAAACCAGACGCGCGCGCGCGTGCCCGGCGGCGACGCGTAGAGCACTTCGATTTTTTCGATCCGCCGGTTATCGCCCGGCAAGTCGATCGCCCGCGTGCGCTGGCCTTCGCGGAACACGGTCTTGAGCGACGGCGACCACGACTTGCCGTCGCCGAAGACGATCTGCAGATCCTTGATCGCGACGTCACCGTCGGTGACGACCATCGTCAGTTGATCGAAACGACCCTCGTACTTGCCGACCGGGAACGTGTCGCGATCGTTTTGCCCCTTTACGGTTTGCGTACCGAGCAACGTCCAGCCCGTGGTGTCAAACACCGCCGCTGGCGGTGGCGCCGCTTGCTGCATGGGTTGCGCAAGAGCGGGAGACGCGGCCAGGACCGCGCAGACGAGCAAGCCTCGAAACATGAGTCCTCCTAGTTCGAATGCGACGCTATCGCCTTCGTAGGACCGACGCCTGCGCCAAAACATTAATTCATAAGTCATCCGGGGCATTTCGCCCCGAGCACGACTTACAAATTCGCCTGCGCGTTGCGCAGCGCCTCTTCGAGCGCCGCGACCATGTATTCGTTCGTGTCGACGAGATAGATCGTCTCGGGGCACGGCCGCCGGTGCGCGCGGATCTCTTCGACGATCGCGCGCGCCGCTTCATCGATCGGGACGTTGCCAAGATCGGTTCCGATGCCGGGGATCGCGATCACTTTAAAGTTGTTGCGGTCGGCGGCGATCAGCGCCGCACGCGCCGCACGGCGCACGTTCTCCGCACCGATCTGCATGCCGGGCTCTTCCATCGTCGGCACGTGGATCACGTTCTTTGCGGGAAGCTGGCCCGCCGTCGTGACGAGCGCTGCGCCAACAGCGATCGGCGCAGCGGCCATCGCAGCTTGCTGGATCACGTCTCCACCTTGCCGGCGCAACGACCCACCAATCCCACCACCCATGATGCCGAGCGAGTTCGCCGGATTGACGATGGCGTCGACCGGCAATGACCAGATATCAGCCTTCGCTACGTGAACTTGCATCCAATGGGACCGTTAGCACGCGGCGAGCGCTCGATTCAAGCGCAGGCTTTCTCTAGCTCCTGTTCGACTTTCTCCTCGGCCCACTTCTTAGCGACGGCAAGCTCCTTCACGATGAGCTGCTTCGCGTTATCGAGCATCTTGCGCTCGCCAAACGACAGAACCTTGCTGCTCTTGAGCCGGTAGAGATCTCGATAGACCTCGGCCACATCAAACAGCGACCCGGTCTTGATCTTTTCCATGAAACCCCGATAGCGGCGGTTCCACGTCTGCTTGTCGATGTGCACATCCTTCTCGCGCAGGATGTCGAACACTTCCTCGATTTCAGATGAAGTTGCGACTGGACGGAGGCCGACTTGGTCCGCCTTCTCTTTGGGAACGAGGATCTGCATACCCGTCGCCAACACCTTCAACACGTAGAAGGAGCAGACGGTCGTATTGATCTCCTTCTTCTCGATTCCGATTACTTCGGCCACCCCGTGAGCGGGGTAGACGGCCTTCTCGCCAATCTTGAAGTCGGTCATAGGGAACTCCACATAAGCAATGAAGATGCCTCCGGTTGGCTCGTGCACTAACACGCGGTTAGCTATGAGAGCTGCGCCAGGGTGTCACACGCTGGGGTAAGAGGTTCCACCAGCGGCGCGCGGAGGATATCAATCATCCGGCGAATCTCCACTCAAATCGTCACCACTAACGAGGGGGCCGATCGCATAGCCGGCCAGCTAGTCGAGATTTCGATGACTTGCATGATACCCTGTAGCCCGAGTGCGAGGCTCGATTGGTCAGCTGTTGATCTCGCAAGGCGCGATCGATGCAGGCGCGCTCTCGGATGCCTTGGCCCGGCAGAGTGGCCGGCACCCGGTGGCGTCGGAGCTCTATGTCCTGGGCTACGCCAGCGAGCGGCAGCTTTGCACCGCGCTGTCGATGCAGACCGGTTGGCCCGCTGTCGTTCTGGACGAGTCGTCGATCCGACTCGATGTGCTCGAGCACGTCTCGATCGAATGGGCACGGATCTTTTCGGCGCTCGTGGTGCATGAAGACGAGCGCACGCTCGTGGTCGCAGCGTCGCGTCCCGAAGATGCGATCGTGCCCGCGCGCGAGCTCGGGTCCTCGCGCGGCAAAGCGGTCGAGCTTCGCATCGCGCTCGACGTCACGCTGTCGCGCACGATCCGCGTCGCGTTTCGCAAGTGGAAGGAAGGCGAGCAGTACCTGATCGGAGCGGAGGCGAACACGCGCAAGGGCGCGCACCTCGCGATCGTGCAGCCCGATGGCGGCGAAGACGAGCATCGCCTCGCGCAGCGCGCGCTCGCCGAAGATGCGGCGCGCAACATCGAGAGCGTCGAAGAACTGCCGCCGGAAGATCATGCGAGCTCGACGCTGACGGGCGACTGGCACGTCAACACGATCACGACGTCGACCGAGAGCGGCGAGAGCGCGATGATCGAAGAGCGCACGCAGGTCATCGCGCAGGATCTCGATCGCTCCGAACAGGAACAGAACTACACCGGCAATCGCGCGCTCGTCGTCGATCCGGATCCGCCCGGCCGCATCCAGCTCGTCTCCGAGCTCGAGAAGCTTGGCTGGACGTGTCAGGCGGCGGGCTCGGGCTCGCAGGCCGTCGATTTGCTCGCGACCATTCCGTTCGATCTCGTGTTCGCCGATGTCGCGGCGGCCGAGATCGATGGTCTGCAGCTGTGTCGCGCGATCAAGCGCAGCCGGCGCCTGACGAAGACGCGCGTCGTGATCACGACGTCGGTCGTCGACTCGGGGCAGGTCCCCGACGAAGTGCTGCATCGCCACGCCGCCGACGGCTACATCGAAAAGCCGATCGATACGCGACGCCTGCATCGCATGCTGCGCGAGCTGTCGCCCGAAGAGCGCAGCGATCATGAAGGCGTGCTCGCCGATGCACTCGGCCGCTACCACAACGGCGATATCGAAGGCGCGATCGCGCGACTGCGCGGCGCGCTCGTGCAGGATCCGGCGAGCCCGAAGCTGCACTTCATGCTCGCGAACATGTTGCAGCGCGCGTCGCGCTGGGCCGAAGCGGTCGACGAATACGAATCTGTCGTCGAGTTGCAGCCGGCGTATTTCCCGGCGCTCACGCGCCTCGCGTACCTCTACTTCCGGCAGGGATTGCACGCGCGCGCAGTCGAGACGTGGCGCCGCGCGCTGCCGGTGTGCGATGACCCGGCGCTGCGCCGCAACATCGAGCTGTTCATGCGCAAGCTCGTCGCGGATATGTCAAAGGCGGACGCGTAGCTCGTCGTAGCTCGTGAAGCCGGTGGCGTGGCCGGCCGCAAGCTCGCTCGCGATCTCGTCGGCGAACTCGGGCAGCTTGATGAAGATGCGATCGGGCGACAGGCCGGCGTTCGCATAGGCCGCGATGTCGCTCGCGCGATTGCCGATGCCGGCTTCGAGCGAAAAGTCGGCGAGCGCGCCGAGCGCGTCCATCTTGAACTCGATCGTATCGGCGCCCGGCTGCGTGACGATCGGCGGTGGCATGCGCAGCGGGCCGCGCGGGAATCCATTCGCGGCGAGCCAGTTGCGCGTGTCCTGCGTGAATCGATCGCCGCGCGCGGTGATGTAGATGATGTCGTGGCCGGCGAGCGCGGCAGCGGCGCCGTCCTGCGCGACGACGACGCCGCCGCCGGCGAGCGACTCTGGATACGCGTTCTCCGACGCGGTCAGCGTGCCGTCGAGATCCGAGACGACGATCGGCGTCTGTGCAGGCGCGACGTATGCGAGAAACGATGCGCCGGTGCGGTCGCCGACGACGGAGACGTAGAGATCGCGCAGGCCGATCGGCAAGCGGTCGTCAGCTTCGAGCACGAGCGCGAAGCGACCATCGTCATCGGTGCGCGCGCTGCCGAGCAGCTGCCATCCGCCGCCGAGGCAGCCGAACAGCTCGACGTCTTCGCCGCGCAGATCCTTATCGATGATGCTGTACGCGATCTTGCCGGTGAGCGTTTGCGTCGGCGCATCGGCGGTCGCGATCAGATCGTTGCCGCGATGAAACGGCGGGCCCGACTGCACGACGATGTACGCGTTTGCCAGGTTCCGCCACGTGCCGGCAGGAGCATCCGGCACGCCGACGCAGCGCTCCTTCATCGCACTTGGTGTTGGCCTCTGAGAAGACGCGCGCTCTAGACATGCAGCGAGCAGCAAGCTCGGGCAAAGCAGCGACAGACGCATCATGCATCGACGAAGGTGCATCCATCGGACCATTGCCAACGCTGCGGAGCTACGTCACGTCTTCGGTGGACGTTCACCAACCTGTCGAACGGTAACGATCCGATGTTCCGGGACACGAAACGTGACCATGAATGTGCGTTCGTCGACGAGTCGCCGCGACGTTACGCTGGTGCGCCGCTTGTAATGCGTTCGCGCGATGAAGCTGATCGCATTTCTCGCTCTTGCTGCATGCACGACCGAAGACCCCAAGAACGTCCTCGAGCTCCGCATGCAGACCACGATTCCCGCGGCCACCGAGGTCGAATACTGCAAGTTCGTCGAGATCCCAGATACGTGGGTCACGCGTGATCACATCGAATTCACGCAAGGCAGTCACCACGTGCTCGTGTACCAAACGGCGTACACATCGATCCCGACGCACAAGAACGACGGCACACCTGTCGATACGTCGGGCGTGTTCGACTGCAGCGATGGCGCGACGAACGGCTGGTCGGTCACGAAGCTGATCGGCGGCTCGCAAAATCGCGAAGGCGACGCGATCCTGCGCTTCCCCGACGGCATCGGCGTGCACGTCGGCGGCGTTGCGCTGATCAACGTGCATTACGTCAACGCGACGGATGAAGCGATCGCGACCGACGTGCACATCACGTTCGATACGCTGCCGGCGGCCGACATCGTGCAGGAAGGCGACATCTTGTTCTTGTACAACCCGATCATCGGCGTGCCGCCGAACGCATCGGCGAGCGCGCATTACCGCTGCCCGGTCTACAGCGACATCACGATCTCGAACGTGCAATCGCACATGCACTCGCGCGGCGTCGGGTACGAGGCGCGCGTCGACGATGGTGCGCCGTTCTACGCGACGACGAAGTGGGAAGGCGTGCCTGTCGAGAGCCTCGACAACATGATCGTCGCGGCCGGCTCGCACCTCGACTATCACTGCGACTACCGCAACGGCGAAGCGCGGCAGGTGTATCAGGGCCCGCGCTCGAGCGACGAGATGTGCATGCTGATCGGTTCGTATTACCCGGCCGATGCGCGCACGGCATTGTGCCTCGACGAGACCGGCACGCTGCCGGGCGGCGATTGGATCGGTCAGGGCGGCGCGACGTGTCAGCAAACGCTCGGCTGCTTGCAGACCGCGTCGGGAGACTTCCACGCGATCACCGATTGCGTCCTCGCCTCCAAAGCGGACGTCTCGATCGAGCTCTCGGCGGCGCTGCGCTGTTTTATGACGGCGACCGATCCGCTCACGCAGTGCGGTGCGCAGATTCAAGCGTGCGCGGCACGCTAGGCCAGCGTTCCCGGATTCATGATCCGATTCGGATCGATGTGATCGCGCAACGCGCGCAGGTACGCATCGAGCTTGATCGCGCGCGCCCCGAGCAGCCATGCCCCCGCCTGCTCAGCGGCGCGTTCGATCGCGGCGGTGGTCGTATCGTCGGCGGCGCCGCCGTCTCGCTCGAGTGAGATGAACAGCACGGCGCCGTCTGCATCGAAGCGCGAGATGTGGATGCGGACCTCGGCAGCCAGCCGCGTGGCCTCCGCGACGACCGCGTGATAGACGGGACGCAGCTTCGACGGCGTCGCCATGATTTGTACATTCGGCGTCGGCGCGGGCGTCGGCTCGCCAGCGTGCAAACGGCGCCACCACAGATCGGCGAGCGCGTTATCCGTGACGCTGCCGCCCTCGGCGTTGACCGCACTCGTCAGTAGATCGCGATCGCATGCCGCGAGATCTGTAGGCCCTGCGGTCGCGGCGCACAGCAACGCATGCTGCGCGGGAAGCGCGAGGCCGTCGAAGTGGCGCGCCGTTTCGGCGGCATCGTAGATTCGAAGGCCCGCGGGCGCCGCTTCTTCGCGCAGCGCGAACAGCACGGCGGAGACCGCGGCGTCGAGCGATGGCAATAAGTATGCGGCGACGAGGCGCGCCTCGGGCTTGGGATGGATCCGCAGCACCGCGGAGGTAATGAAGCCGATCGTGCCTTCGCTGCCGCATAACGCGCGCGCGAGGTCGGGACCTGTCGAGCGGCGCGGCGCGACGCGCGTGTGGACGGTGCGTCCATCGGCGAGCACGGCGGAGACACCGACGACGGCATCTTCGAAGAAGCCGTGCCGCGCGCTCGATTTGCCCGGCGTGCGCACGGCGAGGATGCCGCCGAGCGACGACGTCAGCACGACCGGCGGGTAATCGCCGATCGACAGGCCGCGCGGTGAGAGGATGCGCTCGAGGTCGAGGCCCGTGAGCCCGGCTTGCGCATGAACGAGCAGCGATTGTTCGTCGAGCTGCAGCACTTGGTCGAGGCGGCTCGTCGATACGAACACGCGCGAGCGTTCGCCTTTCGGATCGCGATCGACGCGCGACGGCCGACCACCTGCGCCGATCGGATGGACCGCGGCGCCGAGTGCGCCGGCGCGATGGATCACTTCGGCGACTTCGGCGGCCGAGCCGGGCGTCACGCGATAGCACGGCGGCTCGGTGAGCTCCGGCACCGGCTCGACGTGATCGGCGCCGACCGCCGTCGCGAGCTCTTCGGCGAGCTTCACGAGCGACCTCGCAGCCCCATCTTGCCCGGGTTGAAGATGTTGTGCGGATCGAGGCTCGCCTTCGCGGCTTCGAAGATCGCCATCGCTTCGCGGTGCTCGCCGACCATGTACGGCGCTTTGAGCAGGCCGACGCCGTGGTGATGGCTGATCGTCGCGCCGACGCGCGTCGCGGCTTCGAGGCCATCGCGCCAGATCGCGTCGTAGAGGCGCGATGCGCTCGCGGCATCGGGCGCGTGGCCGGCGAACGTGAAGTAGATCGAGCAGCCATCGGCATACGCGTGGGAGAAGTGCGCCATCACGAGTGCGTGGTGGCCGATCGCGGTGCGCACCGAGTGATAGAGGTCTTGCAACCGCTCCCAGCTCGACGCGACCTCCATCGTGTCGACGAACGCGCCGTCGCGAAACACCGGCGACATCCGATAGCTCACGTGGTAGCGGTGCTTGAGCCATTCCCAGCCGGGGTCTTCGCCTTTGTCGCGCGCGCCGGCGGACTCGAGCTCGGCGAACGTGAGCGCGGCTTCGACCTCGGTGCGAATGCGCGCGCCCTCGAGGCCGATGATCAATCGACAGCCGCGCCGCGCGATCTTTTCAGCGACGGTCCCGAACAGCTTGTTGACGAGCTCGCTGTTGCCGAGCGCTGCTTTCATCGCACTGCCGCGCAGGCCTTTGCCCTTCGCGAGCGCGAGTAAACGATCGACGAAGCCTTCCTCTTTGGGGCGCGGCGCGGGCGGCATCGCGGGCAGCGCACCGGTTTCGATCGGCGGCGTCGGTGCGCGCGTGTCGAGCTTGTGCTCTTCGTGCTCGCCGCTGAGCGAATTCATCAGCGTGTCGAGCTCGTCGTAGAGGCGCACGACCGCCGGGCGCAATCCCTTCTGCAGCACGCGCCGGATCGCTTCGACGCCGCTTTGCACATCGTCGACTTCGAAGCCGCGGAACACGCGGAGCTGCGGCGCTGGCGAAACGCGCAGCCGCGCCGACGTGATGATGCCGAGCGTGCCTTCGCTGCCGAGGATCAGTTGCGTCCAGTTCGGCCCGCGCAGCGCGCGATTCGGTCCGTCGGTTTCGATCACTTCACCGCGCCCGGTGACGACAGTGAGCCCGGCAACGCGGTCTTCGACCTTGCCGTATTTCGTCGACAGCTGCCCGGCGGCGCGCGTGGCGAGCCAGCCGCCGACGGTCGAACAATAGATCGAAGATGGAAAATGACCGAACGTGTAGCCGCGGCGCGCGAGCTCGCGCTCGAAGCGCTCGCCGTTGAGCCCGGCTTCGACATCGCACACGAGCTCGTCGGAACGCACCGAACGCACCTGCTGCATGCGCTTTGTATCGATCGTGATGCCGCCGTAGATCGGCACGGCGCCGCCGCACACGCCGGAGCCGCCGCCATATGGAATGATCGGCAGGCCGAGGTCGCGCGCGACGCGCACGACGGCGAGGATCTCGCGCACGTGCTCGGGCCACACGACCGCGTGCGGGCGATGCGCCGGCGCGATGCCATCGCGATACGCGATCAGTAGGCGAGGCCACATATCGCGCGCGTACGTGTCGAGATCGACGCTGCGCAGCGAGACACGCCGTGCACCGAAGATCGACTCGAGCTCGCGCTGCAGTCGATCAACATCGACGGCGGGTTCCACGCGCACACCGTACAACAGGATCAGAACGACGCGGGTGGGGAGACCATCCCGTTCACGGCCTTCTGCGGATAAACCTTCACGAGGCCACCGCCACCGCCGCCGCCACCGCCGCCGTTGCCACCGCTGCTGCCATTCGCTCCGCCCATCGCACCGACGGAGCCGCTGCCACCGTCGCCGCCGTTGTCTGCGCCGCCCGTGCCTGGGGCCGCGCGCTGATTCCACATCATCGGATTCTTGCCGCTGTTGCCTGTCTCGTTCGTATCGCCGCCTTCACCACCACCGCCGCCGTTCGCGAACACGGTGCCGGTGATCGACAGCGTCGCCGAGTCGAACACGATGAGGCCGCCCGAGCCGCCGCCGCCGCCACCGGCCTTGTTGCCGGCGCCTTCACCGCCTGCGCCGTTCGCACGCACGCTGCCCGAGACCTCGATGCTGTTCTTCGCGATGAGATAGATGACGCCGCCGCTCGCGCCGCCGGCAGCACCACTCGCGGAGGAGCTGCCGCCACCGTCGCGCCCAGCGCAGCCGCCGCGAATCAGCGCGAGCGCGACCGCGTTGCCGCCGCTACCGCCGCTCGCGTTGCCGCTGCCGCCATCACCGCCGCCGGTGCCGAAGCCGCCGCCACCACCACCGCCGCCGCCTGCGCTCGCGCCGTTGTTGCCATCGGAGGTGCCGTTCGACGAGCCGTTGCATGCACCGGTGTTCGCGGCGGCGCCGACGCTGCCTCCCACGAACGACGATGCATCGAGCGTCTGGTTGATCATGATCGAATCGGTGGCGAGAAACACCGCGGCGCGCGAACCGGTCACGCGCGTTGCCGCGCCGATCGTGATCGTGCCGGCCCAGTGCACGCATAGCGGCGGCCCACCGGTTTGTTGAAATATGCGCGAGCAGTTCGCGGCCTCATCGGTGTTGTACGTTGTCGGTGGCGTGTACGCGCCGCTCGGCACTGCCGCCGCGTTCAAGAAGCACTCGACATAAAGCCCGGATTCGGAGCCAAAGCAGATCGAGCCCGGCGGGGTATCCGGTCGCGCATCTGCCATCGGCGCATCGATGATGACGCCGTCGTCATCGCCGATGAGGCTGCCGGGATGGAACGAACATCCGGCGACGACAACGGCGATCAGGCAGACGCGTACCCCCACGGGCGCAGCATAACGCGTCCTGCGCTATGTTCCGGCGCGTCATGCTAACAACGATCGATCAACTACGTACGATCGCGGTGATAGGCGCTGGCACGATGGGCCATGGCATCGCGCACATCGCAGCGGTGATGGGTGCCGAGGTCCGCTTATATGACGCGCTTGCCGGCGCGGCACGCGCTGGCGTCGAGCGCATCGGTAAAAACCTCGCGAAAGGCGTCGAGCTCGGCAAGGTCAGCGCGGCGGATCGGGATGCCGCGCTGGCGCGCCTGTTCGTGCGCGACGACATCGCCGAGGCATGCCGCGATGTCGATTGCGTGATCGAAGCGGTGCCCGAGCGCATCGAGCTCAAGCGCGAGATCTTCGGCGCGATCGATCAGGCGGCGCCCGCGCACGCGCTGCTGGCAACGAACACGTCATCGTTGCCGATCGCGGAGATCGCGAGTGCGGTGCGCGATGGCACTCGCCTCGTCGGCATGCACTTCTTCAATCCGGTGCACGTGATGAAGCTCGTCGAGATCGTGCGTCACGATCGCGCGGCGCCTGCTGCGGTCGCGCTCGCCGTCGCGCTCGCCGAGAAGATGGGCAAGACGCCGATCACCGTGAAAGACAGCCCGGGATTCGCGTCGAGCCGGCTTGGCATCGTGCTCGGGCTCGAGGCGATGCGCATGGTCGAGCAAGGCGTCGCGTCGGCGGCCGATATCGATACAGCGATGAAGCTCGGCTACGGCCACCCGATGGGGCCGCTCGAGCTCACCGATCTCGTCGGTCTCGACGTGCGGCTCGGCATCGCCGAGTATCTCGAGCGCGCGCTCGGCGCCAGCTTCACGCCACCGCAGATCCTGCGCGAGAACGTCGATGCGGGCAGGCTCGGCAAGAAGACGGGCGAGGGCTTCTATAAATGGTCCGCCGACGGCAAGCGCCGCGGTTAGTCTGCCTTCGTTTGCGGAGGTCCCGGTGGCGGTGGCGGTGGCGACGGCGCACATGGCTGGCCCGTCTTGATTCGACATGCGCGCTGCTGATACTGGCCGGCCTTCTTCTCGTCCTTCGCGACGCCTTGCCCGCTCGCGTACAGGTTCGTGAGCGCATCGCATGCGAAGTACTCCTTCTTCTTCGTGCAGCGCGGTTCGAGCAGCTTCGCAACTCTCTTGTAGATCACAGCCGCGGCCTTTTCCGCTTGGTCATCTCCCGGCGTGCGGCTCACGACCGTGGCGAGGCGAAAGCAACTGCGCACATGCTGCTTCGCGCAGCCCTTTTCGAGGAGCTTGCGCTGTGCCGTCGCATCGGATTCGCGTTGCGTCGCGAACCAGCACGCCTCGCCATCGCCCTTCGTGCATCCCTTGACGAACAATGTTTGGGCGCGCGCTTTCGAGTCCTCGGCGACGGCGCTTTGGAGTGCGAGCACACCGCCGTACGTACACGCGACTGCCTTGCGCTTGCATAGCTTCTCGCACGCATCGACATCGTCGCATGGCCCAGTTTTCGGAAACGTATCCGCATACGCGCTGCTTGCGAGCGCGACTAACACGAGCAGAGATTTCATGGCGTCCCCCCGACGGCCGCTCCACTCTAACGCGTTTAGCTGATTCCGAACACGCGATCGATGCGCGCGAGGTACGGGCGGGCGAGCGGCGAGCGCAACATCGGCCACAGCCGCGCGATGCCGGCTGCGACATCTGTCGCGAGCTTGCGCGTCTCCGCGCGCTCGGGCGACGCATCGTAGAGCACGCAGAGCAAGAGCCCGAGGTGGACGAGCCACAGCTGACGCGCGAGGAAGCGCCGCTCTGGTTTCGGCTCGTTCGCGAGCAGCTCTTCGAAGAGCGCGAAGTTGCGTTCGCGGATGCGCGTGGTCTTCGTCGAGAACGGCGACAGTGGATGATGCGGATCGGCGACGGCCGCGAACAGCACGCCGAGCAGCCGACGCTCTTTGTTCGATACGTCGATCATCGTCTGAAACACGGTCTCGAGGCGGCTCGCGAAGCTCGCGGGCGCGGTCTCGAGCGCGGCGCGGACGGCTGCCTCCTGCATCGCCTGGGTCTCTTCGTAATACGCCATCACGATCGCGTCTTTCGACGGGAAGTAGTGATAGGCCGCGCCGAGGGAGAGCTCGGCGGCATCGGCGATCGCGCGCATCGTCGTTTGCTCGTAGCCGCGCTTGCGCAAGAGCGTGAGCGCGATGCGGTAGACGTGCTCGCGGGTCGCGGCGCCCTTCTTGCTGCGCGGTTTGCGGCTAGCCACGCAGCACCGCGATGTAGAACGCGAGCGTCGCGTAGCCGACGAGCACGCACGCACCAATGACCGTGTGTCGCATCATCGCGCTGACCTTCGCGGCATCGCCGATGACGAGCGGGACGTCGCAGGCGCCAGCGCGATAGGCACCTTCGCCACTCGCGATCGCGCGCGTTACGACCGCCTCGCCGACGCCGAGGTCAACCGCTTCGTTGACGCGACCGCCGAGGATTTGCTCGAGCTCGCTCGCCATCGAGACAAGCGACGCCAGGCATAGGATCGCGATGACCATGATCGCGACGCTCATCCCGATCGCGTAGCTCGTTGCGGGCGCGAGGTAGAGCCGGATGAGCATCGCGCTCGCGCACATGCCGACAGTGGCGTGCCAGCGGCGGCGCCACCAGATCGTGCGCGCGATCGAATTCTCGCGCGCGCGATGAAAGCCCTGCAGCGAGATGAACGCGAGCCACAACGTCGGCGGCAGGATGAAGATGCCCGTGTACAAGAATCCGTAAACCCCGCCGATGATCGGGAACACGAAGTTCCCGGCGATGAAGCCCATCAGCAGCGTGATCCCTGCCGAGCGGCCGAGCCCGCGGCCCTCCGAGCGGTGGACGCTGCCGACCCAGATGCAGCCGACGAGCGGCGCGAGCAGGCCGATCAGCCAAAAATACAGCGCCCAATTTCCCGTCTGTGCGCCGGCGCAGCGGAGGTCATACGCGAGCAGCGTTGCGAACAGGCCGATCACGACTCCCGGATACATGTATTCGCGGCGTCTTTTCATGGCACCCTTATTTTGAACACTGTTTAAATATTGTCAATTCGAACAATGTTCAAAACTCGGCGTGATAATGTGCAACCACGTGTCCGCGCACTTCATCCAAGTCACGAGCTCGATCTGGTGTATCCGGCGCGCGTCGTACCTGACGTGCTCGTACGCGGTGCGCACGCCGACCGGTATCGTCGTGATCGACGCGGGCATGGATTCCGAAGGCGACGACGTGACACGCGGTATCGCGCACGCGTTCGGCGCACGACCGACCGACATCCGAGCGATCCTGCTCACGCACTGGCACAACGATCACGCCGCCGGCGCTGCGGCACTCAAAGCCGCGAGTGGTGCGCCCGTCTATTATCACGCCGGTGACGAGCCGCAGCTCACGCGCAAGCTCGTGCAGCCCGGCCTTCGCGATCGCCTCGCGCTCGCGATTCCCGAGCACGGCTTCCTCGTCTTGTTCAAAGGGCTGCTCGGCGAGGCGATCCCGCGAGCCGTCGGAGCGGACACGCTCGTCGTCGACGACATGCCGATCGACGACGATTTCGTCGTGCTCGCGACGCCCGGTCACACGCCCGGACACGTCGCATACTTCTATCGTCCGGAGCGCGCGCTATTCGCGGGCGATGCGCTCGCGGTCAAAGCTCACGAGGTTGCGCTGATGTCGCGGCCGGTGACGCCTGATCTGCCGGCCGCGCGGCACTCCGTCGTGCGCTGTCTCGATCGCGCGCTCGAGCTCGGCGTCGAGTGGATCTGTCCTGGGCATCGGTATCCGCTTGCGCACGTGCGCGCGAGTGCAACGCGCTTGCGCGATCACGTCGCGCGCGGCGGCCGCTGGCCGCTGCTCGGCTAATCACGCTACGATGCGTGCCGGTGCGGGTGCGAGTCGCGAAACTCGGTGTGGCAGTGGTGCTGGTTGTCTTCGCGCTATCGGTTCAACCGGCACATGCGCGCGGACCGTCGACGAAACAGGAGCGCACAAAGATCATCGCGCTCATCAGGTCGCTCGAAAGCGATCCGCTGAATGCAAACGCCAACGCGACCCGTACATCGTTGGTGGCGTGGGCCACCGAGCTCCCCGAGATCCAGTTCCACCGGTGTGGCGATTTGCTCGCGCTCGATCGTTACCCGTATGCCCGCGAGATCAACGATCAGGTGTTTCTCTCCGGCGTCGCATTCACACTCGAGCGTCAGGACGAGATGAGAAACCCCGGCGCGGCCTATCTAGCCGGCGTCGAAGGTGCGCTTCGAATGTACGAAGCACTGCGGCGGTCGAGACCGGATGCACAGTCTGCTGTCCTCGACGATCTGCTGCGAAAGCGTGATAGTGGCCAGCTTGCTTCGCACATCGATCAGCTCGCGGGTCAGCAGTGTCCTACGTCAAAGAGGATTCTTATCGCGTTCCCCGCGGCAATCGCAGTGGACCTTATTTTAGGTGCACTGATCGGGTGGCTGTTCGCTCGAGACCGACGACGGCAACAAACCAGTGCAGCGTTGCAATGGGTCGTCTTTGGTTGCGCGGCGTATTACGCCGCCGCGGTCGCCGCGCTTCACGTGCTCGAGCCGGATTGGGATCCGCGATATCGGTTCGTGAGCGAGTACCAGTGGAGCGACCACGGCACGCTCGCGACGACCACATTCTTTGTTTTTGCGCTGGCCGTGCTCACCGTGGCGCTCATGCTGCGAAGTGCGCGGCTTGGATTCGGCGTGCTCGTGATGGCAGCGATCGGAATCTGCATCGCCGGCATCTTCCGTGGCTTTCCTCTTCACGACATCGGCTCTGCGCTTGGCTTGCCAGGCCTAGTCCTGGCAACGTTTCTTGTGTCGTGGAGGTTCCGCATGTGGCCGGGACTTGTCATCGGCCTCATGATGCTCGTCGCGTTAGTAACCTTTTTCGCCGACATCGGGATGCCCGGTGTGCAGCAACGCATCTTCATCGCGCTCTGCTGGGTGTGGCTCGTAATCGTCGCTCGTCAGTGCCCGACGCGGAACGTTGCGAAGTAGCGCTGTGCGCGGCTGGTTTGGCCTGCCGTGAACGCATCCATCGCCGCGTCGTCGACGTAGTCCATGAAGTTGTTCGTCAGATCGGGGCGCGCCGGCTGGCCCGCATCACTCGGGCAGCTGTCGACCGAGCCTGGCGTCGGCGCGCCGAAGTTTGGCTCCGCGACGCGCGGCGTATCCTTGACGGCATCGCCGGGCGCGGTGCAGCCATTTTGAAACGTGTGATAAAGGCCGAGCCAGTGGCCGACCTCGTGGGTCGCGGTGTCGCCTTCGTTGAACGGTGCGCCACTGCCACCGGGCAACGAGCCCGAGAGGATCACGACGCCATCCATCTTTGGATCCGAGGCGAAATCGGATGGGAACGTGGCCCAACCGAGCAGGCCGCCGCCGATTTCTGCGAAGTACATGTTGAGCGCTTCGGCGTTGCCTTTGCGCAGCGTCGTCTTCATGTCGCGCTCGGCCTGGGTTCCGGGCTCGACGTTGAACCACGCCGCGTTGTCGACGCGCTCGACCGACATCAGCTGAAACGAGAAGCGCGTGTTCGCGCCGCCGGTCTCGCCGGCGTATGCGGCGTTGAGCACATCGATCTGACCGTCGATCTGTTGGTTCGGGATGTCGCCTGTGCCGCCGCTCGTGATCACGTGCACGTGCACCGGAACGACGTGATCGACTTGATCGACGGGCACGATACCTTGCTCGACCTCGCCTGCACCGACTTGTGCTTCGAGACTTATGATCTCGTCGATCGATGGCGAGCGCGTCTGGCAGCGACGCTGCAGAAGCTCGTCGGTGTTACCGGATGCACATCCAACTAGCAGGCTGACTGCAAGACCCATTTTCAACGCAGACATCAGGCGCTCCCTTCGCGTGGACGAGATCCATTCGCGAATATCGGAGGTGGGTGAGCGTCACTCGTCGCGCGACTTACGCCTCGCAGCGCGTGACACGACTGCGGTGTCAAGACGCGTCATCGCGTGGGCGAAATGCGACAGTGTCTTGCGCAGCGAGCTGCGCAATTAGGCGCGCGAAGCGTGACGACGCCACGTGCGAAGCGTGACGACGCCGCGCGCGAAGACCGAGGTGGTGCGCCGGCAAGGTCCCAAGACGGGGATGGCGCGGCGCGCGATTAGATCGCGCTGCGGCCGTCGAGGTTTGTTGAAGTTTACGCTCGCGCGCGGCGTGCAGGCGTGGGCCGTGCGCGTCGCGCGCGGCATCAACGCGTTTCTCGAGCGCGAAGGCAGCGTCTTCGTGGATCGGTATCACCTCGAGGTGCTCAGGAATCCGACGCAGACGCGAAATGCGCTGTGCTACGTGCTGCAAAACGCACTCAGTCATGGTGAGAGGTTGCCGCCCCGCTACAACGGCATCGATCCGTTCTCGTCGGCGTGGTGGTTCGATCAGTCGTGGCGCGAAGGAATGTCTGCACCCGAAGATCGCAGCGTCGCGGAGCCTCGCACGTGGCTGCTTCGGGTCGGATGGCGGCGAGCGAAGCGCGGTCTCATCTCGATCAACGAGATTCCCGCCACGCGGCGCCGCATTCCGCAGCTCGCGCCGACGATGAGCTTCGCGCCTGAGCTCGCGCCGACGATGAGCTCGCGCCGACGATGAGCTCGCGCCGCCGATGAGCTCGCGCCGACGATGAGCTCGCGCCGACGATGAGCTCGCGCCGACGATGAGCTCGCGCCGACGATGAGCTCGCGCCGACGATGAGCTCTCGCCGACGATGAGCTCTCGCCGACGATGAGCTCTCGCCGACGATGAGCTTCGCGCCGACGATGAGCTCGCGCCGAGCTCGCGCCGCCGACGACGAGCTCGCGCCGACGATGAGCTCGCGCCGACGATGAGCTCGCGCCGACGATGAGCTCGCGCCGACGATGAGCTCGCGCCGCCGATGAGC
>Ga0070698_100001554_pt1 | contig 25476 bp, 21 predicted proteins | sample KBSK1502metaG_FD_65477 | JGI IMG/M metagenome (GOLD analysis project Ga0070698, IMG submission 65477) | Corn, switchgrass and miscanthus rhizosphere microbial communities from Kellogg Biological Station, Michigan, USA - KBS K1-50-2 metaG | ecosystem: Host-associated > Plants > Roots >... | reverse complement strand
CTTGTCGCTGCTGTTTTTAGAACCAAGTGGCTACTACGCGGACCCTGTTCAGCTACATGTCAACGCCGCAGACGTCCTGGTCAGATGCGGCATACACAGGGAGGGCTCCAGATAACCGCCTAACTGGGCGGCAACGAGCGAAGGCTCCCTACGGTCGGTGCCACGCATAATAGGTCGATCCGGTGCACGACTGAGCTGCCGCGGCGTCGATGGAGACGACAGGTCATGCCGCTGAGAGGTCGACGCCGCCGGCATGACGCCTGGTCTATGTCGCGGACGCCGGCTCGGTGCGTTCTTGTTCGTCACGAGCAGCGCCGCTTCATCACGGGATCGCGGTGCGGTGGTCTGAGCGCTAGGCTCTCGCGTCGATGAGGATCGGCGTGACGCTGCCGTTCGGCGCGTCGGACGGACCGGGTCGGCTGCCCACCTGGCGGGAGATGCACGCGTTTGCGGCCCACGCCGAGGCGATCGGGCTGGATTCGCTTTGGGTCTGCGACCATTTCCTGTCCGGCCCGGCGGGCAGGCCCGCCGAGGCCATCCACGAGGCCTGGACCATCGTGGCCGCGCTGGCTGCATCGACCAGCAGGATCGAGCTGGGCCAGCTTGTGATGTGCGTGTCGTTTCGCAGCCCGGCGCTGCTGGCGAAGATGGCGGTCACCGCCGACGGCGTCAGCGGTGGTCGTCTCGTCCTGGGTCTGGGGGCTGGCTGGTATGACCCGGAGTACCTGGCATTCGGCTTCCCGGCCGACCACCGTGTCGCCCGGTTCGAAGAGGCGCTGCAGATCATCGGACCGCTGCTGCGCGGCGAGCGGCTGACCTTTGTCGGCCGCTACCACCAGGCCCGCGACGCGGTGCTGCTCCCGCCGCCGGACCGGCCGATCCCGATCCTGGTGGCCGGCAACCGCCCGCGGATGCTGCGGCTGACCGCACGCTACGCCGATGCCTGGAACACCGCCTGGTTCGGGCTACCCGGCAAGCGGCTGGGCCAGCGGCTGGCCGGCCTGCGCGCGGCGCTGCAGGCCGAAGGCCGCGACCCGGCCACGCTGCGCCGCACCGTAGGCATGGACTGCGAGCTGACTGATCCCGGCCAGACCGGCGGCGGGTCGTTCGCCGGCTCCGTCGACGAGCTGGCCCGCGCGATCGACGCGTACGAACGGCTCGGCATCGACGACCTCATCGTCCGTCTCCAGCCGAGTACCCAGCCGGCATTGGACCGGCTGGCCCGCGCCATAAAGATTCGCGGCCATTGACTCCCCGGCCCGCCCGGCAAACGATCTCGGCTTGGCGCACGCGCACATCTGCCGCAGTCCGAATGTTGGTGTGCAGCGGCCGACCCGATCCGCCACATGGCCGTACGGAGGGAACTCTCAAGCTGCGGCTGGCTGAAGCGTCAAGCCAGCGTCTTTGGCAGCATCACGACCTTTCTTCGACGTCGTGGGCTCGGTGTTGAGCCGGGCTGGGCTCTGACCGAGCCCGCTCGGCATCCCTTGATCACATGACCCGGCCGGCGCCTGAGCGTCACCGGGTGAGTATCAGTCTCGCCAACACCTGTCCAGTCGTAGAGCGGCGCGGTCGTGGAGTACTTGCTGCGGCATGGAAGGCCTCATCGCCGCAGCGGCCAACAGTTCGCCTTCCGGCACGTAGAAGCACTCAATTCTTCCCGGTCGTGGAAGTGCAGCGGCGGCCCGGCGTCGATGCGGGTCTTTTAAGACGCCAGGGGCCCCCGCCGGTGGAGGGCCGCGACGCTTTCAGGTCCGGATCACCGGCCACGGCTGCGCCGGCGAGAACCATGTAGCCGGTGAGGAAGCCGGTCGTGGGGGCACGCAGCAGCGTCCGCGGCGCGGCGGGGCCCACGCGGCCGCCAGCCGCCCCGGCGGGCCGAGATGGGACGCGAGGGCGTATCCGGGTTATGCTCGGTTCCCTGGCGAGATGAGGGGTGGGTGATGACGCAGGTAACGGAGCATCTCGAGACCCACGGCGTCCCGTTCGAGCCCATCGCGCACCAGCAGGCCTACACCTCGATCGCCGAGGCGAGGGCGCTCGGCATCGATGCCAGCGAGGTTCTCAAGACGGTCGCGATGCGCGTCGCGGGCGGCTATGCCCTGATCGCGGTCCCGGCAACCTGTCGCCTCGACATGCATCTCGTCCAAGCAGCGGTGGGCGATCGTCATGTTCGACTTGCCACCGAAGAGGAGCTGCTACGGGACTTTCCAGACATCGAGCTGGGCGCCCTGCCGCCGCTTGGCTCGCTGCTGGGCACACCGCTCTACGTCGATCAGGAGGTGCTCCAGCACGAAACGGTGGTGTTTGCCGCAGGGAGCCGGACCGAATCCGTTCAGATCAGGACGGCGGATCTACTCCAGCACGAGCAGGTGACGACCCTGCCGTTGATCAAGCATGCTGACGAGAATGGCAAGGACTGGCTGCAGTAGCCACGGGTCTATACCTGCTGCGGCTCCACCAGCGCAAGGGCTCGCTTGTCGGTGCTGGCCTCGCTGGCACCATGCGCGCCGTCCGGGCCGGTGGGTGCTGCTGGCCACGGTCCTGGGGTCGGCGATGGCGTCGGCGCGGCGGCAGAGGCGGCATGTACCAAACGCTGGGGCCATGTCAACGCCGACGTTGTACTTGATAAAGAAGAGACGCGATGACGGCGCTCAGGCCTTATGACGACGCGGTCGCCAGGTATGACCCGGTGATCGGCTTGGAGACACATGTCGAGCTGAGCACCAAGACCAAGATGTTCTGTGGCTCACCCGTGGGTTTCGGTGGCGAGCCGAACACCCGGGTCTGCCCGGTCTGCCTGGGCCTGCCCGGATCGTTGCCGGTCATCAACCGGGTGGCGGTGGAGTACGCGATCCAGATCGGGCTGGCGCTGCATTGCTCGATCGCCGCGTGGTGCCGCTTCGCGAGGAAGAACTACTTCTATCCGGACATGCCGAAGAACTTCCAGATCTCCCAGTACGACGAGCCGCTGTGCACAGATGGCTGGCATGACGTCACGGTGGATGACGTGGGCACCGGGCCGCTGGAGATCCGAGTGGAGATCGAGCGCGTGCACCTTGAGGAGGACACCGGTAAATCCGTCCACGTGGGCGGGGCGACCGGGCGCATCCATGGCGCCGATCACTCGCTCGTCGATTACAACAGGGCCGGCATTCCGCTTGCCGAGATCGTGACCAAGCCAATCCCTGGAACAGGGGAGTCCGCTCCGCAGGTCGCACGAGCCTACGTCACCGAATTGCGTGACCTGATGCGGGCGCTCGGGGTCTCTGATGCGCGGATGGAGGAAGGGTCGCTGCGCTGCGATGTGAACACGTCGCTGGCCCCGCGCGGCTCGGTGCACTTTGGCACCAGGAGCGAGACCAAGAACGTGAACTCGCTCCGCTCGGTCGAGCGGGCCGTCAGCTACGAGATCCGGCGTCAGGCGGCGGTGCTCGACGCTGGTGAGCGGGTGGTCCAGGAGACACGGCACTTTCACGAGGGCACCGCGGTCACGACCCCGGGCCGTAGCAAGGAAGAGGCGCAGGACTACCGCTACTTCCCCGAGCCCGACCTGGTGCCGCTCGCGCCATCCGCCGCCTGGGTCGAGAAACTCAGAGCTGCGTTGCCGGAACTTCCTGCCGCGCGGCGTGCCCGCCTGCAGGCGGAGTGGGGTCTTTCTGGCCAGGACATGTCCGCGCTGCGTAACGCTGGTGCGCTCGACCTGGTTGTGGCGACCGTTGAGGCCGGCGCGGCGCCCGCGGATGCCCGCAAATGGTGGCTCACCGAACTGTCCCGCCATGCCAACCAAACCGGCACCGAGCTTTCGGCCCTGCCAGTAACGTCGGCCCAGGTGGCACGGGTGACCGAGCTCGTCGCTTCGGGTGCGCTGAACGACAGGCTGGCCAGGCAGGTGCTCGCGGCTGTGCTCGCGGGGGAGGGCGGCCCTGACGAGGTGATCGCGTCCCGTGGTCTCGCGGTAGTAAGCGACGAAGGCAAGCTCGCTGCGGTTGTTGATGAGGCGATCGAGGCCAACCCGGAGGTAGCGGACAGGGTACGGTCGGGCAAGGTCGCCGCGGCCAGTGCGCTGGTCGGCGCCGTGATGAAGACGACTCGCGGCCAGGCCGATGCCGTGCGCGCCCGCGAACTGATCCTCCAACGTCTTGGCCAGTCCGGCTGACAGCCAGCAAGACGGTGAGAATGCCGTAGTCGGTGTGCGCGCCCATGCGCATCTGCCCTGGTTCGGGATCTGCCGCGCCGGCCGGGCGCTGGTAGTTGATGGCGCGAGTGGTCTCGATCGCGCGGGCGCAGCGGTCCGCGAACCAGCTTTCCGGCAGGCCAAGGGCCAGCGCCATGGCCCTCAGCACGGTGCCGGCGACCATGCTGGCGGCCCGGTCATAGATCTCCCAGGCCTCCCGCAAGTCGGGTGGCCGGTCAGGCCACGCCGTATGGGCGTAGAACGCGCGGTGACGCTCGAAGTACGGGTCATCCTGCTTACGCCGGCCAACGTTGAATGCCTCCATCAGGTCCGGCGGCGTCGCTTCTCCCCGGCTATAGGCCAGGGCCTCCTTCCCCGGCCAGCTGTACCCCCGGTTAGCGCTCTCGTCAGGCACCACCCACCGCAGCTTCTCGGCCATGGGCAGATCGAAGAACCCAGCCCAGGCATCGAGCAGGTCATCACGCACCGATACCGGCACACCATGCCCGATGACCTGAAGGAAACCAAGGTCGCGGCAAGCGGCGTCCACCTGCGCGGCCACCGACCGTTTCCCCGCCAGACCCCCCTCACGAAACGGCGCGAGATCGACCACCGGAACCGGGCCAGCCGCTGAGACACCCATGCCCACCACAGTAAAAGCCACCTGAGAGGAACCGTGAACCAGTTGCCCGGCCAGCCGCAGCCGGCCGGCCGGTAGCCGGTCACCAACCGTGATCGGGCGCGTGGCATGCCCTTTCCGCTCGTCAGGGAGGCCGCGGCGCCCTCAGTGGTCCCAGCTACCTCGATTATCCGCCTGCCGGCGCCGCAGGGACCCGGCCGCACAGCCGATGGTGCCCGTTCGCGGAGGGTGCCTATCCTTACCTGGTGCGCCTGGTCTCGCTGCTGCCCTCGGCGACCGAGATTGTGTACTCGCTCGGCCTGGGCGAGGACTTGGTCGGGGTCACGTTCGAGTGCGACGAGCCGCCGGCGGCCCGGTCGGAGAAGGCAATCGTGGTGGGCGGCCGGGATACCCGCGGGATGACCCCCCGCGAGATCGACAGCTACGTCCGCGCGCAACTGGCCGCCGGCGCGGATCTGTACACCTTGCACGCGCAGGACCTCGCGGATCTGCGGCCTGACCTGATCTTGACCCAGGACCTGTGCCGGGTGTGCGCCCTGCCATCCGGTCAGATCGAAGACGCCCTGGGCTACCTGGGGTGCCAGGCTGACGTGCTGTCACTCGACCCGCACTCGCTCGACGATGTGCTGGACTCGATCCTCATGGTCGGGCGGGCCACCGGCATATCCGACCGCGCCACGCGATTGGTGGCTGACCTGCGAGCCCGGCTCGCCCGCACCGCGGCCGCAGTCGCCGGGCGGCGCCGCCCGGCGGTCGCGGTGATCGAATGGGTAGATCCGCCGTTCACCGCCGGGCACTGGATACCCGACCTGGTCAGCGCGGCGGGCGGGCGGCCGGTTGCGGCCCGGCCGGGTGCGCGGTCAGTCCCGGCGAGCTGGGCTGCCATCGCCGCGGCGGCACCGGAACTCATCGTCGTCGCGCCCTGCGGCTACCACCTGCCCGGCGCGATCGAGCAGGCGCAGTCCGCGGCCCAGGCGCTGCCCGGCGTACCGGTCTGGGCGATCGACGCCGACGGCATCGTGGTCCGTCCAGGACCCCGCCTGATCGACGGCGTCGAGGCCATCGCCTCGATACTCCACCCCGATGCCGTGCCCGCCGCACGGCCCCATACCGTGCACCGGGTCAGAGCCCCCAGCTAACCTTGGCTACTTCGTCCACTAGGGCCCTCGTCAGCGTCGTCGCGCTTCGTAATCGGCCGTGGCCATCGGATGCACGCCGGCCGCCGTTCGGGGCGGCCGGGGATCGAATTCAGGGAGACCGGCGCCGGTACGGATCAGGATGTTCTGCCGCCTCGGCGAGTCAGTGGGCGTGATCAAGATCTCCAGTGGTTCCTATGGTTCGCGGCCACCCGATCGCCGGAGGCAGCCGTGACCGGGGCCGGCTTTGCCGGTAGGAACTGCGCGCATTGTGCCTGCGGGCTCGGTCCGTGCGGTGGTTCAAGTCGACCGCTCGTGCCGATCAAGGTGTATCTAATCAGCGCCCGGTGGGCAGAGTGTGTTCCTGGCCGCTGCCTGACGGCTGTAACTTGTGCCCATGGAAACGGACCGCAGCCCGGCCGGGCAGCGCCGTCCGGCCGATCCGGCGGCAGCGCTGGCCGGACGGCTGTTCCATGACGTGGTCGGGGCGCTTGAACTTTTCACCGTGTATCTGGGTGAGCGGCTGGGCCTGTACCGGGCGCTGGCCAGGGACGGTCCTGCGACCTCTTCGGAGCTGGCCGGGCGGACCGGCACCGCCGAGCGGTATGTCCGGGAATGGCTGGAGCATCATGCGGCCAGCGGGCTGCTGGAGGTCGATGACCCGGCCGCTGGCCCACTGGCTCGCCGGTACCGGCTGCCACTGGCACATGTGCCCGTCCTGGCCAACCCAGACGACGTCCGCTACCGGGCATTCAACGGTGTCGAGATCGTGCGCGCCGGGCGGTGGCTGCCACAGCTTGTGGAGGCGTTCCGCACCGGGGGCGCGCCGCCGCCGCTGCCCTGGGCACCGGAGGGCAGGGCAGAGTACAACCGGGCCGTGTTCCTCAACCTGCTGGGAACCCAATGGCTGCCCGCCATCGCGGACGTGCACCGGCGGCTGCGCCGCGAGCCACCCGCGCGGGTGGCCGACTTGGCGTGCGGCGCAGGCTGGTCGAGCATCGCGATGGCGCAGGCCTACCCCCTGGTCAGGGTCGACGGTTTCGACCTGGACCCCGATGTGATCGCCGCCGCCCGCCGCAATGCCGCGCAGGCCGGCGTGTCTAGCCGGGTCAGCTTCGCCGTCACCGATGCCTCCGGCCCGGGCATGTCCGGACGGTTTGACCTGGTGACGATCTTCGAGGGGCTGCACGACATGTCCCGTCCGGCGGACGCGCTGCGGGCGGCGCACGGCATGCTCGGGCAGTCCGGCTCGGTGGTCATCGCCGATGAGCGGGTCGAGGACGAGTTCACCCCCCGCGCCTCCGACCTGGAGTGCTATCACTACGGCTGGAGCGTGGTGTCGTGCCTGCCCGCTGCCATGGGTGACCCCCGCACAGCCGCCACCGGGGCTGTGATGCGCCCTGCCACGCTGCGCCGCTACGCCCGAGAGGCCGGCTTCCGCAGCGTGGAAGTCCTCCCGCTCGGAACGGAAACCTGGCGTTTCTACCGGCTGACCCCATGACCTCCCAACCCGGCGATGACAATTGCCGCCACCTCCACAGCCCAGAGAACATGTGATGGGCCCCTGCTGTCGCGCGGGGGCGCGTGGGCTCCGGAGGATGCTGCCGAAGGGCTCGTGCGAAGATCGCTAGGCAGGTCACGAAGCGTGGCCCACCAACGGTGGCGGCATGCACGTAGATCCGCCTGATATGTGCGGAGACTGGCTCAAGGCCGCTCACGACGCAGACCGTCCAGATCTGGCGCTACGCACCTGCGAGCTGGCGACCCGGCGGGGATCGGTGGTGTTTCTTGCGGTCCGCAGACGGTCACCTAGAGAGCCGACCAAGCAAGCCAAATCCACCTGGCCAACGCTCGCAGAGCAACTGGCCCCGCCAAAGTCAGCACCGCTGTCTCGTGGGCGAAGGATACCGAGGCCACGCCGCCGTTACCCGTGCGGCCAGCGCGTAGACAGCCCGGCCGGACGACTGCTTCTGCGGCTTGAGCATCCAGCCATCTGGAGCCAGTGAGCGGTTCAGGTCGGAAACGATCTTGGCAGCTCGCCCGGTGTCGGGGTGACGACCGGGTGCGCCATATGGGCAAGGAAGCCGGGGAGCACCTTGTCCGGGCCACTCGTGAGCTTGAGGCGCCGGTGACTCCACGCAACCCGTCGTCGTGCGGCGGGGGCCGCCATCGATCGACCTGGACGCGGCGCGGGCTGGGGAAAGACGCCGCAAAGGTTCCCTTGCATCGCGGGCGGGAGGGATGATAGCGGGGACATCGGAAGCTGTGACCCGATTGCCTGGGGGTGCCGATGAGCGGTGACATCACCATGGGAGCGGGTGGACGAGGCAAAACCGGGCGACTGCAGGAGTACGCGGCCTTCAAGGTCGAGCAGCGCGGGATCGATCTGATCCCGGACGCCGAACGCAAGATGAAGCCCTCGGGCCTGTTTTGGCTGTGGGCCGGTGCGGTGTTCAACGTGGAGTTCTTCTTCTACGGATATCTGATCATGACCTTTGGCCTGTCCGTGGGGCAGGCGATCCTCGCGATCGGCGTCGGCAACCTCTTCTACGCCCTGCTCGGATGGGCCAGCCTGCAGGGCCCGGAGACCGGCACGACCGCGTTCATGGTCAGCCGCGCGCCGTTCGGGCAGAACGGGAACCGCCCCGTGGCGCTGTTCAACTGGGTGACCCAGGTCGGGTTCGAGGTCGAGGGCGTCTTCTTTGTGGTCGCCACCGTGATCCTGCTGTTCTCCCGGTACGGGACCACGCTCGGGACCCCCGCCAAGATCGCCGTGATCGTGGTTGCCGCGTCGGTGCAGCTGATCATGCCATTGCTCGGGCACGCGACGATCACCAAGTTGCTGCGCTATCTCGCCTACCTGTTCATCGCGTTCTTCATCGTGCTGGCGATCTTCACCCTTAACCGGCTGCACCTGAGCACCTTCCATCAGCCCGCGGCGTCGTGGGCGGTGTGGACCACCGCGCTGGTGCTGATCATCTCGGTCGGTGGCCTGGGATGGACGGAGAACGGGAACGACTACTCGCGCTACCTGCCCCGCAGCACCCCCAAGTCCAGCACTTTCTGGACGGCGGCCCTGGGGGCCGCGATCCCGTCCGTGCTGCTCGAGGTCCTGGGGGTACTGGCCTTCACGGTCACGAAGAAGACGGTCGGCATCGCGCAGCTCGGAGTGCCGCAGAGCTTCCCCAGCTGGTTCGTGGTGCCGTTCCTGATCTTCGCCATATTCCAGCTGTTCGCCATTAACACCATCGACCTGTACTCATCCGGGGTCACCCTCCAGGCGCTTGGCATCCCGATCAAGCGCTGGGGAGCGGTCTTTGTGGACACCGTGGTGTGCGCCGTGGTCACCGGCATCATCTTGTTCCATGGCAACTTCTACAAGGACTTCGCCGGGTTCCTGCTGTACATCGTGGTGTGGCTGTCGGCGTGGTTCGGCATCTTGATGGTGGACTACCTGCTTCGCCGCGGGCGCTACGACCCGGCGGCGCTCGCCGCCGGGCGCGGGGGGCTGTACTGGCGAAACGGTGGCATTCACTGGCCCGCGGTCATCGCCCAGGGCCTTGGCATGGTCGCGGCGCTGATGTGGATCAATGCGGCGTTCGCGGTGCCTGCCTACGTGGGACCGATCTCCAACCACTTCCCCGGGCTGCAGGGCAGTGACTTCAGCTGGGCGATCGGCATCCTGGTCGGCGGCGTCACGTACTACCTGCTCGCCCGCCGTGGCGTCCGGCAGGAGGTGGCCAGCCTGCCGGTCAGGCGCTGAGAACGCACCTGCGCGGGCCAACTGCCCGCGGGCCAAGCACCGGCATCGTGGCTCGCGGCGTCGACCTGGAGGGAGCCGGTGATGGACGTTCGGTTTGCTCGATGCTGCGGCGGCGGCCCGCCCCGCCGATCTGGTCGTCACGGGAGGGCGCCTGGTCAACGTGTTCACCGAGGAGATCTACCCGGCGGATGTGGCGGTCGCCGGAGAGCGGATCGTGGCGGTCGGAGATGTCAGCGAATACGTGGGCGAAGGCACGATCATCGTTGACGCGGCGGGGCACCATCTTGTCCCCGGCTTGATCGACGGCCACATCCATCTTGAGTGCAGCAAGCTCTCCGTCACCATGTTCGCCAACACCATGGTGCCGTTTGGGACCACGAGCGTGATCTCCGGGCTGGACCAGATCTTCGTGGTAGCCGGTCTTGCGGGCGTTCGGGAGTTCCTGGATGAAGCCCGGCAAAGTCCCCTCTCGCTGTTCTGGGCGGCCCCGGCGAAGATGCCCACACGTATCCCGAGTCCACGGTGGGGTTCACGTTCGGCCCCGAGCAGCACCGGGAGGCCCAGGCCTGGCCCGAGTGCATCGGCATCTGGGAGACGGTCCAGGAATTCATCACCGAGCGCGATGAGAAGGTGCTCGGTGCGCTGGATCTGGCGGCCCGCAGCCGGCTGCCCGTGTTCGGCTGCGCCCCCATGGCCAGCGGCAGGCGCCTCGCCAACATCCTCCTCGTGGGCGACCTCGCTGCGTTCGGGGTGGAGCGGGTGATCGCGAAGGGGCGGCTGGTGGCCGAGAACGGGCGGATGATCCGCCCGGCCGAGCCACCGACGCGAAGCCACGGGCTGCTCCGGACGTTCCAGAATCGGCGGGTTCAGCCGTCGGACTTCCAGCTTCGCGCCGACGGGACGGCCCAGGCAGTCCGGGTGCTGTCCATGCGGATGTCGCAGGACGTGCCGTTCGTGCGGAAACGCCGTGAGGCGACATTGGCTGTCCAGGACGGTGTTGTCTATCCCGACCTCGAACAGGATGTCCTGTACGTGACCGTGGTGGAGCGCTTCGGCAAGACCTCCCACCACCCGGTGGCCTTCATCTCCGGATTTGGGCTGCGCGAGGGGGCGATGGCCTCCTCAGCCTCGCCCGACGACAACAACATCCTGTGCATCGGGACCAACCCCGCGGACATCTGCGAGGCGGTGAACCGGGTCGCCGGGGCCGGGGGCGGGCAGGTGGTGGTCCGCGGGGGTGAGGGGCTGGCCTGGCTTCCGCTGCCAATCGGAGGGATCGTGGCGGACCTGCCCCCGGAAGAGATGGCAATCGAGGAGGCGAAACTCGACGACGCGGCGCGGCAGCTCGGCTGCACCTTTGCCTCACCCTTCATGTACATGATTTTCCTGTCGGTCACGGCGATACCCGATTACGCGATGACCGACCTCGGCCTGATCGATTGCGTGAACCTCCGCGTCGTGAGCCCGGTTCTGGGGCCAGCCGGGTAGCCGGCAGTAGGGGCTTCCGGGCACCGAGATGCCTCCCGGGCGTCACGGCGGGGACTCAAGAAAGGGAAAAGGACATGAGCGAGATGTCGTCCTTTATCGAAGGAATGCCCAAGGCCGAATTGCACGTGCACCTTGAGGGCACCCTGGAGCCTGAGCTCAAGTTTCAGCTCGCGGCCCGGAACGGCGTGGATCTTCCTTACCGCTCCGCCGCCGAGATGCGGGCCGCCTACGCGTTCGATGATCTGCCGTCATTCCTCGCCGTGTACTACGAGGGCATGAGCGTGCTGCAGACCGAGGGGGATTTCTACGATCTCGCCACGGCGTACTACCGGAAGGCCCGTTCCCAGAACGTCGTGTATGCGGAGACTTTTTTCGATCCCCAGGCGCACACGACCCGCGGGATTCCATTCGAAACGGTCATCAGCGGGTTCCGCCATGCGCGGCAGAACGCTGCCGCGGAGCTTGGCCTGCATACCCAGCTGATCATGTGCTTCCTTAGGGACCTGACCGCGGACTCGGCCATGGAAACCCTGGCGCAGTCGCTGCCCTACCGGGACGGGATCGTCGGGGTAGGGCTCGATTCGGACGAGAAGGGCAATCCCCCGGTCAAGTTCAAGGCGGTGTTCGACCGGGCGCGAAGCGAGGGCTACCGGCTCACCATGCACTGTGATGTCGATCAAGAGGACTCCGTGGCCCACATCTGGCAGTGCCTGGACGACATCGGGGTGGAACGGATTGACCACGGCGTCAACTGCCTTGACGACGACGCGCTCGTGGCCAGGCTCAAGAGCTCCGGGGTGGGCCTGACCGTGTGCCCGATCTCAAACAGCTACGTGAGCGACGGCCTGAAGGCGCACGAGATCAAGGTCATGCTCGACCGGTCCCTGCGCGTCACGGTGAACTCCGACGACCCGGCGTACTTTCCCGGTTACATCGGCGAAAATCTCGCTGCCGTCACACAGGCCGTCAACCTGACAAAGCCAGAGCTCGTGCAGATCGAGCGCAATGCCTTCACGATCGCCTGGATCACAGACGAAGAAAGAGCCGCCTACCTGGGGGATCTCGACGCGTACCCTGCCTGATCAGTCATCTGGTTACCGGATCCCGATGACTTTCGGCCCTGATTCCGGCCGTGGGCCGCGTCAGGCTGAGCTGGTTCAGTAGCCCCTGCGGGCCAGTTGCCGCCGTCCTGGCGTGTCTGGCAGCGCCGTAACACGGTGGTGCGAGCGGTCCGCCTGTCGGCGCTGCACCCCGCCTGATCACTCGCCCGTCACCGGGATCGACAGGTGCTGGTGCACCATCTGCCACTGGCCGTTGCGCCGCTCGAAGACACGGGTGCCGCGAGAGCGGGACTCGACGCCGTTGGCAATGATCCGGTCCAGACCCGCCACGGCCAGGCCGCCGTACACGACATCGTGAAGCAGCTGGTCCGGCCCTGACAGGCACCTTCCCGCAGCCGCCAGGGACACAACGCTGCGGCACGCTCCGGCTCATGCCCTACCTGAGGCCTGCGAAGCGATCACCGGATGCGACTAGCCGTCACGGCCTTCCTGAGACCGGCTTGACGAAAATAAGTCCAGCAGGGGCGATCCGTAGACGTCATCGAGGTTCACTGCTTCCACCATGCGAAGACTAAACTGACGGCCGCACCTCACTGGAACCGGGATCACGGGCCATCGCTGGCCTGCGCCAGAACAGCCACATCTGCGCTCCCCAGCGGATGAACCCAGACGGCATCGTGGCCGCACCGATCGGCGGATACTTGCGCGTACGCGCCTCTGTCTTTCTTACGAAGGGTGACCGGACTTCTGGCGTGGAGGGCACCCACCAGATCCTGCCGGACACGGGGGAGCCAGCCCCGTACGGCTGGTGCCAGAATAAGGAAGGGTGAACACTACCCAATCCGAGAAAGTCAGGACCGGCCGCGGCTTCTTCGCTGCCCTTGACCAGAGCGGCGGCAGCACGCCCAAGGCGCTGGCCGAGTACGGCATCGGGCGAGACCGCTACAGCTCTGACGCCGAGATGTTCGACCTGGTCCACGCTATGCGGACCCGTGTGCTGACCAGCCCGGCGTTTGATGGCTCGCGCGTTCTCGCGGCGATCTTGTTCGAGCAGACGATGGAACGAGACGTCAACGGCGGCCCCACAGCCCGGTACCTCTGGGACGAGAAGAACGTGGTGCCGTTCCTGAAAGTCGACAAGGGACTTGCCCCCGAGCAGGACGGCGTGCAGCTCATGAAGCCCATCGACACCCTCGATGATCTGCTCGAGCGCGCTCAGCGGCACCAGATCTTCGGTACCAAGATGCGGTCTGTGATCAACGACGCCGACGAGGCCGGGATCTCGGCGATCGTGGACCAGCAGTTCGATGACGCACGCCGGATCCTGGCCGCCGGTCTCGTGCCGATCATCGAGCCCGAAGTCAGCATCTCCAGCCCGCACAAAGAGCAGGCTGAGACGCTGCTGCGCGACGCCATCGCCAAGCACGTCGAGACGCTGCCTGAGGGCGCGACCGTGATGCTGAAGATCACCATCCCGACCCGGCCTGGCCTGTACGGCGACCTGGCGTCTGACCCACGCGTCCTCCGAGTCATCGCCTTGTCGGGCGGCTACAGCCGTGACGAGGCCTGCGCCCGCCTCGCACGCGATCCCACCCTCATCGCCAGCTTCTCGCGCGCGCTTCTCGAAGGGCTGACGGAAAACCAGACCGACAAGCAGTTCAACGCCCAGCTCGAGTCGTCGATCGAGCAGATCTACCAGGCGTCGGTACACAAGCAGCCGACCAGCCCCTGAGCCCGCCGAGTAGTCCCCGCAGATCCGCTTCGACGCGGCCGGGCTGGCCGTCCTGCCCGACCCGGCGCTGCTGCGGCAGGCGCTCGCCTGGAGCGCGGCCCGGCTCGTCCTAGTCGTGCACCCAGAATTGGGCGTTGGCAATCCTGATCATCGCGATCCTCTTCGGATGCGCGAGCGCTACCGGAAGGAACCCTACGAGCCGGCGGCCCCCGGGTCTTCTCGAAACGTGCGGTTCCGCGGCCGGGCGTAGGCCATTGCCATGCAGCGCGGAATCCGGACGAAGCGAGCCGCCGGCGGCCACAAGCAGCGGTAGGCCGTGGGCGACCGGCCGAAGACCCGGCCAAAGCTCGCCGTGAACGACTCGACGCTGCGACGCCGCCGGCAAAGCACACGTCGCCCACCGACCAGTCAGTCACCCGGAGCAGCGCGGCCGCGCGCTCGAGCCGCCGGGTCAGCAGGTACTGGTGCGGGGGACTCTCCGAAGGCGCGCTTGAACTCCCGGCTGCGTGGGCCGCCGTGGAAGACGACAGGGACCTCAGGTACCCGCTGGGCGGGCGGTGCGCGTCCGGCGGCAAACTGGCGGGCAGACCGCACTGCGTCGGCGACCGCCGCGGCGGGAGCGTTCCACTTCACTCATCCGCGCCACCTCCGCACCGGCGGTCTCGCAGCACGCTGGGACATCAGCACGCCGGCACCCCGCAGTAGCTTACCGAATTGAGGTTCGGTAAGCTACTGCCCGGGCCCGGCAATGGCCGGGCTGGCGGGTTTGAGGCCGGAAACGGGTGGTGCGTGGTGAGGGTGCTGGTCGCCGGGGCGACGGGGGTCATCGGCGGGCCCTTGGTCGGGCTGCTGGCCGCCGCTGGTCACGAGGTAGCCGCATTGACCCGGTCGGAGGGGAGGCAGGAGCAGCTGCGCGGCGCCGGGGCCGAGCCGGTGACCTGTGACGCCCTTGATGCGGTGGCGCTGGAGAAGGCGGTCGGGTCGGCGCGGCCGGAGGTGGTGGTCAACCAGCTGACCGCCTTGCCGCGGCGGATCAGCCCGCGCCGCGTCGGCCGGGGCCTGGCGGCTACCAGCCGGCTGCGCAGCGAGGGCACGCGCAACCTGATGGCGGCCGCGGCGGCCGCCGGTGCCGCGCATGTCGTGGCGCAGAGCGTGGCCTTCGCCTACGCCCCCGGTGGCGGGCCGGGGCGCCCGGGCGGGCGGCTCAGGCGCGAAGCCGACCCCCTGTATCGCGCGGCGCCCGGCGCGTTCGCCCAGGCGGTGGCGGCGATCGCGGAACTGGAGCGGGAAACCCTGGGCAGCGCGGGGATCCGCGGCGCCGTGCTGCGCTACGGTTTCTTCTACGGCCCCGGGACCTCGTACGCCGCCGACGGCTCGATCGCGGCTGACGTGCGCCGGCGCCGGTTCCCGGTCCTCGGCGACGGCGCGGGGGTCTTTTGTTTCGTCCACGTCGAGGACGCAGCCCAGGCCACGCTCGCCGCGATCGAGCAGCGGGCCGAGGGCGTGTACAACATCGTCGACGAGGAACCGGCGGCGGCGGCCGACTGGGTGCCCGCTTACGCCGCGATCCTCGGCGCCCCGGTCCCGCGGCGGCTGCCGCTGTGCCTGGGCCGGGTACTGGGCGGCCCGTATGCCGTGTACCTGATGACCCAGATGCCGGGCGCCAGCAACGAGCACGCCAAGACCGCCCTCGGCTGGCGGCCGATGCGGTCCAGCTGGCGCGGCGGCTTCCGCGAGGACCTCGCCGCCCCCGGCTGACCCAGTCGCGGCCCGGGCAGAAAAGAGCACATATGCCAGCAAGCACACCCGCTCCACCGGCGCGCCCGGGAACACGCCGGCGGCTGACTGCGGCGCGGCGCCGGGACCTGATCCTGCAGGCCGCCGCCGGGGTGTTCGCCGAGCAGGGCTATCACGGCGCCTCGATGACCGCCATCGCGGCGGCCGCGGGCATCGCCCCGTCGGTCATCTACGACCACTTCAGCTCCAAAAAAGCCCTTCACCTGGAGCTGCTGACCTGGCACGCCCGTGCCATGGTGGAGGCGACCACCAGGCTGCCCGCCGGGGGAAGCGGCGAGGAGCTGGTGCGGCGCAGCACCGAGGCGTTCTTCCAGTACGTCGAGCAGAACCGGTACGCCTGGCGGATGCTGTTCCGGGACCCGCCCGCGGACGAGCAGATCGCCGCCGTCCACGCCGGCATCCACCAGCGGGGCACCGCCGCCATCGCGGCCCTGATCCACCTAGCGCCCGCGCTGCGGCTCCCGCCGGGCATTCCACGGGAGCGGGCCGACCAGATGATCGCCCGCGCCATCAAATCGGGCAACGACGGCCTGGCCGCCTGGTGGTATGAGCACCCCGAGGTGCCCAGGGACCAGGTCGTCGAGGTCGCCGTCAGCCTCTGCTGGCACGGGCTGGCCCGCCTGGCCCGCCCAGTGCCTGGCCACGACCGATGACCCTCGCAACTGCCCACCCGTCCGGCCCGATGCCCCGGTGGCCACGCACGGCCGGCCGTTCCGCACAAGGGAGCTGATGACATGAGCAGGACAGCAAGCACCGGCATAGTGACGGCGGCGTTTGCCGCCGTCGAGCGGCGCGACGAACGCCGCCTGGCTGAGCTCTACCACCCTGAGGTCGAGTTGCACTGGCCGCCGTCCCTGCCCTACGGCGGATCCGTCCACGGGGCCACCGCCCTGCAAGCCGGCGACAGGACCGGCTTCGACCAGATCTGGGACCCCTTGCAGCCAACCAGGCACGAACGGCGCATGGACCCGCGGGTCGTCGCGGCGACCGACCAGGAGGTCGTCGTGCTCTGGCACCAGCGGGGCCTTAGACCGACCGGCCAGCGGCTCGACATGGAAACGCTGGGCCTGTACGGGGTGCGGGACGGGAAGTTCGCGCGCGCAAATGTTCTACTTCGACACCACCGCCGTCCTCCGCTTCCTCCAGCAGCCCCAGTAACGGCCACGGCGGGCTGCCCGGATAGGGGATCGTCCCGCGATGCTAGACGGTTCCACGCGGGTTGGCGGTCCTGCCGAGGTCAACTGGCGTCGAGGTGTCCCAGACGCAGGTGAGGACGCCGTTGGCGGCCTGGAAAAGATAGGAGAAGGGCGGATGAAGATCAGGAACCGCCACGAACGGATGGTCGCGGCGCCGCCAGAGCGGATCGCCGACCTTATCGCCGACTTCGACCGTGTCTGGCCGACGCAGATCGCTCCTGCTCCCCGGCGGCAAGGACACCGTTTGTACGACGCCGGGCTGATGCTCTGGGAAGAGTTCGACCGCCCGGGTGCCGCGCGTGCGTTCCGGGTAGTCAGGCCGGATGAGCTGCACGGCGAGCACTGGTTCGAGCTGGAGCCTGCTGGAGGCGGGACGGTTCTTCGCCACACCATCGAAGGCTGTGCGGCCGGGAAGTACGAGGCGATCTGGCGTGAGCGGATCGAGCCGCTTCATGACCTGATACTTGAGGCTCTCCTCGATCAGGTCGAAGCCGTAGTCACATCCGGCAACTGACGGTCCGGTGCGCGCAGCGCATGCTCCCGGCCAGCCCTTCCGGCTTCGCCGCAGCACAGGGCGTTGACTGGCAGCTATCCGGTAGTAGGCAGGGCGACAACTGGCCCGGCATCGCAACCAGACCCTAGAAACCGTCAAGCGTCACCTGAGGCAAACCCTTTTCCGGCCGCGCCGCCGACAGTCCGGCCAGTAAGCGCGCATAACAGCCCGTTATACGGGTGATCTTCGATCACCCGTGTAACGCCGAGTATGCGCGGCGGACAGCTGGGTCGGCAGGATGCGCGGCGGCGCGCAGATCAGCCGGTTATGGCACCGGCTCTGGCGAGGTGGTTTCTCTCTTCATGAGGCCAGCCCCGGGCCGCCGAGTAGTTCTTGGCCGTGGCGGGGTGGCTTGCGCGCGTTCTGGCGCGGCCACCGGTACCCCGGTTGCCGGTGTAGCGCAGGTTGGGGTCGGCGGTCAGGTTACCGGTGATGGTCAGGGTGGTGTCTCCAGCAGACATGACGGGTGCTCTCCGTTCTCGGAAGGGATGGTGCGGGCGGGCTGGGGGGGTCAGGTGGCGCCGTGGATGGGCATCGGCAGGTGCCGTAGCCCGCGTCCGCGCCGTCGCCATCGGCGGGGGTGATCAGGGCGGGCTTGCTGGCGGTGGTGAGGGCGATGCGGGTGCGGCCGGTGCCGATGGCGGTGACCGCATCGAGGAGGCGGCTGGGGCTGAACGCGACGGTGACCGGGTTGCCGTCCAGGTCGCAGGCGACGATGTCGCTGCCGTCGGCCTCGTCGCCGGCGCTAGTGGTCATCTCCACCGCCCGTCACGCCGGAGACGATCGGCGTGGCCATCGTGCTGCTTGTCAACCGGAACACTCACTTCCGGCGCCAGCTTCAGGCGGGCTGTTCCTGCGTTCGGTAGCGCTTTTGCGTCGAAGCACAACTCAATCTGGCCTCCGCAGGGCAATACGCCCGGCCCTGACGCTGGCGCTGGCGCTGTTCCCGGCCATCGCGGCGCGGGCTGGCGCGCTCCATTGTCGGCCCGGGGAATGCGGCGTAGGGTCGTGGCCTGGAAGTCGTGCCCGTTTGCCCGCGTCCACGGTCCCTAATGGTCCCGTCGGCCTGGCCGGGGCCCGGACTCTGGCCGAGACCTTCACCACAGCACGGGAGACGTGATGAGAACTGTCCGGAACGGTCCGGCCAGCAGGCGCGCACCGAGCCTGGCCGCTGGCCTTCCCCGAACAGAAGCAAGGGTCATGAACGTGTCCAGGCGGAGGCGGCACCTGGCCGCCTGGTGGCGGGTGGCCGCCGGGGCGGTCCTGGTGGCCGGCGCCGCGGTCGCCGTTCCGGCGCTGGACGCGGTGCCCGCGTCCGCCGCGGCGCCGGCACCGACCCCGACCCCGACGCCGACCCCGACGCCAACCCCGACCCCGACGCCAACCCCGACGCCGTCGTGCCCGCAGGGCACCACGGCGAATTTCCGCTGGCATTACAGCGCGGGCGGCAGCGCCGGGGGGTGGAGCGGCACCACGACCGAGGCCTGCCCGGGCAGCTTCAGCATGGGGCCGCAGGCGATGGAGGGCAACCTGATCGTCTCGCCGGGGGAGACGCTGCGGGTCGGCTACGACTTTACCCTGCCGGGCAACAGCACCACGCTGACGCTGACCGTCAGCAGCGCCGGGGTTACCTTCGCCGCGGCGTGCGCCTCTGGGGCGGCCCCGTCCGCGCCTGGCTTCGCCGTCCCGATGCCGGCCCAGAGCTACACCGTCACCAGCTCGCAGTGGTATCCCAGCGGTGACCAGTCCAGCGCGCTGGTCTACCAGGGCTCGGTCACCGTCCCGGACCTGTGCGGCGGCGGCCAGCTCAGCCTGCGCCAGGGCGGGACCTTCACCGCCGCCCTCAGCTGACCGCGGCAGCGGCCAGGGCTGCCCGCCGGGCAGGTGCAGCCCGGAGGGGGCAGCGGCCGGGCTACACGGCCCGCCGCGCTGCTCACTCCCCGGTGTTCCGTCGGCGCGCCCCGCGCGCCGACGCCGGGCTGCCAGGTACTCCCGGGCGTCCAGTTGTGCTTTGGCCCCTAAGCACAACTGGCCTCGTCAATTCACCGAGATTTAGATGATCATGGTTTGTTTGACTGCGGCAGTGATCGCGCCAATCACGTATGAATATGCGCGGGCACGCATTATCACGCGCCATGAACACGCACTACGTTCGGCACGACAGGATGTCGGTCGGTGACCCGAGTCGAGCGTGCGTAGCGGCGCGCAGATCGCCCGGATCTGTACCGTCACCGGAATGCCTGGACTCGACCACGCGGTCGCCCAGATCGGCGGGTTTGCGCGCGTTACCTGTGATCCCACTTGTCACTCAGAGTCACACTGTCGATCGACGTAGCCAGTGGTGGCTTTCGGACCGGTCCGGCGTGCCTGGTCTGCTGGAGGTCGGCGTAGGTCGCTGGCCGGGTGCGTGTAATCCAGCGTCGCGGGCCACTGGGTGGCTGCATCATGCCTCGCCTTGCGCGCTATATGCGGCATGAGGGGAAGATGCGCAGTGCCTCGACAAGTCCGGCAATCTGTCTGCTGCGCCGACAGATCTGGTAACCTGTCGGCTGTAACGACAGAATAGAGGGGAGCCCTAGTGAAGGTCTACGGCATCGCAGAGATCGCCCGCGCGCTGGACACCGATCCCGGCCTAGTCGGAAAGTGGCGCGAGCGGCACAAGCTACCGGCCCCGGACGCCGAGCTTGCTACCGGCCCAGTCTGGCTCGCGGACACGATCGAGCCGCTGCTGGCAGCAGGCGGGCCAGAGCCCAAAGCGCCGGGCCAGCGACTGCGCAAGTTCCAGGTCACCGCCCGCATGACCGCCGGGCCCTACCCGGGCTTGACCAACGATCGCCGCTCGAACTTCCAGGCGGCAATCGCCGCCACCCATCGCACCGGTTACCTCAAGCCGCCGACGGTGCGGTGGGACATGCTGGATGAGGCCACCGTCACGATCGAGTGTGAGGCTCATGAGCCATCGACCGCGGCAGAAACCGTCCGGTCGATCATCAGGCGCAACGCAGAGTTCGTCGCGCATATCGGAGTCCGCGAAATCGAGATCATCAGCATCTCGCCCACCGACTAACTGATCCAGGAGACACTACGACTGCTGCGCGTCCCGCAGCGCACCCGGTCCAGCTGGCGGCAGTTTCTGCACTCGCAGGCGTCCACGATGCTGGCATGCGATTTCTTCCACGTCGACTGCGCGGTCACCTTGCGCCGGTTGTACGTATCTTCGTGATAGAGGTGAGCACCCGTCATGTCCATCTCCTGGGCGTGACCTCGTACCCCGACGGCGCCTGGACGGTGCAGCAGGCCCGGAATCTGCTGATGGAGCTGGGGGAGCGGGCGAACCGGTTCCGGTTCCTGGTCCGCGACCAGGCCGGCCAGTTCACCGACGGGTTCGACGCGGTGCTTGCCGCTGCCGGGATCGAGGTGGTGAAGATCCCGCCGCGCAGCCAGAGGGCGAATGCTTATGCCGAAAGGTGGGTGCGCACGGCGCGGGCCGAGGTCACCGACCGGATGCTGATTGCCGGGCGGCGGCACCTGTACGCGGTCCTGGATGAGTACGTCGCGCATTACAACCGGCATCGCCCGCACCGGGCCCGGGATCTGCGACCGCCGGACAGTGACAACATCACCATGGCCGAGGTTGCCGGCCTTGCAGCGGCGAGAATCTGGCGGCAGAGGATTCTGGGCGGACTGATCAACGAGTACGAACGGGCAGCATGACCAGCAGCGGCCAGCCGCGAAGTCGCAGGTCAAAAGCTGCGACAAGGTTATGGAACCCTACAGGCATTCCGTTAGAGCCTGGCGGCTCGAGCCGGCAACTCCGCTTCGGCGTCTCGACACCACCTAACGCACGCTATTGCCGCCGGTGGGGCGTTACTGCCTGATGTTCGGCGCGCGTTCGGACCAGCGGTAGGCGGGTCGCCAGCCGAGCGTGGTCGCGGCGGTCGAGCAGTCGATGAGGGCGCGCCAGGGATCGGCACGGTAGCGGTCCGGGTCGGTGACCGGCACGCCAGGGGCGAGCCGGTCGGCAAGCTCGAGGCTGGGTGCGGTCGAGGAGATATCCGCAGCGCACAGCAATGCCCGATGATGCCCTTCAAGCGGAACAGTGAGCGCACGATCCACGGCTGCGGCGACGTCGCGCACGTCCACGAACGCGCCGTACTCCCAGAACGGCGCCCACTCCGACCGGGGATCCGCGCGCCGACGTTCCCCGGCCCGGCGATAGTCCCCAGGACCCCAGACCGCCACCGGGCGTAGCGATACCGTCACCATCCCGGTCCGCGCGCTGAAGCCCTCGCACAGATCCTCGGCCAGACGCTTGGACAAGCCATAGGGACGCATCGCACGGCGAGCATGGGCATCGTCGACCGGGAAGTAATCAGGCAGCCGCTCGCCCTCGGCGATCCCGAAGACCTGCGCGCTGGACATGCAGATCACCCGCGCCACGCCGACGGCCTCGGCGGCCAGCAGGACATGCCAGGTGCCCAGAACGTTGACCGCCATAATCTGCTCCGGGCTTCCGGCCGTGTCGTGGGCGAGCGCACCCAGGTGCACGACCGCGGCGCAGCCCGCCGCCGCGCGCCTGACGGCAGCGAGGTCCAACAGGTCCATCCCGTCGGCACGGTCAAAGCCGGCCACCTGATGGCTTCGATGAGATCATAGGCGGCCTCGGCGTCCCCCACCGCTGCTCGGCGGCCGCTGCGAAGCCGGGCAGCCACGCTTGTCCGTCCTGGGTTCAGATAAGGCTGGCACCCTCGGGCCGAATGCGATAGGCACTCACGCCACGCCGTCAACGGCGGCGCTAGGGTCGGCGGCATGGTCGTCTACCGTCTCAGCAAGGACGAGGCCCGCCGGATCGCGATCCATGCGCAGTTGCTCGACGCGCCGCGCCCGACCGGCCTCGTCGACGTCGTCGACCGCCTCACGCTGCTGCAGATCGACCCCACTGCGGCCATCGCACCGAGCGCCGACCTCGTCCTGTGGAGCCGGCTCGGCCCGGCCTACGATCCCGCCGGCCTGACCAAGGCCATCGAGCACGACCGCACCCTCGTCGAGACCGTCGCCTACATCCGGCCGCCGCGCGACCTGCCGGCCGTGATCGCCGAGGTCCGCGACGCGGAGATGTACGCCTTCACCGCCGCGTGGCTCGAGACGAACGAGCCCTTCCGCCGCGACATCCTCGCGCTGCTGGAGAAGGAGGGCCCGCTGCTCTCGCGCGACATCCCCGACACGAGCGTCGAGCCGTGGCCCTCGTCGGGCTGGACCAACAACCGCAACATCACGAGGATGCTCGAGTCCCTCGCCCTCCGCGGGCACGTCGCGATCTCGGGACGCAAGGGCCGTCAGCGCTACTGGGATCTCCCCGAGCGCGTCTACCCGGCCGGCCTGCCCACCCTCGACCTCGACGCCGCCGTCCGGCACCGCAACGACCGCCGGCTCGCGGCGCTCGGCATCTCCCGCTCCGTCGGCCCCCAGATACCGGGCGAGCCGCCGTACGTCCGCGACGCCGGTGAAGAGGCGCACGTCGACGGCGTCCCGGGCACCTGGCGCGTCCACCCGGGATACGTCGGCCTGCCGTTCAAGGGGCGCACGGCGCTGCTCTCGCCCTTCGACCGGCTCATCCACGACCGCGTCCGCGCCGAGCAGCTCTTCGGCTTCGAGTACATCCTCGAGATGTACAAGCCCAGGGACAAGCGCCGCTGGGGCTACTTCGCCCTCCCCGTCCTGCACGGCGATCGGCTCGTCGGCAAGCTCGACGCGACCGCCGACCGCAAGGCCGGCACGCTCATCATCAACGCGATCCACGAGGACGTCCGCTTCACCAAGGCCATGACCGCCGCGGTCCGCGCCGAGATCGACGACCTCGCCGCGTGGCTCGGCCTCGAGGTCACCGGCGCCTAAAAGCCCGGACCATCGTGCGGCATCCGCGGCTGCTCGGAGCGATCTGGGACGGCATAACACCAAACCTGAACGCACGCATCTGCCACATACAGCGCGCCAGACCGGATCTTGGCAGTGGCGGCCAGGCCGTTCGCTCGCAGTTCCAAGGGGCCGTCGTCCGACGATGACTCCGGGCTAGTCGCGCCCCGCCGAGTCTGCGATCGCGATGGCTACGGCGGAGGGCAATCACGCTGAGTGATTGTGAAGGTCGCGGAGAACGCGCACAGAGCAGCCCGTTATGATCGCCTGCGCAGCCGAGATCGGCGAAGTCGGCGACCGCGCCGATCGGGATGATCTGCGTGCGGCAGCGCTGTGACTGAGGGTGGGTCGTGCCTCTGCTCCCTTTCCCTTCTTTGTTACGGCAGGGGTGGGTAGCGGTTACCCGGGGATTGGGTCCCAGCCGCGCAGGTGGCGGACGGACTGGCGGTACTCCCATTCGATGGCGTCTTTGAGCAGGTGGGCCAGGTGCCCGCCGGTGGTGATGCCGGCGATGTCGGCGACTCCGCGGCTCGTCCCGACCGAGACGACGAACCCCTTGTCGTGGAAGGTGAAGGCCTCCAGCGGCCGGCCGTTCAGCTCGGCGTCCAGGTTGCGGGCCACCGTCTCGCCCTCCTCCAGCGCCACCTGCGCCAGCGGCGGCAGCACGTGCCCGGTGCGCGGGTCGGTCACCGAGGCGAGGTCGCCGGCGGCGTAGATCTCGGGGTGGTCGAGCACGCGCAGGTACTGGTCGACCTTGACGCGGCCGTTGTGGCCGGTCGGCAGCTGCGAATCGACCACCAGCTCGGGTGCTTTCAGCCCGCCTGCCCAGACGAACACGCCGCCCTCCACCAGCTGGCCGTCGGTGAGCCGGAAGCCGTCGGCGGTGGCGGCGGCGATCGTCGCGTTGGTGCGGACCTGCACGCCCAGGTCAGAAAGGATCCTGGTGGCCTTGTCGATCAGCTGCGGTGAGGAGCCGGCCAGGATGGTGGGGCCCGCCTCGACAAGCAGCACGGCGGGCCGGCCGGGCGCCAGGCCGTGGCCGCGGGCCGCCTCGGGCAGCATCTCGGCGAGTTCGCCGGCCAGTTCGACCCCGGTGGCGCCGCCGCCGCCGACCACCACGGTCGCCAGGCGGCGCTGCCGCTCGGGGCCGGCCGCGGCCGCGGCGTCGTCGAGCGCTGTGCCGACCGCCGCCCACACTCGCTCGGCGTCGCTAGCCGAATACAGCGACAGGGCGCGCTGGGCCAGGCCGGGGATGGCGAAGTCGTTGGGCCGGCTGCCCAGCGCCAGCACCAGCCGCCCCCAGCCGATCGGCCCGGCCCCGGTGAGGAGCCGCCGGCCGGGCAGGTCGAAACCACTGATCTCGGTCCGGGCGAAGCGGACCCGCGTGGCCAGCACGTCCTGCAGCGGGATGCGCACCGCGCCGGCGGCGCGGGTGCCGGCGGCGACCCGCGGCAGCTCGGTGACCGCCTGGTGGTAGTCGTGCCGGTCGACCAGGGTCAGCTCTATCTGGGGGCGGTGGCGCAGCCTGGCCGTCAGGCGCAAGGCAGCGTGCAACCCGGCATAGCCCGCCCCGGCGACCACGATCGGACCGCTGCCCCCGGCAGTGGAACCATTCACGGCGTCCTCCGTGGGTATTGTCCCTCTTCCTGGGAGATGGCTGCTGGCCCGCCGATCGTAATGTTCCCGGCTGCCGGGTTGTAGCGCCGCTCGGTGCGGAAGATGTGCGCCTTCTCCTGGGCCACGCCGATGAACACGATGCCTTCCCGGCCGGTGAACCCGGCCAGATGCGCTGCCATGACGTCGTCTTTGCGCTGGCCCTTGGCAAAGCGGATCAGCGGCACATCATGAGCCGCGGCGAAGTCGTAGATGTCGGAGACGACCTGCCGCGTCGCTGGCGCAACTAGATCGTTGACCGGGGATTCGGCGCAGGTTGCGGAGTAGGCGAAGAGTGTCCAGGATCGGCGTGCCTGCACACGTCTGACCTTGGAGTCTTCGTGATCGCCGACTTGGACACTCTTCT
>Ga0070698_100001553_pt1 | contig 25481 bp, 21 predicted proteins | sample KBSK1502metaG_FD_65477 | JGI IMG/M metagenome (GOLD analysis project Ga0070698, IMG submission 65477) | Corn, switchgrass and miscanthus rhizosphere microbial communities from Kellogg Biological Station, Michigan, USA - KBS K1-50-2 metaG | ecosystem: Host-associated > Plants > Roots >... | reverse complement strand
TATTCGCTGACTCGATGCGATATCTGTCACACGGTACCAAACGTCATAGCTGATTCGCGACAACCGGAAGGCGTGGAGGGAAGTCGACCGCGTTGAATCGCTGCGCGCGCTTTCCGGCATTCTGGAGGCGGCGTGCTCCGCACGGCGGCGACTGTCCGGCAGGCCTGTCCGGCGCCGCCGAACGAAACGATGGTTGATCGTAGAGGCGGACCCTCGGGTCCGCTCTTTTCGTATCCAAAAATGCTTGCCGCCCCTGCCAAACACCCTGCATTGGCGTCGGTTCGAAAAAGGTGGGTTCCGAAATCGCGGCGAAGACAACGTTCGAAAAAGAAGTGTTTGCTGCACAGCCTGAACCGAATGACGGGTTCGAATCCCTACGGGGTTATGACAAAGGGTGTTCCCCAGAGAACGTCGAATTTATGGGCATCGCCGCGTGATTCTGAGGTTCAGACGCAGCAGGGACAGCAAGTTGTCACGCCGTTAGCTGTTAGTCACCGCTACGGCGTTACTTTGCAAGCTAGCGGGGCCGGCGGCGCCGCGCGTTTTCGCGTTCGGTGGACGGCGGGACGAGATCGTTCAGGCGCAGGTACACAGTGCCGACGCCGTACATCTCTGCGTTGTGCCCGAGGAGGAAAGACAACACCGCGGCACGTGGCATCTCTACACCACCCTGGCGCACGAACTGCACTGCGTTCTCATCGGTGGTGGCTGCGAAGACCTCGTCGCACAGCCCAAACGATTCCGCAAGTGCCTTGACGACGTCCGCCTTCGACCTCAGCTCCTGCTCAAGGTTCCTGTTGGCGGCAGGATTCGGGACTCCCTTCAAATTGGCGCACGCGAGCATCTGGGTGTCTGCGGCATGGGCGAGGACCTGCGCGAACGTCCTGACGGGAGGCGTCGGCCGAAAGGCATACGCCTCCTCCGCCATCTTTACCGCCTGCTCCATCAGGTTGATTCGACTCTCGGCGTACCTGGCTTTCAGGCTGTCTGCGAGCCCGATCCGCTGACCTGGCTCCTGCGCGTCTGCGACCAGCGGGAAGAACGTGAGTCCGATCAGAAGCGCGGCAAACTTCGTCATTCGATCCTCCCGGGGATGTGTTGACGATAGACAAGGACGACGGCGGCCGTCCCAACGGCCGCGACGGGCACGACAATCGCGGGCATCACCGGCCCGGGTGCAGTCACGGCCACGACGCTCAGAATGAGCCCAAGACCGACCATCGCATACCCCGCGGCGCGATGGGTGCGAGCCCACACGTGGGGGTCCGCCATCGTGCGCGCGGTTCGTATCCCGATCACATGATTGCGCCGGAGGCGAGGCAGCAGGTCGCCTATGAGGACGATGATCACGCCGAGAAGCAGCAGGACAATGCGTCCGCCATTGACCATGCGTGGAAGCACGCCGGCAAGAGCAATCAGCGTAAGCGTATGTACGGCAATGACGAACACAACGATGCGAAGCACGATTGCCGCGAATACGGTGTTTCCGTTGGGGCTCGCCGTACCGGCTTTCTCCCGCCGCCACAGCTGCTCGAGCAGCAGGCAGATGGTCGCACCGGTGATCGGTAGGGTGAACGCAAGAAGCGTCGCGGTGATACCGGATGCGGCAGTTGGCCAGTAGGGCCCGGGAAGCCGCGGCAGGAGGGCGAGGCCGATGAGACATCCCCAGCCAATCACCACGAGTGCGAGACGATGGCGCCGCATGTCAGGTCTCCTGTCGCCGTGCTGAGCCATGAGCCCGTCGACGCCGCGGGCGTTGCTGCCACTCCATGAGGTGCTGCAGCATGTCCTGGAACACGGTCGTGTCCAGCTCGTAGACGATCTCCTGGCCACGGCGTTCGGAGACAACCAGTCCTCCTTCGCGAAGGACCGCGAGGTGCCGTGAAATCGTCGGCCAGCTCGATGCGCAACGCGACGCGATCTCGCCGGACGTGAGGGGCCCGTCACGGAGCATCTGGAGGATGTCGCGGCGAGTCTTGTCGGCCAGCGCACGAAAGGTCGCGTCCCCAAACGGCATTTCGCTTATTAGCTTATTTGCTAATTGTCTAAGGTGTCAAGCCCCACGGGGTCGGGTTTAGAGGCCCGCGCGCTACGGACCTGTGCCGTGCGCAGGTTGTGGGTGTGCAGCGCACGGATGCGATTTCTTCTTCGCGCCATCAGGCGAGACAAAGGCGAGGTCGAGTCCATCCGTGAGAGTGATTGTTCTGATAGGTCAGTTCTCAATACAGGCAACGACAGCAGTCTGAGACGTCGGTCGAATCGCTGCGGCGGATGCGGGTATGTCGGGCCGAGGCCGACTACGGAGCGTGCCGCTGGGTCGCGAAGCCGGAAAGCGCGCGAGCGAGGCTTCCGCGTCGACTTCCGTCCACGCGTTTTCGTTTGGCGAATCAGCGCCGGCGTTTTGTGCCGCGTGACGGACGTCGCTGCAAACCAGCCCTTAGTCGACGCGTGAGCGCAAGAGCCGCGAATGCGAGAGCGCTTTCCCGGCATGCGGAGTTGGAGGCCGAGCGCACGACATACCCGCGTCCGCTCACGCGAACACTGCGGCCGCTGGGCAATTCGCCGGGCTCTACTTCGTGGTGGCTTTCGTCCCACGACGCTCTGAGCCGCGCCGCACAGCGGGCTCACGCGCAACCTGATTGCGTCGGAAACAGTTGACGGAATGGTCGTTGACAATACCGACAGCCTGCATCCAGGCGTACACGATGGTCGGGCCGACGAATTTGAAGCCGCGGCGCTTCAGTTCCTTCGATACCGTTTCAGAGAGGGCGGTCTGGGTCGGAAACGATCGTCCGCTACCCGCCACGACGTTCCCATCGCTGAACGACCAGCAGAAGTCGGCGAAATCTTCGCCGTGATCGCGCATCTCGCAGAAGATGCGGGCACCGGCGATGGTGGCCTCGTTCTTGGCGCGGGCGCGGATAATCCCTGGATTGGCCATGAGGCGGTCGACGTCGCGCTTGGTGAATCGAGCGACCCTGTTCGGATCGAAGCCTGCAAACGCCTTGCGAAATGTGTCCCGTTTTCGAAGCACGATGGCCCAGGAGAGGCCGGCCTGAAACCCCTCCAGCATCAACATCTCCCAGAGGGCGCGGGGGTCGCGCTGAGGCACGCCCCATTCCTCATCGTGGTAGGCCTGCATCAGCGGGTCATCGCTTGCCCAGACGCATCGAATGCGTGCGCGACTCGTCATCCCCGATCCCCGATCCCCGATCCCTGATCCCTGATCCCTGATCCCTGATCCCTGGTCTCGTGCCTCTCATTGAAAAAGATCGAGCCGCACCGATCGGCCCATTTCGTAATAGCCGCGCGGGCTGGGATGGATGCCATCCCCGCAGTTGAACGGCGGATGCATCAGGTCAGCGTTCTTCGGATCCTGCACAACCTTGTCGAAGTCAATGACCGCATCGAACGGTGCTTTCGTGCGGATCCATTGATTCACCTCGTTGCGGGCCTTCGTCTTCGCCACGTTCCATCCCGAGTTGTTCTCCGTGGGAGGACGGTTGTGCCGCGGGATGATCGTGACGCCGATGATCTTCAGACCACGCGCCTTCACGCGCCTGGCGATGTCCTGCATTCCGGCGATGACGTCTCCGGCAGGGACCTCCCGACGAATGTCGTTGGTTCCCATGAACAGAATGACGTGCGTGACACCATGATGGGTCAGAACGTCGCGTTCGAGCCGCTCGAGGCCGGGAGGACTGTCGGGCGGCGGTTGAACCTTCTCACGCGTGATGGTGTTGCCTCCAATGCCCTCGTTGACGATGGCCTTGTGCGCTTCCTTTCTTCCTCGACCGGCGGCATCAAGAGCCAGACGCACGGCGAGCAGGTCTTCCCACCGGTCGTGGGCATCGATGGTCGAGCAGGTACCGTCGGTAATTGAATCGCCGAACGCGACAATCGAGCCGGTGGAGGGCGAAGAGGAAACATCGATCGCCTTCAACCAGAACGTCGACGATGTCGTGCCGGTAAAAGCTGTCGCCGTCTCCTCGCCCGCCACATCGCCCGAGCCATTCGTCGCCACATAGGACGTCACTTGCGCGCCCCCATGTTGGCTGGGCCGCACGCCGGCGTCAGGAATGTGCAGACTCACCGCCAGATCCTGCTGCGCCAGCACGGTCATCCGCACAGGGTCGCTCGTCACACTGCCGCCGGCAGGAATGATCACACTTGCGGACGTGTTGAACGACACCTGCCGATTTGACCCTGGCGCGAGCGAAGCTCCCTGAATCCGCTGCCCGACATACGCCTTCCCAATCGAAAGCGGGACGCCGCCGAAGGTGTTGTCCAGTCGAATGCGCACGGCGTCGCCGGCAACGGTGACACGCGCGATCATGCGGACCGTGGTGTTCGACACCGCGTTCATGCCGAGTTCATTCTGCGAAGTGCCCCAGGCGGTGATCCACCTGTCCGACGCTGGTGGCTGCTGCCGCGCCAGAATCCCGGAACCAGGCAGCGCTGCAACGCCCGCGACGATTGCGATCCTGACAAACAAAGAGGCCTTCGTCATGCCGGGCAGTGTAAATCAAGTCGCGCCGCGCGGAGGCCGCAAGATCTGTTGTGTCGAGCCACGAACCGTCCCATAATCTCGAACCTCGACGCGCGCGACGAGTCGAGTAGGCCCGAGGACAGCACAAAGTAAAAAACACCTTTGTGTTCAAAGGAGTCGGCGACATGCGAACCGGGTTCAGAAGCGCAATGATTGTGGCCGCCGTTGCCGTCGCAGTCGCGGCCGCGCAGTGCACGCAAGTGCCGCCGAGCGCGAGTCAGACCGACCCCTATCGAGCCCCACGTACCGCTGACGGCACGCCAGACCTGAACGGGATCTGGCAAGCCGTCAACACTGCAAACTACGACATTCAGGCCCATGCAGCGCGACCAGCCTTGGCGCTGACACCGGCGCCACCACGTATAGGTGTCCCTGGACTCGTCCGAGCCACGCCGACGGAACTGCCGGCACTGCCAGTGCGTGCGCTCGGCGCGGTCGGCGGGGTTCCAGCGGGCGAAGGCGTGGTGGAGGGGAACGAGATTCCATACCAACCGGCGGCGGCCGCGACGAAAAAGGAGAACGTCGAACATTGGCTGGAGCGTGATCCGGAAATCAAGTGCTTCATGCCGGGTGTGCCTCGCGCCACGTATATGCCGTATCCATTTCAGATTCTTCAGGGGAAGAGCACGATTCTGATCGCGTATGAATTTGCGGGGGCAACGCGCACCATTTACATGGATAAAGTGGCCGACAGTCCCAGTACAACGTGGATGGGCTTTTCGCGCGGCCGCTGGGACGGAGATACGCTGGTGGTCGACGTGACCGATTTCAACGACCAGACCTGGTTCGACAGGGCCGGGAATTTCCATAGCGACGCGTTGCATGTCGTCGAGCGCTATACTCCCGTGAGTCCGTACCACCTCATGTACGAAGTCACCATTGAAGACCCTAAAGTGTTTACGCGGCCGTGGAAGATGAGAATGCCGCTCTATCGGCGTTTCGAAAAAGACAAGCAGATCCTGGAATACAAATGCGTGGAGTTCGTCGAAGAGACGATGTACGGCCATCTTGGCGTCATCGACCCTGCGACCGGACAGGTGAACAAGTAACGGAGTTGTGAGATGAAGTACCGGTATATCGCGGCGGCAGTGACGCTGGCAGCCGCCAGCGGGATCGCGGCGTTTGCGTTGGGATCTGGCGAGACCGGGAATTCGGCGGCCGAACGGGCGGGGGCGGGCACGTGGACGCATCCCCGTACGGCATGGGGCGACCCGGATCTCCAGGGCGTCTGGAGATACGAAGCGGCTATTGCGTTGGAACGGCCCGCCCAGTTTGACGGACGGGAGTCCCTGACCGATGAGGAAGTGGCTCAGAAAGAAAAGATAGAAACGGAGCAGGAGGCGAAAAGGCTCGCTGGCTTTGAAGGCGCGGACGTGGGCCGCCGCTCCATTGCTGAATCACCCATTCGCGGGAACGAGTACAACAGCTTCTGGCAGGACCACGGCAGACCACGAAAGGTGTACAAGCAAACGTCGCTCATCGTCGATCCGCGCGACGGACGGATTCCTTACACGCCGGACGCGCAGAAAGCGGATGCGCGCACGACAGCCCGATATGGAGTCGGGCCGTTCGAATCGTATCTGGACCCGGATACCGGAGAACGGTGTCTCACTGACGGCGTCACAGGAATGATGTGGCAAGGTCCGAACGGCGGCCACAACCGGATCGCGCAGAGTCCGGGATACGTGACCATTCTTCACGAAGAGTACCGCGATCGCCGCATCATCCCCGTAGACGGGCGTCCGCACAGGAACATCCGCCAGTGGTTCGGGGATGCGGTTGGCCATTGGGAGGGCGATACGCTGGTCGTGGACACCACGAATTTTCTCGACAAGACCAACTACGAGTGGGCGAGCATCTGGACACGGCCATCCGAAACGCTCCACCTGGTCGAACGCTTCACGAGAATCAACCCGGACACACTCGAATACAAGATCACCGTCGAGGATCCGATGACGTTTTCGAAGCCCTGGACGGCAACCATTCCCATCTCGAGGCTTGCGGACGACACGCAGATCTATGAGTACGCCTGTCACGAGGGGAACTACGCGATGCCGAATCTCCTGAGCGGCGCTCGCATGGACGCAGCGAAGAAGAAGGCATCGTCAAGGTGAGGTAGCTCTGATGCGCACCGACCTGGCCATTCTGCTTGCCGGTCTCGGCATCGTGATCGCCGTTGTGCCGGTGTCTGGTCATCACGCGTTTGCGGCGGAATTCGACGCCAAACGGCCGATCAAATTGAGGGGAACGGTCATGAAGATGGAATGGATCAATCCCCACACCTGGATCCACATCGACGTGAAGAAGCCGAACGGCAGGGTGGAACGCTGGATGATCGAAGGAGGTCCACCGAATGCGCTGTACAGGCGGGGATTCACGAAGGACTCCCTGCCCACCGGAATAGAGATTCTCGTTGATGGTTTTCAGGCGAAGGATGGCTCATTGCGAGGCAACGGGACGGATCTGACGTTCCCTGATGGACGCAAGCTGTTTCTCGGCTCGTCAGGCACCGGCGCCCCGCGAGAGGGCCCGCGTCCGTAGTCCGGCCCTCCTGGTCGGATGATCGCCTCGCGGGATGCGAGCCGTGCCGCGTTTCGGCGATGAGCTTAGCGGCTCAGCTGCAAGCACGACGGCTCGAGCTCCCACGCGACGGATTAATTCTCAGCACGACACCTCTTCAGAGGTAGACTGCCGCTACCTTCCTGCTTTCCTGAGCCATCCGTGCTGTGCGGGTTCCTCGTCAAGGCATCTTGCCGGAGGAACTTGCGCGCTGATCGCGCCTCCTCGCTTTTCGTGCAACGACAGGTGAGCTTTCACCAGTGAACGCGCTTCGGCTGTAACACCGAGGCGGCCTGTCTACCAGTTTCAATTGATCGCTATCGGGAGTGCGCGTTACAGGCGTCAGGTCGGGGACAACGTGAAACCGAGGACACATGTCAACTCTCCAGAAGGGCACTGCTGAAGCGGATGTCAATACCGACTCCGGACACACAGATGCGCTGCTGAAAGCCGGAGCCCTGCAGAGCGCGATCTTCGACAGCGCCAATTTCTCGTGCATTGCCACCGACGCGAAGGGCGTCATCCAGATCTTCAACGTCGGTGCCGAACGGATGCTGGGCTACACGGCCGCCGAAGTGATCGATCGCATCACGCCGGCCACGCTCTCCGATCCGCAGGAACTGATCGCGCGTGCCGGGGCGCTGAGCGTCGAGCTCGGCACCCCGATTACGCCCGGCTTTGAGGCATTGGCGTTCAAGGCCTCCCGCGGGATCGAAGATATCTACGAGCTGACCTATGCCCGCAAGGACGGGAGCCGCTTTCCGGCAGTGGTGTCGGTCACGGCGTTGCGCGACACGCAGGGCAGCATCATCGGCTATCTGCTGATCGTCACCGACAATACCGCCCGCCAGCAAGTCGAGGACGCGTTGCGCGAGAGCGAGGCGCGCTTCCGCGCGCTCGTGACGGCCAGCTCGGATGCGGTGTATCGCATGAGCGCGGATTGGAGCGAGATGCGTCAACTCGATGGCCGGAATTTCATTGCGGACACGGAAAAGCCAAGTCTCACCTGGTTTCAGGAATCCATTCACCCGGATGATCAGTCGCACGTGAGGGCGGCTATCAACGAAGCCATCCGGACCAAGAGCATCTTCGAGCTGGAACATCGTGTTCGGCGCACGGACGGCAGCCTGGGCTGGACGTTCTCACGTGCGATCCCGCTGCCTGATGCGAACGGGGACATCGTCGAATGGTTCGGTGCCGCAAGTGATGTGACCGAACGCAAGCTCCTGGAGCACACGCTTCAGCAGAAGAACGTCGAGCTGGAAGAGGCGAGCCGCATGAAGTCCGAATTCCTCGCCAACATGTCACACGAGTTGAGGACGCCGCTGAATTCCATTATCGGCTTCTCTGAGGTGCTCAGAGACGGCCTGATGGGAGAGATGACCGGCAAGCAGCGAGGCTTCATTGGCGACATCTTCAGTAGCGGCAAGCATCTGCTCTCGCTGATCAACGACATCCTCGACCTGTCCAAGGTGGAAGCCGGCAAGATGACACTCGATCTTGACCCGGTCGTGGTCTCCTCGTTGCTCGCCAACAGCCTGTCGATCGTGAGGGAGAGGGCCGTGGCCCACAACATCCGCCTGGATATGGATGCCCCGGAAGCGCTTGGATCGATTCGGGCGGATGCGCGCAAGGTCAAACAGATCGTGTACAACCTCCTCTCCAACGCCGTGAAATTCACGGCCGACGGCGGCCGAGTGGCCCTGCGAGCCGGCCGCGTCCCGCGGGCCCATGTCGGCCACCTGTCCGGTTCCTGGACCGGCCGGAACTTTCCATTGGTCGACAACGAGTTCGCGGAGTTTATCGGAATCAGTGTCACCGACAGCGGCATCGGGATCCCAGCGGACGGATTGGAGCGGTTGTTCACGCCGTTCAGTCAGATCGACAGTGGCCTGGCTCGAAAATTCGAGGGAACCGGACTGGGCCTGGCGATGGTGAAAATTCTCGCCGAGCTGCACGGCGGCGCGGTAGCCGTGGAGAGTGCAATGGGCGAAGGTTCCTGCTTCACCGTCTGGTTGCCGGTCCGAGCGCCGGAGGAACTGACGCCCACGTCGGCCAACGCACCAGTCACGCCGGCCGTCCCTCGCGTCGAGGCGCTGGGGGAAGCGCGCATCGCCCTGGTCGTGGAGGACGATTTCAAAGCCGTCGATCTGATTCGCGTTCAACTCGAAGCGGAGGGGTTCTCGGTGCTGCATGCCGCCTCTGCCGAGGCCGCGCTTGTGCTCGCGGTTCAGCAACCGATATCGCTGATCACGCTGGACATGCTGCTGCCCAACATGGACGGTTGGGAATTCCTCAGTCGCCTCAAGCGGGTGCCAGACCTCCGCCGCATCCCGGTCGTCATCATCTCCATTGTGGCGGATCGTAACGAAGGCTTCGCCCTTGGCGCGGCGGCGGTCATGCAGAAGCCCATTTCCCGGCAGGAGCTGTCCGAAGCGCTCGAGGATCTCGGTCTGATTCCTGTTGCGCAGGGACACACGCCAAAGATTCTGATCGTTGACGATGACCACAGCGCAGTGGAGCTGATCGCCGTCCGGCTCCTCGCCTTGGGTAGTACCGTGCTGCGGGCGTACGGCGGTCGCGATGGGATCGAGGTCGCGCGGCAGGAACGGCCGGATTTGATCGTGCTCGATCTGATGATGCCGGAGGTGAACGGCTTCGACGTGGTGGAGGCGCTCAAGGAACATCCCGAGACGTCTCGCATTCCGATCCTCGTGGTCACCGCCAAGGAGATCACCCCCGAGGATCGCGTCAAGCTGAATGGCTATGTCACGACAATCATGGGAAAGACCGAGTTCAACCTTGATCGCCTTACGGCCGAAGTCCGGCGGGCGATGTCGGGCCGCGCAGTGATCGCCTGATATGGCAAAAATCCTGATCATCGAGGACAACGCCGCCAGCATGAAATTGGCGACCTTCCTGTTGGAGTTGGCGGGCCATGCGGTATTGGGCGCTACGGACGCCGAGGCGGGGCTGGCGTTAGCCCGCAACGAGCAACCCAGCCTGATCTTGATGGATATCCAGCTCCCCGGCATGGACGGCCTCGAAGCCACCGTCCTGCTCAAACAGGACGACGCGACGCGCGCCATCCCGGTGATCGCCCTCACCGCACTCGCGATGAAGGGCGACGAGGACCGCATTCGAGCCACAGGCTGCAATGGCTACATCGCCAAGCCGATGGGTCATCAGAAATTTCTGGCGACGATCGCGGCGGAGCTCAGCCGATCATGAGTCGGTGCGCGCCCCCGCCAACACCTCTGTCCCGGGGCCAGCCGGCGCGTTGGCCGATGTGAGCGCCTGTCCATCAGGCGCTCGCAGCGGGAGCCACACCGTGAAGCAGGAGCCCTCGCCAACGGCACTTTCCACCGCCACAGTGCCGCCATGCAGCTCGGCGAGGCGCTTGACCACGGACAAACCGAGTCCCGCACCCTCGAATTTTCTCGCCAGGCCGCCGTCAATCTGGCTGAACGGCTTGAACAGTCGCTTCAATCCGTCGCGAGAGATCCCGATACCGCTGTCCGTGATGCTAATCCTGAGAAAGTCCGTGAACTCGTTGTCGGCCAATGGGAAGTTCCGGCCGATCGAGCCGCTGGAAAGCAGGCCTACGTCCTTGCGCGGGACGCGGCTGGCTCGCAGGGTCACCTGTCCGCCATCATTGGTGAATTTGACCGCATTGAACAGCAGGTTGTACAAAATCTGTTTGACCCTGCGCGCATCGGCCTGGATGACACCCAGTTCCTCGGCCACCTCTACATCCACGCGGATGTGGTGGATCGCGGCTTTCTCCCTGATGATGGAGAGGCTGTTCACGAGCAACGACGACACCTCCACCGGCTCCTGGTCGAGCAGCATCTTGCCGGCTTCCACTTTGGACAAGTCGAGGATGTCGTTGATCAGGGAGAGCAGGTGGTTGCCGCTGCTGAAGATGTCGCCGATGAACCCGCGCTGCTGATGCGTCATCTCGCCCGCCATGCCGTCCTTGAGCACTGCGGAGAAGCCGATGATGGCATTCAGGGGCGTCCGCAGTTCGTGTGACATGTTGGCCAGGAATTCGGACTTCATGAGGCTCGCTTCTTCCAGCGCCACGTTTTTCTGCTGCAGGGCGTCCTCGAAGCGCTTCAGCTCGACGACTTCGCGTGCCGCCCGGGCTTCCGCCGCTTCCAGCTCCACACGAAGCAGCTGTTCACGGATGCGCCGGTTCTCGTCTTCGAACTGCTTGCGTCGGATTTGCGCCCGGACCCGGGCCTTGACCACGGCGAAGTCGCTCGACTTCGGGATGTAGTCATCGCCCCCGGCGGCAAGCCCCTGAATCATGGCCTCGTGGTTCTCCATGGCCGTCAGCATGATCAGCGGTGTGTCACGCACGATTGGCGCGGCCTTGATCCGCCGGCATGTCTCATGGCCGCCCAACCCCGGCATCATGACGTCGAGCAGAATGCAATCCACCGCCTGCACGGCGAGGAGCTCGATTGCCTCCTCGCCGGACCGCGCCATGACGACGTCGTACCCCTCTCCCTTCAGTGCGTCACTGAGCTCGTGGAGGTAGGTGGCGCTGTCATCGACAGCGAGAATTTTCTTGGGGCCGAGCAGGCTCCTCATCTCTTCCTCACGTGGCGCACGTGCGGTCCCGCGACGAAGCACGGCGGCGAGCCTTGCCAGAATGATGTCGAGCTCTTCCCCTTTCCGCACGAACGTGTCCGCACCCGCATCAAGCGCCCGGAGTTCCGAACCCTGGTCGCCGGAGCCAGTCAACAGGAGGCACGGAACATCACGTAACACCGCATCCAGACGGATGTGCCTGATCACCGTCGTCCCATCAATACCCGGGAGGTGGCCGTCGACGACAATCGCGTGAGGACGCTGCGCGCCGGCGACGCGCAGTCCCTCCTCACCGGTTAGTGCTGTCAGCACGCGGTAGCCGGCGGATTCGAACGCCGTGCGCAGCTCGTCGCGGAATGTCGCGCTGTCGTCAATCACCAGGATGGTCGTCCCGGCGGCCGTCGCGCCCTGCCGCGCGTGAAGCAGTTCCTGCACCTTCCCCAGCAGGTACGCGATGTCGTACGGCTTGCCGACATACTCGTCCGCTCCGGTCTGGAGCCCTCGAATTCGATTCCTCACCTCCGCCTCTGAGGAGAGCATGACGACGACAGCGGACATGCCGGATGGCGATCGGCGAATCTCCTGTAGCAGATCCACGCCATCGGCATCTGGAAGAAGAACGTCCAGAATAATGACGTTGACGGGGCCGCGAGACAGCACCTCTCGAGCGTCAGCCGCAGTCGCACACAGCAGGGGGCTGAAGCCCGCGGCCTGGAAGGCCTCCGCGAGGTCCATCCGGACTGTGAGGCTGTCGTCGACGATTAACACGGTCTGGCTCATCGCGGGAGCAACTCGTTCCTCTGCGTCGCAAGGGCAGACAACGCCGGACCGATCTGAAGAAGCGGAAGCACCTGCTCCGCACCTCCCAGAATCACAGCTTCGCGCGGCATTCCGTAGACGACGGATGTCTCTTCGTCCTGAGCGATCGTGAAACCGCCTGCCCTCCGCACCTCGAGAAGTCCTGCGGCGCCGTCTCGGCCCATTCCCGTCAGGAGGCACGCGATCGCTGACGGACCGTACTCCCTGGCCGCCGATTCGAAGAGGACGTCCACGGAGGGTCGACACGAATGGCGCACTGCATCCTGCGTGAGGCGAAGTCGTCCGTTCTTTACGACCAGGTGGGAATCCGGCCGAGCCATGGTCACCCGTCCGGCCTTTGCGCTCACCAGGTCTCCATCCTGCGCGTACGACACGCGGATCCCGCTCTGGCCATCGAGCCATTCCGCGAATGCGGCCCCAAACGGCTCGCCGATGTGAAGAACGAACAAAACCGGCAGTGGAAATGGCGATGGCAAGGCGCGAAGGACCTCGAGGATGGCAGCAGGTCCTCCAGTTGACGCGCCGATCACCACGATTTCGTAGTTGTGTAGCGGGAGCGACGGCATAGGCAGCGCTGTGGCCCGCGATGCGATACGAGGTTGCCCAAGAGCGCCCAGCCGTGCGCGGAGATGCGTCACCACGCGAATGCGTGACACGAGCTTCACGCTGGCGATGAAATGTCGCTCCCATGCGCCGTCTGGTTCAGTTCCCCGAGGCTTCTCCAGCACGTCGATGGCCCCGGCGGCCAGAGCCTCGTAGGTCTTGAACAGCTCGCCCCGGTTCGTCGACGACGAGACGACAAGAATCGGAGTCGGGCAGTGGGCCATGATGTGCTCGGTCGCGCCAAGGCCGCTCATGATCGGCAGCATCATGTCCATCGTCACCACGTGGGGCCGAAGGGCGTGGCAGCGCTCGATCGCCTGTTTGCCATCCGCGGCTTCACCGACGACCTCCAACGCCGGATCGGTGGCAAGCACCTCGCACAGGCGTCTCCGTACGGTCAGAGAGTCTTCAACAACGAGAACGCGAATCGTGGGCATCATCCGACCAACGTTCGGATTCGCTCGAGCAGCACACCTTGATCGAACTCGCTCTTGACCACGTACGCCAGGGCACCGACGTCTTGTCCCCGTTGCCGATCCTCGGCCGAGGTCCGCGACGTTACGAGGATTGACGGAGTGTCCCGCAGATCCGGGTCCGCCTGGATCCGCTCAATGAAGGTGAACCCATCCATCCCTGGCATTTCGACGTCGACCAGAAACAGGGCGTACGGGGCCGCGCGCGCCTTGACGAGCCCCTCTTCACCTGAGGTCGCCAGGTCGACATCGAACCCGGCGGACTCCAGGATGCTTTGCTCCAGCATGCGCGTCGTCAGCGAGTCGTCAACCACCAGAATGGACAACCTGGCGGGCGTCGCGTCAACTTCCAGGGTGCCGCCTCGCTGGGCCTCTGCCACGAGGATGTCAGGGTGGAGGACCAGCTGCGGGTTGCCCACGGCGTCAAGGACCGCGCCGGCGACAATGCCCGCAGCGGGCGCGAGCTTCGGAAGAGGACGCATGACGACCTGCGCGGTTCCCAGAATCCGATCGACTCTGAGGGCCGCGAGGCCGGCCCGTCCCCGCACAATGACCGCTGACGAATACGTTGCCGATCGCGCGGACGCGAGTATCGAAGAGAGGGCGAGCCGCACCGACACCAGCGGGATCGCCTGTCCGTCAAAGAGGACCGACTCACCCTGCTCCGTTCGTACGATCTCCTCGCGTGTCAGGCGCAATGTCCCACGTACCGCGTCGAGGGGAATGGCAGCGGTCGCCCCTGACGTTTCGACCATGAGCGTGTGAAGCGAGGTAATAGACAGGGGAACCAGAAGTTCGACGGTTGTCCCCTTTCCCGCATCCGTTCGCACGATGGCTTCTCCACCCAGACGCTCGGCGGCCTCTCGTACGACATCCAACCCGATCCCCCGGCCGGACACGTCGGTGACCGCGCCTGACGTGCTCATGCCGCCTTTCAGCAGCAGGCGTAACAGTTCGTCAGGTGGCATTTTCCGGTCGCCCTCGAGGCACAGGCCCTTCCGTTGAACAATGCGTTGTACCGCATCGAGATCGATGCCGCGCCCGTCATCGGTGCAGGCGAAGGACACCCACGTGCCGCGCTGGGAGACCCGAAGCGTGATCCGGCCTTCCGCCGGTTTCCCGGCGACCCTTCTCCCCTCATCTCCGGCTTCGATACCGTGACCGACGGCGTTACGGACGATGTGGAGCAGAGCACTCTGTATTACGTTCAGCACGAACGTATCAACCCGTACTTCGCCGCCGGATGCCGTGAAGGAAACCCGTTTTCCAAGTGTCCTGGCCACCTCGCGGACGGCGCGCTCCAAAAAGACAAAAAGGGCGCTCGCCGGAGCGAGCCGGAGACGCTCCGCGGCCTCGCGGACTTGTCGGAGCTCCCGATCGAGTTGTTCGATGTCGTAGCCGAGGCCCCGCTCGAGCTCGCTGAAGACTTCTCGCAGATCCTCCACCATCGATCGGGCCTTGTCGTTTGGGGTGTGGTGGCCCATGCGGGCGGCTTCGGGGTCTCGTGGCCGCGCAAGCTGGTCCACCACAAGGTCGACGACGTGGCGAGCGCGCTTCACTTGTTCCAGCCTCGGCCGCAGCACGCCGAGCTGGACGTGTGCCTCGACCACGCCACCCAGGAGCGCGTCCAGGTCGTCGACGGCCGGGCGGAAGGCCAATACGGGCTGATCGAGTTGATCCGGTGCGACGGTCTCGGTGCTCGGAGGTGGCGTCAGCAGCGCCACACGTCTGCCGATGTCGTCGAGCAGCGTGAGCACGAGATCGATGCGATCGCGCGGAACCGGGCTCGACGAATCGCGATCGAGTGCGAGGGCATCTTCCAGTGCGTGTGAGCGATCGCCGATCTCCCGTTGTCGGACCACGCCCGCCGCGCCCTTGAGCGTGTGAGCGAGACGCAGCAACCGGGCCACCGCGTCGGGGGCGGGCACGCCTTTCTCGAGTTCGAGCGCTCCCTGACCGAGCTGGTCCAGGAGCTCTTGCGCCTCGACGCGAAAATACTTGTACGGGTCTCGTGGCATCGACTATCAGCTCACCTGTGGCTGCACCAGCCGAAGCAGATCCTTCGAGAGAAACGCCAGCTGCGACGCGGTCTGCTGCGTTTGGCCGGAACTGGCTTCCGTTTCTTTCGACGCCTGAGTGACGTTCCGAATTGCCACATTCACCTGCTCGACCGCCGTCATCTGTTGCTTGGTGGAGAGCTCGATCTCACGCGCCGCCTCAGTCGTGCTGACGACCAGCTCCGCGATCTGCCTGAACGAGACGGCTACGTGCCCAAACTGTTTGGACCCGGCGTCCACCGCCTTGGAGCCCGTCTCGGTAGCCATGACCGTCGTGTTCACGGCGCTACGCACGTCCTCGATGAGGCCGCGGATTTCCTTCGTGGATCCCGCGACCCGGTCGGCGAGTTTTCTGATCTCCTCAGCCACCACGGCAAAGCGTTTCCCGGATTCGCCGGCGCCGGCGGCCTCGATGGTCGCGTTGATGGCCAGGATGTTCGTCTGCTCCGCCAGCTCGGACACGATCTCCAGCACGGAACCAATCTGCTGCGATTTCTTTCCCAGTTCGAGCATATGGTTGACGACGAGATCCACCTGCCGGCGGATCCCCGCGATGGATTCGTGGGCCGTCTCGACGGTCCCGTCGCCAGCGCGCGCCGCGGTCGCCGTTTGTTCGGCGATCCGAGCGACTTGTTGCGCGCTCTCATTGATTTGGCGTGACGTGGCGAGGAGCTCGCTGATCGTCGTGCTGATCTCGCTCATCGCGGTGGACTGCTGCTTCGATCCGGTCGCCTGCTGCGTGGCTGCGGCCTGCAACTCCGCCGATGAGCTCTGCACCTGGCCGACGGCCGTGCCAATCTGGCGGTTGAGCGTCCGCGTCAGGACGAACGCCACGACCGTGGCCACCAGTAACAGCGCGATGGCCATCAAGGCGACGAAGGTCATCGCCGAAGACGCCGTGTTGGAGGAAGCCTCCAGAGCCACTTCGAGGCGTTGCTGCTCTCTCGATACGAACGAAGCGATACTGTTGTCGAGCCGATTCCGAATCGGATCCATTCCATCGTATGCGCGAGTAACCACGTCGAGTGAGGCGTCCGCACGCCGAAGCGCGATCACCTGCTCCGCCGCCTGCTGGTGATCGCGCTCAGCCTGTTCTATCGTCTCGATCAGGCGATGTCCTTCGTCGGTGTACGTGTTGAGTCTCAATTTCTCGATGTTCTGTGCGATCTCTGTGCGCGCCTGCTGCACCTGCTTGAAGTCCTCTTCGTCCCTGGTCAGGAGAAACCCGCGAATGCCGGCAGCTTTCTGTTGTCGTGATGTCTGAAGCGCCTGCGCGTCAATCAAGAGCTGTGCGTCGACCGCGATGACACGGTCCTTGCTGTTCACCACGTTGCGGAGCGCAAGGATGGCCACCACGCTGATCGCTACCGACAGAGCGACCGTCACCGCGAAACCCGCGCCAACCTTCTGCCCGAAGGTCCAGTGTCGAATCATCTCTTACTCCTTTTGCGAGCTATCGCCTGACGCGCGTTTCGTAATCGATTCGAGAACAGAGGCCAGTGAGATGAGGGGCCGTATGAAGTCGACGGCTCGGACAACTTCGAGGACGTGCCGCTCGCGTGTCTCCGCACGGAGCTCTTGCACGATGTCTTCCGGCCGCACGCTCAAGTAACCATCGAAGTGATCGAACGCGAATCCGACCGGCGTGGCGGCGGTCACGAGCAGCCAACGCGGCGCAACAGCTCTCGCGGCGCCGAGGAGCGTTCCCAGGTCGTACACCGGGAAGACCGTGCCCCGCAACCCCGCGAGGCCGAGCAACTCCGGCAACGGGCTTGGCAGCCACGTGATCCTTTTGTCCGCAAACAGGCCGGAGACTTCAGCGAGTCGCACGAGATACTTATGGGATCCGACCCGGACGGCCAGCAGCTGCTCGATCACGGCGAGATCGGTCGTTGTGGCTTGTGAGAACGACCGATCGAAGGCCGTTCGCAACCCGTTGGCTGTCTCACTCATGCGAGCGTCATTGGCGTTCATGCCGTCCCGCCGGCACCCATCAACTCCGTGCGACAGAGCGCGACGAGGGCTTCACGGCTGAACCCCCCGCCAAACAGGAGCACGCGCAAGCGGTCCTCTCGCTCCAGCAGCAGCAGGGCCTGTCGGAGCTCGTCCTGCGCGGTGGCACGGTTGCCGGCGCGGCGGGCCAGCAGGCCGAGGTGCAGGTGAGGCATGGCAAAACCTGGATCCAGGTAGATCGCAACCTGGTCGTGATTCTCCGCGCCGGTGAGATCGCGGACGCCTTCCCGGCAGAGTGCGAGCAGATAGTGCGCGCCAGCGCTCAACTCATCGACATTGAGCAAGCGCGCGCACGCCTCTTCCGCCTCGGCAAGTTGCCCCCGGTGCGTGAGCAGCGCCGCACGCAGCAGAAGGACGTCCGGGTCACGCCCCGCCTCGGGCGGCAGGCGCTGCAATGTTTCGAGCGCTTCGGTGAAGCGCTCCTCCTGCAAGAGCTCGTGCACGGCTTCAAGCGTCCACGCGGGCCTGGCGGCAGCTGCGGGTGAACCCGCGCGCGGCGGCGGCGGGGGCGAGCGTGTCAAGATCTCGACGCGCTCGGTGGCCAGGCGAATAGTGTCGAACCACGTGTCTGCCTCTACTCCCCCCAGCGCCGCAAGAGACGGCCCTCGAGGTCGTTCCAGCGGATCCTTCAGCTGGTAGTAGAACGTCTCGTGCGTGTGCCGCAGGTGGAAATCGTTGGATAGACCGCGCAGCGTCTCGGCGTGTCCCAGGAACAGGTAGCCCCCAACTCTCAGTGCGCGCCCGATGCGCGCGATGACGGCGTGCGCGTTCTCAGGCGTGAAATACATGAGAACGTTTCTGAAAAAAATGATGTCGTAGGTGTCGGGATGCCAGAGTTGAGCGTCATCACGTACCAGATTGCGCTCCTCGAATCTCACGGCCGATTGCACGGCTTCGTCCAGCACGAAGTCCTTACCTTCGCGTCTGAACCATCGGCTCCGCACATCGGCCGGTGTCTGACGCAATGCCCATTCTGAAAACCGCGCCTGTCTCGCCTTGTTCACCATCGCGGGGTTCACGTCCACGCCCAGGATTGACACGTCCCAGGACGGGTCGATGACGGCCTCTCGCACGAGCACGGCGAGGGAGTACGCCTCATCACCGGACGCACAACCGGCCGACAGGATTCGCAGGCGCCTGACGGCGATCTGCGCGCGCATTCGATCAGGCAGGGCGACGTCGGCGAACGCGCGATACTGCTCGTTGTTGCGGAAGAAATACGTCTCCGGAACCGTCAGCTCCTGCGACAGTGCACCGGCTTCATCGCCACCACGGTTCTCCGTCTCGAGGCGGGTGAGGTACACGTCCGGGGCGTCTCTTGCCACGTCGAGCCTGCGACGTAGCACGTCCGCAAGAAACCCCAGCTTGGCATCTTCGAACTGGAGGCCCAGGCAGTGGACAATGCCGCCGCGAAACCGGTCGATGTCGGCAGGGCGGATGTGCTCTTTCATGCCACGACGCAACCCGCTTCGAGCACGGCCCAGAGTTCCTCTGGGATGAGACGGGCACTTTGCAGCACGAGTAACAGATCGGTATCCAGCGTGCCGATAGCGGCGATCATGTCAAGCGTGGAGTCCTGGAACAGCAGCGGGAGAGCCTCGAGCGAGCCGGGTGGAATCTCCACGACGCCCACCACGGCGTCGACCGCCAGCGCTATGCGCCGGCTTCCGGTCTTCACGGTCACGAAGCGAGTCGCGTGTGAGGCTACGCCGCTGAAGAGAGATCCGGCGTCGACCACCGGAATCGGGACTCCTCTGACTACCGCGAGGCCGCGAACGAAAGAGGGCACGCCTGCGATCGCTTCGACGGCCATCGGGCGCATCGCCTCCTCGACATGCTCGAGAGGAAGCGCGCACAAGAAGTCTCCCACGCGGCATAGCAAAGAGGGCTTGCGTCGTTCATGCATGAGGCGTCCTCGCAACCGGGCCGCGTCACGCGAGAACATCTTGTCCGTCGCGCGATGTCCTCCGACTGCTCTTGCGTTGGCCTGGTCCATCCTGTAACAAAGCCAACGGATTGCATGTTTCAAACAGCACACGTCGCCCCATCGGGCGCCGAGCACGCGTGCAGCGCCTCAACTCGAGCCGCGACCGTGACGCTGGGTCCAGCCTTGCTGGAGAGCTGGGCTGTAAGTTCGGTCGATCGCTGGCCCACGCGCCAGTCCGTTGTCGTTCGGAAAATCTCGAAAACGGCGCGCTCATCGGACGCAAGGTCATGTACAGTCGGGTCGGGTAGCGGTGGCGACTGATTGCAGTGCGCGTGAATTGTCCTGATGCTATCGTCCGCACCGGGCCGGGTGATGACGCCTCGAAGAAATAGAGCGAACCCCACTCCGTTCCTGCTCCTGGCGGTCCTCGCTGCGTCGAGTGGGTACAGCTATGCCCAGTTCGGGCGAAATGGCTTTGACGGTCTCCGTGGCCTGCGGGGGGAACAGGGCGATCCTGCGGAGCTCCCGCCAGAGCAGTGGCCCGATCGCAACCTCACCGCATGTCACATGCACTATACGAGCACCCGGCGTGAGCCAAGCGGTGCTGGATGGCGTACGGACTATCCCTGGGGCGAGCGTCACTTGTTGATGCGGCTATCGGAGCTGACGAAGACGCGGGTCAGTCGGCTCGCGCCCGACGTTCCGCATTCCTGGCTCGTCCGGCTCACTGACGATGCATTGTTCGGCTGTTCGTTCCTCATGGCGTCCGACGTCGGCACGATCGGGCTGTCGGACGAGGAAGCGTCACGTCTGAGGCTCTATCTCGAGAAGGGCGGCTTTCTCTGGGTTGATGATTTTTGGGGAGATGCCGCCTGGGAGCAATGGACCAGGGAATTCGCGAAGGCGATGCCGAGTCTTGAGTATGCGATCAAGGATGTGCCGCTCGGCGATCCGATCTTCCATTCCATGTTCGAAGTGAAGAGGGTCCCTCAAGTGACGAATATCCGGTTCTGGCGGGGGAGCCGCGGGCAGAACACATCGGAGCGCGGCGCCGAATCCGCCGTCCCGCATTTTCGCGCCGTCCGTGACAAACACGGACGCATCGTTGCGGTGATGACACACAACACCGACGTGTCGGACTCGTGGGAGCGTGAAGGTGACGACCCGGCGTTTTTCCACCAGTTCTCACCAGATGGCTACGCCCTGGGCATTAACGTGCTGCTGTACGCACTGACCCATTGACCCGTGAGGCAGACGATCGATCCGAGGTCGTCACTCACTGGCCGGCGAACGCGCGCTCGAGCTCGGCGATATCGATCTTCTTCATGCGAAGTATCGCTTCCATGGCCCGTTGCGCGTTCGGGGATTCGTGATCCTTCAACATCTCTGGCACCACCGTGGGCACGATCTGCCATGAAAGGCCGTACTTGTCCTTGAGCCAGCCGCACTGCTGCGACTTGGGGTCACCGCCCTTCGACAGTTTCTCCCAGTAGTAATCCACTTCTTCCTGATTGTCGCAACTGACCTGGAGCGAGACCGCCTCGTTGAACGTGAACGCGGGGCCACCGTTGAGCGCGGTGAACGCCTGCCCGTCGAGTTCAAACGCCACCGTCATCACGGATCCCATGGGCCTCTTGTGAATCTCGAGTCCAGCGTTGCTGTATCGAGCGACGGTAAGGATCTTCGAGTTCTTGAAGACCGAGACGTAGAACGCGGCCGCCTCTTCGGCCTGGTGATCGAACCACAGGCATGGGGCAATTCTCTGGGTCACGTGCATCAGAATTCTCCTTGGAACGCATCACGCGCGGAAAATACTCAATCACGATCACAAAGATATTGAACCACGAAGGTCTCGAAGGGCTCGAAGAGTGGTGTGTCATTCGCGCGCCTGATCCCGCAGCATGATGAGAAGGAACCGTGTGGCCTCAACGGCGTCGACCGCGTGCGAGACGTCGGCGGGCATCCGCACGATCGTACCCGGTGTCGCCAGGACCGGAGTTCCGCCGATGGTGAGCGTGCAGGATCCCTCGAGCACCATGACCAGCGCTTCAAAAGGCGACGTGTGCTCGGTGAGTCCCTGACCGGCGTCAAACGCAAATAGCGTCAGATTGCCACCCGACGTCCTGGCGAGTATGCGGCTCGCAATTCCGTCTGCAGTCGGCGTAACAAGCGAATCCAGCGACAGTGCCTCTCCCGGCGCAATCATCTGACCCATGGTGGACCTGCGTAGCTACGATTGACCTCTCACCGATGCGGGTTCGCCCACAGGAAATGGCACAGGCCCCGTTGAGCCCCCAGTGCGCAAGCCAATGACGAAGATTGCCAGCGCCACGGCGCCTGCCGCGAATATCGTGTCGCCCACGACGCGCAGCCAGCGAAACGTCTCGATCGCGCCCGTCTGCAGGAACTCAGGACTGCGGGCATACCAATAGCCGTGTTCGACGGAAGCCCACGTCTGCATCAGGCCAACTGGTAACAAGCTGAACGTCACCATCGCGAAGAGACCGACGTTCGTGGTCCAGAACCCGAACGTGACCAGGCCCTCGTTCCAGTGCGCCACCGGGTCGAGCGCGCGCAGTGAAAAGAGCATCAACCCGATCCCGAGCATCCCATACACACCGAACAACGCTGCATGGGCATGTACTGGCGTCGTGTTCAGGCCTTGCATGTAGTACAGCGCGATCGGAGGATTGATCATGAACCCGAACAAGCCCGCACCGACCAGGTTCCAGAAAGAGACCGACACAAAGAAGTAGATAGGCCAGCGGTACTTCTGCACCCACGGCCGGCTCCGCGACAGTCGAAGGTTCTCCCATGCCTCGAAGCCCACGAACAAGAGTGGCACGACCTCGAGCGCGCTGAAGACGGAGCCGAGCGCGAGCACAACGGTCGGCGTTCCACTGAAGTACAGGTGGTGCAGCGTGCCGATGATGCCGCCAGACAGGAAGATCGTGGCTGACAGCACGCTCGCTTGTGCCGCCGTACGCATCGCCACGAGCTTCAGGCGAGCAAAGAGGAACGCGATGACGACGGTGGCGAAGACCTCAAAGAAACCCTCTACCCAGAGATGGACGACCCACCACCGCCAGTATTCGGCGACGGCGAGATTCGTTCGTCGCCCGTACCCGAGCGCCGCCATGTAGAACATGGCGATGGCGGCGGCCGATATCAGGAACATGATCAGGAGCGGGCGCTGATCGCCGGGCTGACGGAGCGCGGGTCGAATAGCCCGCACCATCAGTGTTAACCAGAGGAAGAGCCCGCCAAGCAGCGCGATCTGCCAGAGCCGCCCGAGATCGATGTATTCGTAGCCGCTGTGACCCAGATAGAACCACGCAGCGCCAGTGCCCAGCATCCGCTTCACGCTCAGCCACTCACCTGTCATCGACCCGACGACGACCAGCAGGAGCGCGACGAACAAGATGTTGACGCCCAGGCGCTGCCACTTTGGCTCGACGCCGCTCACCGCTGGACTGATGAAGAGACCGGCGGCCAGCCACGCCGTCGCGATCCAGAAGATGCCGAGCTGGACATGCCACGTGCGTGCGATCGAATAGGGCAGGAACTCCGCAATCGGAATCCCATAGAAGGCATTCCCTTCGACGCTGTAATGGGCCACGACCACACCGAGCAGAATCTGCGCGAGGATCAGCGCCGCCACGACCCAGAAGTACTTGACGACGGCACGCTGGGACGGCGTTGCCACGGACGCGAGTAGCGGGTCGTTGTCCGGAGCCTCGCTCGGTAACCCATGCTCGCGAATCGAAGCGTAGTACGACGCCATTGCGCCAATTCCAGCGAGGAGCACGATGATGCTGACGCCGGTCCAGACAATCGCGTCAGCGGTCGGACGGTTCCCGACCAGCGGCTCATGAGGCCAGTTGCTCGTGTAGGTGATCGTGTCGCCCGGGCGGTTGGTCGACGCGGCCCACGACGTCCAGAAAAGGAAGGCCGTCAGCTTTCGCAGATCCTCAGCGTCTGTGAGCGTGCGCGGCGGAATGGCGTATTCATCGCGCCCGCGCGTAAACACGTCGGTGTAATGCAAGAGGTTGGCGGCAAAGGCCTCGGCGCGGACGGGGTCGAGTGTCAGCGTCTCCGACCCCGCGTCGTAGGTGTTCATCCTCATGAGTTGTTGCAGGCGGCTCTGGAGCACGGCCTGGCGCTCCAGCGGAAGGCTGGCAAACCTCTGCCCGGCACCGCTCCAACGATCGAGGATGAACGTCGCCTCACGATGTAACCAGTCAGCCGTCCAGTCCGGCGCGACGTAGCTTCCATGGCCCCAGACCGACCCTACTTCCATTCCGCCCATCGACTGCCAGACGTTCTGGCCACCGTAAATGTCATTCGGGCCGATTACCTGCTGGCCGTCTGTCGTCACGACGTGCGTCGGCACTGGCGGCGCCTCCTGATAGATGCGGACGCCAGTCCAGCCAAGCACGGCAAACGAAAGAACGATCACGGCCGTGAGCGCAATCCACAACTTTCGCATGAGTTCTCCCTCACGTGGACGCCCCATCGAGCACCTGTGAGCACGGCCGCGTCCCCGGAGCGCAATCGACCTTAGCACCCGTACTAAAGGGCGACTGTTCACTTCAGAACACGTGAAACGATCCCCGCTTGTGCCGTGGTCAGGGGCGACCGTCGCGATACGATGCGGCCGCGTCGAAGACAGCGAATGAGAGCCGCGTTCTGTTGCGCGCGCGAGCGGATGCGGGACGCATCCCGGAGCTTCAGCGCGCGAGGTCTCTCAGAATCCGCATGGCCGCGTTGTGCCTCGCGCATCCGATGACCGCTCCTCCCGGGTGAGTACCGGCGGAACAGGAATTGGCTCTTCGTCGCCCTGTATCCGAGCCAAACAATGGTCAGCCGCGATCGCGGCGAGGCAGGAAGTAGTGTGGGTCGCGCCGCTTCAAGGGGAGCTCGACGCCGGTTGCCTGCAGCCGTTCAGGCGGCATCAAGCCCAGGAGATATGCGAGCGGCTCCTCCAACCACACCTTGGGCCTCGAGAACGAGCACGTCGAGCCCACGCCGGGCCAGCAGCAACGCGGCTACCAGCCTGTTGTGGCTAGCTCCGACGACGGTGACGTCGGCCCGGGTCTTGGCGCGCATCCGCTACACGAAGCGGCGACCCGCCTTCCGTTTCTAATTGATGCGCGAGGCCGTCCAGTTCGAGCCCTGTATCGTGTCGCCGTTCACGCGCCCTGTGTATTGCGTGCTGGCTGCGGTGAAGGTGATCTGATCACCGGTCAGTTTTCCCTTGATCGGGGTCGATCCGAGTGTTCCGGAGATCATCTGGAACGTCTGCGTGATCGTGAGATTGCCCTGCGGTGTCTTCCAGGTACCCTGGGCTTTGGCCGGGATGATCCAGAGCATCGCGGTGCACCAGCTGGTGCATCCCTCTGGACCGAGCGTAGTCTTTGCGTCCGGTTCCCACTCGTCCATGTGGAACGTGTTCGACACCACGCGAGTGCCCGGCTTCAGACTCAGCAGCGTGGGCCGCAGTTGCAGGTTAATGGTCGGCAGCAGAAACATCGTAATGACCGTGGCCTTCGAAAGGTCGGTCTTGAACAGGTCCGCCTGCACGAACGTCGCTCTGTCGCTGACGCCTGCGGCAGCGGCGGCATTCTTCGACAGGGCCACCATGTCGGGGTTGTATTCGACACCGATGGCGCGGACGCCGCGCTTGGCCGCCGTAATGACGGTGCGGCCGTCGCCCGATCCGAGATCCATCACGAGGTCCTGTGGCGTCACCTTCGCCATGTCGAGCATGGTGTCGACCAGCGCCTGCGGTGAAGGCACCCAGACGACATCTTTGCCGGCCTGGCCCACCTGCGGTTTGTAGGTATCGGTGGCCTGCGCCTGTGGCAGCACACCGGTGGCAA
>Ga0070698_100001552_pt1 | contig 25496 bp, 19 predicted proteins | sample KBSK1502metaG_FD_65477 | JGI IMG/M metagenome (GOLD analysis project Ga0070698, IMG submission 65477) | Corn, switchgrass and miscanthus rhizosphere microbial communities from Kellogg Biological Station, Michigan, USA - KBS K1-50-2 metaG | ecosystem: Host-associated > Plants > Roots >... | reverse complement strand
GCGGCGTAGCCGCAGCAATGTCAAACGTTCTCCGGAAAGCCAGAGGCTTTCCGCAAGGAAAGCGGCAGAGCCGCAACCGTTGCTCCGCTGTCAATTCAGCATTAGTTTCTAAGAAGACGCGGAGGACGCAGAGTTTACGCAGAGAGTTCAAACTAGACCACCACCTGATATTCGATTTCCGATTGGACGATCCACGATTCACGATTCACGATTCACCACTGACTGTAAGACTTCAAAAACTCTAGGCGCTTGCGCAACCGCCGAATATTTCTGTTCGACCGTTCGCCGGCCAGCCTGACCGAGTCGCTGTCTAAGTTCCGGCGATCGCAGTAACAGGCTTAACTTTTCGACCCACTCGTCTTCCGAACCCGCAATCAGACCGTTTACGTTATCTTGAATGATATCTGTGTTAACCCCGACAGGCGAACAAACGGTTGGTATCCCGAGGGCCATGAATTGGAGGGCCTTCAAACCACATTTGCCTTTGCTCCACTTGTCATCCGGCAGGGGCATCACACCGATATCTATCGCGCTCAAATCTTCCAACTCTGTTTCGGCGCGCCAGTTCATTGCTTCAACACTCACTCCTTCAATCTGGTACGACGGCGTTCCAATTACACGAAGACGAAACGATTCCCGCGCGGCTAGTTTCTCGAGGCCGCCTCGCAACGTGTCGAGGTGTTGTACCGTACTGTAACTTCCAGTCCAACCAATGACGAGTGGTCCAGAAGAGTTTCTTGGTTGTCTTGGCTGGTACTTTTCCGTATCGATTGTGGTGGGAACGATGGTTACGTTGTTGTTGACTTGACGAGCGTAGTCAGCCAGATATGGATTGCCAACCATAACATGAGCTGCCAGGCGACAATTTGTTTTTGTTTTGGCGGCAAACTTGAGGTAACTCAGGTAACCGTTCGACGGGCTCTTGTAAGACACAAAGATTGCATCATCGAAATCAAAAACAATCGGGACGCCCTGTTGATGAATCCATCTTTCAAACAATGGCGGCCCCAGTAATGCGGCTTCTCGAAAAATGTAGATAACGTCGTAATCCTTGACATTACTTAGCAGGGCCGATCGCCGGCGGAGTGCCTGGCTGACCAGTTTTAGCTTCTGACCAATCTGCCCCGGTTTGTAGACTATCCCATGAAGCTCAGGCGATTCGAACGCTTCATACCTAATCTCGACGCCCTGTTCTCGGAGAAATGGAGCCCATTGCTCGAGCCGATATCGTTGGCCCGGTGACGTATCGTAAAGACTCGGCATTAACGCTAGAACCCGGACAGGTCGTGAGGCACTGGGAGCCTTGACAGCGATTGCCGATTGCCGATTGCCGATTGCCGATTTCGGAGCCGGACTACTTGGCGTAATAACATCCTGAGAAACCAAATCGGCAATTGGCAATGGTTTCGTTCCGGTCCCAACCCAACCAAAATATGTATCAATTTGTGGACACTCCAAATTCGATCGCCTTAACCAATTCTCAACATCGGCTCTGGTATACCGATTCTCGATAGGGGCAGCAAAACGATCTAACTGATCGTTTACACAAACGCGAAACGGAAGATGCGAATACTGCTTCATCGGCAGATCCTCTGCCCGATCTGCTAAAGATGGAAATCGCTTCATAAGCCGGTAGGGCCAAACAAAAAGCGCGAAGACCAACACTGCAGAAGGGTACGCCAGCGCATAAACCGCAGAATGCGGCAGCCTGGTTGTCAGCAGTCGAGCTGCGGTTACCCCTGATAAAAGCAGCGATTTAACCGGTTGCTTCTCTGGTTTCCAGTAAACATAAATCTGGACCGAACCTCCCGGCTTTAAGAAGCGCTGGAGATTTTTAAATGCAGATTCTGGATCAGGTAGATGGTGGAGGACTCCTAGTGAATAGATGAAATCAAAACTGTCCAGCGCAAAAGGTGGGTCATGAAGATCCGCCTGAACAACGTGCACATCACTGAAGGATCTTGTGTTCCAGTGCGCAACTTCAACAGCGGGCCCTAAATCAATAGCCCAGACTTCGGCTCCATACTTAGCTGCGTAATAAGCGAAACGACCGTTTCCACACCCCGCATCCAAAACTTTTTTACCGCGAAAAAATTCAGGCGCGTGCGGTTTCATGTACTCGAGAAACTGTCTCTCCCATTCGGTGTACATCTCAGGAAAGCGTTGCCACTCGAAACCGAAACTCAACGCCGTTTCGACTTGCTTCGCATCATGTGCAGTACCACCACTTCCGAGAAATGCGTCACGAAGCGGGGGTAGCAATAGTCTTGGAATTTCGTTAACGATCGGAAAAGTGAGATTGCAGGCGGTGCAGAGCAAATCATTGTCGTCAGCAAACGACAAACCCCCTCGACATGAAGGGCAGCGCAACGTTTCCAATAGCTTCTGCTTATCGAAGTCCATTACAGATTAGTCAAGGACCCTTTCATACAGCGCCGCGTAACGTTCAGCGCCTATCGTTTGCAAATCCAACAGCTCTTCAGCCACAGCTCGAGTCTTCGCTCTGAAGTCAGGATCACGCATTAGACGAGAGATGTCGTTAATCGCTTGATCGTAGTGCTCTTCGTCAAACTGCTTTATGAGTACCCCTACTTTCCATTGATCCACTAACGCATCAGCATCGCCCACACCCGCATTGATGATTAACGGAAGTCCACAAGCCAGATATTCTCCGTTTTTGGTTGGCGACGATGCAATCTTCGAGAAACAAGGCTTGATAAAGGAGAGACCGGCATCGGCAGCTGACAGATATGACGGCACTGTTACCGCTGAAACTGAACGCACACTAAAATTGCTGGTCTCGATCCCACGATCGCTCATTAATGCTCGAACTCGTTCTGGTGCGCCTGTGGTTAGCCACAATAAATGCGCATCGGAATGATGACGAAGAAAGCTGGCGAAAAAGTCTGCCATCTTTTCGGTTAGATACCATCCATCGAGAGAGCCACTGTAAACAAGCGTCAACTGACTTCCCAGTCCAAGTTCAGCACGACGTTGTCTGCGATCCGCGTCACTGTACTTGAAAACTGACAGGTCAACGCAACATGGAATAACCGCATGATGCACCGAACGTCCTTTGAGCCCAAACCAATTCTGGATGATTGGCCATATTCTCTCCGTCAGCGTGACGATCGCGTCGGTGTTGGCCAAAATGCGCCGCTCAGTCGCTTTGGTTAACCGGTATGGGAGACCACCTTCCCGCCAATGTTGAGCATCGACGTACTCCTCGGCCATCAGTCCACGCAAGTCAAAAATCATTTTAACTTTCCGTCGCCTCTTCAAAGCCAGGGCGATGGTCGCCGGGATGTGCCCGCGAGCGTGTACCAACTCTATCTTGTTCTTTCGCACCAAACGATCCGCATAGCGGATGCCAGCAATTACGTCGTACACGGTTGCTGGTACGGATGGTCGTTGGTGATATCGAAGCCAATACCAGTCGATTCCCAGGGCAGCAAGTTTCTGTTTGAGTTGCCGACCTCTTTCTGTTGCTTCAGGCAAAAATGCGGCAGCTTTTTCAAAACTCAGCAGGGTAACGTGAACGCCCTTCTTTGCTAATGCGGACAGATATGGAATGACCTGAGTTTGACCCAGTGGTTCATGCATTCCATTGTAAGAGATGAATAGTACGCGCCGACCTTCAAGCCCCATTGCCGGCCTCCACCGTCGCCTTCGGACTCCAACGAAACCAATCCAGCAACAACCACTGAATGCTGCCGAAGATTGCCGCTGCGTCGAGTGCCGCCAGGAGGGTCACTACAAGGATGCCACGCTTGACGTTACGCAATGCCGACGCCGGGTAACAGGATCGGTTTCGTCTGATAGCGACAGCGGCGCGTGCTGCCAGCATAGCGAGCCATAACACAAAGGGAACCCAGGACCATCGAGGATCAATCAGTAGGAAGAGAACCAGAGCGAGTAGTAGAACCACGTATCGAGTCAAGATAGGTGCTTGCCATTGACGCCACAATCCCGCCCGAATGTTGTTGCGCGAGTAAACTAGAAAACGTTTGAAGGTGGATATTAACGTTGGCCTCAGGTTCCAATGCACTTCTGCTGAAGGCTCATGGACATAACGAAAACCGACCCCTTCGACTCGATTCATAAATACCAGATCTTCAGCGGAGCGAAGGTGTTCGGGAAAACCGTTGACCGCCTGCCATGCGGTGCGACGCAAAAGTGTCGACGCAATAAACCTGGGTCTAGTCAGTATGCCTTGCTGAATTGACGGCGGAGGAACATACGCAATCGCCGCGCACTCCTTGAAGAAGGTATCTGTGACGGGTGTCCAGGAACCGTAGACTACATCGACCTCTTCGTCCCGTTCTGCTCTTCGAACTAGCGCTTCGAGCCAGTCTTTCGCAGGCCGAATGCCCGCATCAATAAACCCTAACCAATCATACTGAGCTTTCGCAGCTCCCAGGTTGCGGCCTCGACCGGGCAACGCAATCCCGGCTCGAATCAAACGGATCGGTGCACCCTGGCGAATATAGTCTTCAATGATCTGGGCCGTTGAGTCGACTGAACCGCCGTCGGTGATGATGATTTCGTCCGGTGGGCGCGTTTGGTTTAGCAGGCCGTCTATCAGCTCGCGAATAGAGTTTTCTTCGTCACGCACTGGGACGATTACACTAACTTTCATATAACTCGCTGACGACGCGCTACGAAATCCTAAAAAATTCCAGATCGTTTGTCGAATGCAGTCAGTTAACAATTAGTCGGTAACAGAGACGGGGTGACTGGGAGACGGGGTGACAGGGAGGGACACACTGAGACGCACCCCGTCACCCCGTCTCCCCATCACCCCGTCACCCTGTCACCCCGTCTCCCCATCACCCAGTCTCCCTGGTTGTTGCGTCTTGTCGAGTACGAAGTTTTCGAGCACTAAACAATCCATCTCAGTTCGCATAAAGCAACGATAGCTGTCTGACGGAGTGCAGACGATCGGCTCTCCTCGAACGTTAAAGCTAGTATTCACCAACACTGGACAACCTGTCTTCAGCCTGAAAGCTTCAAGGATTTCCCAGTATAGCGGGTTCGTTTCGCGACGAACGGTTTGGATTCTTGCAGAATAGTCGACATGAGTTACGGCCGGAATCTCAGATCTCTGAACGTGGAGCTTTTCTATTCCCCGCAGCTGCCTCTCAGTTTCACTCATGGTGCGCCGTTTTGATTCGACGACATCAGCTACCAGCAACATGTACGGACTGTCCGCATCCAGCGTAAACCAGTCCGAAACTCTTTCCCTCTGTACACTGGGCGCAAATGGTCTGAAACTCTCGCGATATTTGATCTTCAGATTAATAAACGACTGCATTTCAGTCGACCGAGGATCCCCAATAATGCTTCGTGCTCCCAATGCTCGCGGACCAAATTCCATCCGACCCTGATGAAGTCCGATCACCTTGCCTGCGACCAACAAGTCGGCAACCACTTTTGGAAGTTCTGCGGGTGAGTATTTCGTGTACGGCGCGTTCTTCGATTTCAGAAATCGCTCGATCTCTTCCAGGCCGTTTCGTGGGCCAAGGTAAGAACCATTCATACCGTCGGCGTATGGCGTCAAACCATTCGAAATAGATGACCGCAGGGGTTTCCAGGCGCCGAGACTCTCGGCGCTTTCCCTCGGTTTATCCAGATATCGATGCCAGATGGCCAGAGCAATTCCCAGAGAACCGCCCGCATCACCTGCTGCCGGTTGAATCCAGACATCCTCAAATGGGACTTCCCGACGAATTCTGCCATTGGCCACACAGTTCAGAGCGACACCTCCAGCCAAACAAAGACGATTCATTTGAGTTTCACGCTTGGCAAAATGCGCCATCTTCAGCATCACCTCTTCGGTTATCACCTGAATACTGCGTGCCAGGTCCATCTCCCGTTGGGTTATTAGTGATTCCGGTTTCCGGGGCGAACCGCCAAAGAGTTTGTCAAAAGAACCGTTTGTCATTCGCAATCCTTGTGAAAAGCTAAAGTACTCATGATTCATGCGCAGGCTGCCATCATCACGAACCTCCAATAGCTTGTCTTTGATCACATCGACAAACTTCGGTTCACCGTAGGGCGCAAGCCCCATCACTTTGTACTCACCGCTATTGACCTTGAATCCGGAGAAGTAGGTAAACGCGCTGTAGAGGAGGCCTAGACTGTCGGGATAGCGCAGTTCCTTTAACAGCGTTATCTCATGGCCTTTTCCGATGCCAATGGAACTAGTGGCCCATTCGCCGACTCCATCAATCGTCAGGATGGCGGCTTCTTCAAATGGCGACGGATAAAAGGCACTGGCGGCGTGGCTCTCGTGATGATCACCAAAAAGAAGTTTCCACAAAAACTTCTTTCCGAGCTTCTTAGCCGTCCTTTCGTCGTCTTCGCCAGCCGTCTTAGCCAACTCGGTGCGAATAAGGTCCGGCATCCATAATTTCTCCCGCATCCAAAGTGGCATCGACCTTAGAAACGAACTGAAGCCTGAGGGAGAGTAGTCGAGGTAAGTTTCGAGGAGGCGGTCAAACTTCAGCAGCGGTTTGTCGTAGAAACCTACATAATCAAGGTTGTCAGCAGTGAGATTGGCTTCACTCAGGCAGTAGCGGGCCGCATTAATGGGAAACCTGTGATCGTGCTTTACGCGACTAAACCGCTCCTCTTGAGCGGCCGCAACGATCTTGCCATCGACGACCATGCATGCCGCCGAATCATGATAGAAAGCTGAGATGCCAAGGATGTTGACCACCTGATCTTTAGAACAGAGCGTAAATGAATGGAGCAATAGCCGAGGATTTTGCGAGGACGAGCAGAAAACCGACGAGCACTAGAGTAATTACAATCGGAGCGAGCCAATACTTTTTGTTCTCGCTTATGAACTGCCACAACTCGCCAATTACTTGTGCTTTGGACATCGCGCGCTTTCAGAACATCTTTTCGTAGTGCCGCGGATCCAACTGTCGTTTCGAATATGGCCGCCAGTAAGATTCTCGCGGCTCCGAGCGTCGCTGAAGCGGATCCCAACCCATTGCCCGCTTAATCAAACCAATCGGTGTCAGTACCACAAAGAAAACCAATGCCAGAATGATCCGAGTCGAAATGAACGACAGGACTCCAGCAAGTGTCATCCAGGCTTTGTTGGGATAAATCAGGGCACGCGGAAAAACGATCGCGAAGAAAATAAGAACCACGCCGAGCGGAACAAAAATCTCCGACGCCGCGGCGAACTTTCCACGGTAGAGCCACCACAATCCAAGTAATAGAAAAACTCCGCCGACAATCAGGCCAAATTCTCGTTCGGCGCGAAATGTTTTCATTGTGGGGTGGCGCCTAAATTGTGGCTACTGCATCCAGGGCCGCGTGGTGCTTCTCGAGTTCTCCAGCGATCCAGTGATAGGTCCGGTGCAAACCATCCTCGAGAGAAATGGTAGGCTCCCAGTTCAGCACTTCACGCAGTTTCGTATTATCGCTGTTTCTGCCACGCACGCCTTGCGGTTTGGTGAGGTCATATCTTTTACCGATCTGCTTGCCGGCAATCTTTGAAACCATATCAACTAACTCATTTATCGAAATCATCCGGTCCTGACCGAGGTTGATCGGTTCGCGGTGATTACTCCTCATAAGACGATAGATACCTTCCACGCAATCGTCTATGTAGCAGTAAGAGCGTGTTTGTTCACCGTCACCCCAGACTTCGATCTCGTCGTCGTCGTTTGCCAGTGCAACTTTGCGACAGATCGCCGCCGGCGATTTTTCCCGACCGCCATCGTAGGTTCCCAGTGGCCCGAAGATGTTATGAAACCTGACAACCCTTGTGTCGAGTCCAAAGTCTTCGGTGTAGTGACGACAAACTCGCTCCATGTAGAGCTTTTCCCACCCGTAGCCGTCTTCCGCGTCAGCGGGATAGGCGTCTGCTTCACGTAGCGGCGTGACGTCGGTTTCCTTTTGTTTGTAGCCAGGGTAGATGCAAGCGCTTGAAGTGTATAGATAACGCTTCACGCCGTTTTGCCGGGCAGCCTCAATGGTGTGCATGTTAATGAACGTATTGTCACGCACGATAACGGCCTTGTTGGTCTCTATAAATCCAATACCGCCCATGTTTGCTGCCAACCCATAAACCTCATCGATGTCTTTGGTCGCCTGCAGACAATTGCCTGCTTCCGAGAGGTCCAACAGTTGGAAATCGTGAGCAGACGTCGCCTCATATTCAGGCTCTTTGATGTCGACGCCGCGAACCCAATAGCCACGCGCGACAAGATACTTAGTCAGATGATGACCAATAAACCCTCCGGCGCCGGTAACAAGTACTCTCGTTTGTTCTGCCATCTATATTGTGATCCCCCAAGCTTCGTGAATCGTGAATCGTGAATCGTTAATCGGGATTCGAATAAAGATTATCTCTGGCTATACACGATTAACGATTTACCATTTACGCTTCACGATTACGGTGTGCTGCCGCTGGCCGTCAACCGAAGTAGACAGCCCCAAAATGGACGATTAATTAGGTTCTCTGGATAAATCGCGAGTGCCCGCATTAACCACCTGACTGCCTCACCCTTTCGTCCTGCTTCGCTGGCCGCGTAAGAAAGGCGCAGGAATCTAGTGGCTCTACACCAGCGCTGATCCGACCCTTGCAACTGCGATTCATAATACTCTGCGATTCGATCAAACTCCTCTATTTGCCTGTGACCCTCAGCCACCGTCTTACTAACGTCGTGTAGGCGGTATCTCGCCATAGCAATCGGAAGGTATTCGCATTTGTGTCCATTCAACAAGAGACGAACATACATGTCGTGATCAAAATCGTAGTTCCACCTCTCTTGAAACCCAGATCGAACGAGTTCTATTTTCCAAAAGTGGCCAGGCTGCGGCGCTCGGTACGCCCATGACAAACAATGCGCAGCTGATCTAGGCACCACGGACTGAATCATCTTGGTCTCATGACCCTCGCCAAACATTTCCGTGTCGCCACAAACCCATTCAGCGTCTGGATGATCCTCGAAATACTTCAATACAGTCTTGAACGTTCCCGGGAAATACACGTCGTCACTGTTTATGAAAGCAAACACATCCCCGGTAGCTTTTTCTAATCCTTTATTGATGGCATGAACCTGACCCCGATCTTTCTCACTAACCCAATAGGTAAGATGATTCTCGTACCGCTTGATGATTTCTACACTGTCGTCACTGCTTCCGCCATCGATAATGATGTACTCGAGTGGCTCAATTCCTTGATTGAGCACGGACAGAATTGTCTCTTCGAGGAATCGACCCTGATTGAAGGAGGGGGTAACGATAGTAAGTTTATGGTTCATAAAGACAAGGCAAAACTAGGGTTGAAAACTCTTGATCGCATCTACCACGTAGTGTTGTTGCTCATGTGTCAATTCAGGATAGACCGGCAAAGCCAACGTTTCACGCGCCGCCCGCTCTGCTTCCGGGAACGAGCCTTCTTTGTATCCGAGATAATGGAAGCACTGCTGCAGATGAAGCGGAATTGGGTAATAAACCTTCGTCCCAACACCCTTCAGTTTCAAGTGCTGCGCTAGCCGGTCACGAACTTCAGGAACTCGAATCACATACTGATGAAAGATGTGACGCCCATCGACTCTCACAAATGGTGGACTAACTAAGAAGTCCAAATTGGCTTCCTCCAACAGCCGGGTGTACAAGGTCGCTTTTTGAGATCTCAGTTTCGACCAGCCATCTAAATATGAAAACTTAACGCGTAAGACTGCAGCTTGCAACTCATCCAGACGACTATTTATGCCCACTTCCGAGTGTTCATACTCCGTAGCGCCTCCATGCGTTCGCAGTCGCCGCAATCGCTCGGCAAGCCTATTATCGTTCGTAATAAGCATTCCACCGTCGCCAGCACCGCCAAGGTTCTTTGTAGGATAAAAGCTGAGCGCTCCAACCAAGCCCATTGAACCCGCCCGCCGGCCACGATCTTCTGCCCCGATTGCCTGAGCAGCATCCTCGATAAGCGGTATCGAGCTGTGCTTGCTAATTTCCAGCAGCGGATTCATGTCCGCGCACTGGCCATACAGGTGCACAGGCATTATCGCCCGGGTGCGGGACTTGATCACTGAGGGGATTTGCGCCACATCGATGTTGTAGGTTGTGGCGTCAATGTCAACAAACACCGGTCTCGCGCCCAACCGCGCTATTGCTCCGCCGGTAGCGAAAAACGTGAACGGCGTCGTTATCACTTCATCTCCGGGCTCGAGATCCAAAGCCATCAAAGCGAGCAATAATGCGTCGGACCCGGAGGCACACCCGATTGCATGCTTTGTATTTGAATACCCGGCGATTGCTTCTTCCAACGCACGGCCATTAGCGCCGAGTACAAACTGCTGTAAATCAAAAACCTCGTCGATCGCTGTGCGCAATTCTTCGCGAAGCGAGGCGTACTGCGCCTGTAAATTCAAAAGAGGCACGTCCATGTAAGAAAGGAGATATTTATCTCGACGAAAGAAGGAGATACGACAACTGCCAACTAGGCAAGAATGACCGTGCTTGCGTTGATAAAAATTTGGGCGAACGGCACAGTGAATTCGATGCGCCAGGCTGTTTCAGTGCTCAAGCTGTTTCTCTGGCCGATGACCCTTCGTTCCCGTCATTAGTCGACGAATAATAATTGGAGTAATAGCTCTGGTAGTAGTAATCCTGATTTTCGAGTCTCACGTTGTTCAGCACCACACCAAAAATATGAGCACCTACATCGAGTAACTGTTGTTTTGCCCTGCGCACAACGGCGCGCGAGCTTCTACCGCTATGAACCACGAGCATCACACCGTCGACCATGGTCGACAAAATCGACGCATCGGTAAATGAAATCGCCGGGGGCGAATCGATGATGATATGTGCGTAGGTTTCTCCAAGTTGGGACAACAGTTTCCGCATCTCTTCCGAACCAAGGAGTTCGGCAGGATTCGGCGGAACTGGACCGGAGGTCAAAATCTTGAGATTTGGAGTGCGTGGGCACGACTGAATTAATCCATCCAGATCTTTTTCTCCTGAGAGCCAGGTTGTCAGGCCACGCGCGTTTGAAACTTCAAACTGGGCATGAAGTCTTGGGCGCCGTAAGTCGCAGTCGATAATCAACACGTGAGCGCCGGTTTGGGCCAACATGTAAGCCGTATTAATCGCGGTCGTAGTCTTGCCTTCAGAAGGCTGACTCGATGTAACCAGAATTGTCTTAGGGGGTTGACCCGCTGACGAGAGCAGCAACGAGGTGCGTAAGTGCCTGTATGATTCGGCGATTGGACTTCGGACATCATCGATCATTGCCAGCGCGCTGCTCTCTGAAGGAGCTCCCGTATTTGACGGAATCATTCCTGCTTTCAACCGGCTTCGATCACCTTTGCTGGCTGGGATCATCGCCAGGGCGGGGAGATGCACGTAACGGTCAATGTCGTCGATCGACTTGACTGTGTCATCTAGGAAGTCCAGTAAGAACGCTAAACCTATTCCCGCAACCAATGAAAGCAAAAACCCGATCGCGATATTTCTCAATCGCGGTGGTCCGACAGGGACACCAAGCCTACTGTAATTTTCAATGCTCACCTCGTTGCCTTTGTCGCCTACGGTTACCTGAACTTCTCGCTGACGCTGCAACAAGGTAGCCAAATACTGTTTATTTTGCTCGAGTTCCTGGCTATAAGCAGCTATCTCGATCTCATCACGAGTCTGCTGCGTAGTTGTCCCTCGTTGCTGATTGTACATTTCACGGATACTTTTTTCATTAGCCAAAGACGACTCGTATTCAGCCTTCAGCGCAACTATCACATCATCTACAGCCTTACTCAGCTCGGCTTCCACTGGCCTGATAGCCGCGTCGAGCTTTTTGACCTCAGGCCATTCCTTCGTGTACGTAACTAACAGAGCTTCGCGTCTCTCTTTCAAATTTGAAATACGGCTTTTTAGCACTGTGATTGGGTCCGACTTTTGGACCTCGGGAATCGCGTACTTATCAGGTGCGTTTTTCGCGAGCTCGTAGGCCGTTTGTGCTGCTTTGCGCTTTGTCTCAGCACCCAGAAGTTGCTTTGTCAGATCGGCCAATCTTTGCGTCTCAACATTAAGCGCAACGTCCTTCGTGAGGGGCAGATTGTGTGCCCTTGCATAATTAAAGAGGACTTCAGTCCCATTTCTAACTTTGTCTTGCAAACCTGCGATTTCGCGTGCCAAGAGATCCTCGGCTTTGGTTGAGTAAGCGGTTGAGCGCTCGAGATTATTGGTGGCAAACACGTCAGCCAGAGTATTTGCTACCTTCTGCGCCATTTCAGGATCCGTGTGTCTGAACTTGATCGTAAAAAGGTTGGTTCCCACGATACCGTCAACCTGTTCATTGCCTATAATGGTGTCTTCGTAAGGCTCAAGGGCCGTCAGTTCTTCCGGCAAAAGTGGTTGGTCGCGTAGTTGTTCCGCGCCGATTATGTTGAGACGTGTCTGAGATTGCGGTGCAGCCTTTGGCTTTGATCGATCACCGGAAACCAGACGACGAAGCGAGGCAAAAATGCCCGTCTGTTGTGCCCCTCCAAAAAACGTGGGGTTATGCTGTAGATCCAAGGTAAGCGCTACCTGACGCGCGAGTAGCGGACTTTGCAGTAATTTGATCTGAGTACCCCAGAAATTCGCGTCCGGCTGTGCCTGCAACACCAGGTCCTTCGTTGTCAGAACGTTTTTAGCCCTCTGCTCGATCTTTACGGTGGTTTCCGCCTGGAAGATCGTCGGCTGTCGAAACATCTGAATGGCGACCAGGGAGGTCACCACCAGACACAAACTCATAATCAGCCACTTCCGCTTCAAAACGATGTACAGGTAATCGCGTAGTTGCGTGGGTTCACTCGCGGCGGGTCCATAGGATTTAGCCGGGCCTAGATCAGTGAGGGGTCTATCCAACGTGCGGTCAGCGGCGGACAGCGGCATTAAGCGGTTATCTTGCGACATCATATTTTTTGGACCTTCAACTTCAGTAAACCTTAAGAGCCAGAATAATAGCAGAGACTCGTCCTGTGGCAAGTTCCTCTAACCAACAAACTGCCTCTTTTGGTCAGCTTTTTGATCAGTCTTGACGAATCGGGCAAGACTATTTTGCCATGATGGAAGTGGCTGTAGTCCCAGTGGTTCTGACAGCAAACATCTAAGGCGCGAATTTCGTGGACGCTTGGCCGGCCTGGTCAATGAGTCAAAAGACACGGATTCAAGCTGAGATTCGTCGTAGCCTGATATTTTGAGCGCATCTTTCGCAAAGGCCTCATAAGTTGCACCTTCGCCGGAATTGACAACGTGGAAGACGCCAGGCAGATCAAGAACGGCCAACTCCCGCAATCTGACGGCGAGATCATTGGCGTAGGTTGGGGTACCCCACGCATCGCGAATGACTTTGGGCCGTTCTCCCAGTCGGACCCGATCAACGACTGTGCTCAAAAAGTTCTTTCCACCCTGGCCGAATATGAAACCTGATCTGACAACTATCGTGCGGGCATGATGGAGTTGCGCACCTCGCTCGCCTTCCAACTTCGCTTGTGCATAGACACTAAGTGGATTTGGATTATCGCGCTGCGTGTAGAATCCATCCTTCGTTCCGTCAAATACGTAGTCAGTGGAAATCGTAATCAGCAGGGCGTTCGCTTTACGACTTGCGCGCGCCAGGTTCTCCGGCCCAAGCTCATTCACCGCCCGGCAGCGCACAACATCGCTTTCGCACCCATCAACGTCCGTCCACGCAGCACAATTTATAACAACCTCAGGATTAGAATCGGCTATCAGTCTCTCGACCTGATCAATGTTTGCGATATCAAGCGCAGATCGGTCGTGAGCAAACACCTCATCACCATGATGATTACAGTGTTCGGTCAAGGCACGTCCAACGAGACCACCGGCACCTGTTATTAGAATCTTCAAGTCGTGCCCACCTCAGTTCCGTACTGCTGTTTGTAATACTCCCGATATGCGCCGCTGCGCGCTCGCTCGACCCACTCGCCGTTATCCTGATACCAACGAATAGTCTTCGCGAGTCCCGACTGCCAGGTCTCGCTTGGGGTCCAGCCGAGTTCAGTCTCAGCGAGCGAAGGATCAATCGCATAACGCCGGTCATGTCCGGGACGATCCTTAACAAACCGAAGCAGCGAATGTGGTTTCTGAAGTGCATCGAGCACCGACTTCACAACATCGATATTTCGTCGTTCGTTACGCGCGCCGAAGTTATAAACGCTTCCCGGCTTTCCGTTTTCGAGCGCTGCCAAAATCGCACGACAATGGTCGTCGACAAAGATCCAATCGCGCACATTCTGACCATCTCCATAGACTGGTATAGCCTCATCATTCATGGCATTCGAAATTGCGAGCGGCAGAAACTTTTCAGGAAATTGGCGAGGCCCGTAGTTATTTCCGCATCTTGTTATGACGGTGTCGAGCCCAAAGGTGTGGTGCGCAGCACGAACAACGTGCTCCGCCGAAGCTTTAGAAGCGGCGTAAGGACTGTTTGGAGCAAAGGGTGAGTGTTCAGTGAAATAATCGTTATCGTTGTCGAGACTGCCCATCACCTCGTCAGTTGAAACCTGGAGAAAGCGACTTACCTTACGCTCGCGCGCCGCATCCAGGAGAACCTGGGTACCGACGATGTTGGTACGCAAGAATTCATGGGCGGAAACGATACTTCGATCCACGTGACTCTCAGCGGCGAAATTCAGAATCGCGACACAGTGTTCGGGCAGGTTGTCGAGGACTTCGGCGGAGGTTGAAATATCGCCCCTAACAAATCGATGTCGTTGATTGTCTAAATCAACCAGGTTGTCGAGGTTACCGGCATAAGTGAGCGCATCGAAGTTGACGACCTGGTACTCAGGCCTTTCGTTCAGAATCAGTCTAACGAACGCGGAACCGATAAAACCGGCGCCGCCTGTTACAAACAGAGTGGACATTTTTATGGTCTAACGCGAACGCTGCCGTGTCCCTGCTTGGTATTGAAGAATGAAAAAGATGACAGTGGAAAACTCTGGCAGCCAATTACTTGTTCTTTGTCTGAAAGTGTTCCTTCGTCATCTGGTCTCTCAGAATCAGTCGCAATCCACGACAATTGGCTAATTTCATCGGCCGGACGTTCCGAGTCTGATGGAATCCACCACTTTTTATCGGAGTGATAAACCCCCCAGGTGAGTCGGTCTGTCTTTGAAGAATCCGTGGCCCCACCGTTGTCCTGGGCGACAACCAAAACACGCCGACCGACATAGCGTGGAGAGCTCGAGTCCGTAATTGCGCCGCTCATAATGGCTTTGTTTTTGTTGATAACCAGACAATCGAAATCCGCTTTGAAAAAAAAGGGCTGGGACGAGTCAGGAGCCCCACCATTCTGTTTTTGAGGACTTGACACTGGGTCGTCGCGGAAAATCGTTTCACCACTTACCGTCCCATCAGAGCTGCGCGTTGCGTGAAATTCGATGTGTCGAGTCGGACCTTCATCCAAGTCAATTTGAAAAGTCCCATCGACAATTGACCCTGGGGTATCCGAACCGATTGCTGAAGTGGGTTCGAAACTCGAGAGGAAAAACAGTATTGCTACAGAAGTTGCCAGCAGGAAGTTAACGGCGCGTCGGGGTTCAAGATTGAGGAATTTCATCGTTGATTAATTTGGCCCTAGACAGTACTAAATCTCAGTCGATCTCTAAGTCATACAAAAGTGCGAAACAATAATTTTCCGAGCATTAATGTGTCAATCGTTCGGCAAAGTCTGAAACAAAAATAACACTTATTTGCAATTTGACGAATGAGGGCGAAATGGACTATTACATCACGCGCTTTTTGAGATTACGGCTCTCATGGCTTTTTCGAGAAGCATTACCTCGCTCAATTGCAGGGTTGGGCAACTATCCATCCACCCTGCAGGGTCTCAATTTTCTTTGGAATAGCAAACCTTAGTCTGAGACATCTCTTGTAGCCTCTAAAACTTAAAGAACCAGCAGCTAGGTTTTTTACACCGATAACCTGCGCCAAGCCTAAATGGTTCATATCTTAATGCCCCAGTCTCTCTCGCGAGACAACTTCAGATCAGTTCTCAAGGAGACACCGTAATGCGCCAAAATAAACTCTATCACCCCAGATCCCTTCGCAATTCGCTCCGCCCAGCCTTGTTGCTTACTCTTTTCATAGCAGTGGTAGGGTTTATGGCTATTCCTCTGCACGTTGGGTCGGCCAACTCCAGCAGCACGGGAGATATCAATACAAGTATTCACAAACGGCACATGCAGGAGCCGCTGGTTTCATATGGAACTCGGCCCGTGCCTGCCGATCTTAATTTCTTATCGCCATTTTTTCAGAGTGCAGTTTCAATCACGACCTATGACGGCGATTGCGTGACCCCAGCTCCGACCACTCCGAAGAGTGTGTTTAATTTAGCGAATTCTGAGTTTGCAATCTGCGCGATAATCACCGGCGGACAACCTGGTCAGCAGGTCATCTGGTCCAACGCTGATTTTATTCAAAAGCAGAATACCCCTTTGGGAACGGGCCAAAGCACCTTCACACTTACTGCTGCATCGAGTCTCGGTGACTGGCACGTAATTCTTTATGAACCGTTTGGCGGGGGAGTCTACGCCATAACTCCCTTCACTGTGGTGGACGCCGCCAACCCGAGCGCGGATCTTGCGATTAACAAATCTTCGCTGACAAACCCAGTGGCAGCTGGCTCCCAAGCTGTTTTTGGAGTCAACGTCACAAATTTTGGGCCCAGCGACTCGGCCAACGTGCAAATAACTGACAGCACGCCTGCGAACACAACTTTCGCCTCTTACGCTCTGGTCTCGGGGCCGTCAGGCATTAATTGCATCACTCCGGAAGCTGGCGGAACCGGTGATGTCATTTGCACCATCCCATTCCTGGCTAGAGGCGAGACCGCGGTTTTCAGCGCGACCTACGATGTCCTAACCGGGCTTCAATCAGGTACCGTGATTTCCAATACAGCGAGCGTATCCAGCGAGACAGCGGACCCAAGACCTGACAACGACTCTTCGACTGCAAACCCGGTAGTTTTAGGAGTAGCGGCCGGAGGTTGCACGCTGGATTGTCCTGGTAACGTAGTAGTTACCGCTAATACCACTCAAGGCGGCCAACCTGGTGCCGTTGTCAACTTTGGGGCGGCCTCCGTTACCGGCGACTGCGGGGCAGTATCAAACAGTCCCGCTTCCGGTTCATTCTTAACGGTGGGCACACACTCTATTATTTCGACGTCAGAAGCAGGACCAACTTGTTCCTTTAGCGTCACCGTTCTTGACACAAACCCGCCCACGATCACCTGTCCACCTAGTATTACAGCGACAGCCCCAACGGGTGAGACAGAATACACGTTACCTGACGGTCCCGGGGATCCCACGATCAATTCCTCGGGTGTTGGAACGGTAGTGGGCGTGAGGAGCGACAACACCGAAGCCGTTTATGACAACAACGGAACCTTGATCACTCCGGCAGTAATTCATGCAGTAACCGACCCTTATCCAATCGGTACCACCGGGATTCTCTGGACGGTTACCGATCCGGGCGGCCGCACAGCAAGTTGTTCACAAACAATTACGATTCTCGCTGCGGGAGATAGGGACCCAATAACGATCTCATGCCCGGCGAATGTATTAGTAAGCGCTCCTGGTGGTTCATGTGAGGCAACAGTTTCTGCCGCAACTATTGGAACGCCGACTACAAACTTGACCGACAATGTGACCGTTGAGGCGGATAGGAGTGATGGTTTATCGCTGTCAGCTGCGTTCCCGGCTGGCACTACTCAAATCATTTGGACCGCAACTGATAATGTCAACGGCAATACTGCTACCTGCGTGCAAACCGTCACTGTGACTGTTTCCAACAGCGGCGACACAACACCGCCAACGCTTACAGTCCCAGCGAATGTGGCCGCAACTACAGCGTCGTGCTCAGCAACACTCGACGATGAGTTGGGCACCGCGGAGGCAACCGACACTGGAGCTTGCAACGGCGCAGTAACAATCACTCGCACGGGTGTCCCGGCGAACTTTATCTTCCCAACTGGAACCACAACCATCCTGTACACGGCAACGGATGCGGCTGGCAACACCTCCAACGGGGTGCAACTCGTAACGGTGACCGAGAGCCCGGCCATACCTCCAACCATTACAGCTCCGGCCGATGTGAGTGTTAACACCGGTCCGGGCGCAACGAGTTGCGGTACTGTGGTATCTAATGCCGCGCTAGGTTCCGCAACGGCCAACGACAACTGTGCAGGTGTGACGGTCACGCGGACAGGCGTTCCCGCAGGGAATATCTTCCCAGTTGGAAACACCACCGTCACCTACACGGCAACTGATGCCTCGGGCAATACAGCCCAAGACACCCAAATCGTGACGGTAACGGACAACACCGTTCCGGTTGTCACTGCGCCAGCAGCGGTTACGCTCTACACGGGAGCCGGTGCTACGTCCTGCGGAGTTACAGTCAGCAACCTTAATGCGACTCTTGGGACTGGCTCAGCTACGGACAACTGTCCGGGAGTTGGCGCTGTCACGCGCAGCGGGGTTCCGGCAGGTAACGTTTTCCCACTCGGCAACACCACAGTTACTTACCTAGCCACCGATGCCCATGGCAATACAGGATCGGCGACGCAAGTTGTAACCGTGGTTGACAACACACCGCCGGCAATTAGTTGTCCCGCTAACATCACACTCGAACCCACGTGTCCAACGGGCGCAATCGCAAGCTGGACGCCACCGGTCGGGACTGACAATTGCGCTGGAGCAGTCACAACTCGAACTGCCGGTGGGGCTCCCGGATCGGTCTTCGCGATCGGGACGACAACTGTGACCTATTCAGTCTCCGATGCCCATGGCAATGGACCGGTTACGTGCAGCTTCACCGTGACTGTCAAAACGCCTCAGGCGGTTATTCAGGACCTGCAGGCTGCAGTCAGCGCGTCCTCGCTGACGGGTACCCAGAAGAATGGGTTGCTGGCGAAGCTGAGTGCGGCGCTTCAAGGCATAAACAACAACCAGCCAAATGTGGCTTGTCCGAAGCTGCTCGATTTCATAAACTCGACTCAGACTTTAGTGAGCCACGGAGATTTGTCGTCAGCAACCGGCAATGCGTGGATTCTCTCAGCCAACCATGTTAGGAACACGATTGGCTGTACGAACCTTCCTTGCTCATAGCTAATAAGTGCGGAGATTAGAACCTCGAAGGAGTTGCGCTCAGGACGAAGCTCCTTCGAGGTCAGCCAGAGGCAGGCTTAAAAATTCTTTCCAGGGGTTTTTGCAAAACCAGTACGATTTATTTAATGACGGGGACATTTGGCGCAACAGTGAACGGAACGCATCCGGGTTCTACTGGTGGCCCCCCAGACTTCAAACCAAAAGGAGACTCCAAATGAACAAGTTTCGGTTCACTATGAAGGTTTTGGCAATCGCGACTTTCATGTTCGCGTTTGCCTCCATCGCCCAGGCACAAGCCTCCCGCACATGGGTTTCAGGCGTCGGCGACGACGCGAATCCTTGCAGTCGCACTGCGCCCTGTAAAACATGGGCAGGGGCCATTTCAAAGACCGCGGCCTGCGGGGAGATTGATGCGTTGGATCCAGGTGGTTTTGGCGCCGTCACCATCACCAAATCGATCACCCTCGATGGAACGGGAACGTTTGCTTCGATCCTCGCCTCCCTCGTAAATGGGATCATCATCAATGCCGCTGCCACTGACGTAATCACCATTCGCGGAATTTCCATTAATGGGTTCTGTAATGGAATCAATGGCATCAACATTCTGCAGGCCAAGACTGTAAACGTCGAGGATTGCGTGATCTTCAGGTTTAATACTGGCAATGGCATTACCGCGGCCGATAACAATGGTCTGACGCTAAACGTCACAAATACTGTCATTCGAGACAATACACTAGACTCAATTAACGTCACTTCCACGGCTGTTGCTACACCGGTCAGGGTTACTTTGGATCGTGTTCGTTTGTCAGGAAACGGCGGGAGTGGCCTACACGCCCGAGCCGGAAGTACCGTTTCAGCCATGAATTGCGTCTTCTCAGGCAATACCGCAAATGGCGTTTTCGCTGACAACCAAACCGGCAGTTCGTTTGCCGTAGTCCGTGTACAAAGAAGTGAGATTTCAAATAACGGCACCGGTGTGCGGGCTGGCCCAGCCGCCGGCGGCGTTGCATCGTCAGTCGTTGAGATAAGTCAGAACATCATAGCCTTCAACACTGGCAACGGTGTGCTCGTTCAGGGAGGCGGAGTTGGGACTGTTGAAACCTTCGGCAACAACGATATTCAGGGCAATGGCACGAACAACTGTCCTGGATGCACACCGAGTGGGCCAGGACAGTAGCCCTTAACCAAAAACCTCCCTCACCGGAACGTCGAGATGCGTTTTTAGACATCAGTGACGTTTGACTAACTCAGAGCCAAGGCGGCTGGCGTTAATAATCGCTGGCCGCCTTGGCGCGTTTGTTAATGAAGTTCTAAAACAATTCGAGGTAATAATGATGAGGGTACTGGTCATCACGTTCTTTTTGATATCGCTGGTGAGTGCGTCTGGCGTTGCGTCTCAGAATGCCCTAGCAAAAGACTCCTTGGGCTTTGCCCTAAAAATCGGGGACTGTAATTGGACCGAGTCAGTACCACCTCGCGGTAGCGGGTGGGTCAAGATCAGGTTTAAGAAACATGAGCAAATCCAGAGATCCTACTGTTTACCCACCCGCTACCGCGAGGTGGTACTGACCCGATCCAAGTCAGGTTCTGACTTTTGGGCCAAAGCCGACTCCCTGACAGAAAGTTCATTAATTGGTCGCTGGCACGTGAAGTTCACCCTTTTGGGAGGGAGTGAAAAGAATCTCGTAATTGCGGTCCGCGAAAAGGGCGTGGCTGCCTTTGAACTCTTGGACACCGGACCGGATGACAAACCGGTGCCTACTCCTCAGCCAGCAACATGGTCGAAGACGCTCGACAATGTAAGCATTTCCGGTGAAGTTGAGTTACCTTTAGGCACATGTTGTCGAGAAACTGGAACGTTGATCTTCAAGGCAAAACTACTTTCCAATAAATCGTTCCCCGGCAAACTTGTCTTCGTTACAAATGTTGACGAGGAGGAAAGTCCATATAAATTCCGTTCGACCATTGGCACTTTTATTGCCACACGCCTGCCTAACGACTAACGGAAATGCCCACCACAAAATTAAGTCGCCGGGCATTTTTCAAAAAAATTCTAGCGACTTATTCTGTGCATTAGTTCGCAATCGGGTCCCAAGGGACTAGTTTCTTCGGTGCGAATTGTCTCGAAGTTTGCGACCAGGTATTGCCAGACCAAACCGTGGGTGTTCTTAAACTGCAGCTCTCGTCGACCATCAACATAAGAATGGCAGATCAACGCCCAATCTACTCCCTGGCCCTCGAGATCCCTGACCATTCTTTCCTGGTCCTTGAGGGATCTAGGTAGCAGAAAGTAGATCTCCCACAAAGGACTCCGTTTTTGCAGAACGGCGTAAAGACCGGGAAAGTACGGTGCTGCGAGCAGGCCATCACTCCTCTGGATCAAATCCCTGTTGATGTCTTCCACGCTATTGATGAGCTTAGCCGCGTCCGTCGACACCCAAAGCTTGTCACCTCGAATGTCTGTTTTCACGAGGGCCTGGGCGTTCATCGCGCGTTCAAAGTCTCCATCGTAACGCCTGAGCAGCTTTGCTTTCGCGAAGGCTTTGGCTTTAACCGTGAAGTAATTATCTTGCGACAACTCCAGGGCACCTATTGTGAACCCTGCGAGAACCACCCAAATGGTTATCGCAACTGTCTTACTTCGCTGTTTCGAAAAGGAAGCGGGAACAGCAAGCAAACCGAGAATGAGAGGCGGGATGGTCCAGGCCAGGTAATAAAGCTGCGGCCGTGCGAACGTATAGTGCAGGTACATGACTCCCACAAACACCGAGGCGATGAAAACTGGATGAGGACGTACCTTTCGTTTGAAGAAAAGGTGCGCAAAACCAAAAATGTAGAACGCCGGAAACGCCAGGTAGAGAACTCCGATAGTTAATCTGTTGATTGCCTCTCTGACTCCTACCAGACGATACGACTGTCGCCACGGCCAGGGCACAGGTAGAGGAAGATTCGTTGCACTGTGGAGATTGAAGAGTAGGTCTTCCTTGAAATGACTGAAGAATCCAGGAACTAATCCGAGCATTACCAGCATCGGTAAATAGCCGACCATGACTCCTAAGGCGAGTGCACTCAGCCGCCGTACTAGCACTAACTTCTCACTCTTCCAGCTGATAAAAACTGCAAGCAGAAAAAACGCTACGCAGCAGTACAAACCATGATTGCGTCCAAAGAAGCCGGCGAGACCAGCAAAAGTCCCAGCCAGTAAATGTCGCCTAACCGAAGGCTGTTCCAAGATCAGAACCGCAAAATAGATCGCCGCAATCACGATTACCGGCTCGTAGATCTTCCAGGTTGGCACCATCCATCTAAGCAAAATAATTGCTGCAAAGATCAGGGCGATCCAACTATTAACCAATCGTCGCACTAACAGAAGCGCCAATGTCAAACCTATAAACTGAAGCGCCGCCTGCGAAACTCTCAGCGCAAGAATTCCATCGTTGCCAAGCAACTTGAACCAGAGGGCTCCCCAGTAGTATCTGCCTGGTTCATACGACTGAAAGTCGCGCACCGGAATTTCCCCGATAGCTGTTCGAATTGTTCCGTACCAGAGGAAGCCTTCATCAGGAACATTGAATCCTGTGTTGCCTTGGAGCAGAAAAACCAAAACCACCATGACCGCCGAGAGGACGACGAGATTTCGCGTCGTGAGTTTCGGTCTAAACTCGGGCCACGCGATAAGCTTCATCATTTAGTTTCGACGACCAATTAAAAGGAGGGATCCCCCAGCGGGAAACGAGAGTCCTGCCCGAATCAAAGCTCTCTCACCATCGAGGACTCTTTCTAATGCCGTATTAATGGAAGAACTGATATCAAACTCGGCAGCGGGATCAAATGGTTTGCTTCTAAGCCGTTGTTTGTATCGAGAAAGCAACATGAATGGTAATAACAGAGATACGAAAGACGTAATCCGCAAGATTTCAAAGCCGGCATTCCCGACTTTGTTGCTCAATTCCCGCCACTTATAACGCCGGACATGCCGGGCAAAGTCGTCTGAGTCACTCCAGAGAAAAGGGTGGTGCGGAACCGTTATGAGGATTCCACCGCCCTTACGTACTGCCTGATACATCTGTGATAAGACTTCTTCATCCTGCTTTACATGTTCGAGTACATCAAAGGCTCCGATCACGTCAAACTCTTCTCGGAAAGGAATTCGCCGGGCGTCCATTTGAAATAAGTCAACGCCAGGTAATCTTTGGGCAGCAAAACCGAGACCTTCCGAAAAGATTTCACTTCCCGACAAGGCAAGTGAAGGAAGCGCCTCCTTTACACCGGACAAAACGAAACCTGTTCCACAGCCAATCTCCAGGAATGTTTCTGCCGCTGGAAAATAACGCCTCAGCGCCCAAATCAATAAACGATTGCGGGATCGAAACCAAAAATTCCCCGCCTCCTGCTTGGCAAGCCTACTAAAGTAGTCCGCTTCGAATCCTTCACTCTCCTTGGCCAGGCTGGGGGCAAAGGACAACCGACCGTCAATCACGTCGGGTTGAGAGAAACATTCGGGGCAGCGCCAGTTCTCACCATCAAATGCGCTATTGCAACTACTACAAACTTTCATGGGAAACAGATGCTGCTAATCGGGACTCCGGCGAATCGAACTGGTCAAAGCTAGTCCTCACTGGCTGGGGCAAAAGCACGGTTGTGAAGATTCTCGTCACTGCTCCATGTGAACTCCTTCACCGCGTCGACAACTCGGGCCTGGTCCTCTTCTGTAAGATCGTTGTAAAAAGGGAGGCGCAGTAATCGGTCACTTATGTCTTCGGTTACCGGACAGTCTCCAGCCTTTCCTCCAAACGACTGCCCCATCTTCGAGAGGTGAAGAGGGAGGTAATGAAATACGCTATTGATGCTTCTCGCGTTTAGGTGACCGATCAATGCCTGCCGACTCACCAGTGAGGGCATGATCAGGTAATACATGTGGTATGAGTTTTCGCAGTGCGCTGGAAGTGTCGGACGTTGCACGCCAAGATCTTCTGCCCAGTTTTTCAAGTGCGTATCGTAGTGTTGCCAAATACGTTGCCTCTTCTTCTGGATAGACTGTCGAGCCTCGAGTTGGGCATAGAGAAAAGCAGCCAATACATCTGATGGCAGATAGCTCGAGCCCAGGTCGACCCAGGTGTACTTGTCAACTTGACCACGAAAGAAGCGACTGCGATTTGTGCCCTTCTCGCGAATGATCTCCGCGCGATCTAAATATCGAGAATCATTAATCAAGAGTGCTCCGCCTTCACCACACGTAAAGTTCTTAGTCTCGTGAAAGCTTTGCGTTGCCAGACATCCGAACGTCCCCAGGTAACGATCTTTATACTTACCAAACAGGGCGTGCGCGTTATCCTCGACTACCGGGATTCCATACTCTCCAGCAATCTTCAGAATAGCGTCCATTTCACAGGCCACCCCGGCGTAGTGAACTACGACGATCGCCTTTGTGCGAGGAGTGATGAGGCGTTCCAGTTGAGTTTCATCAAAATTGAGGGTGTCTGGTCTGATATCTATGAAGACCGGGCGGGCACCGCGAAGAACAAAGGCATTTGCGCCCGAGACAAACGTGAAGGAAGGAACGATTACTTCGTCGTTGGGTTTAATGTCGAGAAGTAAAGCCGTCATCTCGAGAGCGTGAGTACACGACGTAGTAAGTAACGCCTTGGGAACACCCAACTCACTCTCTAGCAGAGCATGACACTTTTTGGTGAACACACCATCGCCAGAAAGTTGCCATGAAGCGATGGCCTGCTGAATGAATTCAAATTCTTTGCCTGAAAGGAATGGTCGATTGAATGGGATGTGCAAAAAATGCTGTTCCTTTGAAGCAGGACCTTTGACTAACTTGCAGAGGACCTAGCCTCGACTACCAATGACAATCCCGCAGATTATGAGCAAGATTCCCAAAATCTTTGCCGCGGTGAGCGGTTCGTGAAATAGCACCGCGCTCAAGACCATGACAAATACAAAAGCCAAACTCATAAAAGGGTAGGCGTAGCTTAGCTCAAACTTTGTCATCGCTGCCAACCAGCAGATAAGAGCGAGAAAACCTGCGAACACCCCACTCATGATCCAGGGATTGAGGATCAAATTGAATAGGAAAGCCATTCGTTCCATAAACGATGCTGGTAGCGCACCGGCTTTTGAAACTTGCCACTTGACGACAATCTGACCATAGACAGTGCATAAAACGCTGCCCATGACATAAGTAAAGCCTGTGATGGTCTCAGTTTGATTCAACCTTGTCCTTTACGGTAGAGCCGTTCTTCTTCCGGACGATAGTATTCGTCAAGACTAGTTACAACTCGACTATACCAGCCGAGCAACTGTTGCGTCCGTGGTTTTTGAGTAACGACTTTCGCATCACCCAAC